>Ga0209170_1000025_pt1 | contig 168380 bp, 151 predicted proteins | sample KloWWTKNB14_bulk_FD_187178 | JGI IMG/M metagenome (GOLD analysis project Ga0209170, IMG submission 187178) | Active sludge microbial communities from Klosterneuburg, Austria, studying microevolution and ecology of nitrifiers - Klosterneuburg... | ecosystem: Engineered > WWTP > Aerobic digester...
ACCCATAAGTCTCTTAGGGCTTTAACCCTAGCTGCGGAGTTGGTTCACCCCTGGCTTGGCTCAGTTCTCTTCAGTGATCTATCGACATCTAAGAAAATAGTTCCTTAGTGACGATGCAATACTAGAGTCTGCGGAAGAAATAATTGACGATCTTGGCGTGAATGAAAAATGTCATTAACACAATATATGGCATATGCCTCACGCAAAACTAAACGTTGTCAGTGTCTCCCGTGTTTAGTGGACCCTGCCATTCCACGTTCTGTTCGCACCATCAAGTGTCAATGGCCTGGACGCTACAGACCGGACACAGGTTTGATCCTATCGCAAGAATTGGATAAACTAGAACCGAGTGCGCAGCGCGATTGCTAAATTTTTAAGATCCGGAACGTTATGTGCAATCGAAAGCACCCTTAACCAGTTGACCAATGAAAACCAAAATAGCCACACTACTCATCCTATTCTCCTTGCTCGGGCTTCAATCGTGTTCTACACTACCGGAAGGAGCGGTGGCCGTTACCAACTTTGACAAAGCAAAGTACCTTGGTAAATGGTATGAGATCGCTCGGTTGGATTTCAAATTCGAGCGTGATCTGAGTAATACCACCGCAGAGTATTCATTGAATGAGAATGGCACCATTAAAGTTGACAATAATGGATACAACACAAAAAAAGAGAAATGGGAGCAAGCGATCGGCAAGGCAAAGTTTGCTGGTAGTGAAAATACGGCAATGCTCAAAGTGTCCTTCTTCGGACCGTTCTATGCAGGCTACAATGTAATTGCGCTTGACCCAGAATACCGCTATGCCTTAGTTGCCGGAGCAAGCTTGGACTACCTCTGGATCCTATCCCGAGAAACAACCATTCCGCAAGATGTGAGAGATAACTATTTGAAGATCGCAGAAGAGATCGGTTATCACACTGCAGACCTGATCTGGGTTGCACATGATCGGCAGCACTAATTCTTGTGCTTAACCATACGTCGTGTTGCGGCAAGCCAAACGCAAAAGCCCCGGATCGCTCCAGGGCTTTTGATGTTTGAACTGATCACTTTACGCTGCTTTCCGTGGTTTGTATCCGGATCGTTTTAGGCGTTTTAGTCGTTTCGTCTGTTGTTCCGGTGTAAGACTGTTCCATTCACCTTCAGTACCGGCATGGATGTCTTCGATCTCATCCATAAGTGATCGGTTGATCTGGTAAGATCGGGCTATGCTGTTATCCGCTTTCGCTTTCGCCTTGTGCAGCTCGTTCAGCTCGTTGCGCATGTGGAGGAATTCTTCTTGCACGATGGTGAGCGGTTCTCCTGCATTTACTTGGCTCAGGAGCATGGCATTCTGCTCGCGGAGTTGCACTATTTCGGCCTTCAACTCACGGGCCAGAAGCGCAAGCCAGCAACTACGCTCGTACCACGTTTCCTCGGGGTCAAGGACATGCAGTTCCAGTTGCTTCTTCTTGAATAGGTTTCTGATCTTCATGCTGCTTGCTTTTCTGCTTCTTCCACGCGTTCAGCGCGGGCGAGGCGTTCTGTTTGTTGTCCTGTAGTGAGGCTGTCCCACGCGCGTTGTGTATCGAGGCGTTCCATCAGTTCCTGCTGTTCCGGGAAAAGTTGCCCGTAGCTAACGAAGGTGCGCACGTGTACGATGTCCGTGTTCTGATCCCAATCGCCAAGGCCAAGGCCATGGTTCATACCCACGCGCACTTCCCAGATACCGGGGCTGCTTTCGTGAAGCGTCTCTATGGCATGGTAGTAATTCTCATAGAAGAAGCTCTGCAACCGTTCCAAGGGGTTGCTTGTGGGATCGAAGCGTTCGCCATAGCGCTGGATCATGTGATTATCCAAGTAGGTTGTCCTTCCGGTCTTTGTGACGATGAGTGCGATGATGCGGCCTTTGGCATCATAACTCCACACCAGTGAATGCAGGGTAAGGCCGGACTTGCTGATGCTGAAATGGAGCAGCCAATTGTTCTTGCGCGGCGACTTCCACGGTTCCAAATGATCCAGCGTGTGGGCACGATCATTCAGATGCATGCGGCGCAATTTGGGCAATAGGCCGTCGATCTTATTCCACAAGGAGCGAAAGTCCTGGCGGGCGTCGGTCACCATTTCAGGAATTGACATGCTGGATACGATCATGATACGGGAGGGTTAAGCGACCAAGAGAAAGCTGGAACCTGAATAAGGGCTTTGTGCCTTTCGACCTACCGCGCATACACGGAATTGTACATTGGGCTGCGCAAGATCCGCAGCGACCAAGAGCTCGGGACGGCTAGTGAGTTCCACGCGCTTCCAGTCGAGAAGTCCAGGTAACAGCGCTTCTACCTCATAGATGATAGCACCCTGCACGCGCTGCCACTGTACTAACATTCTATCGGGGAAGTTGGTGCGGCGCACGCGTAGACGTTTCGGCGCTTCCAAATTGGTAATGGGTACTGGCTTGTGGGCCAATGCAAAACCAGAACTTGAGAGTGCTACCGCATCTCCTAAGCACACACTATTCACGTATGCAGCTAATCGCGTGAGTAAACGATCCATACGCTCAACTGTGCTATTCCTATGGATGATGGCTATGCGACCACGGTCCGTTGCCTGGATGTTAGCCGCTTGCAGTACCTCGTAGGCAGCGTGCAATTCAGACATGGTGGGTTCTGACTCCGTGAACAGTGGATTACCATTCATACTCGTGTATATATGGTAGGCCAAGTTCTCCTTCTGAAGGCCATTCAGTCCGCGTAATCCTGCTTTTACCTTGTTCATTTTGCTGTCAATTACGCTTGTTACGAGACCGGGTCGCGCAAGGTTGCGTTTGCACGAACTCCTTCTGCGGGTGCACTACTTCGATGGGCGATCGCATGCGCTGGTGGTGCGGCTGCCAACCGCATTAGTGTAAGTGCATGGTTCTTTCCTGCACGTGCATGCCTACCAGTTGCGTGCGCTTATTCCGGCCGTGCATATGCAGCCTATGGGTATGTACCTACATAGCGGATCGTTGCACATGCATTATGTATGAATGCAGCTGCAAAAGATGGTAATGCACGTGCAGCGTTCAGCAGCGCACATGCAACACGTGCGCATGCATGTGCTGCACAGTTCACTGCGCGCGCAGGATGGCGTGTTGCGTACACAACAGATCTTGCATTCATCACGTTTTACCACGTGCACTACTTTAAGTCGTAGCGTTACTTTGTTCGGTATTGTGCATTGAGCAAGCATCAACCCCATAAAGGAAAACGTTCATGCAAACCTTAACACCAGCCACACAACGATCAGCGTTCTTCTCACTGATCTTCCTCCTAGGCCTCTCGCTTTTTGCTTTTGCCATAGGCATGAAATGGATGAAATGGACGGGTGGCAGTGCCATGATGATCATAAGCGCGGTGTTGGCTATGGTGGGTGCTTTCGTTCAAGTTAGCAAGGCTGCGGACCGCGCCTTGGTGATGATCATGCGCAGTGCGATGGCAGCCACGGTGCTTTATGCAGTCTGGCGACTTCTGTATTGGCCGGGGGCGCTGGTGGTAGCGCTGTGCGCGCTGGTGCTGGGCATCACGGCCGTGGTGCTCTGGTGGCGGGGTGATCGGGTGCGCAAGGGTGCGCTTGCAGCGATGCTTGTAGTTCTTGCCGGTGGTGCTGCATTCATGTCCACACCTGTGCATGCGGTCTACGGGTATATGATGCTGGAGACACCGGGTGCCAAGCGATTCATCCACAGTGGCGTGGGTCAATGGTACAAATACAGTTGGCTGTTGTATCAAGATGGCCAATACGAAAAAAGCACGGTGATGATCGACAGTGCCATGGCGATCGTAAGCGACCACCATGCACGCACGGGATCGAGCGGAGAATGGCTCTTGGTAAAATTGGATTCCACGCGAGATCGGATCGCGGCGCGTAACTGGAATGAATTCCATGAGTTGGCGAAGTGAACGAAGAGCGTGGTAGTGAAGTAATAACACACTGGGGCAAAGGCGAAACCTGTTCATTGAATTCTGTTCCTGACCGCCGAACGATGATTTCCGTTGGGCGTGTTGTACCTTTCGTGGACCAAAGCAATCTGTGATGATCGAACAACTGGAAACCTTTCCCGATAATGTCCTAGCGATCGAAGTGATCGATAAATTCAACGAAACGGATGAAAAGCTATGTCAGAAATGGTTCGAGGCCAAGCGTGCATCCAACTCACAAGTGAACGTGCTGGTGAAGTTGGATGAAATGAAACTTTCCGCATCGAGTATAAAGGCCTTTTTCGAGGACATGCTCTGGGTATTGCGGAACTACACGCACCTAGGGCACCTCGCCATCGTAGCGCATTCCAATGTACTGAAAGCTTTGGTACCATTGGATAACCTATTCTTCCAACGCGCGAGCAAAGGACGCATGGAGCGCTACTTCGACGTATCGCAGATGGAGGATGCCATAGCCTTTGTGAAAGCTGGTCCGGCCGAGTAGTTCGGTTGGATACTTCACGTTCCGAGGACAGGTCGGCTCATGATTGCTCATGCCGCCGCGACTATTCCATGCTAGTTGCGGTCGCGGGGATAGGGAACTGTTGCAATACTTCGATGATCATTGCACACCGGTCTTAACTGAGTGTATGGGCAGCCTGCACTTTCTGAGCATGCGATCTTTTTGGATCTTCCCAAAAGCAACACGGAAATATGTTCTGCGGTGCAGAGCCTCACCGGATGCACTCGTTCTTCTGGAACACGAACGGGCCGTGGTCGTTGGAATTTTGTGATCTGTTCTTTCGGCAGACACTTTTCCGGATGCTCCACTGTCGTTTTCTATTGGATTAGCTTTACCTGCATGAACTCCCCCGCCGCACGTCGCAAGCTTATCATCGTATTGATCGCCGTGATCATGATCTGTTGCACGGCCTCGGCCGTATTTGGATTTCGATCTGGGCATACTGCGCGGGCGGTATCTACCTTTTTCGCCGGGCTTGCCTTCTCGTTCATGATCTGGTCGCAGATGGCGCGTAAACAGGGGTAACGGAAGGCCTTGGGTACTTTGAACCCAGAATATGCATTAGAGATTCTGCTATGGCCCAAATTCACTGTGGTATCAACCGTTTCACTGGCTTTCCTCTCGTCAGAATAGCTTAGGCTATTCTTCCCTGCCTACCGCAGGCAGGCTCGACGAAACCCTTGCTACCGTTGTGAATTTGACCCTCGCGACGAACTCTAATGCATAATCCGGGTTGAACGGTTCGTGATCAAGAGGCTGTTTCCAAACCATTGACCTGTGTCATGCGGAGAATAACGCCCTTATTCTCCGCAACATTTGTGGGATGCTAATGAGCTGGATGGCGCACTGGTAAAAGCGCGCCATGCCCAAGCGCATTTATTGGGCCAAATGGCGGTTATAGGTTTCGATCTGCGCAGTGAAGCCAATTTGGAAACGATGACCGTTGATGTGTTGCGCACGAGCGCCATCGAAGGCGAGGTGCTTGATCAGGAACAAGTGCGCTCCTCGTTGGCAAGACGGCTGGGCTTGGATGTTTCCGGCGCACCGAATACCGACCGGCATGTCGAAGGGATCGTTGAAATGATGCTCGACGCAACGCAGAATTGCAACGGCAAGCTCACGGCCGATCGCTTGTTCGGTTGGCACGCAGCGTTGTTCCCAACAGGCCGAAGCGGAATGCTGAAGATATTGGTCGGCAAGTGGCGCGATGACAGCACTGGTCCGATGCAAGTCGTATCCGGTCCGATGCGTCGCGAAAAGGTGCATTACCAAGCACCGGCTGTAGCGCGGCTGAAGAAAGAAATGTCGGCGTTCATCAACTAGGTGAATACCGAAAAGGCGGTGGACCCACTAGTAAAAGCGGCGCTAGCGCATTTCTGTTTCGTTACGTTGCACCCGTTCGAAGACGGCAATGGGCGTATCGCACGCGCCGTGGCAGACATGCTACTTTTTCGAGCTCAGCGGTCTCCGAACGGAGTCGAGGAGCCGCAGCGGTTCTACAGCATGAGCGCGCAGATCCGCACGGAGCGTAAGCAATACTACACTGTGCTGAAAAATTCCCAACACGATTCGCTTGATGTTACCGAATGGCTCATGTGGTTCTTTGGGTGTTTGCATCGTGCCATGGTCGCGTCAGAGAAAACGCTCGCTACCGTATTGAACAAACACCGGTTCTGGCACACACATGCCAAGACCATCCTGAATCCACGCCAAGTAAAAGTGCTCAACAGACTATTGGATGGCGTCGAAGGCAATCTCACATCAAGCAAGTGGGCCAAGCTCACGAAGTCCAGCCAAGACAGAGCATCCAGAGACATTCAGGACCTGACGAAAAAGAAGGTTTTGAAGAAGGCCAAGGCTGGTGGGCGTAGCACGCATTATGTGCTCATCGCAATGTAAATATGCATGAAGAATTATGTTGACCGTATCGACCAGGGCACAGGTCAGTCAAAACTTACCCATACGCTAACATCGGTCAGTTTTTAGTACAGTTCTTCCAACTACTTTGCGTTCGCTATTTTCAAATTCTTGACCTGCCATGGAACCTCTGGTATACCCGCGTTTCCTTTTCGTGAAGGATGATTTCTACGACGATCCCGATAAGGTTTACCGTGCAGCGCAACAAGCAACCTATCACGAACCGGAGCATTACACCGGCTTTCGCAGCACTACGGTCTACCACGAACCCAAGGTCCGCGCCAAGTTGGAACGCTTGCTCGGTGTGAAGATCACCCGTTGGGATACCGACCCGGCCGATGAGAACGGTGTGTTCTATCAAGCCTTCGCGAACGGCAAATACAAAGAGATGCCGGGAGTCCATTCGGACCTGCCGTACAACGACATTACAGCCATAGTGTACCTCACCCCTGGCTTACCATTTGACCGTGGCACTTCACTCTGGATGCACAAGCGGACCGGACTGTGTGATCCGCCTACACCCGCTGCCGCACGCAAAGCAAAAATGAAACTGAGCGAAATGCGCGAGCTCTTCGAGAAGGACAGCCGGGATCGAAGCAAATGGGAGGAAGTGGATCGGGCCGGATACCGTGCAAACCGCTTGGTGGCTTATCCCTCAGGCGTGCTTCACTCAGCAACGAACCACCATGGTGGTACCATCAACACCGTGCGGTTGTACCAGACCTTTCGGATCGGAGTTGATTGGAAAAGTTCCAAGCTGGTGAACGACCGGTAAGCTTTTCACCGTTCCTAGTTGAAGTAGCGAAGCAGCAACTCCTGATAGCTGTATGGGTCGCTCGGCTTAGCGGTGATCATGCGGTGCAGCAGATCCAGTTTACCCTGATCGGTTACGCGCAAGGCTTCAGCCCACAATGCTACCTCCTTCAATACACGCACCCCATCTGGTTCGTTCACATTCTTGCCGCCCGTGCGCTTCAGGAATTTCTTGACACTCTCGTTCTCTGCTCGGTCCCTATCTCCGGAATACGTGGTGCGGATCAACCGCTTCACTTTATCCGTGATATCATGGACGCCCATCTTTTGCACGTCGCCTAACGTCAACGCCAAATAGCTCTCGGTGAACCGGATCAATACGCGGGTACTTGTGCGATGCCCCTTGTGCACTTTGCGGCGTTCCACCTCGGTCTCTGCGAGCTTCGCCAGCGCGGTATCCATTGACCGGAAACCATGTTTGTAGTAGAACCAGTAGGCGCCTGAAGCAATGCCATCCGCGTTATCCAACCCGAATTGATACGGCTCTATCTCGAAGCGCTCAACTTGGAACACTTGTCTGAAAACACGAAGGAGCTGGCACATCATGTATCCGGATCCACCACCCCTGAACGCTTCGAAGATATTGATCCCGAATTCCGCTCGCTGCCCGAAGATCCAGGCCCCACCATACGCAGCAGGATAGCCGTTCTTGAACAAGGTGTATCCAACGTATGACTCCAGTACGAGCTGTCGTGCGGGAACCATTCCGTAGATCGCGATGGTGATCCCTTGTTCCAATTCGTAGAGGCGCACTGTCCGCTCGTCCATGTAGGTGACCGGGTCCGTTTCCCGGTCTTTCAGTACCATGGCGTACTTGAGCGTGCGGAGCAACAACGCCTTTGTGCTATCGGTCAACACAGTCGCTTCCGGAAGCACGCGATCGAGCAATTCACGCTGATCGAATTGCTTCGGGATATCGGTTTGGAAGAACGGCTTCCGCAGATCCAGAACATTGTATGCACGTGAAAGCGTCCTGTTCTTCGGTCGTATCTTCAGGTAAAAACCCAAACTGTCGAACAGCAGGTCCATCACACGCGGCCTGTCCTTCAACTTTTGCAATTCCGATAGCAGAAAACCGATCTCACGGCGCTTCGGTATGCCTAGCGCCTGCAGCAATTCCACATTACCATAGCCTGCGGTGGTCACACTCCGTTCCATGGATGGCAGCGTGGTGGCCAAGAGTTGGTTCAGGTCCAATGTAGCATCTTTGAAGTGATCGATCTCGATCGTACAGTTCGGGTCCGAGTTCAGCCAAGCGGTCTGGTCGATGGAGAATTTGGAGACCTGGTCCACAAAAGGAAGTCCCGAGTTCATCAGTGCATGATCCGGATCCTTTTTGGAAAGTGCAAGTGCGCGTGTTACACGATCCATTTCCTTTCGTGCCGCAACAATTACCGCCTTGTTGGGCGGCATGGCTTGAATGAATTGCAGCAGCTCGCAATACCCGATAAGTCCTTTTGTAGTTGGTAGTTCACAGCGTGCTAATTCACGAAGTGCGTCCAACTTGATCGCATTGCTTGGTGCATCAAAGGAAGCAACCACCTTGCTCAACTTCCTTACGTGATTACCGAATGATGTATTCATGATCCAGTTGTAAATGTGCTGAACGATCGACCTTCGAAGGTCCCACCGTCATTTACCGTCCGATCTTACGGTGAAAAACGTGAACTAAAGCTGCGCTATATCAGCTTTGGCAAAATAGCTTATCCTATCCATCACAGAAGTCGGCCATCTCTTGAACCATACCCCTATCCTGTTCTTCGGATCAGCGATGCTCCGCGAAGAATGCTAATTTTATCCAACATCAAATTCCACCAAGATGCGTGAAACAATGTTGATCCTACATTTCATTGGTCTGGCCATGGGCCTTGGGACAAGCTTTGCAATGATGTTCCTAGGCATTGCCAGTAGCAAGATGGAACCGGCCAAGGGTCGGGAATTCATGTTGAATGCTACGACACTTGCCCGCATGGGGCAGATCGGTCTGGTATTGCTGCTGATCTCTGGTGCTTATCTAATTACACCGTATTGGTCTGTACTGATGGATGAGCCCTTGCTGATCGCCAAGCTCATCCTGTTTCTCGTACTTGGCGCATTGGTCGGTGTGATCTCCGGCAAGGCGAGAAAGGCCCGTAACGGAGATGCTGAAGTGCATTTGCGAGCCATGACCACTGTTGGCCGGTTAGCCATGCTTACCGCGTTGGGTGCAGTGGTGCTGGCCGTTCTGATGTTCCAGTAGGGCTTGCGCGGTGCTGCCCTAACACGCATTGAGATAAGGCTGGTCCCATGCAACCAACGCTGTGTTTACACATAGCAAATGTCCCATCAATGTGCCAGTTACACACTTCAATCACTGGTATGAACCCCTGTGCTGAGGTCGATCACGCCTTCTTCACGAACTCGCTTTTCAAGGCCATTGCGCCGAATCCATCTATCCTGCAATCGATATTGTGGTCGCCCTCCACGAGGCGGATGCCTCGCACTTTTGTTCCCGCCTTCAGTGCTTTCGGTGCACCTTTCACTTGCAGGTCTTTCACCATTACTACGTCGTCGCCGTTCTGCAACACATTACCGTTCGCGTCCTTCACGACCATCGGAGCATTCTCAGCTGCAATTTCATCCGGGTTCCACTCGTGGCCACATTCGGGACACATCAAGGACTGGCCTGTTGGATAGGCGAATGCTGACTTGCATTGTGGGCATGGAGGTGTATCGGTCATGCTGCAAAACTATCAAGATCCCATTCAAACCCATCGCGTGATCGAACTTCCTTCACTACCAATGAATAGATCGATCGTCAACATGCTTCTCCATTTCGCAGAATTCTTGCAATTCCGACCTTTGAACAATGGACCGCTCCCATCTAATTGACCAGCTCGCTCGGCACGGCGCCGTATACCGCGCGTTCTTCACTGAACTAACACAGGCGGAGATAACCTGGAAACCCGCACCCGATAAATGGTGTTCACAGGAGATCCTCTGTCATCTCTACGACGAAGAGCGGGAAGACTTTCACCGCAGGCTCGAACATGTATTGACAACACCCGAAGCACCGTTGCCACCAAGCAACCCGGTGGAATGGATGGCAACGAGCAATTACATGGCGAAAGACTTCACCACCGAATTACACCGCTTTTTAGAGGAGCGAAAGAATACTGTTGCATGGTTGCGCACGTTGGAGAACGCAGCATGGAATAATATACATGAACACCCAAAGGTCGGTGCGATAATACCCGAATTATTCCTGACCAACTGGGTAGCACACGACCTGCATCATTTGCGTCAACTGATCAACTTACGGTATGCTTACTTGAAGTCCATCAGCACGGTACCGTTGGATTACGCCGGAAAGTGGTAGATCCACTACCCTTTTCAGGATCAACATAATGTGGGAGAGAACAGTATATTCACTGCCCATTAAATCGCTTGATCATGAACCCGATCCTAAGAAATATCCTTGCTGTTATTGTCGGTATCATCGGCGGTGCGCTCGTGAACATGGCGATCATAATGATCAGCGGAGCGGTGATACCACCACCGGATGGTGTTGACACCAATGATCTGGAAAGCATCAAAGCGAACATCCATCTGTATCAACCGATCCATTTCATCTTCCCTTTTCTAGCGCATGCTTTGGGCTCCTTGATCGGTTCTTTGATTGCAGCGTCGCTCGTAACTACTCGAAGAATGACGTTTGCTGTCGCTATGGGTTTTTGGTTCTTGATCGGCGGACTTGCAGCGGCATATTTGATACCGGCCCCGAACTGGTTCATTGCGTTGGATCTGTTGGTCGCTTACGTGCCTATGGGTTGGCTGGGAGGTAAATTGGCTACTCGGAGTTGAACCGAAGTTCCAGATCTTTGTCTCCAATTAACGGATCCAATACTGGTCTCTCTTGTGACGGGCCGAAATCGGGCACCAATGACAGAGACACAAAACAACGAAGCAACCTTAGCAACAGATGATGGTGCAACCGTTGTTATAACCCATCGCATTCGCGCAGAGCAGAACGCAGCGTACGAAGCATGGCTCGATGAGATCGGTCGCGTCTGTCGCAGTTTTCCGGGGCACTTGAATTGGCAGAGCATCAGGCCAATTGCAGGTATGACAGGCACGTATACGATGGTGATCCGGTTCAATAATCGCGCGAATTTGGAAAGGTGGATGTACTCCGATGAACGCAAAGCATTCGTAGCGCGGGTTCGTCCACTGCTGGCTTCGGATGACGACTACCACATTAGCACCGGTCTTGATTTTTGGTTCACGTCTGCCAGCGGAACCATGCATAGTCCACCACGCTGGAAGCAAGCCGTAGTTACGTTCATAGCACTGGTTCCGTTGGTGATCATGATACCCGCACTTTTGGCTCCTCTCTTCAAGCTGATTGGGCTTGAACAGATGATGATCATAAGCGCGATCGGCACCGCTGTGATCGTAATTCTAATGGCCTACGTGGTGATGCCGAACTTTACGCAGCTGATCAGGAAGTGGCTATACGCATGATGGGCGGAATTCACTTACCCAAGCGTACTGTTATACCCAACCCTACTTGCACCCCACTAGCGGAGAATTTGGATGCGTAGTCCAGACTATCAAAGATCGTATTTTCTGGATCACGATCACGCCATTTCACACCAAGCATGCCGTAACGCACCTGCGCTTGCAATCCGAAATGCTTCCCGAAATAGTAGCTTACGCCGGTCGCTAATCGAAAGTGAAGACCAGCATGAACATCTGCGAATTTCTTATTGTCGAAACCCACTGCTACATCGGTAAATTTCAGGACCGTAATGCCAAACTCCGGACCTACCATCCAGTTGAACCGGTATTTGTTCATGATGTAGAAGCGCGGCGATAGCCCTAAGGCATATAGTTTGTTCGAATTGGAAGCGAGCGTATCGATGAACCTACCGGACACTTGGTTTGAATTGGAGATCAGCGTGTCGCTAGCAAAGTCGATATAACTACCATAGTTGAGATCATTGAAACCACCATATTCAAAGTATAGTCCAACACTTAGCAGGTTCGTGATCCCGAACTGAAAATCCAGCGGAATGGTCCGGGCCACAGTGCCATCCGTAGTTGATCGTTTTTTGATAAGCACTCCGCTGTTGATGAATTCTTGGTCAAACTTGGTAGAAAAAAAACCTGCAGAACCACTCAGAGAGATATGAACGGTACCTCTCTTATTCGATTGCGCGAACGACACCGGGCCGGCCAATAAGGCGAACACAAGTAGAGTTACGGAAGGCAAAAGAAGATGGCGCATAATGGAGGCAAAGATGAAGTTGATGAAAACTGATGCAATATAGGGTAATGGGTTACACGGATCCGAAAATCAGGCGCTATTTGGTGGGATCATCGCAACCCAAACCCTACCTTCATCCCATGGCCTATACGAGCTATAACACCATAGGCACAGAGTATGACACTACGCGCAAAGCGGACCCGTACCTAAGCGAGCGTTTGTTCACACTGCTGGGCTTACCTAGGTCAGGGCATGTGTTGGATGTTGGATGTGGAACGGGGAATTACACCCTTGAATTGGCGCGAACGGGATTGCAACTGACCGGCATGGATCCATCACGGACCATGTTGGATCAGGCGATGAAAAAATCAGCTAAGGTCACTTGGTGTATCGGAACAGCGGAGAACATTCCTTTTGCGGATGGCACCTTCAAAGGTGCGATCGGCACATTGACCACTCATCACTGGAGCGAGCTGGAAAAAGGGTTTCGCGAGATCCATCGTGTGTTGAGATCAGGAAGTAAACTGGTGCTGTTCACTTCGACTCCCGAGCAGATGCGTGGCTATTGGCTCTGTCATTATTTTCCGAGGACCATGGAACGTTCGTGTGCATTTATGCCCACGTTGGAAGCTACGTTGGAGGGGCTCCAAAATGCAGGGTTCAGACATATTGTACAAGAATCCTATGTCATACGGGCCGATCATCAAGATCACTTTTTATATTCAGCAAAGGACGAACCGGAGCGCTATTTGGATGCGGAATTCCGCAAGGGCATTTCAACCTTTAGTGCATTATCCGATCCCGAGGAATTAGCGAATGGCCTAGCCCGATTGGAACACGATATCGCAAGTGGAGAATGGATGAACGTGCGTGCGAACTACACACATGATCGCGGCGACTACCTCTTTATTGCAGCTCAACAATAAGAACGAATGGACGCACAGACCGCACGAGAAATGGCATTGGACATGCCCGGCACCGCAGAGAAAGAACACTTCGGAAGGCCCAGCTATAGTGTCAAGAAGAAGATATACATGACCCTATGGATCGATGATGGTCGGGCCGTAATGAAGTTGACGGTGGATCAACAAACGAGTTTGCATGAAGAATACCCCGATGCCTTTGCACCTGTACCCAATAAATGGGGTGGCCACGGTTGGACGAATGTTTTTTACGACCACATCAACGAGCGTTTGTTCCGTTACGCCATGGACCTTGCTTGGCGCAATGTGGCACCGAAGTGGATCATTCCTACGCGGCAAGCACCGCCTAAAGGTTAATAATGGACGATATCAAAGCCGCTTTCGAAGCAAACCGCAAACTTTGGAACGAGCGCACTACCCACCACATAGGGTCAAAGTTCTATGATGTTGACGGATTCGTTGCCGGCAAGAGTTCCTTGACGGACATTGAGCTTGAGCTATTGGGAGATGTGGAGGGCAAACGGATCCTTCATCTGCAATGCCATTTCGGGCAGGACACGCTTTCGCTGGCACGCATGGGAGCGCTCGTCACCGGTCTGGATATATCTGAAAAGGCCTTGGAAGAAGCGCAACTGCTGACCGAACGGTGTGGCTTAGAAGCGGAATGGGTTTTGAGCAATGTGATCGATCATCGGCCGGAATTGGATGGGAAATTCGATGTGGTCTACACGAGCTATGGAACCATTGGCTGGATCCCGGATCTGAAGCCGTGGGCAGCGAACATCAAGCGGTACTTGAAACCTGGCGGTCGGCTGGTGTTCGTGGAGTTCCATCCGGTGGTCTGGATGTTCGACGATGACTTTACGGCGATCACGTATTCCTACTTCAATCGCGAATTGATCGTGGAGGAGGAAGAGCGATCCTATACCGAACGCGAATTGCCGATCAAACTACCCTCCTATTCCTGGAACCATGATCTGGGAGAACTCATGACTGCATTACTGGACCAAGGGTTCATCATTGATCGATTCAACGAGTTGGATGGATCACCGTTCGATTGTTTCTCCAATTCGATCAAAGGCGATGACGGTAAGTACCGCATTAAAGGCATGGAGGGCAAATTGCCCATGGTCTACGGTCTCGCCGCGCATATCTGAACATATTCTGTTATCCACATTAGTTTCGCGCAGTGAACATGTCAACCGGTTCTAAGGCCTTCGTGATCGTTTTCGCTGCGATCATCTTTCTGTTCATCATCGGTGATCGTTTCAAAATGAAGGCCGATGTAAAAGAGGTTCCTGACTATGCGATGGAATTGGATACTACTGCCGTTATTGAGATCCGTTCCACATCGCAGAAAGATCCACAGGCCGACTTCATTTACCTTCGCAATGGCACGGATTGGGTTGAACTGACCAGTGACAGCATCATTGGTCGCACTATTGAAGCACGTGGATTACTCTCCGTATTCCAACAGCTCAAGATAAAACGCACTATGGGCAGCCTTTTGGAGTTCGGAGATCGGTTTCAATTGCGAGCCAATACCATGCTGACGGTCGTTTTCATTGATGTGGATGGGAACGAGAAAGCACTGAATATTGGCAGCGACACGTTCGGCGCCAGTAGCGATAAGACGTGGACCTATGTGCATATACCGGGTGGGACCGAAGTATATGCTATTGAAGTAGCTTTGTGGGATGTGTTGAAAGGCAAGAACCGGAGTCAATAGCTGTTAACATGCGCGTGTTCGGCGAGAGGGCCGATACCCTGAGCAGAGTACAACCCGGTCGTTGCACATTTGTATCGATATCCGCTAGTTCAATTCGTGGATCGATCAGCCAACTCCATGCGCCCAATCAAGATCCTGGCCCAGCCGGATGATAGTACCTGCGGCCCAACGGCATTACATGCCGTTTACGATAGTTTTGGGTTGGAGCTGCCTTTGGAGCAGGTAATTGATGAAGTGCATAGTTTGGAAGATGGCGGCACATTGGCGGTATTCCTTGGCCAACATGCCATAGAGAACGGGTTCTATGCGCGCATCCACAGTTACAATTTGAAGGTATTCGACCCGAGTTGGGAAGGGCTATCCATGCCGAATCTTAGACGGAAGTTGCTGGCACAGACCAAGTATAAGAGCGGCAAGAAATTCCACGGAGCCTGCCTCTCTTATGCACGCTTTCTTCAGCTTGGTGGTGAGATCCGTTTCGAGGATCCATCCTCCGCCTTGCTGAAGAGTTATTTCAAACGCGGCCTTCCCATTCTCACCGGCCTCAGTGCAACCTACCTGTACAAGAGCAAACGCGAGCGTTCAGGCCCTGCGGGCGAAAGCATTTACGATGACATGCGTGGCCATCCCATGGGCCACTTCGTTGTGCTATGCGGAATGGATAAGAAGAAAGTACTGGTCGCGGATCCCTATCAGGACAACCCCTATAGCAAGGACCATTATTACCATGTACCGGTGAGCCGGTTGATCAATTCGATCATGCTGGGCATTGTTACCTACGACGCGAACATGCTGATCATTTCACCAGAGCCGTTGGAATGAAACGGCACATCAGATTGGAGACAGTTATTACTAGCTCATGAAAAAAATAATCGTGGTCAATAACCCGAAGGAGTGGAATTTGGGTGTTTCCGATCTGGAAGTGATGAGCTCCCGGGACTACCTCACCCATTCCAAATTCGCTACGATGCGGAACGTGCGTGTATTCAACCTAGCGCGCAGCTACAGCTACCAGAGCCGGGGATATTACGTGAGTCTGCTTGCAGAGGCCCGTGGACATAAAGTGATCCCGAACGTTAAGACCATTTTGGACCTTCGATCGTTGAGCATTGTAAAAGTGTTATCACGTGATCTGGATGAGGTTATCCAGACGAGCCTTGGTAATAAGCTTAAGGATGAGTTCATACTCAGCATCTATTTCGGAAGGAATGTGAATTACAAGTATGACAAGCTTGCTCACGAACTCTACAACGTATTTCAATCACCCTTGCTCCGCATACGTTTCGTGAAGACCGATAAATGGGAAGTGCGTTCTGTGAAAGCCATTCCGTACAACGATATCCCGGAGGAGCACCTCAGCTATGTAAAAGAATTTGCCGCCAATTATTTTGGTAAGAAGCGGTATGACAAAGCGCGAGAGGACAAGAGCCAATATGACCTTGCCATCCTTGTAAATCTGAAGGACACTGCGTCACCATCCAACAAACGAGCGATCGTGAAATTCAGGCAAGCAGCCGAGGACATGGGCTTCCGGGTGGACATATTGGGCCCGGATGATATTGATCGCGTAGCCGAATACGATGCGCTTTTCATACGCGAGAATACGCACGTGAACCACCACACCTACCGCTTTGCGCGCAAGGCCCAGAGCGAAGGGCTTGCAGTAATGGATGCTCCTGATGCGATCCTTAAATGCAACAACAAGGTGTACTTAGCTGAACGAATGTTAGCTGCAGAGATCCCATCTCCGAAGACGATGATCGTACACAATGAGAACCGGGATCAGATCATCAAGGAATTCGGTCTGCCCGTCGTGTTGAAATCGCCGGATAGTACATTCAGCCGTGGCGTAGTAAAAGCCAAAACCGCCGAAGAACTGGAGAAAGAACTCGATACCATACTTGCGGAGAGCGACCTTGCAATTGCACAGGCCTATATGCCCAGCGATTACGATTGGCGTATCGGTGTGCTGGATGGCATTCCGCTGTACGCCTGCAAATACTACATGGCGAAGGGGCATTGGCAGATCTATAATTGGAACAGCAAGAGCGAAGATGATATTACCGGGAACTTTGATTGCATGCCCATAGCAGAAGCTCCGAAAGAGATCGTGGATGCGGCGGTAAGCGCTGTTCTCGCCGTGGTCGGAAGAACTGCCAATGCGCATTCACCAGAACAGGTTCCCGGTCTGTACGGTGTGGATGTGAAGGAAGTGAATGGCAAACCTTTTGTGATCGAAGTGAACGAATGCCCCAACATAGATCATGGTATCGAGGATCAGGCCATGGGTGACGAATTGTACAGGGCCATTATCGGCTCTTTGAAAATGCGCATTGAACAAAAGATCGGAATACGATCATGAACAAGAAAGAGAAGAAATTCAAGTTGTTCGAGGTAACCGGCATCGAGCTGGAATACATGGTCGTGGACCGCACCACCTTGAAAGTGCTACCTATCGTCGACAAGCTTTTTGAGGATGTCACGGGCAAGATCACCGGCGATGTTGAAAGAGGCGACGTGGAATGGAGCAACGAGCTCGTAAGCCATGTTGTGGAGTTGAAGACGGCTAAACCAACGAAGAAGATCCCGCCATTCCGTAGGAAATTCGCGAAGGAAGTAAAAGCGATCAATAATATCCTAGCGAAACGCAATGCCATGTTGTTGCCGACCGCTGCGCATCCGTTCATGGATCCTTTCACGGAAACCGTCATTTGGCCGCACGAATACAATGAAGTGTACGCTCTGTACAATCGCATATTCGATTGTCGCGGTCACGGCTGGAGCAATCTGCAAAGCACACACCTGAACCTACCCTTCGCGAATGATGATGAGTTCTCGAAACTGCACGCTGCCATTCGCCTGCTGTTGCCCATCATTCCTGCATTGAGTGCCAGTTCCCCGATCCTGGATGGAAAGGTCACCGGGTTCTTGGACAGCCGGATGGAAGCCTACCTGCACCATCAGGAGCGCTTACCAGAGTTGATGGGGTCACTTATTCCGGAAGCCGTTTTCTCACAAGAGGATTACTATCGCGCCATTTTCAGTCCGATCGCTCAGGCCATGGCGCCTTTCGATACGGAGAAAGTAATGGATCACCATTTCGCGAACTCGCGTGGTGCTATAGCGCGTTTTGATCGTGGCGCCATAGAGATCCGCGTGATCGACATCCAGGAGTGCCCGAGCGGTGATCTGGCAATTGCCGAATTGATCGTTGCGGTGCTCAAAGCCATGTGCAACGGCCGATGGGTAAGTAGCTATCTACAACGCGCTTGGAATGAGAACGATCTGTTGGCGTTGTTCCTACAAGTGATCAAGGATGCGGGGAATGCAACCCTTTCGAATCGGGACTATTTGATCATGTTCGGCCTGATGGGTCAAGAGCATTTGACCGCCCAGAAGATCTGGCAGCATTTGTTCGTAGAGGTTTACGATGGGCTAAGTGATGGGTGTCGACAGCATATCGCTCACATCCTTGAACATGGTTCATTGGCCCAACGGATCCTTGCGCACACCGGGAAGAATCCTTCACACGAAAAATTGGTTGAGGTATATACGCGGCTTGCCGAATGCTTGGATAGCGACACCGCATTCATATGACCAGCGTTCTGCTCACGTGTGAACATGGCGGCAACGAGATCCCAGTAGCGTATCGTAGCCATTTCACCAAAGCGAAAGCAACCTTGTCAACGCATCGTGGGTTGGATATCGGAGCACTTGATCTGTTCCATAAAATGGAAGCGATCGCTGAAACGAGCTACCATTCCACCACGTCGCGGTTACTAGTGGAACTGAACAGGTCGTTGTATCACCCGAACCTATTCTCCAAATGGACCAAGGGATTGAACCAAGAGGAGAAGAACCAGATCATTGCTGACCACTATCTCCCCTACCGTTATGCTGTTGAGAGTTACATCCGTGATTCATTGAAAAAGAAAGATCAACTGATGCACATATCCGTGCATTCATTCACGCCGGAATTGGATGGCATTGTGCGCAATGCTGACATTGGATTGTTGTATGACCCACAACGAGCTTCCGAAAAACGTTTTGCAACGGCTTGGGCGAAAGCCATCCGTGATCATGCACCTGATCTCCGGGTGCGGATGAACTATCCTTATCGCGGAACTGCCGATGGATTCACGACCTATTTGCGTCGTAAGTTCAAAAAGAACTATAGTGGAATTGAATTGGAAGTGAACCAGAAATGGGCTGCCGGTTCCGCTATGGACAAGCGCATTACGGAGGTGTTGATCGAGTCGGTTCGTACGGTTCTGGAGTAAGGCTTTTGGGGTTGGAACTATTCGGCCGTGATCGCAAATAAAAAGCCCTCGTTCCAAATATGGAACAAGGGCTTTTCAATTTGTGCTGAATATCACTAACGCACCACACTGAAACGACGTACGGCATTGCCGCCTTGCCAACTCATACGAAGCATGTATTGTCCTTCGTTCAATGCATCAACTTCGATCCGTTGCAGATCTGAAGCAATGGTCGGTGGCACAAATACTGTTCGGCCGGCCATATCCAGCACTTCCATCCGTAGATCCTTCCGGTCACCGCGAACGAAGGAAATGGTGAGTTGATCATTTGCTGGATCCGGGTAAACTGCAAGTTCCAGATCATTCACAAGCTCTTCCATACCAATGGTCAAATCCAGATCCCAAACTTGGAAATCATCCAACCCGGCCTCGACCAACGAGCCACCGTCCAAATTCTGACCGGGACGCAGGCTATCGCTCGCATGGAACTTCAAACGGATATTCGCTGTTGGCGACACGTAATCCTGTACACGGAAAGCCATGCGGCGCCAGCTACGGTCGCCTGACTTCGTATCTTCCACAGGCACCCACGATGTACCGCCGTTATTGCTGATATACACCTGCCACCAATCTGCATTCGGGTTGGCTCCCGATGGTGGGTTGTTGGTATACCAACGCCAGTAGCTGATCACTGGTTCAGCGTAAGGCGTAAGGTCAATGTCCGGGGTCATCAAAGTGGTTGTACCACCATCAACATCATTCTCTCCCAAGGCCGCAGACGTAGAGGACGAATTTCCTGTAACCCAACAGAATTCACCATTCGGGGTGTGTTGGGAATTTGGAGCTACTACACTGCTCGGATCGCCAACCGTTCCATAGGAGCCGATCGGCAACGCAAATTCCCAAAGGCCGGTGGTCGCATCATCACTTGGCAATCCTTCAACGAAATTTCCGATCTCGGTATTTTGATCCGCATCCTCCGTTAGTTCCAACTGCATCCCCACCAGAATGTAGTACGGCAGATTCGGATCCACTGTAGCTGCACCGATCGGCTCAACGGAACTGAGCACTTGGTTGATATCCTCCAATGCCAAATAGTACGCAATGACCGTACCTGCTGGCTGTCCGGGGATCTGTGCATCGTAAGTTGAGCCAACGGTATTCGTCATCAACACACTACTCCAGATGTTCGAATTGTTCAGTCTGTAATACGCACGTACACCGCTCAGGAACTGATCATCCGGAAAAAAGATCTCCACATCCGCAGTGATATCGATCGGCACATCGGCCGGTGCTGCAACCAACTCGTTGTGTGCGAAGGTGATATTGCTCAATAAGCTGATGCCGTGGATCCCGAACGCTTCAACAATTGCGTTACCATTGGGCGTGCCGTTCGTAATATTTCCATCATCGTCATCTGCTTGAAGCACATCGATCAGCACGTCGTGGAAAGCAGGCCCTTCATTTCCATTGAACGTTGCCGCTTGCAGACCCGGGAACGCCTCAGCGAATAATTGGATCGTTAAAGGCATATCGTTGCCGAGTAGAACGTACGTATCCCACCAAGCGCCTGCTATGATCTCGCCATCGGCATGCACCTCTCCAGTAATATCAATTGGATAGACCTTCGGATCGATATCATATCGGCGTATGTTGGAATTAGGATCGGCCAACATATATCCTTCGGCCAGGATCGGATTAATACTGAGCGTGAATGCCCATACATCCGCATAACCCTCATTCATTCCACCGTTACTGAAATTACTACCCTGGCTTTGATAAAATTTATCGTTGATTCCATGGCCATATTCGTGGTAGATCACATCCGGCACGGTGGCGAGTGACCTACACCCATTGGCTTCAGAATAAAAATTGATGGAATTACCATCGTAGAACGCGTTGCAATCGCCATTCGGATCATCCACGTTGGTAGAAAGTGGGTTATCCATACCGGTGAATGTGGGCAACACATTATTCGCATGTTGGTGGATCTGGTTCACACCCCAGTAGGCAGTGCGTTGCTGAATGGTCGCGTGACCATCGAAACTCACCGTATTAGCACCTTCGTTAAGTGTACCGGAAAATGCTGGAGCCGCGCTGGCCGTGAACACACTGGACCATCGACCGTATAGCTCATAACTCGCATCAACAGGTCCGGAAACGCCGGTAGGCAGAAATCCTGATACATCGGTATACATCGAAACACCGTTCACGGAAATTCTAAGATCCGGAAGACCAACCACCTCTTGCGGTTGCATAGGACCGTTCACGTATACCGTGGCATTCACTTGCACATCTGCACCTGCATCTTCGCCCTCTCCATGGTCATGACTAACAACTTGATCCTTTCTGTAAAGCAATTCACCGGAGTGCGCATCTACCCAACAGAGATAACGCGCAGGACGGGACGTGGTATTTGCATACACCAACACTTCATGCACCAAACGGGCATCCACTTCATGACCTTTCGGCATTGGTAGGATCTTCAACCCTATTACTTCACTACTCGTTACGTTCGGGATCCCAGACTCAGCAACATCCGTTGCGCCAGCTCCGGAGATGGTAGGAACAAGGTCCACTTGGTCAACAGCGAATGTTTCTGTTGAAAACGAGATCACGCGCTTCTGAGCATCAAGTTTTACCAGCACATGGCCGGTGATCACGGGAATTCCTTCCCATACCTGATCGAAATGCACATAGGTGCTCTTGCCTCCGGTCTGGATCGGCAATGGGACCAATGAACTTGGATCAACACCAAAGCGGATCAGCTCTGTACCCATGAAGTTCGAAACGCGCTCCTGCAAAGACCCACCAGTTGTTGGAATACCCGGACCATATGCACGGTGAGGCATTCCGCTGGCTTCATTGAATGTTACGCTCCACCTTGGCTGTGCCGAAACAAATGTTCGCCATGCATTCCGTTCTCGCAATTCCGCCTGAAACTCGGGTGAGCTCGGAGGTAGCGCCTTCTTGATGAAGTTAACCTCTAACGAAGTTGAGTTCTGTTGCGCCGAAGTGAATGGCAACATCACTACAAATGCCAAGGCAACTAAGGGTATTCTGTTAGAAATATTCATGAATGCAAGTTATGAGGGAACCACGAAGATGCGAGATCCATTCTTATTAAATCGGCAAAGTAGGACAGCCATCCAAGGATCCCATTAATTCTGGACCGGGATCTTAACCTCAACGCGGAGTCCATCATGGGCGAACGAAATGCCTTCCGGAAGCTCCGCAGAGACCTCTTCATGCCTCCCCATTAAATGACTAACGTGGGTAAAATACGTCTGGCGCGCACCTATTTCTTTTGCAAGCCCAATAGCTTCCTGAAGGTTCAAGTGTGAGCTATGTTCCTTTATCCGCAGCGCATTCAGAACAAGTACATCTATACCTTCAAGTTGCTTCATTGCCTTGGCCGGTATTGTCTTGGCATCTGTAATATAGGCCAGGTCTCCGATGCGGAAACCAAGCACGGGCATGGCATAATGCATCACTTCAATTGGTATGACCTCAATTCCGCCAGCGACAAAAGGCTCATCACTAATATCATGCAGCGTTAGTTCAGGCACACCGGGATAGCGTTTATCAGCGAACGCATAATGGAACATACGCCGCACCGCGGCATTGGTGGCTTCATTGGAATACATGTCCATGGCCTTACCCTGCTTGAAGTTGAATGCGCGCAGTTCATCGATCCCTGCCAGATGGTCCATATGCTCATGCGTAAGCAGGACGGCATCGATATTCTTTGTGCCATTCCTGAGGAGCTGCTGCCGCAGATCAGGACCAGCATCGATCAAAATGGTCCTGGTATCCGAGTGGACCAGAACAGATGATCGAAGACGCTTATCCTTCGCGTCCGGACTCGTGCAAACGCGGCAATCACACGCGATCACAGGTACACCCTGACTGGTGCCGGTACCTAGAAATTCGAGACTTAACGCGTTCATTGGAACACAAATATCGGTTGAAACGTTCGGAGGCGCTACATTCGCGCCCTGAAGGAGAGGTGGCAGAGTGGTCGAATGCGGCGGTCTTGAAAACCGCTTTACCTACGGGTAACGGGGGTTCGAATCCCTCCCTCTCCGCTGATCAAAAGCCGTTAGCCGTAAGGCTACGGCTTTTTCTGTTCTAGACCAAGCCAAGTGTAGCTTGAGGGAAGGTTTTAGAACGGAAAAAGCTGTAGAGCGAAGCGAGTTAGGCTTTTACTTGAAGCCTCCCACTCAGGGAAAGCCATTCCGATAGCGATCCCGACCGAACCAAGCAAAGCTTGAGCGAGAGCATGGATGGAAAAAGCCAGCAAGCAGAGCGAGTAAGACTTTTACTTGAAGCCCACCCGCCGTTGGCGCAAGGGATAGCCATTCAGATGGCAATCCAAGCCGAACCAAGCATGGTTGTGTAAGAACGTGAACGATAAAAGTTCAGCCTCGGCGACTTTGAGCCAAGGAACGGTATACCCTAGCACCTCAAACGGATTAACTTTGTAGAATGCGTTTGCACAAGCAGTTCTTCTTTGCGCTGATCCTCAGTTCGGCATGTATCTCAGTGCAAGCCGCTGTGGACGTGGTGGTAGAGACCAAGGTTTTCCATAGACCTGGAAATAATTCGTTGGTAGAGGTGAACATGGCATTCCTGGCCGGTTCTATGGTTAATTCAACGGATGCCAACGGTTTGTCCATTACCCAAGTAGAAGCACTTACGTTGATCGAGCAGGATGGGAAGATCGCGGCGTATGCGAAAACCGTTATCAGTGGCAGCCCTAGATCGGACTCCCTACAAATTGACATGCTCCACCAGGAGATCTTTGATCTAGCTCCCGGGAATTACATTATGACCCTTGAAGTTAAGGATCTGCACAGTACGGATACCACATTGACCCGATACAATGCACCACTGATCGTTTCGGCGCTTGGTTCGGAAATTTCCATTTCGGACATACTCATTGCCGAGCGTTTTGAAAAAGCAACGGAAGGCACCCCATCAAAATTCGGGTACACGGTCGTACCGCTATTGACGGATTATTTCCCCGAAGAAATATCCAACCTGAGTTTTTACGCCGAAGTATATGGAACTGATGTGATGTTGGGAAAGGATAGCCTGTATTTGCTCACCTATCAAGTGGAAACCTTCGAAACAAGAAAGGCCTATGGCCAATTGAAGATCACGAATAGAGTGCAAGCCAAGTCGGTGGAACCTGTTTTTGCGGAGTTCGATATATCCACACTACCCTCGGGCAATTACCTCGCTGCTGTTGAAGTATTCAACCGTGCCGGTGTTCTACTTGCACGAAGGGAGCAGTTCTTTCAACGTAACAATAAGATCACACTGCAATACGACCTACAGGCTTTGGATGAACTGAACATCGGCAATACGTTCGTTGGTTCATACACGGATACGGATTCGCTCGCAGAACATATCGCAAGTTTCCGGCCTATTGCAGATGCATTGGAAAGAAAGATCATCGATGATCGATGGAAAGACCGCGACCTGGACCTGATGCAACGCTTTTTCTATACGTTCTGGACCAATCGCAGCAATGATCCGGAAGGTGCTTGGCGAGCATACCGAGCGGAAGTGATCAAAGTGAACAAGATCTACGGTTGCCGGAATATGCGCGGTTATCAGACCGATCGAGGTTATGTATACTTGAAGTATGGCCCACCGAATACCCAGATGGATCGTATGCAGGAACTGGATGCCTATCCATACACCATTTGGCATTACTACCGAGCCGGACGCTATAGTAACAAGCGGTTCATCTTTTACCAGCCGGACCTGGTGACGAATTGCATGGTGCTATTGCACAGTGAGGTCCCGGGCGAATTAAAGAATCCACGCTGGAACCAGATCCTTCATGAACGCAATGTTGCGCATCCCAATGTGGACCCTGCCCAAGTTGGCACACAAAGTGGCGGGCGAGCGGATGAATTCTTCGATATGCCGAGGTAAAGCGCACACCTCTTGATCATCGCGTTAAGCCGAACCGCGAGTTGTGCGAACGATCGCATTGTGCCATTCGAGGTGACGATCTCTCAGTTTTAGCAAAAGACAACGAAACGTAATAACATAGTGCGGATGGAATGCACCATTTTTGTCCGGCAATGAGGTGTCGTTGGTGGCACATTCTTTGATCATGGGCACAGCGATCGTCATATTGAACTGGAACGGCAAGCATTGGCTGGAAAAATTCCTGCCCGGTGTTATCGCCAATAGTCCAACTGCGGAGATCATCGTGGCGGACAATGCTTCTACGGATGGATCCTTGAAGATCCTGGCCAGCGAGTTCCCTTCTGTTCGAACGATCGCATTGGAAAAGAACTACGGATTTGCAGGTGGTTACAATGAGGCGCTACGCCAGGTAGAAGCTGACCTGTACGTACTCCTGAACTCCGATGTTGAGGTTGAGCCCGGCTGGCTGGGTGCCATGGAAACGTATTTGGAGGGGCATCCAGGAATGGCAGCGTGCCAGCCAAAAGTATTGAGCTACGCAAAGCGGGACCGCTTCGAACACGCAGGTGCGGCAGGTGGTTATATCGATCGCAATGGATATCCCTTTTGTCGTGGCAGGATCTTCGAGGTGACCGAAGAGGATAAGGGGCAATACGATGATGACCGCGAAGTTTTTTGGGCGACCGGCGCTTGTCTGATGATCCGTTCCAAGGCATTTCATGCGGCTGGTGGCTTCGACGCTGACCTTTTTGCCCATATGGAAGAGATCGACCTCTGCTGGCGACTACGACGCACTGGGTGGTCGATCGGCTATACAAGTAGTACGACTGTTTATCATGTGGGTGGTGGTACACTAGGCTATGGAAGTCCGCGTAAGACCTATCTCAATTTCAGGAACAGCTTGATCGTACTCACCAAGAACCTTCACAATGGTTGGTCCTTCGGTTGGTTGATGCGGCGTTTGATCCTTGATGGTTTCGCGGCATGCAAATTCTTATTGGAAGGGCACGGTACCCACACTTGGGAGGTGGCAAAAGCACATTGGCATTTTTTCATGCGCTTACCCCGTATATTGAAGATGCGGAAGGAACTCTTGGCACAGGAAACATCGCCTGACCTTACGGGCATGTATCAGCGCAGCATTGCTTATGACAGGTTCATTATCGGATGGAAGCAGTTCTCACAGCTCGATAAAAGTGCATTCCGGGATAAACGGTGACGCTAGTTGTTATCTGCTGATCAGGTATTCAACGGCCATGTGATACCCCTCCAGGCCAAAACCGGTAATGACCCCAGCACATGTTGCGCCGGTTATCGTATTGTGCCGGAATTCCTCGCGTGCATGGATATTGCTGATATGCACTTCCACAACAGGGATCTTCAGCACAGCGATCGTATCACGCAGTGCAACACTCGTGTGCGAATATCCTGCTGGATTGAAAACAACGCCATCCACTTGATCCACCGCATTTCTTAAGCGTTCGACGAGTTCGCCTTCAATGTTGCTCTGGAAATAAGAGAATTCCGCATTCTGAAAATCATTACGCAACTCTTCAATGTATTCCTCGAAACGTCGGCTACCATAGATCTCAGGCTCGCGTTCACCAAGAAGATCGAGATTAGGGCCGTTCAGCAACAGAATACGCATGGCGCGAAGTTCGCAACTCAGATCATACCCTCATCATCCTGATGCACAAAATAGATATGAACTATGCACAGTGTTGCGTTGGAACAAACCTCCTGAGCGAACGAATGGAACCGGCCACATCACGCAACTTCGTAAAATGGATTGGGATAGTGCGTTGGTGGATCTTCGCATGCACCTTAAGTTGGAACGTTCGTTGAGCGACCGCACGGTTGAGGCATACTTGCGCGATGTTGGCAAGCTCCGGAAATATGCAGATGATCAATCACCACCCTTGAAGCCTGGATCCATTAAGCTGGATGATATGCAGGCATTCATAACATCCGTAGCGAAGTCAGGACTGGGTGCACGCAGCCAAGCGCGTTTGTTAAGTGCCATTCGCGGATTTTACCGCAGCCTTAGACGGGAGAAAGTGGTTGATGAAGACCCGACCGAACTTATTGAAAGTCCTCGTTTGGGCCGCAAATTGCCCGTTTTTCTAAGCATCCAGGAGATCGATGCGATGGTTGCCGCGATCGATATGAGCAAAAGGATGGCACATCGCGATAAGGCCATGCTTGAAGCGTTGTACAGTTGCGGACTTCGGGTAAGTGAATTATGTGGCTTACAGCTTTCGCGCCTCCACTTTACCGAAGGGTTCATACGTGTAGTGGGCAAGGGCGATAAGGAACGGCTGGTACCCATTGGCCCTGGAGCCATGAAGCATATCCAATTGTACATCGAACACGAGCGCGTTCATCTACCCATAACCAAAAAAGCAGAAGATCTTGTGTTCTTGAACAACCGCGGATCAGGATTGTCAAGGGTTTCCGTATTCAACCTTGTAAAGGATCTGGCAGCCAAGGCTGGAGTCCGAAAAGTGATCAGCCCGCATACATTCCGACATTCATTCGCTACTCATTTGGTTGAAGGCGGTGCGGATCTACGCGCTGTGCAGGAAATGCTCGGCCACGCCAGTATTACGACAACGGAGATCTATACCCATTTGGATAGGGAGTACCTGCGGAGCAACATCATGCAGTTCCACCCGAGAGCTCGAAATAAGCAAGGGAAATAATTATGTCAACGGAGGACGCTAACAGATCGGCGATCCACAACGTCACCCTCCGGCCCTCGTAATTCGAGGATATACGTACCTGAAGCGAATCGCTCAACATCGATCACATGTTGAACATTCCCAGCTCTCCATATCTCATTCTTCACCATTCGGCCAACTTGGTCATACATCCTCAACATGAGATCCCTCCCATAAGGCACAACAGCTCTAACAGTAATTTGGGCATATGCCGGTTGTGGGAATATCTCCAAACCTTGTGAACCGGTCACGCCAACTCCTGTTACAAGAAAAAGAACACTGTCAGATAAAAAATCACATGCTCCATTGAAATTCGTGAGCACGGAATAATACCCTTGTATGATCGGTGTGTGATCCTGTGAAGTTGCTCCTGGTAAGGTATCACCGGAAAGTAGCCATTGGAACGTATCTCCTGCAGATGCGTGCAGCACACCACCACTTAAGGATACTTCCGGAGGATCCATGGGACATAGGTCCGCCACTTTGAATAGTTTGGCATCCAGCAGGTTTGTTACGAAAAGCTCACCAGTTGCACTTTCTCCGAAAGAGGATATACCCTGTACGCCGGTTGATGCACCAAGCGCGTCAACGAATCCTTGATCTCCGTCCGGAGTGAGCATTCGCAACTCACCTGAGCAGAAATCCGAATAGAAATATCTTCCGATGAGTTTAGGATATTGCTCACCACGATAGACCTTACCACCGATCACGGCGCAAGCTGTCCCGCCCAGAATACTGTGTGGCATGGTCAGAACCGGAGGAACCTTGTATTCCGTAGAGTCACAAGTCGTAGTGTTGAATGGCATATTTCCTTCATAGCAACGCCATCCGAAATTGGGAGCACCAGTGGAATCAGCAGGCCAAAGGTCTATTTCTTCATAACTCTCTTGACCGACATCTCCGATCCATATGTCGCCATTCGCACGATCGATCCCGATCCGATAAGGGTTTCGAAGACCGTATGCAAAGATCTCTTGCAGCGTATCCGGGCCGGCACCATAGAATGGGTTATCCGTCGGTATGGAATATGTACTATCGGGTTCCGGCTTTATCCGCAAAAGCTTTCCAAAGGGCACACTCAGATCCTGGCCTCTGTTCGCAGGGTCTGCAGCCCACCCTCCATCACCAACTGCCACATAAAGCATACTATCCAGGCCGAAGGAAATATCACCTGCTTGGTGGATCGCCGAATGATGCGGTCTACTGAACAGAACAACTTCGCTGGTATCGATCGCAACATTGGGGTCTGCGCTAACAGAAAATCGGGAAAGCGTATTTATCCCATATTGCCCACCGGTGTGCATATAGTTCACATAGAAATAGCCATTGTTCGCATAATCAGGATCGAATGCAAGGCCTAGCATTCCTCGTTCACCACCGTTGATCACTTGCGAAGAAATGTTCAAGAAGGATTGCGACAGGACGGTCATACTATCCGTAACAACGAAGATCGCCCCCCATTGACTAACGGCGAACAATCGATCATCACCACAATTGGTAACGCCCACGATCTGTCCGATCCCATTTGCCCAAGGCACAAGATCCAACTTAACGGGTCCCTGAGCACTAGCGCTCAAAAGGGAGAACGACAAGACCAATACCGCAAGATTTCTCAAAACAGCGCGAATTTACCACAATCACGCAAGGAAGCAGCTAAAGGTTTCGATCAATTTGTTAACGATCTCTGGTCCTTCAGGGCAACTGCACCACCCTTCGTGGGCCACTGTACACGCCTGGAGCAGCATTTTCTCCTACTGGTCTTCCAAGAACGTCGTAATAGACCCCAGAGGTGTTCAGTACTCTTTGGTGCTCTTCAATACCCGTAATACTACCGTTGCATGGCGAAGCCACGATCCGGACCTCATCCACTTGCCATGGCTCAAGGCCACCTTGGTATGGCTGTACCATGAGTTGAAAAGCACCGTACATCGCATTTGGCTCAACAGCGACACATCCTAGGTTAAGTATGACCGTTCGGGACCAATTCGAGGTTATCTCCACATCAGCAGCTTCCTCCAACGGAGCGGCAGGGTTCCGGCTATATTTCACTTTAAGTCGCTGTGGACCGTCCGGAGACTTACGGTGTACAATGATCACACTGTCAATGTTCATGTCGCCTGAAGACAATGTACTGACCTGGCCATAATGATCGGCCAAGGCAAACACTGGCCAGCCGCCAATATATATTGCGTTATCTCCGGAGATCACCGGATGCGGACAAGGCGCATCCGTACCGATCCAGATCATATTCGTACCAAAGAATGAAGGGCTATCGTTCTGCGGCATATCACATGCACTACATCCTGTACTACAATTCAGGTTATTCGCACAGGGATTATTCAACCATAAATAATCCAAAGTGAATGATTGTGCGTTGGTGCTCGCCATTGCGACGATGAGTACGGTGATTGCGAGTAATATGCGCTTCATGAAAATGGTTCGTACGGCCATTTTGGGACCGCATGGACCTTCTTACGCATCCATTCATCTGAAGTTACACTAGTTACGGATCATCTTAATTGACATTTGTCGAATAAGACTTGACATTCGTGGAGCGACACCGGTCAGGACGTTGGATTCAACGGTCCAATTGCAGCAGCACGCGTATGTGCCAAGCCAACACCTCACCCATGGTCCTCGTGGCTTTAGGTGGCGCAGAACCATGATACTCGGATAACTCCTGTGATAACATAGCTATGTGCTGTGGGGTTGACAAGGGCATTTCATCCATTGTGGAGAGCAAATGGTCCATTTGAGCTTGGTCCTGTCGATAGCGTTTTCTCAAAAGGGCGCGTTCCTCATTCCGGTATTGTTCAGCGGTTTCCTTGCCCAGGATCCTTTGTGCTAGCTCCACATACGGCAAATTCTCCTTGTAGAACTGTGGCAGGTAGATCCTTGCTCGACCTTCATAATTCTGTTGGTCGAAATCAATACATCGGATCCGGTACTGTACACGATCAATGTCATGGATCACATCCACAACGAAATTATAGGCACGCATATCGCCAAGGAGCCTTACGAAACAGCGTTCGTTGAACTTCACGAATTCCTTACAGATACGTACCTCGTTGAACATACCACCATAGCTGGCAGGGTTCTTAATGAAGGTATCACCTGGAACTCCGATAATGTGTTCTTCGACAATGGTATTTCCCGTACACATATAATTGATGTGATTGGGTGATAACAGATGCTCCAGCTCCAACCCGTAAATACGACTGGCGTCCGCACGTTTTATGTAGTAGTAGTCATGGTTCTCGTTCAACGCATTCACGATCTTTATCCGGAATGGTTGAGAATTCCCATAAGCGCAAAAGGAAATGCTCTCTACGATCAGGTGATCGATGCGGCGCCCATCCGAAGTCAGAGCCTGATAGGTCTCTACAAGACGTTCGTGAATGTCCTGTACTTCGCCTTGACGCAATAGAACGGTATTCCAGAGAGTTTCATTTCCATTATCATCCAACACGGGTAGCAACCCATCGTATCGCAACAGATCCTCATACGCAATCGGCAGCTCCAACTCACGATCATGTTGCCGCATGTAGGCACGCAACTTATCGCCGATCGGATAGATCGGCTTGCGTTGATGCATATGGATAAGATCCTCGGCGTGTGGAGTCTCCATGTACTACCGGGAAATAATAAATGGAAGCGTACCCAGTTCCACACCCAAGGATGTTAGCACCTTCAAACTGTACGTACCTTCCGTGATCCCGGATATATCGATCAGCTGCTGAATGGCGTTGCGCATTGGTGCTGTTGTGCGTTGAACGCGTCTACCTGAAGCATCGTAAATATCCAGGATCAATAGGTGATCACCATCCAATGTTGCCTTCAACGTAACTGAATTATCCGCCGGAACAGGGAATAATTCGAATTGTTCCTCGTCACGTGCAGCTTCATTCACACTTACGAAACCATTGATCTTACCGAACGTGTATTGCCCTTTCCGCAGGTTGTTCACATTCATGTAACCATTACCATTGGTAAGCGAACCGGCCATTACCTCCTGCTCAGGATATACCATCCATTCCGCATTCGGATCGGGACGGTACAACACCGCCATACCTGATTCATCGCCATCAACGAGATCGACATCAAATCCGTTCGCAACTCCACCTTGGTAGAACAATCGGCTACTCAACACGGTGCCTTCAGGCCAAAGTCCATCCACATTCCAATAATGTGTATTGCTGATCTCGATCACATCGGATGACAACGGCGTTTGATCCGGCCCGGCCCAAATATGTTCGACCCGCACCAGTGTAGAATCCACCACCGTATCGTTGTACAATCTGAAATCAACATAGGGCAATGTGGATGCAACGAATTGCCCAGGTCCGAATCGCTCTTCATGATCCAATCGATTCTGGTTAAGTCGTTGGTGACGGTTCAGTACCACCATGGCCGGCTCGAACGGTGCAACCAAAGAAACGCTCGTAATTGCATCCCCTACCGTTACTTGATCCTCGAACACCTCACCTGTAGCAGATATGCACGTAATTTCAAGGGGTACTTGCTGATGGTACGTACTTGTGGCCAAGAGCTTCTGACCAATGGTCACATCCACGTCCCAAGCGCCACTAGCAGGTTGTGAAGTGAACTCACGCACTTCGAAGGTAGCATAACCCGGCGCAAAGACCCATGCATCAAAAAATGGATCAAGGTCTTGGCCAGTAACAGTTTCCAAAGCGACCTTGAATCCATCCGATGTGATCGTGGTGCTGGCGTAATCGGCCTGAATATCACGCATCGCTTGTCTGAAAACGTCATCGCCCAAATAACCACGTAAGTTGTGCATTACGGCTGCTCCTTTGTAATAGGTATGCGTGCCATAGATGTATGGATCGGGCATTGGCGATAGCGCTTGGTAACCGCCATCGTTAACATGCGCTTGCCGCAGTATGAAGGAAAGATTGTCCTTAACAGCCTTTACCAGCGCAGCCTCCCCTCCTACCCATTCCGCAACCAAGTGCCCTGTATATTCAGCAGGGCCTTCTTTTAACCACATTTCATTGTGGATGTACGGGGTGATCACATCGCCCCACCAATGATGTCCCAGTTCATGGCTGTATAGGTCGCGGTTCGCTGAAGCGGTCTGTGTACCCATAAAGTCCGGATAGGCGATGTTGGTCGGTATCTCCAGTGCACCATCCGTGGTATGCACGTATCCCACACGATCATATGCATAAGGACCATACCAATATTCACAGGCATCAATTGCCGCAGGCAGATCCCCGAATTTGCTCACCATGGCAGATAGGTTACTTGGCTTTGCTTTCAATGTAACGGGTATATCACCGTTCGCACCCATGTGGGTGTATGCCTCAACAGCATAATCGCCAACTGCGATCGCGCTGATATGCGTCGTAATATCCTGAGGTAGGTCGTACGTGCGTATGACAGTATCCCCTCCTAATTGTACCTCATCAACGAAGGTACCCTGACCGTGTAGACGATTCGTGCCCGCGCTTTTTACGTGGTATGTGTATGTTGCGCGCTCAACGAACGAATCGAAACAGGGATACCACACCTTTCCGAAATTGGGCGGGATCGTCGATAATCCGATACCCAGATTGTAGATGTACCCGCTTGCGAAATAGAATCCACCCCAATCAGGATCACGGTGTGGCACTCCATGGTAATACACGGTAAGTGACCGCTCTTCATCCACAGCAGGTGGTGTATCAAATTGCACATCCAAGAACTGATCGTCATAGGTAAAGGAATGCAGCTCTCCATTCTCCACTACTGAATCAACAACAAGTTCAAAGAGATCGAAACGGATGGAATTCACATTGGGCAATAGTGCTTTGAACGTGATCTCCGTCGCAGCAGTGATGGTCAATGCCCAGACCTGCGTAACGTCCAATGTTATATCGTAATGCAGAATATCGAATGTATCGCTGCGTGCAATGGTCTCATCGATCTGTGTGCGTTGCGCATCGGTCGGTGTTGGATGCGGCGCATTACCGTGCCGGAAGTAGTGACATCCGTAAGGGTTGGGCTGGGCAAATGCAAAAGTGCAATGCGATACAAAAGCAACGGCTAATAGTGATCTGATCAAATTCAAGGGACCCTTCATGATGTGCCGAAGCTACAGCGATCGAATGAATGATACTGCACTACAACCCAGCCTAGGGTTGACATCCAACGTGCCATGGATCGTTACCAAAATGAATGAAAGTCACTGAACGCCCATTTTCATTACTCATCGGGTAAGTTCACGATCCACTGTTCACCATACGTGTTCTTCATCGATGAACCCATTCATGGAGCCGCCTACCTTGCCCGGCATTCGCACCGCGCATGGCACTCAGTCGATTCTGGACATTCATACTACTTCTTAGCATTGGTTACGTGCTGATCATGCTTGGCACCGGGCGGCAGTATAGCTTAGGCAGTTTGATCAATGGCGTGCAAGGCGAAGCATTAGTGGTCGCGGAACAGGACTCTGCAACGATCCATGGCACCGCTTTATTGCAAGCGATACGTTCCGCCGGGGATGACGGACTTGTTCGAGGAGACACGCTCTACCATATCAACAAGAGTGGTGTCGTGCAAGCCAGTGTGGGTAAACAACAGGCCGATGGCTTGTTCGCAACGTGCCGGAACACCATCATGGACCTTTGGTTGCCGTTGATCGGCTACCTGACTTTTTTCTGCGGTCTGTTGAACTTATTGATCGACAGCAATGCCATGGAAAAAGTGGCTCGTTTCCTCTCCCCTGTTTTTCACCGTGTGTTCCCAGAGCTTCGTAAAGACCACCCTGCTTACGGTTTCATGACGTTGAATTTTGCTGCGAACTTCTTGGGCTTGGATAGTGCTGCAACACCCTTCGGCCTAAAAGCGATGGAGAGCATGCAGGAAGACAATAAGGACAAGGACACGGCGACCAATAGCCAGATCATGTTCTTGTGCTTGCATGCGGCAGGGCTCACCTTATTACCGACCAGCATCATCGGATATCGTGCCGCGCAAGGTGCAGCTAACCCTGCGGACATCATGATCCCCATGATCATTACCTCCTTCGCGGGAACATTGGCGGCGATGTTCCTCGTGGCCGGGAAGCAACGGATCAATTTGTGGAACGTTCCTGTTATGGCCACCGTGTTGGGGATCAGCGCGATCGTTGGTGGAGCCATGGCCTACATCGGTTCGTTAGCGGGCGTCGCGAAATTCCATTTCACCGATAACCTTTCCAATGGCATGTTGCTGGTGATCATTGGCCTGATCGTGGCCTATGCATTCTACAAGGAAAAATTCTTCACGGCGAAAGGCACGAACATGTTCGACAGCTTCGTGGAAGGAGCTAAGGAAGGATGGACAACTGGGCTCCGCGTGCTTCCATACATGCTAGCAATGCTCGCGGCGCTGAGCATCTTCCGCAACAGTGGTTTGATGGGGATCGTTATGGATGGCCTAACCTACCTAATGGCGAAGGTGGGCGTCGAGAAGGGCGTGATCGATGCAATACCGGTTGCACTCATGCGCCCGTTCAGTGCTGGTGGCTCACGCGGGTTCATGCTCGACGCCATGAAAACGTACGGCCCTGACAGCATAACCGGGTACCTGAGTTCACTCTTCCAAGGAGCTGCCGAAACCACGTTCTACGTTGTGGCATTATACTATGGCAGCGTGAATGTGAAGAATACGCGATACACCATTGGTATAATGTTGTTGGCCGATCTGGTCTGCGTTATTGCCGGGATCGTGGTCGTACACTTCTATTTTTAAGTGAGACGCATAAGCTTGAAAATTCCAGTCGGGATCTTAAGCTGTACTGCGAAAAAACAGCGAACTTCGCGGCCCAATGACAAAAGAACTGAAGATCGCTAAACGCCGATCAGGCATACACGGGAATGGAGTTGTGGCCATTGCACCGATCAAGAAAGGTGAACCGATCGTAGAGTACAAAGGCAAGATCATTACGCACGCTGAGGCTGATGAACAGTATTACAGCGATGTTGGCTCTGGCCATACATTCCTGTTTACGCTGAATGAGGATTGGATCGTGGATGCGAATGTGAATGGCAACATTGCGCGGTGGATCAACACGGGCTGTGAACCGAACGCGATCGCCTTCATCCATAGCGAGGACAAAAAGAAACCTGATCCAAAGAAGGACCGCGTGATAATAGAAGCACTCCGTAAGATAGAGACGGGAGAGGAGATCATTTATGACTATGGGTTCGATTTCGATGTTCCGTTCACACCGGAACTATTGAAAGCGTGGGAATGCCGCTGTGGGTCGCCGAAATGCACAGGTAGTATGTTGAAGAACCCAGGGAAAGAAGCGAAGAAAGACATCTCGACTACGCTCGATGGCCGAAAGAAAAAGAAGAAGAAGAACAAGAAGAAGGACAAGAAGAAGGGCAAGAAGAGTTCGAAGAAAGAGAAGAAAAAGTAGGGCTCAAGTCACAAGTCACAAGAACAGAAAGTTTGAAGTTGGCTTTATTGAATGTGAGACATTGGACGGGACCTCCTATTGAATGGCACACCCTTTGCAACACGTGAACAAAATCTGCAAGAACGTATAATGATCAAGCAAGCAATCCTATTCGCATCACTACTCTTCATCGGTATTGGGGCTTCTGCACAGGACGACCCGAAGAGCAAGGCCATATTGGACAACCTTATGACCAAGGCCAAGGCATGGACCAGTTATGAGGCCGAGTTCACCAGCCAGCTCCAGAATACCAAGGACAAGTTGGATGTGAAGCAAGTGGGGTCCATGAAAGTGAAGGGCAAGAAATTCCGCTTGGTGATGGACAAGAACACCATCATTAACGACGGCACCACCATGTACACCTACAACAAGGATGCGAACGAGGTGAACCTTACCGATCCTGCGGATATGGATCAGGAACTGGACCCTACGAAATTATTCACGCAATATGAGACCGGTTTCAAGAGCCAGTTCGTTGAGGAAAAAGCAGTTGGCGGAGTTACCGTGCAGGTGGTGAAACTGTTCCCATTGGATGCTGGGAAAAAACCCTTTCACACCGTGGTCATCACCATAGATAAGACCAAGGCAGAACCGAAAAGCGTTCAGATCTTGTACAAGGATGGTAACGCCGTCACCTACACACTGAACAAATTCACGGCAAACAGTGTTACGGATGATGCACTTTTCACCTTTGACAAGACGAAGTTTCCCGGAGTGGAAGTGAACGACATGCGCTAAAATGATATGAATTGAATCCAAAAGGCTTCTGGCGTTGGTCAGGAGCTTTTTGTTTTGTAATGGTTCCATTTTCGGGGTAACGGAACGACAAGGCCAACCGAAGTGCTTACCAGTAAGGGCTGTAGCGTGCCGACCCACGTTCTTCCTCCCGGCACCGATCTCACTTGATTCCACACTATCTTTCCCGCACTTACAATATCGACCCGTAGTGGCAATGGCTTGTTCTTCCTCCCAGAGAGCTTCTTTTCAGTATTTCATCGCACTCTTACCAATATGCCTGATCTTGCTGGCCGGTGGCTGTATTCCCTCCGAAAAGGGTCATAGTGAAACGCCAAATGTGGGATCCGACCAGCAGCTTTCCAATGCCCTTCAACATGCCAAGGAACGGTTACTTGGTGATCAGGACAGTGCATTGATAAGGATCGATCAATTGGAAGCTTTCGCGAAGAAGTCCAACGATGCACGTATGGTGTTACGTGCTCGTGGACTAAAGGCCGAGGTGCTCCTACATAACAAAAAGGCAGGGTTTGCAGACTACATGAAGGAAATGGAGGGCTATGACCTTCCTGGTGCCCCGCAAGCATATGCTCCGTGGGTCAACTACTATCGTGCACGCTGGCAGCTCGGAGACCGCAAATGGGACCTAGCGGACAGCTTGTTGCAGAATCTGTTCAAGGGAGCTATCGGCCCGAGCGACCCTGAATTGAATCTCCGCAGTCGTATTGCGCAATTGGAGCTATATGGCCATAGAAAAGAACAGACCAAGGCCGATTCACTCGCTGAGATCCTTCGACCCGCGCTTGAAATGCGTGGCGACCCGGAACTTCTTTGGCAGTATAAGATGGCCCATGCATTGGCCCACCTCAATGCTGCAGATCCACAAGGAGCTGAACTTTTATACGGAGAATCCTTAACTGCAGCGGATGAAACAAGATTAGACTATGCTAAAGGCTTGAGTCTAAAAGGGATCGCCTATGCACAGACCGATCAAGGGTTGTTCGACAAAGCCGCAGTTTCCGCGAACAAGGCGGATGAAGCGTTGGTCCGGGCCGACGACCAGCGGGACCGAGTTGAAGTTTTGAAGATCATAGGCTATTGTTATTGGGATAAACTGGGCCCGGAGGAGGTGGTGAAACGATGGGACCTTGCCCATGCAATTGCGGATAGCTTGGGCATGAAGCAGGAGATCGGAATGAGCCTGCTCTACTTCGCCAAATTCAGGGTGGGCTTGGACAGTGCTGCAAGCCAAAAAGTCGGCTATGATCATGCTGCACGTTTCGATACCGCGATGAAAATGATAGACCGTGCAGAACACATTGCCTTGGGTTTGAACGACGGTGAGTTCATCGCCAATGTCGTAAACACGCGATCAGCGATCCTCAATTGGCAAGGTCGGTTCGAGGATGCTCTGGCCGCGAATCGACAGGCGCATGAATATTTCTTAAAAAAGGGGAATGGGCAAATGGCCACCTCCTCGTTGATCAATATGGCCAGTAACGAGATTGCTCGTGAACGCTGGTCGGCAGCGCAAGAAATGCTTGAAAAAGCATTACCAATGGCTGAAAGTGGCCATTATAATCACTTGCGTCTTTTAGCCTTAAATAGGCTGTCATTCACCTATCGGAAATTGGGCTTATTCGAGAAAGCCTTGGCGTACAAAGATCGTTGGACCGACCTGAAAGATTCCTTGGACGGATTGGATGTGACAGCCAAGATCGCACAGACCGAACTGAGGTCCAGCTTTGCGAAGCGCCAATTTGCGGACAGCTTGGCACAAGCACAGGCAATGAATTTGGAACGAGAAATAACCATGGAACGAGTAAACCATCTACGCAGGCGCAGTTTTGGCCTTGCCGGTGGCGGTCTAATTGTGATAGTTGGTGGCTCAGCAGCTTTTGTGCTGGATCGGAAACGCCGCCGCGAACGCTATGCAAAACAGGCAGCCCAATTGGAGATCAAAGCCTTACGCGCGCAAATGAATCCCCATTTCATTTTCAACGCGCTCAACAGCATCAGCGCATTCATACGCGAGCAGGATCCGGAGAAAGCCCATGGGTTCATTGCCCGCTTTGGTAGGCTCATGCGAATGGTCTTGGAGAACAGCAGAAAGAGCGAAGTGTCCTTAGCGAGTGACCTTGAAGCGCTTGGTATTTATTTGGAACTGGAACTGGCTCGATCAGGTCACACATTCGATTTCAATATCACCGTGGACCCTGCGATCGATCAAGAAGAAACCATGGTGCCGCCGTTGGTCCTTCAGCCATTCGTAGAGAACGCGGTATGGCATGGAATGGCCGGACAAAAGGATCGCGGGAAGGTGGAGGTCAACGTCCGCATGGATAGCAATGATGTGGTTGTTACGATCTGCGATAATGGCAACGGCATGCCGAAAAGCAAGCCGGTAGACACCGGAAGACGTTCCTTGGGAACAGTGATCACCAAGGAAAGACTGGATCAATTGGCCGAGCAAAAAGGTCGACCTTCAGGATTCCAATACATGGAATGCGCAAAAGGTACCTGTGTTGAAGTGGTGATACCGGTATAAAAAGGATATTCCTTCCGGACCCGTTGTGGATATTGCTGGAACATTTATCTTCATCGCGCAAAATCGCTCTCCCATGGCCACTACCGCGTTGATCGTTGATGACGAAGCCCAATGTCGCGACACACTTTCGTCCTTATTGGCGGAACGACATCCCAACATCCACGTGATCGGAATTGCCAATGATGTGCCCAGCGGTACAGCTTTGGCGCTGGCCCACATGCCTGATCTGCTTTTCCTCGATGTTGAGATGGGCCGGATGACCGGTTTCGATCTATTAAAAGCCATCGCACCACACCGCCCGCACGTCATCTTCACCACGGCTCACGAGGGCTATGCTGTTCGCGCCATCCGTTTCAATGCTGTGGATTATTTACTGAAGCCTGTAGTGCCGGAAGAGTTGGACGATGCAATTCATAGAGCGTTGATAGCTCTTGGTGGAACCAAATCCCCAGCTGATGTTACTTCACTTCTTCATCAAGTAGCGAACGACCGCCAGATCGCCCTTCCTACCAGTGAAGGCCTAACCATGGTGCAGATCGAAGAGATCCTTTATTGCAGTAGCGATAACAACTACACCGAGGTTTATTTACGCGACGAAAAGAAACCGCAAGTGGTGAGCCGACCTCTGAGTGAGTTCGATGCGTTCTTGGTGCAACAAGGTTTTGTCCGCATCCACCAAAGCCACTTGGTGAACCGCAAGCACATCAAGCGCTACGTAAAAGGCGAAGGCGGTGAAGTGATCATGCGTGACGGCAAGAACCTCCCCGTAAGTCGCCGGCAAAAGGCGGAGTTGATGGAGGTGCTGGAGCGGCTTTAGGGCGCGGGATACCGGATCCTCGATCGAGGTTACCGAATTCTCATTTGTGGATTTTGGAAAGTGTATATGTGATGAGGTTTGTGGAAACAAATCGAAATTCTGTTAACCCAACCCACATCAAACGAGAAACCATGAAAACCTTGACAACCTTCTTGACCGGAGCACTAATGTTGGCCAACATAACTACCCATGCACGTATCATCCGCGTGAATAGCGTAGCAGCCTTCGCAACAACCTGCACCGATTGCTACCAGACTCTTGCTACGGCTTACGGTGCAGCACAGGATGATGACACGATACATCTAGAACCAGCTGATGCGAACTACGGTGACCTCACGATCCAAAAACGCTTAGTGATCATTGGCGCGGGATATAAGCTCGGAGCTGCACCTAACAATATCGGCCTGCAAGCCAACTCGCAGACATCTAAAGTAAACTTGCTCACGCTCAACAACATCAACTCTCAAGGCACCGTAATCATGGGACTACATTTTGTCGATCAATTCGGAGGGGTGACCATTGCCAACACCTCGGACATTACTGTTAGCCGATGCTACTTCAATAGCAGCCTTGACATTGCTTTCCCAAATGGAGGAACAGGTGTATCGAACATTCTCGTCGCAGAGAATTTCATTTCGGGCAGTATCACTCACAATCAGTTTGCACAGACTATAACGAACCTTACGATCAGGAACAACATCATCAATGGGAACTTGAGCTTTGCGGAAGCCGCCGATGTAATTGAGAATTTGCTTGTACTGAACAACACACTGTTGTCGACCGGGAATCATGCCTTGAAGAATGCAGAGGTGGCCTACAATGTATTCTACGGCAATATTGCTGGTTCCAACAATACGGTACATGACAATATCAGTGCGACCTCTTTGGTCGGTGGGGATGCAAGTAACCAAGTCGTGAATATGGGCAACGTGTACAACCTGTTAGTGGGTACCGATGATAGCAAGTATGATATTCTCGCCGCATCACCATACAACGAAGGCGGCGCACAAGGGCGAGGAGCATTTAGCGGAATCTCGCCGTATCGGTTGAGCGGCATTCCGAACATACCAACGATCTACTCACTGCAATCCACGTTGAATACAACGCCGGGCGGAACTGTGAACGTGACCTTGAGCACCAAGTCCAACAACTGAACCCATGATACGCGAGATCATTTCATACGCTTGCCTCGTGGCCATCGGCCAAGTTCAGGCACAGACCGCCAACATGCACCGCGGTGAATATTGGATAGACCAAGACCTTGGAATTGGCATGAATTACAATTTCAACGTGGCCAATACTCCGAACGCACCCAACTTACAACTACCGATAAATCTTTCGGGATATAGTCCTGGCATCCACACTATTGGCATTCGCACTTTGGATGCGGATGGACATTGGGGTCTTACGAATTTCTCCAAGGCGGTGGTCATCGAACTGCCACCCAATCCTCCTGCCGACCAGGTCGAGGTTGAGTATTTCTTGAACGAGGATCCCGGGTTTGGAAATGGCTTGACCGCATGGAGCGGAACCTCTACGAATGCGACCGGAATAACATTCGATCCGGACATGTCGACCGCACACGTTGGTGTCAACACACTTTTCGTGCGAAGTCGGACAAGTGAAAACGTATGGAGCCTGACGAACCATGCCGCGTTATTAGTAATCGAAACAGACGAACCCTCCCCAATTGTTCGCATCGAAACTTTTGCGCTTCCCGCTTCTGATCCCGGATTCGGAATGGCAGATCAGCACATTGTGTCCGCACCAGCTGCGGATATCCTCAATTACATCTTCACTGCACCTGCACCGTTCGTTGAACTGGGAGATACCCTGATGATCCGATCACATGACGCTAATGGGCGCTGGAGTTTGACCAACTACATTGTCGTGAGCGGATACACTACAACTGAGCATCTTGCCAATGAAACGGGCATCTCCACCTACCCCAACCCCTTCACCGAAGGCATAACCGTACGCACCGAAGACGGCAAACCGCTACGTGTAGTTCTCTATGACCCACAAGGCAGGTTGGTCCATGACCAGGTGCTGAATGGCGAGACGTACATCGACCTGCAAGGCTTAGCTAAAGGAACCTACACCGCTTTCTTCTGGAAGGATCTGGAGCGGATCCATCGTGTTACACTCATCAAGCAATAATCAAGTTCATGGAGAAGAGAAAAATGAAATCGCGACAAACCCGCGTATCGGTATTCTATGTCGCTTTGTTCGCGGCCATTGTGTGTAGTACGTCGTGCAAGAAGGATAGCAATACACCCGCTGCATCAACAGGAGGGAATCCCAGTCCGAACAGCACAGAATATATCAAATTCAAGCTGGACGGAACATTGTTGGATATGACGGTCCCGCAGGCACCCATCTTCATTCTATATACCAATTTCTCCGACTATACCATGATGCAGTTCGGAGGTGGCGCGCTACTCGGCAACACCCATTATTCGACGTTGAACTTGGTCTTCGATTCATTGGATGTCCCCCCTATTCAACTTCAACAACCCGAAGTAGATGATCGGACCTTCGTTGTTACGGTGGGTCATTTTGTTACACCGGGATCGTCCGAAAGCAATCAGTACTATTTCCCGCACGATGGCTCGACGGGCACCATGATGGTTGATCAGTTGGAACGGCAGGTGGGCGGTTTCGTGTCCGGCACATTCAGCTACACGAATCTCATGGAGGTCAACATGCAAGGTGATACACTTTCCTATGACCACACCATTACAGAAGGTGAATTCAGACTGCGGGTTACTGAATGAAAAATGAAAACGACCAACACCAGAGTTGATGGAAGCACAGGCATTAGCTTATACGGTAATGCTCGGCACCACAGATTCCATGTCGTAGTGAGCACGTCCCCCCATTTCCATCTCCGAATTCTCAGCGAACACCGCCGGATCCTCAGGGAGAGCAAACAGCGGATGATCTAAGGTTCACCTTTGGACCGTTGCTGAACCAACAGATACAAGACGAACTTACCAAAGCCAATTCCTACATCAACCAAACCAAAAAAACACCTCAACAAGATGCGTAACATTCCAAAGATCCTCCTCGTCCTTTTCATGTGCCTGCAGATACCTACGCTTCCAGCAACGGCCATGGCACAAACCGATGCGTTCGATGCGCAAATAGCACGGTTGAACACTCAGATCGCGCAGGCTGCTGCCGAGAATAATAGTGCCGCTGTGACCGGTCTTACACGGGACCGGAATAATTGGATCGCGTTCAAACGGGCCGTAGAGAATGAAGATGCTGGCCAGATGATGGCGCTCCAAAATGAATTACAAAATCCGTATAATTACGAACCTGGAAATGCAGCTGCCGTACAAGCGGTACCACAAGATGAGTCCGGCCCTGAATTCTACGATCAAGTGTATATGCCGGATGGCAAGGGCGGCTACGATCAATTGGAGAAAAATGACGTTAGAACCTCATCTAGCGGAGGAGGATATGGTGGGTTCGGCGGAAGCACAAGCTCCGTGAAGATCCCTGGAAGTAAGTCAAACATCCGGGTCGCAAAAGGCCAATACAATTTCGTCGTGAAGGTCTACCAAGGGCAAGACCCCTCGGACATCATCAAACTTGCACGGTTCGAGATCCGTGGAAGAGCGAAGGATAGATATATCGACGTATCCAAGAGCAGTCATGCGATGTATACCAACAACAGTCATGAAGTGACCGATAACCGGATACGGATCTCATTCAAGAACATTGGCAACCAGGTCTATGAGATCCACATCGATGACGAGATCGAAGCTGGTGAGTATGCATTCATGAACGGAGACAAGGTCTTTGCCTTCGGTGTGGACTAGTGAGCAATACCAACGGTTCAGTAGTAACCGGGCCTTGAGTGATGAATGATCTTGATCAGTGGAGTTGAGAAACGCTACTCCACTGATCAGATCTCAGATCCAACGAAAGCAAAACTGCACAGGACCGCCAACATACTCAAGTGTAAACGACCATCCATGAAACGATCCAGATCCTTCAGAAACTGGCTATCACTATCAACAGCATTTGTAGTGCTGCTTAGTTCCTGTGGAGGTGTAACGGAACATAACGAGACCACAACTGATACGACCATCCAGCCGGACAAAGCGGTGGAACTACCTACACTGCAACTGAAGGATCCGGATCCTGCGAACGTGCTACCTGCGCTGTTTCCAAAAGGGACCTACGATGCAACCGACCAGACCATTATTTGGATGCCTGAAGGTGAAGCGGCGAAGAACATGTTCCCCAAGGATGGACAAGGCAATTCCACGATGGTGCTCCAAACCTTGAGCGTTACCGGAAACACTCCCAAAAAAGTGATGGTGCTGAATACTTACACCTTGGATAAGAACGGCGATCGGCTCACCTGTCATGCATGTGCGCCAATGATGGGACTGGCGGTATTCAGCAGAGAAGCCGACGGATCCTGGATACTAACCGCCTGGAACCCGGCGATGGGCGAATACGGTGCAAACGGGAAGCCTTATGACAGAACATTGATCCAGATCGGTAATGAGAAATACGCATTGCAGGTCTCTGGAGGATTCTCTGCTCAAGGACAATCCCTTGCAAACGCGTGGTTCTATGGTCTGGACAACGCACAACTGATCTGGGAAGTGCAAACACTTCAGTCCAATGAATTCATCATCGATGGCAGGATCTTGCTTGAAAAGCTGAATACCACGATCTCATTCTTGCCAAGTGATGCAGCATATTTCGATGCGAAGACCACTACCAAAGGCCATCGGATCGACCAGGTGGGCAAGACCCGGATCCCCGTGAACGAAACCATGCTCTATCGGTATGACGCTTCTAAAGGGACCTATCTAGAGATGAACAATTAGGAAGCACGAAGGGCTCTGAACCTGTTGAAAGGAATTCTGAATTACCAACAACATCGACAATCCATACCCGCGATGAAACACATACTTCTACCACTCTTGTTCGTAATCCTAACGAGTTGTGATAAAACCACTGACCGATCCGAGATCTATGCGACAATTGCGGGAATGGACCTGGACGGAATGCGCGCCGCCACCTTGGAGTTACGTCCGGATGGTCAGTACTATTTTACAATGGAACTTATTGGCCAGACCATCACCGGAACATACGAGCAGAAGGATGGCAAGCTGCTACTGAAACCTACCAACGGTGTACTGAGCATGGGGACTTGGAGCGGTGATACACTTCAGGTGAACGGGCTAACAATGCTTCTGAGCAAAAGGTAGGGTCAACGGCAAAAGCTTATCCATGAAAAGATCGAAGACATTCCCGTTTACCTGACTACATTCTTCTCTCGAGACCCACTTGATGCCACCAAATTCTCACCAAATGCCGCCGGATCCTAATTGGAACCATGTCCTTCATTTGAACAACGCTTGTTTTACATTCAAACATAACACACCATGCTAACCTTCATTTTTATCGTCCTGATCGTTCTGGTCCTATGGGCCGCACGTATTTACAACTCTTTACAGAAATTAGCACAGAACGTTCGCGAATCATCATCCAACGTGCAGGTAGCGATCAGCAAGAAACTCTCTCTGATAAACCAGCTCATCGAAGTTGTGAAGAACTATCAGACGGGCGAACAACTTGTTCAACTCAAGGTATCGCAGGACAACAGTACTGCGGCTATGTCGAGTTCCTATCAACAAAGTGGCACCGTAATGAATGCGATCCAAGGTCTGGCGCAGCGTTTTCCGGATCTTAAGGCCAACGAACAATACCATCGGCTGGTCAACAACATCGAATCTTGTGAAGCGGAGATCGGCAAGACCAGGAACCACTATAACGGAATGGTGAAGGGCTATAATTCTGAACGGCTTTCGATCCCTACTGTTTTTATCGCTCGCGCCTTGGGTTTCGGAGAAGCACCTTACTTACAGTTCGACCAAAGTGGAGCTACAGACCCTAACAGTCTCAAGGAATTCAAGACTGATGATGGGGAACGTCTTCAGCAGTTGCTCTCCGGTGCCGGGAACACCATTGCCAAGACCACACGGAATCTTACCCAACAGGCAGGCAACGCAGGAAAACTCTTGGCCGATAAAATGAAGGAAGCACCGAGCAGCGCATACTTCTACATGGTTTCTGGCGGCACACCAAAAGGCCCAGTGCCTTTGACCGACATCCATGCAATGGTAGCAAGCGGCTCACTTCCAGCGACAGTGCAGATCTCCAGACCTGGATCGGACGAATGGCAATTTATCTCCGCGGATCCGCGAGCAGAAGTCTCTCCTGAAACTACGAACGGATCTTCAGCTGATGTCTCGGCATAGGAACTAGAACCATACGCCTGGCCGTTCGAATGACCGACTTCAACAGATAGCAAATACGGGGCACACCCTATTTTGCGTTACATATGGGCTTGAACGGCATTTCATTCTCCAATGATCCAGATCCGCATTTTACTTCTGCTCGTAGTCCTGTGTTCGTCCTCGAAGTTCCATGCCCAGCGCGTGATCCACATCGTGGTTGCCCTTTGCGATAACCAATACCAAGGGATCGTGAAAGTGCCCGCGGGCATTGGCAATGGTCAGGATGCTAGGACCAACCTTTATTGGGGTGCTGGCTATGGCGTAAAGACGCACTTCAACCGTTCAGCGGAGTGGACCGCACAACCATCCAGCCCGGCAACAAACTCACATATCCTGGAGCGAGCTGTCTGGAAGCATAGGGATAGTGCGGTGTACATCATCGCGGATGCCTATGACGGACGGTACATAAAGGAAGCCACTCAAGCACTATTCAGCTATGCAAGCGGTGCAGAAAAAAGTGAATTCGTTGTGAATGGCGTAAAGCTGAACATAGGCGGTGGCGCAGACCTGATCGCTTATGTAGGTCATGATGGGTTGATGGAATTCTCGTTGGACCGGACCTTCACAGCCAAGGATACCAAGCAGCGCGAGACGATCATACTGGCGTGCATCAGCAAGCGCTATTTCGCTCCGTACTTGGAACCGACCGGGGCAAAACCTTTGGTATGGACCACGGGATTGATGGCGCCCGAAGCATACACACTAAAGGCTGCATTGATTGGTTGGGTGGCACATGAGTCGGATGCGGACATCCGCGAACGTGCTGCAAAAGCCTACGACCAGTACCAGAAATGCGGGATCAACGGAGCGCGGCGTTTATTGGTCACGGGTTGGTAGTTTGCTGGCCTGTGAGAAATACATAATCCCGAAGAACCGTCTCCAAGAATACCTTAGAACCAATGCCAACACCTTCATTCCCGATGACCTTGCGGACCTTATCGGCCATTTCTTCAACAACGCGCACCTTTGAGTTCGCCATTTTTGCGTTAAGCACTTCACGGATCATACGTGCCTGAGCATCATTCAATCTCACCGCTTCCGGGATCCGAACCACGTGTCCCTCCTCTACTCTGGTGATCAACGTATCCTGAAGGCTCAATCGACGCTTCAGCGTTACCACTGTGGTTCCAGCTGCAATATCGCCCAATCGTTGGCCTTTACCATTGATAAGGATCACCACGAAGCCGATCCAATAAAAGCCATCTATAGCTCGCAGGATCCACCGGATCAAATATTGGCCTAGCGTCGGTTGTCCGCCATCCACTCGTGCTACACGGATCTTCCTTGCACGCTTACCAATACTTTGGCCATCCATGGTCAACTCGCAGACCAAATGGTAGAATAGAAAAGGTAGGAGCACAAAAACAATTGCCAGAATACCAGTTGCGGATCCTCCAACCTTCCATAGTTCGATAAAACTACCCACGAATAAGCACAACAAGACCCACGCTACGAGCACCAATGAATCCAACAAATATGCTACGGCCCGGTCTCCAACACTGGCAACTTCATGCTGCACAACAACGTTCTGCGCTGTTTCTATGTCAATGGTCTGCATTGGGGCGGCAAAATAAGGAGAGAACCACCGTTATGCTTTCCCTGCATTATGTTTGACATCCATGCGCGAAGCAGCCTTTATTCAACGGAACAAACCAAAGTGGGAACGCTTGGAGAAAGCTGTTAGTGGGCTGGATATGCTCAGTGGCGACGAAGCATCAGAGCTCTATATCGCGTTGAACGATGACCTGTCCTATGCGCGGACCTTCTACCCTTCGAGCAATATCGCAACGTATTTGAACGGGTTGGCATCGCGTTTACACCATCATATCTACAAGAACAAACGCACGAATAGAGGGCGGTTCAAGACCTTCTGGACAGAAGAAGTGCCACTCGCTTTGGCCGCCACACGACAACAACTCTTGTTGTCATTCACCGTCTTTATGCTCGCAATGGGCATCGGAGCACTATCAGCAAAATACGACGCTACGTTCGTGCGACTTATTCTTGGTGATGGTTATGTGGACATGACCTTGGAGAACATCCATAAGGGTGAACCCATGGCGGTGTATGGCGGATCAGAGGAAGGTGAAATGTTCTTGGGCATCACCATCAACAATGTGCGCGTTGCACTCTTGTGTTTTGCCGCCGGTATATTCGCGAGCTATGGGACAGGTCTGTTACTTCTGTACAACGGCATCATGGTAGGCGCGTTCCAATACTTCTTTCATGAACAAGGCGTGCTGCGTGAGAGTTTGCTCACCATCTGGGTACACGGCACATTAGAAATATCGGCCATCATCATCGCCGGAGCTGCTGGCTTTGCATTGGGCAACGGCATGTTGTTTCCGGGAACCTATAAGCGCATCGAGAGTTTCCGGCATGGTGCCCGACTTGGCATGAAGGTCGTGATCGGCTTGGTGCCAGTATTCATTGTAGCGGGTTTCCTGGAATCCTTTGTAACACGCCATGCATTGACATTGCCACCGATCATAACACTGAGCATCATTGGACTATCGCTCACCTTCGTCATCTTTTATTTCATCATCCAACCTTACCATGCAGAACATCGAGCCGGTGCAATTGCGCCAAGTACGTGACCTCGGTCAGATCGTAACATCCACATTCCAATTCCTGAAACAGAATTGGAAACCCCTGTTCCGTGCCATTGGCACCATTGTAATTCCGATCGCATTGATCGCGGGCTTTTTCATGGGCAAGACGGTCGGTGACCTACAAGGAATGATCTTCTCGGGTTCCCTGTCCGGAGAACCTTCCGCAATGCTCGGAGCACTTGCCGGGAATATGTTGCCGATGATCGGAGGCTACATACTCGTTTTCGCCGCGGTAATGCTATTGATCGCGATCGTTCATGAATACATCAGATTGTATGATATGGGACAACATCACGGCGTAACAACCGCTCAATTATGGAGTCTGTCAACAGGTCAGCTAGGATCGTATATAGGGATGAGCATTTTGTCCGGGCTCTTGGTCATGCTGGGTGCCTTGTTGTGCATCTTTCCACTTTTTTATCCACTTACGGTACTCTCACTCATACTGATCGTACACGCCATTGAGCGCAAAGGAGCAACCGGTTCCATGTCCCGTTCCAATGAACTTGTACAGGGTCGATTCTGGGATACCTTGGGCCTCGTGATCGTAATTGGTCTGGTGAATGCAGTGGTCAGTTATGCGATCATGCTACCCATTACCATTGTCGGGGCGGTGCTTGGGTTCAATGGCATCATGGCCATGGCCGAAGGAGAACCAGGAGCGATGGATGGCTATGGTATGTTCATGTCCATTCAAATGGCAATTCAAATGGCCGTCACTGTTCTCACCTACCCTATCGTCTACGTCGGTCTTAGCTTGAAATACTTCAGCCTTGTTGAGGAAAAAGAAGGATCCGGTCTTCGTCAAAAAGTAGAAGGCTTCGAGGACATTTGATCGCATGCGGGTGCTGTTGGTCTTCTTGTGTTTTTTGGCGTTCGCGCCATTCGGCCATGCCGTGCAGGACTCATTAGCACCGACCCAACCGATCGAATTGCGCGGTTTTGATACGGATCGGATAGCTGCGTATCAGGCTGATCCGGACTACTTCTACGAACGCGAGATCATGCGCGAGCCCACGCCATGGGAACGGATCAAGGAATGGATCTATGAATGGTTGAGGAAACTGTTCGGCAACGAAGCAGGTCGTTTCGTCACGGATAATATCTACTACTTGATCATCCTGCTCGGCATCGGAATCGCGATCTATTTCCTGAGCAAGGGCGGCTTACGCAAAGTGTTCTACGGTGAACCACGCTCACTAGCGGAAGTTGCAGTGGTTGATGAGGACATCCGTGGAATGGATCTACCGACCATGATAGCTGAGGCCGAACAACAAGGTGACCTGCGGCGCGCGATACGCCTGCATTACTTGCTCGTTCTGCGAAAATTAGTGGATAACGGCATTCTCCATTGGGGACCGGAATTCACCGATCGCAATTACATCGAACAGATCGAGAATAGCGGAATGCGCGAACGCTTTACCCATACGGCACGTGTGTTCCAGTGGGTGTGGTACGGCCATGCCGAAGTGGATCAAGTGCGTTATGATGAGCTGCGTAAATGGTTCGTTGAATTTGAATTGGCACCGGCAGCATGACACGGTTCGAGAAGCGCATAGTACTGGGATTGGCCCTGTTGATCATTGTGCTTTCCGTAATGGAAGCCATGGTCCCACAACCAACGGACTGGTCGCCCTCCTACTCGCGCCATCACAAGAAACCATTGGGAACTTCGCTTGTTTTTGAACGATTGATCGATCTCTTCCCTGAGATCAGCGAAGTACACCAGGCCGCGGAAAGCACACAACAAAGCAGCTACAACGAGGAGTACCAAGCCATGGAAATGCATACTCCGGTCAATCGGATCTTCATCAATAACTATATCCATTTCGACCCGATGATCGCGGAGGACCTCATGACCAACGCGTATATGGGTGATCATATTTTCATTGCTGCCGAGGACATCGGTGGTATTCTCGGTGATAGTTTGAATGTGCGGATCAACGGTGGTTACGGGGCATCCAGTGATACAGGAGATGTTCGCTGTGTTGGAGATCAGCGCATTGCAACGGGAACGTTCCATTACGTTCGTGGTACATCCGGAGGTCACTTCACCAGTTATGATACAACACATACACGTGTGCTGGCAGTGAATGGCCACGCGGATCCCGTGCTCGTGGAAACAGCCTTTGGTAGCGGCCGGTTCGTGTTGTGCAGCATGCCGGACGCGTTCACCAATTTCAATCTTCTGAAGAACGACAACGCCGAATTCATCTCCGGTGCATTCAGTATTCTACCGCAGTGGCCTGTGATCTGGGACGAATTCTACAAAGCTGGCCGTGGAGAATCTCAAACTCCGCTGCGCTATCTGCTTTCACAAGAGGCTTTGCGCTGGGCTTGGTACATCGCATTGGGATTGATCATGCTCTATATCGCTGTTTATGCAAGACGCCAACAACGCGCTATTCCCATCGTGGCAGCTCCGCGTAACGCAACGCGGGAGTTGGTCCACACCATTGGTAGGTTGTATTGGCAAAAAGGTGATCACGGCGATCTAGCGCACAAAATGATCGCGCACTTCAAGGACGATATCCGCCAACGGACCTACCTGCGCACGTTCGCATACGATGACGCTACAACACAGCACCTAAGTGCAAAGACCGGCAAGACCTCGGAGGAGATCGCTGAACTATTGCGTTCCATCGAACGTTATGAAAAAGCCACGCACCTTAGTGAAACCGAACTACAGCAATTGAATAACGAACTCTACGAATTCCGTCAACTGATATGATGACCATGGAACCGAACGACAACAACCCGGAACAACTACAAGACTCCAATGCTGCTGACCAGGACGGCTTTAGACCAACCGTACCACTTACGGAACTGCAACAGGCCGTTGCCAAACTGCGTGGCGAAGTACAGAAGGTGATCGTAGGCCAGGACCAAGTTGTGGATCTGCTCTTGATCGCGTTGCTCTGCGATGGCCACGTATTGATAGAGGGCGCACCGGGATTGGCCAAAACGCTAACGGCCAAGTTGCTGGCACGGTGCATAAAGACCAATTTTTCAAGGATCCAGTTCACACCGGACCTAATGCCGAGTGATGTGATCGGCACAAGCGTTTTCGACCCACGCACCACTGCATTCGAGTTCCGTCCCGGGCCGATATTCAGCAATATCATTCTGGTCGATGAGATCAACCGTGCCCCTGCCAAAACACAGAGTGCGCTCTTCGAGGCCATGGAAGAACGCCAAGTGACATCCGATGGTAAGACGCATCTCCTGGGCAAACCGTTCATGATCGTTGCAACGCAGAACCCCATTGAGCAGGAAGGCACCTATCGGTTGCCCGAAGCACAATTGGATCGCTTCTTCTTCAAAGTGAACGTGGATTATCCTACGGTCGAAGAGGAATTCCAGATCATGATCCGTGCTGGGCAAGGCCGCAAAATGTTAAGCGTTGATGCCGTTCAACCGGTGATAGGACCAGAAGAACTGGAGCGTGCGCGCTCGTTGGTCCAACAGATCAGGTGCGATGAAAAACTGATGCGGTACATCGCATCCATCGTGGATCGCACGCGCCATGATGGTTCACTTATGTTGGGCGCATCACCGCGCGCATCGCTGGCCATACTTGAGGGGTCACGCGCACAAGCAGCAATGGATGGTCGCGATTTCGTGACACCGGAAGACATACAGCGTGTAACGCCACATGTTCTGCGCCACCGGATCCAGTTGACACCGGAGCGGGAAATGGAGGGATTGACACCCGATCAGGTCATTACGCTACTTGTGAAACAGATCGAAGTACCGCGGTAGTCGAAGTATGAAGTCGATCAGGTCCATATTTCTTACTCGCCGTGCATTCATTGCAGGATGGGTCATTGTTGGCCTGTTCCTGTTCGGTTGGATCTGGTCCCCGTTGCTCGTATTCGCTAAGCTATCCTTCGTGATCATCCTGATCTCATTATTCGCTGAGCTGTTCATTCTTTTCGGAAAGCGATCCGGAATGGAAGCACAACGGCACACCTATGAGCGGTGGAGCAATGGTGATCAGAATCCGGTTTCGATCGCATTGAAAAGCGGATATGGAATGGCCATGCACGTTCGGATACTCGATGAACTACCCGTGCAATTCCAGAAACGCGACCTTGTATTCAACGGCGCGATCGCAGCTTGGGGTTCACGTACGTTCGAGTACACCGTGCGCCCCGTGCAACGTGGCATTTACCACTATGGGGCCGTGCAAGCTTACGTCTCAGGACCATTGCGGTTAGCGGAACGGCGCTTCAGTTTGGACAATGCCAAGGAAGTAGCGGTGTACCCCAGCTATTTACAGCTACGGAAATATGAATTGTTGGCCATCAGTGACAAGCTCACGCTTGCTGGTATAAAACGCTTGCGAAGAGTTGCCAACCAAGCGGAATTCGAACGGATCAAGGAATACGTTACGGGCGATGATCGTCGCACAGTGAATTGGAAGGCCACCGCACGCCGAGGCAGATTAATGGTGAACCAATACCAGGATGAAAAAGCCCAACAGGTCTTCTCATTGATCGATACAGGTCGCGTAATGAAAATGCCGTTCGAAGGGTTGAGCTTATTGGACTATGCGATAAACGCCGCGCTGGTGATAAGCAGCATCGCCATGCATAAAGAAGACAAGGCAGGCCTTATCACGTTCAGCAATAAAGTACGTGATACGGTACCCGCCAGCCGCCAACGCGGACACATGCAGACCATCTTGCAAACACTTTATGGGCAAGCCACCGACTACAAAGAGACGGATATGGAAAGCCTTTACGCAGCGGTAAAACGAAAGGTGCACCAGCGTAGTCTACTTCTGCTTTTCACCAATTATGAGAGCATGCACGCCTTGGAACGCCAACTCCCCTATTTGCGCCGCTTGGCCAAGCAACACATGGTGGTCCCGATCTTTTTTCTCAACACGGAACTGGAAAAGGATATCCTGGATCGCCCGCTCGATACCGAAGCCATCTATATCCGGACCATTGCTGAACGCACCATGCACGAAAAACGCCTTATCTCAAAAGAGCTGGAGAGGCACGGCATGCCCGCGATCCTCTGCCGTCCACAGGACCTTACCGTGAGTGTGATCAACAGGTACCTGGAGATGAAGGCGCGTGGCACTTGGTAACTGGAACTACGATTGAAGTTTCTTTGGTTCAAATGGAACAATAGCGTGCAAGATCAAGCTTCCAACTAACCCATAAACCGTACCTTTGCGACCCAACAAAATGTCCTTGCTTCGCAAATGATCCAACAGGACCCCACACGCGCCGTTCTAAGTCCGGCCCAGAAAGCGCGTAGGATCAACTATGACCCCGATCTGTATGGCACGTTCGCAGAGATCGGTGTTGGTCAGGAAACGGTTCGCCATTTCTTCAGAGCTGGCGGGGCTTCGCAGACCATCGCGAAGGCCATGTCCGCTTATGACAAGGACTTCAGTAACGCTATTTACGGGCCGGAACCGGGTAACCGTTTCGTGTGTGAAAGCAGATTGAAGAACATGATCCGCCATGAATATGGCTTGATCGTTGATCGTCTTTCGCGCAAGGACCATCCAACGAAGACCTTTTTCAGTTTTGCGAACACCATTGCCGGTTCAACTTTTGAGCGACCTCACAGTGGACATGGCTGGATCGGTGTACGATTCCAGACAGGACCGGAAGATCCAACAAGTGATATCATCCTCCACATCCGACTGCATGATCCGGATATCACCTTGCAACAAGAAAGCATTGGTGCATTGGGAGTGAATTTATTATATGGCGCATTGTTCAATCACAATGACACGAACGAGCTGATGCACAGCTTGTATGACAACGTAAGCAGACATGTGATAGAGATCGACATGATCCAGATGAACGGCCCTGCCTTTGCACAGGTGGACAATCGTTTGTTGAGCTTGCAGTTGGTAAAGCGCGGGTACACGGATGCCGTACTCTTCGGTCCCGATGGACAGAACCTACAGGCAAGCGAAGCATTGTACAAGAAGAACATCCTTGCGATCCGTGGAAGTTTCCGTCCTGTCACGAAAGTGAACATCGACATGATCATGAACGGCTACAACATGTACATCAAGGAACAGCGTGTAGACCGTCAGAATCTGCAGGTATTGTTCGAGATCACGTTGAGCAACTTGCGCGAGGATACCGGTGATGTGGACGAAAAGGACTTCATTGATCGTGCTGATATCCTCTGTTCATTAGGACAGACCGTGATGATCAGCAACTACCAGGAATACTACAAACTGGTGGATTACTTCAGCCGCTATACCAAGGCACGCATGGGCTTGATCATGGGCGTGAACAACCTCATTGACGTATTCGACGAGAAATACTACCGGAACTTGAACGGCGGTATGTTGGAGGCTTTCGGAATCCTCTTCACACGAGATCTGAAGATCTATGTCTATCCGAGCCGTCAGTCTGAACAAGATGATATTATGCGATTGGAGAGCATGCCTGTCCATCCACGCTTACAGCCGCTGTACGACTACTTGCTGTTCAACAAACGCTTGGTGAACATCGAGAGCTTCGACCCCAAGGTCCTACACATCTTCAGCAAACAAGTGCTGGAAATGATCCGCACCAATGCGAGTGGTTGGGAAGATATGGTCCCACCCTACGTGGATAACATGATCAAGGACAATAAGTTGTTCGGTTATGTTCCCAAGAAGGACGGTGTTGACGCGTAGATCAAGAGCTTTTCGCATACCCGTTACATTCAGTCGATCCTAGCATTACAGGGTTATGCCGATCACTTCTTTCTTGCCCTTGGTCCTTGCCTTTTTCTGTGCTTGCGGAACCAGCGCTAAGCCCAGTGTTCTTGATGAACACCCTTCAGCGACGCTCACGCCAGCAATTGGCGAAAGCTCCGGAACAACAGTAGCAACGCGGTTTTCTCCACCAGAGAACTGTAATCGGATCGAAGTAGCACCCAATTCATTTGGAGCTTACCTCCGAGCAATTCCACTAAAACCCGCTGGCACCAACGTCATTCTTTACAATGGAACGCAGAAATCAAGGCAAGATGTTCATGCTGCCGTGATCGACATTTCCGTAGGTGAAAAGGACCTGCAACAATGCGCGGATGCCATCATCCGACTTCGTGCGGAATACCTGTATTCAAGCGGGAAACAGGGGGAGATCACCTTCAACTTCACCAATGGTTTTGCAGCGAGTTGGAAGCGATGGTCTCAAGGTGAACGCATCAATGTAACTGGCAATAGATGCGCATGGATGAACACGGCAAAACCTGATGACTCGCACGAACAACTCCTGAATTATTTGGAACGCGTTTTCACTTACGCAGGCACCTTATCATTGAGCAAAGAGCTAAAGCCGTGTTCTGATAAGCCAATGCAGATCGGTGATGTGTTCATACACGGCGGTTCGCCAGGACATGCAGTTGTTGTGTTTGACATTGCAAAAGACGAGAAAGGCAGGACCTACTTCATGCTGGCCCAGAGTTACATGCCTGCACAGAATATTCATGTGTTGCAGAACCTTGGAAGCCCAGAATTGGGAGCTTGGTTCTTGGTAGGTGAAGGTGACCAATTACGGACACCTGAATGGACGTTTGATTGGAGTGATCGGAAGTGTTGGTGAAGAAACTCTTCGCGGGGCGAAGTGTCATACGCCAGAACCTATACAGATCTGGCACCGGTTCATGTTCGTGAGATGCGGCTATGGTTCACACTACGATAGTGTATAGTAACTATCTGAAGATATTCAATGATCTGAATTTCATAACTCGTTGTATGTACCTAAACCAGCCATACAATACCGCAATCAGGATTAACGGGGTAATAAATGCGTCAATACCTCTGCGATGTCCAGCAGGAAAGGCATATGTGACACCGGGCTTATACAGGATCTGAAGGTTTTCGTTTAACTTAAGTTCGGGGCAGTTGCTGTATGAATCCTTGATCCGATAACTCAACCCTTTAACCGCAACTCCCAATTCGATCATTTTATTTCTTGTTCGTACGTGTCTTCTTTCACAATCGCTCCGATCAACAATAGTTCCATTACCGAGCCGACCGTTCTCCAACACATCATTCTCTTGATAATGATAGTTCCATTTCAATACTAATGAATAAGACAGCATAGCAAGAACCAGCGGTATGAGAATACTATAGATCCATCTCATGCTATTTACATTTCAACATAAGTTTAGGCCCACGATTGGTGAAAACCAGCTGCTCTCGAAAACAAATATGAGCAGGTAAAACTCGCAGAACAGAACAGACCAAACCGACCTTGTTCATTAGCTTACGTAAAGCCATACGCCGAATATATCTCTAATTCCGGCCCTGCTTGCCGCAGGCAGGTTCCAGGACGTAGGTTCGTCTTCATGGGCTGCGCCTATGATTCATCCTGAGATGGTTCAAGCCGACCTTACACAATTCAGAAAGGATCACGGATCAGCACCAGCGCGTATATAACTTCACCGGCCATGGAAACATTCATCGCCACACGACTTACGGAAGGGAACCGGGTCTTCCCTTCACAGATCATCATTGACCAACAAGGGGTCACCCTGAAAGTGCCCAGTCTCTTCAGCGGTAATGAGAAGACCATACCCTTCAGCCGGATCTCATCCGTTGACATTGACTGTCCGTTCGTTGGCTATTCCACCATTATCATCAATACCACCGGTGAAGGGAACATCCGCGCGCACGGTTTCACGAAAGCAGAAGTGATGCGGATGAAGACCATGATCCTGGAGAAGATCTGAGCCGGACCGGGATCGAAGATGTGTTTCGTCAACCTGAATGCGTCCATTGCTATATTCGACCTCCCTTCCTCCCAAAACCCCACCACATGATCATATTACTTGTTATCCTCGGACTCATCGTGCTCGTGGCCTTCTACGCCATTGGGATCTACAACCAGCTGGTAAAGTTGAAGAACTTGGTGGCTGAGGCATGGAGCGGCATCGATGTGCAGTTGAAGAAACGCTACGACCTGATCCCCAACTTGGTAGAAACGGTGAAAGGCTATGCCACCCATGAGAAGGAAACGTTCGAGAACGTGACCCGCGCCCGCGCAGCAGCACAGCAAGCCACCACGGTGGAAGGCCAGCAAGCGGCGGAGAACGCATTGAAAGGCTCGCTCGTGAACCTGATGGCCGTGGCCGAACGCTATCCCGAACTGAAGGCGAACACGAACTTCTTGGACCTGCAGAACAAATTGTCCGAAGTGGAAGGCGACATCGAAAAAGCGCGGCGCTACTACAACGGCAATGTGCGCGAGCAGAATACATTGATCGAATCCTTCCCGAGCAACGTGGTCGCCAATTCGTTCGGCTTTGCGAAGTCCGTGTTCTTCGAGTTGGAGAACCAAGCGGAGAAGCAGGCACCTTCCGTAAAGTTCTCGTGATGCGGCGCTGGCTGCTGCTGGCTTCGGTGATCGGTGTGCTTTCAGCGCATGGCCAATCCGAACGGATCAATTCCTTTCACACAGACCTCACCGTTGCACCCGATGGGCAGTTGACGGTGACCGAGGAGATCACCATCCATGCGGAAGGCGACCAGTTCAAGCGTGGCATCGTGCGGAAGCTTCCACTTCGCTTTCAGGACCACAACGGTCGGCAACATCGGGTGACGTACGAACTCAGCGCGGTGGAAATTTTCGGTGCAACATCGCCGTACCACACCGCTACCGAGGGCGACGATTTCTTGCTCTACGTAGGGTCGGAGGGCAACTTCTTGGAACCCGGCGATTACCCTTACCGCATCACTTACACCACCAAAGGTCAGGTCGGTTTCTTTACCGAGTACGACGAGATCTATTGGAACGTGAGCGGCAATGGTTGGGACTTCCCGATCGACAGCATTTCGGCGACCATTCATTTACCCGCTTCGGCCCAAGTGAAGCAGACAGCATGTTACACGGGTTCTTTCGGCTCCACGGAAAGGAACTGCACCGATTCGATCAACGATGCACATACAGTCACTTTCCAAGGTCGCGCCCTGCAGAACTACGAAGGCCTGACGGTGGCCGTGGGTTTCCAGAAAGGCGTAGTGGCCGAACCGCCGCCACCGACCTTCTTCGAGCTGCATGCTGTGGCGCTGGTGGGCGGTGGCATCACGTTGCTGCTCTTGCTCTACTACTTTGTCACGTGGAAGCGCTTCGGTCGTGATCCGGACATTCCCACCGTGATCCCGTTGTTCGAGCCGCCGGATGGACTATCACCGGCATCGGTCGGTATGGTGATGGAAGGTGGTTTTGAGAACAGACTGATCACACCTGCCATGATCGATCTGGCCGTGAAGGGACTGATCCGCATCGACGAGAAAAAGGAGGATCATTTGCTCGGTCTCATAACGAAGGAGACGTATACCATCGTGCGGCTGAAGGGAGCCACGGGCCTGCCCAAGGAGGAGGACGAACTCTATACGCGGTTGTTCAACTCAGTGCCGGAAGGCTTTGTTTTCGACGGCACCTATGACCCGCGCGTTCAAAGCATGGCTGCCGCGTTCAAGAGCACATTGACCACCCAGTGGAACACCTTCCTCAACAAAGGCAACAACGTGAAGTTCTGGCTGATCCCGATCCTCTTGGTTGTCGTTTGTGTCATCGCTCTTGTGGTACTGGCCAACATGTTCTGGGGCGATCGTGATGCCGTGTACATCGTAGTCTTCGTGGTGGCGAACCTCATCCTTCTCATTTTTTACATCTACCTCATCAAAAAGCCCAGCCTTGAAAAGCAGGCGCTGCGTTCGCGGCTATTGGGTTTCAAAATGTACCTGAGCGCGGCGGAAGAAAAACAGCTCCAGCATTTCAATCCGCCTACGATGACGCCCGAGATCTTTGAGAAGTATTTGCCCTACGCCATCGCGTTCAAAGTGGAGAAGATCTGGGGCGATCGCTTTCAGGACCTGATCGCCAACGCCCTCATCGACAAGAGCTACCACCCTGGCTGGTACAGCGGTTCCATCATGAACTACGGCGCGTTCTCCCAGCACATGAACTCCTCGCTTAGCAGCAGTGTCAGCTCTTCGAGCACGCCGCCTTCCAGCAGTGGTGGGTCTGGTGGTGGTGGATCTAGCGGCGGCGGAGGCGGTGGCGGTGGCGGTGGTGGGTGGTAGTGGGCAACTACGTACCGTTTAGGCCGACGTAAGGTGAACTACGGCTGCTCCACGAAGACACACTTACGCCCGTTGTATCTGGTCGAGGTCTTGAGCTAGGGTAATGGAAGACCCTTCGGACTCGATGCGGAGTTTTCCAATACTCAAGTGTCTAGGAACTATGTCCCGAAGGAGGTTCTATCAAGCTTGGCAAGGAAATCCGACCTGACTCTCATATCTTTACACAACGGTTCTAAGAACCACGGATAACGCAGCGATCAAATTAGAATTATTGGAAAGACTGGCCGACATTCGGGATGAGAACATGATCAAGCAGATCGTGGACTTATTGAAAAAGACGTTCCCGCAAGCCATGGAGCAAGATGAGGACTTCACTGATAAGGAGATCGCTGAGCTAGAGGCGCAGCGCACAGACCACTTGAGCGGAAAGACCAAGTCCTACACCGCTGAAGAATCCATCCGTATGATACGAGAAGGGTTCAAGGGATGATCGGTGTAACTCAAATTCTAAATTTCTTGTGCGGATGCTGCCCCGTGTGAAAAACGCGCATAACGACAACCGTTTCGTTCACAACGCGAAATATGACGACATAAGGAAATACATTCACTTGGGCCTGTCTGAATTCCCCATGGATATTTCGGAATCCGCTGGGGTTCGAGCCTATCTGTTCAAAACAGCGCTGTAATTCTAATAGGAAACGATCACCGAGTCCGATACTTTTCCGCTGATACCACGTATCCCCATGGACAATATCGAGTCTGGCCTTCGACCGAAGGACGAGCTCATAATTCATTTGGCCCGGTGACTTCGAACATGCGCCTTTACTTCATTCCAAGTGTGGTTCTTTCCCTTGGCCGCTTTGTAGTCTGCAAAATCACTGTCCAGTTCTGCTTTCTGTGCTGCGGTCAACTTGAATTTCGCAGGTGGATTCAATACCTGATCAACAGAGCGTAATTGCTCTTCGTTGTCAGATTCCAGTATTTGCTTTGCAAGCGTGACTTTCAATTCGTTGAGTTTCATTTACAAAATACTTTACCCAAAGATACTTACTGCTTAGGTCTAACTTAGGTCCTACGATCCCAGAACAAGAACTTACTGTGGTTTACAACCTGACTGCCGACTTGGCTCAGTGATACTTAGAAAGAGAGAGCAATCACTAGCGCACACTTGACCGCTCAGTTAACAGCAGGCTCCCAAACCCCTGCTCTGGTCATGTTCCACTCCGCCAGAAGTTCGCACCTTCGCAACAACGGAACTCATGGAATTAACGAACACCTATACCGGTCATAAAGGCCCGATCTATTCGCTAACACCCGGTCGAGATGGCAAATTCCTCAGTGGTAGCGGGGATGGCAGCGTGGTGGAATGGAACAGTTCCGGTCCAGATGAAGGCGAATTGATCGTAACGGTGAGTAAAGCGGTTTTCAGTCTGCGCTTATTGGCGGACAAAAGGACGTTGTTGATCGGCAACGAGATCGGTGGTCTGCATGTGATCGATCTGGAGAGGAAGCAGGAAGTACAGTTGTTCGAGGTCCATCAGAAAGGCATCTTCGACATTGCTGAGTTAGGAGATGGAAAAATTGCATGCACCGGTGGCGATGGCTCGTTAAGCATATGGAACCTCACGGCCGATCGTGAAGCACCGTTGACCTTATACCGACAGATCCCGATAGCGGATGAAAAGCTGCGTCAAATGGCGGTAAGCCCCGACTTTAAGTTGCTGGCGATAACCTGCGGGGATGGGACGGTACGCATTGTGGATACGGAGATATACAACGAACTGTATACGCTGGAGATCCATCCGAAGGGTGCTACCTGTGTGGCGTACCACCCTACCAAACCTGTGTTGATCAGCGGTGGAAAAGATGGTCATTTACGTTTCTGGCATTGTGGTGAGAACTACCGTGCACTTTATGTGGTACCAGCACATGGCGGCACGATCTACTCCATCGCATTCAATGCCAAAGGGAACCAATGTGCCACAGCAAGTCGGGACAAGACCATTAAGCTTTGGGAACCAAATTCATTCGATCCAATTGGACGATTGGAAAGATCTAACCATGGTCATACCCATTCGGTGAACGCGTTGCTATGGCTTGGCGATCGGTTGATCACCGGTAGCGATGACAGGTCCATTCGGGTGTGGGCATGAAGTCCCGCCTCCATCAGTTCGTCATACTGGGCGTTGGCGCATTGCTGATCATAAGTAGTTCGAACATCAATTGGGGAAAAGAGCACTGGCGCAATGTGCTTCAAGCAGACGCCAAAGGGTACTATGCGTATTTACCTTCACTGGTCATTGATCACGACCCGAATTTCGGATCCTTTGATCGCGTGGAAAATGGAGAACATTACGATCCAGATCTCTTCTACGACTATCGCACAACATTTAACGCGCATAGGATCAACAAGTATTTCTGCGGTACGGCACTCTTACAACTCCCATTCTTCCTCGGCGCACATGCTTATTGCGGCATCACGGATAACGTTGACGATGGGTACACGAAGCCCTATGTGATCGCCATCAACCTCGCAGCCATCTTTTGGGTGCTTGTCGGGCTGTGGGCGACGGGTGCATTGCTTCGGACCTATTCCATCTCGGAGAACCTGATCGCGTTCACGTTGGTCGCATTCGCGTTCGGAACCAATCTCTTCTACTACGCTGTAGTGGCGCCGGGAATGTCACACGCTTATAGCTTCGGGCTCTGTAGTTTGTTCTTGCTTGTCGCACGACACATGGCATTGAATTTCCGGCCCGTTCATCTGATACAGGCCGGTGCGTTGCTTGGGACGATCATTCTTGTTCGTCCGGTGAATGGCATGATCCTGTTGGCGATCCCGATCGTTTTCAACACTGGAATTGAATTCAAGGAATGGATACGGAACGTGCTTCGTACACCTAGGCAATTGCTACTATCCATTGCGATCGGCCTATCCATCATGTCACTGCAATTCATCTATTACCGCATTGCAACGGGTTCATGGTTGGTCTACAGTTACGGTGAAGAAGGATTCAACTGGATGGATCCACACATGATCGACATCCTATTCAGCTACAAAAAAGGACTCTTCGTTTACCTACCTCTGCTTGGCTTGTCCTTGGTCGGGCTGAAGTTCTTGTGGGACCGATCGAAATGGTCCGCACTTGCATGGCTCGCATTCTTCGTAGTACTCACCTACGTGCTTTCTGCGTGGTGGAACTGGTGGTACGGCGGTAGTTTCGGCGCAAGGCCCTATGTGGAATACTTCGGGTTATTCGCGCTATTATTTGGTTTCGCCGTGCAAAACCTCAATGGCAAGATCCGTGTGATCTTCATTACCACCACCGTTGCATTGATCGTCCTCTGCCAAGTGCAGACCTACCAAGCGCGTTACTTCCAGATCCACTGGGAGGATATGACGAAGGATAAGTACTGGGATGTATTCCTGCGCGTCGATAAGATCACCTGAAGAAAAAGGACGTTCGGAACAGGGAATTCTAGCCTCCCCAATTCTTCACATACCACGGCACCGCCCGTTCCAATCCTTTTTGAAGATCGAATTCAGGGGCGAACCCAAGGATATCACGGGCCTTTGAAATATCGGCCAACGAATCGCGGATATCACCGGGACGTTCTTCGATGTGCTTAATACCCACCTTGGAAATTGCAGGGTCGATCTTGGCAAGTTCATTCCGCAGTGATCCAATCAACTCCAATAGATCAACGCGCGAGCCATAGGCCACATTGAATACTTCGCCTTCGCAACGCTTATCCGTTGACTCCATTGCTCTTAAAACGGCTTGCACCGCATTGCCAACGTAGGTGAAGTCGCGTGATTGATGCCCATCGCCGTGCACTGTCGGTTCCTGATGGCGCAAGAAGCTGCTGATGAATTTCGGAATGGCTGCCGCATAGGGGCCTTCCGGATCTTGACGCTCGCCGAAGACATTGAAGAACCGCAGTCCTACGGTCGGGAAGCCATAGAGTTGGTAGTAGAGGTCAGCGTAATGCTCGTTGCCTGCTTTGGTTACGGCATACGGCGAAAGCGGCTTACCGATGTTCGGTTCTTTCTTCGGCAACTCTTTCGAATCACCATAGACACTGGAGCTACTCGCATACACGAACCGTTTGACCGACTTTGCGGTACGCGCACTTTCCAACACGTTCAGGAAACCAGTGAGGTTGGTATCATGGCTTGGGATCGGTGCAGCAATGGACCGTGGTACGGATCCCAATGCCGCCAAATGGATCACACGGTCAATGCCACTCACGCCCTTCTCGCAATCGGCCAAGGAGCGAATATCGCCCTCGAACAATTCGAATCGATCATGAGAAAAAAGGTGTTCGACATTCTCAGGATCGCTGGTGGCGAAATTGTCCATGCAGCGCACCGTATAGCCTACTGCGATCAAGGCATCGCACACATGACTCCCGATGAATCCAGAGCCGCCGGTCACAAGAATATGTTCGGACCTCTCAGCCATTCACCTATTCAGCTTGTAAACTTACTAAGGTCATAGGATAACCGAGCTGCATCACTTCGCCACGGAAACAGATCGGCGTTCGCGGATCACGGTGATCTTCACTTGTCCGGGATAGGTCATCTCGTTCATGATCCGATCAGCGATCTGCATGCTTAGTTCATCCGTTTGTGCATCGTTCATACGCTCGCTTTCCACCATTACGCGTAACTCACGTCCAGCTTGGATAGCGAATGCTTTCGTAACGCCGTTATAGCTCAACGCAATGCTCTCCAGATCTTTCAGACGCTGGATATACGCTTCGGTTGCCTCACGTCGCGCTCCAGGCCGTGCTCCGCTGATCGCATCACACGCTTGTACTATGGGTGACAACAATGTGGTCATCTCGATCTCATCATGGTGCGCACCAATGGCATTGCACACATCGGGTTTCTCACCATACTTCTCGGCAAGCTTCATACCCAGGATAGCATGCGGTAATTCTGGATCCTCGTCGGGTACTTTTCCAATATCATGGAGCAAACCTGCGCGTTTTGCGGCTTTAGGATTCAGTCCCAATTCACTCGCCATGATAGCGCTCAAATTGGCAACTTCACGGCTGTGCTGCAAGAGATTCTGTCCGTAGGAGCTGCGGTACTTCATGCGGCCGACCATGCGGATCAGTTCGTTGTGGAGTCCGTGAATGCCTAAGTCGATACACGTGCGTTTGCCAACCTCCATGATCTCTTCCTCCAAATGCTTTTTGGTCTTGGAAACGATCTCTTCGATACGCGCCGGATGGATACGCCCATCCTTCACCAACTGATGCAAGGACAAACGTGCGATCTCACGACGTACGGAATCGAAACAGCTTAAGATGATCGCGCCGGGCGTATCATCCACAATGATCTCCACGCCTGTTGCTTCCTCCAACGCTCTGATATTCCGTCCCTCTCGCCCAATGATCCGGCCTTTGTGCTCGTCATTCTCAATGTGGAAGACACTCACTGAATTCTCAACAGCATGCTCAGTCGCAACGCGCTGTATCGTTTGGATCACGATCTTCTTCGCCTCCTTATTGGCGGTCAATTTGGCTTCTTCGGTAATGTCCTTGATGGTTGACATAGCGGCTGTTCGCGCTTCATCACGCAAGCTTTCAACCAGTTGTTTCTTGGCATCATCTGCATTCAATCCGCTGATATTCTCCAGCTGATCCACCTGTTTCTGGTGCATTTTATCCATCTCCTCTCGGCGCTTGTCCAGACCGATCACCTTCTGCTCCAACTCTTCTTTCAAGCGCTCCAGCTGCTTGTCCTTATTCACCACTTCCTGGTGTTGGCGGCTTAGTTGTTGCTCACGCTGCTTGGCCTTGTCCTGACTTTGGATCAACTGCCGCTCACGCTCGCGAACTTCTTTCTCGTGCTCTTCCTTCAGTTCCAGGAACTTCTCCTTGGCCTGTACGATCTTTTCTTTCTTGAGCGCTTCACCTTCAGCCTCGGCTTCCTTCAGAATGCCGGTAGCTTGCTTTTTGTTCGCGTTGTTCAGGGCTACGAATGCTATGCCTCCGCCAGCCAATATGCCTCCCAAGAGACCTACTAAAATGCTTATGATGTCCATTTGTCCACGTTGTTTTTAAGTGGACCAAACGCCTTTTACAAAGCACACAGAAAGGGAACCAGAACAGGTGTTACTCGCTAAGACCGGAGAGCATTTTTTCAATGGCCACCAATGCGTTCTCTGCATCGGTATCCGTTCGGGCTGCTGTGTTGTTAAGGGCCCGTACGGTAACTTCCAAGGAAGCCATTGCTAATAGGTCCTGCTTGTCGGTCATAGGATAACCTGCCTTCAAGCGGGCAATGCTTTCATTGATCTCATCTACGGCCTTGCGCACATTCTCTTCCTCCGACCTATCAATGGTCAATGGATATGCGCGGCCTGCTAGCTCCACTCTAATGGATCGTTCTTCCATGGTCATTTACCTCCCGTTTCAGTGCCTAAAAGCGCTAAGCAGCGGTCAATTTCAAGTACCAGTTCATCGATCCGTTCATTCGTTCCCGTCCCGCTCTCCCCAACCTGGGGTTTAGCTTTTCGGAGGCCTTCATTCTCCCGTTCCAGTTCAGCAACACGCGCTTTAAGCACTTCGGTCATCCGTTGATGATCATGTGCTTCTTTCTCCAGATCCGATGCTCGCTCCTTCAAGGCATGTTGATCCCGGATCAGCCGGGTAACGTGGTCTTTGATGGAGTTGATGCGATCAGCGAACGTGTTCATATACTGGACCGGGGGTCCGAAATTGGTCCAGCGCCAAATATAGACCTGCTTTTGCGTTACAGCACGTGTTTTGTTTGAACGCGACCATGTTGACGGGCGTGGGTCATTGTAGCTGGATACGAACGATACCAGCAATAGCTTCGCGGAAATTCAATTCCCCAGTGATCCCACAGATCTACTAATTGACCTATAAAATGATTTCAATTAAGAGCAATAATATACTGATCATCATTTACTTATTACCTTTTGCTTCAAGTGCCCAAGGTCCAGTTCCGTCTCCCAAATATATCAACCCGATGGATATTCCTGTAGCACTTTCCGGCAACTTCATGGAGCCCCGCAACAACCATTTTCACAGTGGTCTGGATATGCGTACAGGCGGGGTTGAGGGTGTTCCGGTCCGAGCGGTTGCAGATGGTTGGGTTTCACGAATTAAAATAAGCCCGTGGGGCTATGGCAAGGCGGTCTACATTGAGCACAACGACGGACTTACGACAGTTTACGGCCATTTATCGGTGTTGACAGGTACCGTTGGAGCCGCTTGTGCGGATGCGCAATACCGAACCAAGGACTTCAGCATTGACCAGTATCTGGAAAAGAATGTATTACCCTTGAAACAAGGTGAGGTCTTTGCACTTAGCGGAAATTCAGGAGGCAGTGGCGGACCACATTTACATTTCGAGATACGGAATGGAGCGCAACATGCCCTGGACCCTCAAGCATTAGGCATCAAGGTCAAGGACACCACCCAGCCGGAGATCATCGGCGTACGCCTCTATCCCCTTGCAGATAGCAGCAGAGTTGGCCCCTACCCGGCCCGTTCATTGGGTTTTCCGGTACAGGGCAATTCGGGGAAATACGGATTGAAACCAGGTGATGCTCCCATTGCATACGGTACCGTGGGATTGGCGATACATACGTTGGACCGCTATGATGACAGCGGCGCCAAATTCGGAGTACGCAAGATCGAACTATACGTGGACAGCGTAAAGGCGTTCTCAGCCAATTTTGATCATATCGACTTCAACACCACGCGGTATTGCAATGCACAACTGGACGGTGAGCTATACAAGGCCAATAAGATGGAATACCACCGGTGCTACAAACTACCCAACAATAAACTCGACATTTATGGTAAAGAGCAGCTACAAGGCCGGATCACCACACAGCCCGGCAAGGAACATCATATCCGATCCGTTGTGATCGATGCGAACGGTAACCGATCTGAATTGACATTCATGCTGAAGGGTGCTACGGCATCCGAAAGTATCACCTGGCCAACCACCACGCCCATTGGAAGTCTATTACGCTATGACAGTGAGAATGTAATGGCCGAAGCAGGCGTGCGCTTGACACTTCCTGCACTTGCTCTATACGAGGATGCCTATGTCCATTACGAGCGCAAGGACGCACCATCAAATGCGATAACACCATTACATGTGCTGCACGATGCGCATACACCGATCCAAAGCTATTGCACGTTGGAACTCGACCTACCTGCCGAACTTCCACAGGAGCTACGGGCCAAGGCGCTGATCGTATCCATCGGGTCTGGCGGCAAGCCTAGTGCGGAAGGTGGCACGGTAGCAGGCGGAACCATCACGACCAAGGTCCGCAGTTTTGGTACATACACCGTTATGATCGATACGGTTCCACCGACCATAAGGAACGTGGACCTTCGTGCGAATATGAGCGGACGCTCTGGCTTTACATTGAAGATCGCGGATGATCTTTCGGGTATTGACACATTCAAAGCCTCTATCAATGGCAATTGGATCCTAATGGACTATGATCCGAAGACCAATCGGCTTGTTCACAATTTCGATACCCATACCAAGGCTTCCGGCAAGAAGAACTTAGTAGTCGAAGTATCCGATGATCGCGGGAACACGTCCAAGTTCGAGATGGAATTTGACCGATAACGAGTTGGCCTATTAGCGCTCCAACTCTTAAAATTTCAAAAGATCTTTACTCTAGATCTGACTTAGCGTGAATTCATGTGTCGAAGATCCACCGTTCCGGAATTCACCGAACGGACCAAGCTCGACCTTATGAAACGCGCCCTCATCATTAGTGGCTTTGCTCTTACCCTTATCGGTTATGCAGCCAAACCAACTGAGCATTTACCTAGAAAGTTCAAAGCATCATCCACGCAGGATGCAGCTGACCTCCGCAGCGGAGACATTCTATTCCAGACTATGCCAGGTGGCCAAAGCGAGGCGATCGCATTAGCAACAGGAAGTAAGTGGACACACGTGGGCATCGTGTTCAAGGAGAACGAAGAATGGATCGTGTACGAAGCAGTAGGTCCTGTAAAAGCCACTCCTCTGGATGAATGGGTGAAGCAAGGTGACCATGGCCATTTCGCGGCGAAGCGCTTGAAACTGGCGGATGAGAAATTGGGCCCGGAAGCAATCGTAGCGCTGCGTGCTGGCGCCGACCGCTTCATGGGAATAGCCTACGACCGGCAATTCGGCTGGAGCGATGAGACCATCTATTGTTCGGAGCTTGTTTGGAAAATGTATGCCGACGCATTGAACATTGAATTGTGTTCGCCTAAGCCAATGCGCGACCATGTTCTCGGAAGCGAGGTTGTTCAACGAACAATGAAGGAACGATACGGGAGCGCACCGCCATTGGATGAACTGATGATCGGCCCAGGCGCTCTATTCGATTGTCCCCTTCTTGTTACCGTACTTGAAAAGTAGCAGGTGCGCTGTAGTTTCGGCCTCGTAATGCGCGTGTTGAACCTGGTACTTGTCCTAGCTCTCCTAACCGGATGCGGTATGCCGAAAAGTGAGGGAACCCTCCGGATCGGGCATGGTGGCTCAGGTACGAATAGCCCTTATCCAATGAACTCGGAAGCGGCCTTACTCAATGGGCTTGCCAATGGAATGGATGGCATTGAGCTGGATGTACAGCTGACCGCGGACAGTGTGCTGGTGGCCTATCACCCGGAACTTCTCCAAGACCTAACGGCTTGCACCGGGAAAGTGAACTCAATGTCTTGGACAGAATTGCAGCGCTGCCCGAATGTGAATGAAGCCGATAGTCCATTTCCGATCGTTCGGCTGGACCAGCTACTTCCCGCACTGGCGCTGAAATACCCGAATGCAGACTTCACGCTGGATTGCAAGTTATTCGCACACGGTGAGTGGTGGCATTATCTACGCACGTATACACGCGCATTGAGCCGTCTGAACGGTAAGCTCAGCAACAAACTCGTCGTTGAATGCCAGGTTGAGGACTTCCTCCGCCTTGTTCAACTTGAAGCACCCGATATACCGCTCTATGTCTATGGCTCAGATGTGGAAGCATCCATCCGCCGGGCGGCCACGTCACATTTTACCGGGGTCACTATGAGCGTGAACCACCTTGGACGTGACGATGTTACGATGGCACACGAATTAGGCCTCAAGGTATCGGCCTTCAATGTAAGCGGCTATTGGAGCCGACGGAAAGCGTTGCTAGCTGGAGTGGACCGGATCCAGTTCGACGATATCAGCTATTGAATTGGTGCGCAAGCGTGTGAAGTGGTTACCACGGATCCACACGGATGAACACAGATAAGTCCGCCTAACGGCGGCCCCATCCTCCCAGCATCCGTGTGGATCCGTGTCCATCCGTGGTAAAAAAAGTGCGACAACAAAGCGTCCAACGGACGCTGAAAGATGACCGCGATGCCCTTCGGATCAAGGAGCCTTGATCAATTCCAGCCCTTTCTGCTGCAACATAATGGCGTATTCATTGCGAAAACCATTCTCCGGCCCAGTGCTTGTCATACGGAAACCAGCGTACAATGGCACTGTTCGAATGCGATTGAAATGTGCAGCGAATGATCTCCCTTGCGTCATCAATGCCATTCCATAGTACATGGTCGCATCGAAACCCATCAACGCATATTCATCCACATCGGTATGAAAGGTCTCACGGAATTTGCTCGTGAATGCGATCAGCCTTGGATCATGAGGGTCCGCGAAACTGCCACTTGCGAATAAAAAACCAAGTTCATCCAGATCTATGGCGGCAATACTGGCATTCTGCAACCAGCTCTCCATCCCTACGACAATGATCCGGTATTTTGTTGCCTGTTGCTTCAGGAATCCCACCAGCGCTGTTGAAAATTCAACATCGTTGAAAGGAGCAACGATCACATTCAGTTTCGCTTCATCAAATTTCGTGAGAAGCTTCTTGAGATCACGCTTCACGCTATTCACCACAAGTACACTATCCCGCAGTTTAGTTGGTTGGGAAGCCAATGCACTTTGCAATGAACTTTGCATTTGATCCTGTAAGGAATTGTCCGCCTTCACATCGGCACGTACCAGGATCACATTATCCCGTGAATGGCGTTGAGCCACGTAGCGGGCGGAATGTCGCACCATATCGGTGCTCGTTGGCGTGATCTTACTGACAATTGAATTTCCGAGGATCATGCGCACGCTCTGCGGCACTGGACAGACAATATGTGAACGCGTTGCGACCCGCGCCAATTGTTCTATTGCAGTGCGATGAAATGGTCCGATGAATAGATCGGTCCGTGCAATGTCCGGATCACGAAGCACGGCTGTCCACCGATCCTGCCCATCGCCCATATCCTTCACGACAACTTCCGCATTAAGTCCCATATTCTGCAAGGAATCCAAGGCCAACTTGGCTCCCGCATAGAACTGCGCAGCAATTCTGGTGGGTTCGTAATACCGGCCTTCGGAATGCACTGAAGCCAGTGTACTATCATTCTTTCCGATCGAGAATGGCAATAAAAAAGTGATCTTGTAGTGTTCTAGATCAGGCGCGTTCGCCAATGGATCAGGATCAACTTTGTTCAGGAATGGTTTTCCGGTTCCGGGTTCAACAGGAATGTAGACCGTATCACCTGCTTTCAATCCGGCTGGCAATCCGCCGTTCACCTCCTTGATCGCATCAACGGTAACATTGAAGCGCTTTCCAAGAGCAAAGACCGTTTCGCCCGGCTGTACCAAATGCGTTAGTGTATTGGGCGGAGATGCTGGTCGCGATGCTGCTTCTGTACTTCCTTGATATTTCACAACGGGGATAACGATGTCCATGCCTGGACGGATCCCGGAATTCACCTGCGGATTGCGCGACATCAGTTCATTGATATCCACGCCGTACTTCTTTGCTATTCCAAAAAGCGTTTCCTTCTTGGCAATGGTGTGCAACATCTCCCCATTGGCCTTCAGGTCCGGTGCATTCTTCGCCTCTTTGCGAATGATGGCATCTTTTGGCAGCAGTAGTTCACTGTCTATGGATAAACCATTTTCCGAGCCAGGATTTGAAGCAATGATCGCATCAATGGGAATGGCATAGCTCGTACTGATCGCGAACAAGGTCTGACCTGCGGTTACTTTATGGACCAAATAGGAACGGCCGTTCACCGTGCGTGTCTCTTGCGCATGCAACGTGGCCATACTTAGCAGTACGGCGAACACGATCGCTATGACCCTAATGATCACTCCCATTCAATGGTTGCCGGAGGTTTACTACTGATGTCATACACCACGCGATTTACGCCATGTACACGATTGATGATGGCATTCGATATTCGTGCCAAGAACTCGTACGGTAGGTGACACCAATCGGCGGTCATACCATCCGTACTTGAAACAGCGCGCAAAGCAACAGCATTTTCATAGGTGCGTTCATCACCCATTACGCCAACGCTCTTTACCGGTAGCAGGATCGCACCCGCTTGCCAGACCGTATCATACAGGCCTTCATCCTTCAACCCTTGAATGAAAATGTGATCCACCTCTTGCAGCAATGCTACTTTTTCTGGTGTGATGTCACCCAGGATCCTGATCGCCAATCCGGGACCAGGGAACGGATGCCTGCCGAGGATGTTCGGATCCAGACCCAACTCTTTACCTACCCTACGTACTTCGTCCTTGAACAAAAGTCGCAAGGGTTCGATCACCTTCAAGTTCATCCGAGCCGGTAGGCCACCAACGTTGTGATGACTTTTGATCGTCACACTAGGTCCGTTCACGCTCACACTCTCAATAACATCAGGGTAAATGGTGCCTTGTCCCAACCACTTGACATCAGTGATCCGTTTTGCTTCGGTATCGAATACATCGATGAACGTCTTACCAATGGCCTTCCGTTTTTCCTCGGGATCATCGAGTCCAGCCAATGCTGAATAGAACAGGTCCTTGGCATCGACCCCTTTGATATTCAACCCAAGGTGCTTATAGCTCTCCAGTACCGTATCGTATTCATTCTTACGCAACAGACCGTTATCCACGAAAATGCAATGCAACTGTTCACCAATTGCGCGATCCAACAACAAGGCAGCGACCGAACTATCAACGCCGCCACTTAAGGCAAGCACCACTTTGTCCGTTCCGATCTCCTGCTGAAGGCGTTGCACGGTCTGTTCAACAAAACTGTGCGGGGTCCAGTTCCCGGCACATTCACAGATACCGATCACAAAATTATGCAGCAGCTGCAAGCCATCCGTAGTGTGATAAACCTCCGGATGGAATTGTACGGCATAGGTAAGGTGATCTCCCAACGAGAACGCAGCGACGGGTACTTCCGGTGTGCTGGCAAGCACTTCCATGGCTTCGCTCGGAGCGGTTATAGTATCTCCATGGCTCATCCAGACCTGTGTGCCTGCATCAATGCCATCGAATAAATGGCTGTCCCCGATGGTCGTTAGGTGTGCCCGTCCGTATTCACGTACACTGGACCGCTCCACAGTGGCTCCGGTACGTTTGGCCAACAACTGCGCACCATAACAAACGCCAAGCACGGGCAACTTACCGAGGATCCCGGTGAGGTCTGGATCAGGAGCACCAGGTTCATGAACGCTACTGGGGCTACCGCTGAGGATGACGCCTTTGATCGCTGGGTCACCAACGAATTGTTGCGCTTTACTGAAGGGATGGATCTCGCAATACACGTTCAGTTCCCTGACCCGACGTGCTATGAGCTGGGTATACTGGGAACCGTGATCGAGGATCAGAATGGATTCTGGCAAAAGAGGGTTTCTTGCGCTTAGTGCTGCAAAGGGTGCCAAAAGTAACATTGATGGGATGTTACCAAAGCCGCCGCTCGGCGAACAGGATTCCCCTGATCCGTATTAACTCTATCCACATGCAACCGAAGCGTTGAAAGCGTTGGTGAACGTTGGTTTGTCCACGCACCCAAAGCAATGAATAGTATCACGCTCGACCCATAGGCCCCCCTTATTTTCGGCGCAGTTCGTGCGAAGTCGAGAACGAGGGCCCGGGAGCTCGCCTGCCAAACGGCTGGGTGAGGTTCAGATCGTTCATAAGTTTTGCGTCCTTAGGCGGCCAATTGGTTAAGGATCACGTCTTATCATAGGAATGTGGATAAACGAGGACCGATCCATAGATCTCGTATCTTGCACTGTTATTACGCGTGCTCTCCGGCGTAAGAAACTTCGATCAATGATAACGATCCGGTGATGTGGATGAACGTAGAACGACGGAACTTTGTGGCGTAACGTATAGAATGAACGGAAGAACCAGAACCCTTAGTGCAGGTCTTACAGGACCAAAGCGGCTAGTGTTTATGCTAGCGGCGCTCATGTTCTGTGGGATAGGGTTTGGGCAGGGCACGGAGAATTTTGAGAATATTCCTACTGGGAGTTCCAATAGCTACCAAAACAGAACATGGACGGGTACGGATGGTGTGATTTGGACAGCACAAGGTGCGCGTACGGATCAAACTATTAACACTAAGGCAATTTGTTTTGGGCAGAATTCACATGGAACACGCAACGTAATCTCACCGGTTTATGCTAGTGGCATGGGAACCCTTTCTTTCAACTATGTTCGTGGATTTACTGGCGCTGGTGCCAGAACGCTGCAGATCTTTGTCAATGGATTACAATATGGAGTGGACATCAATGTTAGTCAGGTTTCGGATGTAGTCGTGTTACATACTGAGACCATTAACTTAGGGGGATCCGTACAATTGGAGATCCGAAGTATTACAAATGGTCAGGTGAGAGTCGATGATATCAATTGGACACCCTACACTGCTGGACCAACAATATCGCATACCGCCGCAACGGATTTTGCAAGTGAGGCTGCCGGCACGGTTACGGTTACATTGCCAATTAGCCCCGCTGCTACTGGGGCAGGGACTGCGACTATTACTGTTCTCAATGGTCCAGGATGCACTTACACCACGGACTATACCACAAACCCAGCTGTAGCTGCCGGAACGATAACTGTCCCCATTGCGATCAATGATGTAAGTGTGACATTCGATCTGACCATTGTAGATGACATCATTACTGAATCGAACGAGACCATCAGATTCACTATATCCGGTACTACCGGTGGAACCGCGATCGGCACACCTACTTTTCAGATCTTCACGATCCTGGATAATGATGTTACCCCAACAGTGAATTTTGGCACGTTGAGCATTTCAGTCATGGAGAACATTGGTGCAGCGCAGGCTTTCACGCTCAACATCAATCCACCGGCACTTACGGCAGGGAATATTACGATCACGATCACGAACGGGCCAGGAGCAACGTGTGGTGGGGGAAATGATTACAATATCGCGTTGCCGCCATTCGTTCCGCAACCATGCGGTGTGTTCAACATTCCGTATGCCGCAGGAGCTACATCAGCTACCTTCAATGCGTATGCGAATAATGATGTGCTGGTTGAATTAACTGAAACGGTAACCTTTACAGTTACCGGAGTTCCGGGTGATATGGCCATTGGTGGCAGTAATTCAAGTACGCTTACGATCGGTGATAATGATTCACCCGCAACGATACTTGAACCAGGTGATCTAATTATTGTGGGTGTTAACGCGAACGATTTTGCTTGCTCTGGAGCACCGGGTTATGACCTAGTCAGTTTCTTCTGTTTCAAACCGATCGTACCTGGAACAACGATCATAATCACTGACAACGGGTATGAGCGTTGCAATGCCGGCCAGTGGGGCAACTCCGAAGGCACAGTGCGTATGACCCGAACAGGAATTGCGATACCGGCCGGACAAGTAATTACGTTCCGGATAGAGAACACCTCGGGTCCAACGAACATTACATCTTTTGCACCGGATGGCGCATGGACCTGTGCAACCCTTAATGCTCCCCCTGGCGCATCATTCCCAACAGCTGTAGCATTGAATAATGGTGGGGATCAGCTCTTCTTCATGCAGGGTAATTCTTGGAACAGCGGCACCGCTCCTGGAAATGTTCACCAACATAATGCCACCTATACCGGAACGATATTATATGCCTTCAGCTCGAACCCTGCTCCGAATTGGACCGCAGCATGTAATGGAAGTGGATCACAGCTAAGCAACTTGCCTCCTGGAGTTGAATGCTTCAGCATGGCACCTACCTCAGCCAGCGATTTTGGCAAGTATGATGGCTTTCTATCTGCGGCCTCACAACGGGACTGGATCATACGCGTAGATGATGAAACGAATTGGACTGCCTATTCCACCTGTGGTTTTTACAATACCATGGGCAATAGTTGGGTCTCATCACCAATTCTCCCCATCATCGTTGCACCCTTCATACCGGGCAAATGGCGCGGGACCAAGAGTACGGATTGGTTCGATTGCAAGAATTGGGACGATGTGCAGATACCTGTTGCAACCACGGATGTTACTATAGATCCGGCATTAGGATTCTCATTTCGATCCTGCACGGTTGGTCAAGCAAGCGGGTTGCAGCCAGGGGGAACTGGGGTTTGTGCATCTGTTACAATGACCAGCAATACCGCTAGTACGCGAATCCTTGTTGTTGATGTGAACAGCACGTTGAATATTGGTGGTGAACTACGTCAAACAACAACAGCATCCGGATTGTTGATGAATACCTTGTTGAACACGAATGCAACGTTGACCGCAACCAATCTCTATCTGGAAGCTGTGGGAAGTACGAATAATGCGGGCTTCTTATCGACACAGCCTTCAGCCCTTGCTACATTCAGTGGTGATGTGACCATTGCAGATGGTGGGTGGATCAACTTAACAGGAGGGCGTATGCGCGTGCAAGGAAACTGGGACAACCAGCGCGACGCAAGTTGGTTCGCTGAGACCAATAGTACGGTTGAGTTCACAGGCACTGGGGCACAAAGCATTAGTATGGCTACCGGCGCTGAGGTCTTCGCTACGCTACTCGTGAATAAGCCTTCTGGATCCCTTACGCTGAACAGCCCCATTCAGGTACGCACGTTATTGGACCTGACCAGTGGGCTTGTTAATACCAGCGACCCAGGTGGTCTATTGACTTTATTGAATGGTAGCGCGTGGGCGAATGCATCAGACTTAGGCCCCGTGAGCTTTGTGAATGGACCCATGGAGAAGATCGGGAATACACCCTTTACGTTCCCCGTAGGTAAAGGATCCAGCTTAAGACCATGTGGCATTACGCCGAGTGGAGCAACCATTAGCAATTCGTTCATTGCCGAGTACTTCCCTATTACGTCATATTCATGGGGGATCATCATGGAACCAACGCTTCATCATCTCAGCCAGTGCGAACATTGGTTGATCGATCGTAGGGCGGGTTTAGCTTCCGCCACGGTTCAATTGACCTGGGATACACCCGAAAGTTGTGGTGTGACCGACTTGCCTGATCTTCGGGTTGCGCGTTGGGATATTGCGAATTCCATCTGGCGCGACCGTGGAAATGGTGGAGCTGCCGGAACTTTATTGACCGGCACGATACCTACCGCGGCGATCCAGACCAATGCAGATTTCAATACACTTCCTGGCCCGACGGCATGGACCTTGGGTTCCATAACCGCAGAGAATCCCCTACCGATTGAATTGATATCCTTTACTGCCAAGGTTGAGGAGCCATGGGTGCGGTTGGATTGGACCACGGCCAGCGAACGGAACAACGACTTCTTTACCGTAGAACGCAGTGCGGATGGAGAACATTTCACGAACATCCATGAAGAACTTGGAGCTGGTAATAGCCAACAAGTACTCAATTACCTCACCTTCGATCGCGAGCCATTGACAGGTCTTAGTTACTACCGCTTACGCCAAACGGATTTTGACGGTACCAGTGAACTTTCCGGGGTCGTAACCGTGTACAGAGGTATTGGAACTGATCGCCCGTTGGTAGTCTTCGGTGATGCGGACCAACTGACGGCGATGCATGGCTTCCCGGTCGGTAGTTACTATGAACTCTTGGACATGACCGGACGTTTGATCACCTCCGGAACCGTGTTGCAGGAAGACAGACTGCAACTCCCTGCGAACGGATTGCAACGTGGTGCGTATCTGTTCCGATTAAGTGACGGGCAACGGACGGAGAGTGTACGCTTCGTTTATTGAGCGTTCCTCACTCCCCTACTCTTCGATCACCGCGAACTGGTGCACAAGCGGATCCAATTGCATGAGCAACACATCGATGTAGCCCATGCCGTACATCGCCAATAGCGGCAGGATATTATCCCGGCGTTCTTGCAACCCCCCTCCCGGAAATACAGCTTCTTGAATTCGTGCCAAGCGATCTAACGGAATGGCTTGGTTCTGTTTCGCAGCACGCACCAATCCTTTTCCGATCCTGTCCAGACCGAATAACGCGGAAGCACGGCGTGCTTCCACTGCGCCCTTCAACGTGCTATCCGCGGCTTCTGCTCGCTTTAGAAGGTCATTGTAAAAAGCATTCAACAGTTCGCGTTCCGGATCCAGATCGGTATCAAGGTCACCAAGGCTTTTTGCGACTACTTCACGCAGTTCTTCTTGGGGCTTAAAAAGGTCAGCTACATCCAAGCCAAGCTCCTTCCATTGCCGCACATGTTTCTCTGAAATGAAAGCTGCACTCGTCCGCAGGAACAGTGCTGGCATCGGGACTTGGAGTGCTTGGAACACCCACTTCAATTGGAACCAGTAAGCGAGTTCACCTCCACCGCCTACGTACGCGACGTTCGGTAAGATGGTTTCCTGATAGATCGGTCTTAAGACAACGTTGGGCGAGAACCGTTCCGGGTGTTGTTCCAGCTCGTTGAGCAACTCATCCAAAGAGAACGATGGTCCATTGTTCAATACCTGATAGCGATCACCTTGCCGCTCTATTCTGGAACGATCACCGGTTCTCAGGTAGAACAAATTGATCTCACGTGCATGTGCTTGAGCTCCGTAATTCTTGGCCAATTTCTCATTGGCATAACTAACAGCACGTTGCGCTACTTGGTTGAGCAGCTCCTCTTGCATTGCAGGTATGAACAGGCGTTTCAGGTCGCGATCATCCGCATCCAAACAAACCACACCGAGATGCCCGAACAGACCATTCACGAACAAACGTGTTGCCTGAGCTAGTGTATACTCGGGACGATAAGATGACCTTAAGAGAGCTGCTATTTCAGCCGCATGTGGCCCTTGTCCGATCAACTGAATGCATTCATCAACGACCGCATCAATGCCTGTCAATGGCAACGGACCTACTGCTCCACTGATCTCCCCTGGCCATTGAACTTTAACTCCGTTGATCCATGCATGATCGATCTCAGGCCGATCATGATCTTCAGTCGCCATCCAGAACACAGGTATGACGGGTTTTCCGCGTTCATCTGAAAGTTTCTTGGCAAGCCTCACACTATTCAGGATCTTGAAGGGCACATACAACGGACCGGTGAACAAACAAAGCTGGTGACCAGTGGTCAGTGTTAAGCAATCATCCTGTGCAAGTGCAATTAGGCTCTCGCTCACTTTTTCATGTATCGGAATGCCAGCATATTGCTTCCGAAGGACTTCACATAGAACCTCCCTATTGATAGCCGGGAATTTTCTATCTCGAGCAGCGGTCAATAAACCCGCCAACGTTGGCGGGAAATTGTACAGCTCATCCAACGCCTTCTCTTTTGACAGGTAATCCAATACCAACGGCGAGAACCGTTGGGTATCAGCATAGCGAATATGGTTCACAGGCATTGGCGCAAATGTACCTCCCTGCCGGCGTTCAGTTCGGAATCCGTGTTAGGGCTCTAAGGGTGATCTTGGATTACTCCGGACAAAGCACATACCGAACTTATATTGACCTCCCAACGACGCCCCCATATGAGAAAGACCCTTACCCTACTGATCGTGATCTTGTTGAATGCCCCATTGCTGTTGGCTCAGGACGATACCATTCGCGTTCAAACGCTTACATACGACTCAATAACCACGCGCCGTGGTTGGTGGGTTTTCCCCGATGAGAGCCATACGTTCAGAAAGGTATTGATGCACCATACGTTGAAATGTGACCCACAGACCACGCAAGATGGATTCCCGTGTGGGGAATGGGATTATTTGACACACAGTGAGGTCTATGAACATACGGGAGTACTGGACTCAACAGCGCTGCAACACCCATATTTCCTGGTAGGCACGCAAGCGCCTGATAGCGTAGATCAAATTCCTTCATTGGGGCATGATCAGTATCAGCAATGGCAGCAGACACCGACACTGTTATCAGGGTCCACGGAAACCTTGGCTACCATAGGCGATGGTGTAATTGCCGATGACGCGATCTTTCACGCAACACTTGGCGTAACGCGATCCCAAAGCATTTATCCGGTTAATAAATTGGAGCTTGCCGGTCTTAGTGCAGGCCAGCCCATTCACCAATTGCGTTTACCACTAACGGATGCAAGCGGAAGGTTCCGTATAAAGGTGAGGATGAAGAACAATGGCACTGCAGGCCTCACGGATACGTTCGTGGATACCGCTTTCACCACTGTATATGAAGCAAACACCGAACTGGTGAACGACCTAAGGCTGACACTACACTCCCCGTTCGTTTGGGATGGTGTGCAGGATATTTTGGTCGATATGATCGTTGAGCAACTGGATGAAGGCTCGTACGCCGCCATAAGCTCAACATGGGAGGAGGAAACCACCAAACAGCTACAACATTGGGGCAAAGACGGCTATGTGGAATTGAAGAACGATCATCTAGCCATGGATCCCGCACCAATGGCGCAACTGGGCGATGCGATCACCATTACATTCAAGGCATTCGGGGCACCTGAGCTACCGATGAATACGACCATGCTTGAGGCATTGGATGCGACCGGAACGCGGATATTGAACATCCATTTACCGTGGAGCGATGGACACATGTACTGGGATGCCGGCAATGATGGAAGCGGAACGGACCGGATCGAGAAACTGGCACCAGCGGCAAACATTGGTGGCCAATGGAATACGTGGGCTTTTGTAAAAAATGCAGCCACCGGTTCCATGAAGATCTACCTCAATGGTCAATTGTGGCATACCGGAACCGGTAAAACGAAGCCGCTTACGGGCATTACCCAAGTGCGTATCGGCGCTGGCGTGAATGGCGATTACCCTTACACTGGTGCTTTGGACGACCTGAATATTTTCAAAACCGAAGTAAGTGCAGCGACCATTGCCACATGGCATGATAGCATGATGAGCTTCTCTCATCCGAACTACGCGGACCTTGTATATTCCTATAACTTTTCTGAAGTACCGAGTGCCACTACTGCCTTAGGTATTCCCGGTTTACCAGATGCGCAACTCATGGGTACCGTTCGCCGGAACAGACGAATGATAGATGAAATGGTCTTCAGTGCCCAAACGACCTCGATCCGCCCGAACATCACCTTCGTTCAAGGCGATCAGACAGTGGTACAGGACAGCACCTTGGCCAGCATTCCGCGCCCGGGTTCGCTCCTTTCCATAGTGGAGCATGCGGTACAGGGCAATGCCGTAGTGCCAACGGATACCATTTACGGTTTTCTGGGCGAATGGAACTACACCTATGCTCCGGACCACTCGATCGTGGACAGCGTTTACACCACGGGAGCGATCCATTACAACGACACTTTGAACTACTTCGGTGAGCCGTTCGAAGTGCTGAACAGATTTGAGATCGGTCGTTTCATTACGCCATACGGGATCAATTTGAGCTTAGGGCCGCAAGGGTTCCGATGGACCTATGATGTAACGGATTACCAATGGCTCTTGCACGATAGTGTGGAGTTGAGCTCCGGTAATCAGCAGGAATTGATCGATCTTGAATTCGAAATGATCGAAGGAATAGCGCCACGTTCCGTTGTGAACCACCAACGACCATGGGGCCAAATGGGCAGCTATACCTATGCGGATCTGGACAACGATGTGAAGCTTCCGCCGGTAACCGTACAGTTGGATCCGGCAGCAAGTCAATGGAGCTTGCGCACGCGCTTGACAGGTCACGGCCATAACAGCAATACTGGGGACTATCCGCATTGTTGCGAGTGGAAGGACAATACGCACTATGTAAAAGTGAACGGAGCACAAGTTGATCAATGGCACATTTGGCAGACCAATGATTGTGCGTTGAACCCAGTGTATCCGCAGGGAGGAACGTGGCTTGGAAGTAGAGAAGGATGGTGCCCAGGGGATGTGGTGAAGGACCACACGGTGGAACTGACCTCGGTATTATCCGGCGGAAGTGTTGACTTGGACTATGACATAACACCCGTACCGGGAAGTAATGTCGGCATGGGTGGGGGGAATTATGTGATCAACATGGATCTGCTCGAATTCAGTGCACCATCATTTGCATTGGATGCGGAGATACTTGATGTGCAACGTCCAAGTGATGCGGACTATCGCCGAAGGGATAACCCGATCTGTTACGATCCGTTGGTGGAACTCAGGAACGCGGGAGGAACTGACCTCACTGAAGTAACATTCACATACAGCGTTAGCGGAGGCACACCACTCACGTACACCTGGAACGGTAATTTGAAGCACATGCAGACCGCATTGGTTTCACTACCTGTTGTGAATGCCTCGTTCTGGAATGGTGATAACGAGCATGTATTCACGGCTACCGTGAGTACACCGAATGGAGGAAGCGATATGTATTCGGCCAATGACAGCTACAATACCACATTCGCTCTTCCTTCTGTTTACACCACCGATGTGCTCTTGCATTACAAGACCAACAACCGACCTTCGGAGAATACCGTAACGGTAAGGGATATCACAGGTACTGTAGTATTCAACCGTAGCGCACACGTGGCGAACACGGTCTACATCGACACATTGAATTTGGCTGATGGTTGCTATACCGTAGAAGTATTGGATACCGGTAACGATGGTCTGTCATACTGGGCTGATACCGATGCTGGAACGGGATACTTCCGTTTGAAAAAGCCTAACGGGGCAACGTTACAGACCTTTCAGTCCGAGTTCGGCAGGAAGCTCCATTGGCCATTCACTGTCGCAACAGGTGTTGGGATAGATGAAGATACCAAGGCAATACAACTAAGCGCCTTTCCGAACCCAAGCCATGGCCATTTTTCGATCGACCTCGGCGATGAGCAGGGATCGGCACAATACGTTGTTCTGAATGCGTTGGGCAAGGAGGTGGAGAACGGTTCACTTACGCTTAATGGCAACGGTCTACACGATATCGACCTAAGTCACCTCGCCGATGGCATTTATCAGTTCCGTGTTTCGACCGAATCCGGAACAGGTACGCTTAGGCTAATGAAGCAGTAATATCAAGCTAGTTAACAACACGCTTACATTCGCGATCCAATCATGCGATAAGGTCACTGAACAGCTTGCATCGATCTATTCTGACTTTCTTTTGATCCCAACAACACACTACTACCATGCCGATAAGAATGGTGCCCGACGAAGGGCAGAATGGATCCAATAGATCGTCCACGCCACGTAGATCCACGAATGCCGGAGGCGGCGGAATAGGTGGAGGACTCGGAAGTTTATTACCTATGATCCTAGGATTTCTGATCAAGAAACCGAAGCTATTGCTTGTCGTCATTGCGCTGGCGTTGTTGTATTGGTTCACCATTGGCAAGAACAGTGGCGGAAACGATATGATCAGCCAATTGGCTGGCTTCACGACCGGAGCCAAATTCGACCCCAAACTGTATGACAAAGCCGAGGTTTACGAGCCGTTGGCGGATAACGTAAAGAACCCACTTCCGGAACGTGCCTCACTGGAAGCCTTCTGCCCACCGCGCATGAACCAAGGGCAACAAGGCAGTTGTGTGGCTTGGGCCAGTGCTTACGCCGCTCGAACGATCGTACAGGCCAAAGCGACGAATGCCGATCCAAAGTCTTCGGCCTTCAGCCCCAGCTATTTGTACAATCAGATCAAGATCGACAATAGCGATTGCCAAGGCTCGTACATCTTCCGTGCGATGGATACCATGCTGAAAGGCGGGGCACTTCCATTCAGCAAGTTCGGCTACACGGACCAGAATTGCAGCAAGCAACCTACGGCCGAAGAAAAGCAGCAGGCACTTCCCTATCGGATCAAAGGATTCCAGCGGTTAACGCTTGGTGCGGACGAGCAGCGCACGGACATGTTGGCCATGAAACAGCAACTTTCACAAGGCTCTCCGATCGTGATCGGCATGATGGTCGGTGGCACGTTCATGCGCGGTATGGAAGGACAGGATGTTTGGATCCCGACCGATGCGGACTACGAGCAGCGCGGCTTCGGTGGACATGCCATGTGTGTTGTAGGGTATGATGATTACAAATTCGGGGATACCGGCGGGTTCCAGATCATGAACAGCTGGGGCCCCGAATGGGGCAACAACGGTCTGGCATGGCTACCCTACCCGGTTTTCGACTATTTCGCCAAAGAAGCATACGCGGTTTATCCACAAGGTGAGGGAGTCGATGAAAAGCCAACTGTGATGGACATCCAGTTCGGATTCATTGACAATGCCACCAAGAAGAACATACCCTTGCGGAATATCGGAGGCAATGTATTCCGGAGCACAACGCCCATTGCAAAAGGGGCTGAGTTCAAGATCGAGGTGACCAACAATGCGGAGTGTTACACGTACGTCTTCGGCCAAGAGGTCGATGGCCGCACCTATGTACTTTTCCCTTACACACCAAAGCATTCTCCGTATTGCGGGATCACCGGCACGCGCTTATTCCCAAATGACTACAGTCTGAAGGCCGATGATGAAGGCACGGTGGATGTGATGGCGATATTGATCACCAACCAACCCTTCGATTATCCGAAATTGAACGAAGCCATGCTTGCGAGCACAGCACAAGGCCTGGATGCTAAATTGAATGAGGTCCTCGGCTCGGAATTGGCAATGGATGTGCGCTATACCGATGGGCAGACCATTGGTGCAAGCAGCAGCGCTGGAAAGAATGCCTTAGCCATCGTTCTGGAATTGGAAAAAAAGTAGGCCAGCACTTCGTTGGATGTGCCCCTTCGATGCGACAGCTCCGGTGAACCGGATCACTTTTCCTGTAGTTCAATTTCGCGTTGCTTCGTAGCAACTGCGATCACCGGATCCACGGTGTACCCACGTTCGCGCATGCCTTGTATCAATCCGGTAGTGCCCGGCAAATGAGCTGCACCAATGAGGAAAAAGCACGTTGTATCAAGTTGGACCAAGCTATCCATGCGATGCACCATGCGCAGATTCCTATCGGTTATCAGCTCTTTCTCGAAGTTAGCGGAGATCCCCTTTGGACCTTCTGCAAGCTTCATTAATGCATTCAGATCCTGATCAGCATAGGCTTGCAGCATTTCTTCCTGCTCATTTTCTACATCCTTTTTCTTACAATGATCCAAGAGCATTTGAGCCTGTTCCGTCAGCGGGATCGCATCCAGCGCCCTCAATTGTTCATCCATGGTCTCAAGTCCTCCGATGCGCTGCCCATTAGCCGTAGCAATGGATAGTAGATGCTGATCCAATAGCTCAGATTGCTCTCCCTCCATGGCACCCTCATTCAGCAGCATCAGCACGAAAATGGGTTTCATCCGTTGGCCCATGGCAGCAAGGAGTCCCATATGCTGATCCATTTCCACCTTCACCAGCTCCCATTCCTTCTTTTTGAAAAGGTCCTCCAAGCGCTTATCGTCCGGCAACCGCATTGCGGCCGCTAAGCCCAAGGCATTGCGCTGTTCAGCCTTCAGGTCCAACTCGCCAAAGACCGTATTACAGCTTGCCATAGCAGGCAATACGCTATCCGTGAACTGGAATGCGCGATCGTTCTTGGTATGGAACGTACCGTAGAGGTAACTGGCGCTGCCACCATTGGCCGGAACGATCCGCCATAAAAGTGTATTGGCGAGTTCCTGTGCCTGAGCGCAAAAGGCCACAAGCACTACGAGCACTAAAAAAGAGATCCGCATGCACCGAAAGTATACCAGAACCGGACTAATTGGGTGGTCTTACCACGGCACACGGGCCAAAGCGAAGGATACGATGGCCAACAGCGCAAAAGCAACCATGCTTGCGCGGATGATAAGTGATCGGTCTTTGGGTTGTGTACGTTCCATTATCGGAGATCGTGTAGAGTAACCTATTGACGGAGAAGAGTAAAAAGGTTGCCTTGGAAGACACATTATTTTGTGATCGGTCCGGTCAATTTCGCTCAAGATCCGCGGTGGATCCGCCGAAAGTTGAAATGCCTTCGACAGATGGATAAAAGCAAATTGGCACTTTCCCTACCCTTGCACCGTTGGTGAGCCTCTAAATTCAACTCAATATGGATGCTCAATTCGGGCCTATGTCCGTATTAAGCACATCTTTGCCGAACTCAGCCATTGTCTGCGGCTAAATGCTGTTCAATTCCATAGACTTTGCGGTATTTCTGCCGCTCATCTTTCTCCTCTATTGGTGGGTGGGTGGAAAAAGCCTGCAACGCCGGAATGTGATCCTGTTGGTCGCGAGCTACGTGTTCTACGGGTGGTGGGATCCACGGTTTCTGGTACTCATCGCCTTCAGTACGTTGGTGGATTATTTCGTGGGCATTGGCTTGGATCAGACCATGGATCCACGTCGCCGCAAGTACCTGCTCTGGACCAGCCTTGCCATTAATCTTGGTCTGCTCGGTTACTTCAAGTACACCAATTTCTTTCTGGAAAGTTTTGTTGATGCGTTCAGTCTGTTCGGTGCCGATTTCCACATCTCACGGCTCAATATCATCTTGCCCGTTGGCATTAGCTTCTACACTTTCCAAACACTTAGCTACAGCATCGATGTATACAAGCGGAAGTTGCAACCCACACGGGATATCATCGCTTTCAGCACCTACGTAAGCTTCTTTCCGCAGCTTGTTGCGGGTCCCATAGAGCGCGCTACCAATCTGTTACCGCAGTTCAAGGAACTGCGCACATTCAATTTCGCGCGGGCCATTGATGGCTCCCGTCAAATGCTTTGGGGTTTCTTCAAGAAAATGGTGATCGCGGACAATTGTGCGGTAGAGGTCGATCACATTTTTTCGAATTACACCGACTGTAGTGGTGCAACCTTATTGCTCGGGATCTTTTGGTTCGCCATGCAGCTATACGGTGATTTCAGTGGGTATAGCGATATCGCCATCGGCTGTGCCCGGTTATTCGGTTTCGACCTCATGAAGAACTTTGCGTTCCCTTACTTTTCAAGGGACATTGCTGAATTCTGGCAGCGTTGGCACATCTCGCTCACCACCTGGTTCAGGGACTACATTTTCTTCGCCATGGGCAGCAGTCGCGGGCGAAAGGGAAAGTCTATTCTGGGGATCTTCATCATCTTTCTCGTAAGCGGTCTCTGGCATGGCCCTGCTTGGCATTTCGTGCTGTACGGAGGCATCCATGCTGTATTTCTTTCCTTGCTCTTCCTGCGTCCAAAACGTCCGCGACGCAGTTCCGTTGTTGCAAAAGGAAAGCTCTTCCCTACTCCCAAAGAAGTGTGGTTAATGGGCAGCACGTTCTTCTTGAATTGCATGACGGGGATATTGTTCCGATCACGGGATATGGATCAAGCCATGGGCTATTGGTCGGGCATGGTCGATATGAGCCTATTCGAGATGCCGTTCTACAAATTCGCAGCGCTGCCTTGGCTCGTAGTGTTCTTTATGGCGATGGAATGGTTCGCAAGAGAACACGAACATGCTCTTGAACGCTTCGCGAGCACTTGGCCTCGCCTATTACGTTGGGGCGGCTATGCCACCATCATCGCCATGATCGGCATGTTCATGAATACCGAGGAAACGCCGTTCATCTATTTTCAATTCTGATGAGTACGCAACTAAAATACCTCGGCCAGTTGCTTCTTTTCGGAGGATTTCTACTGTTGACGTACCCGGTCCTGATCTCAGTGGGAAAGACAGCATTGCCCAACACGTACATGCGCAATGTCCCCTATCCTGTTGGGGGCTATGGTCACATGCACACGCGTGTTCGCGAAGCAGCAAATGCAGGTAAGGTGGATATTCTTTTCCTTGGTTCATCCCACGCCTACCGTGGTTTTGATACACGCCTTTGGGCAAAGCAAGGGTTCTCGAGTTTCAACCTCGGCAGCAGTGCTCAGTCACCGATACAGAGCGAGCTTTTGTTGAAAAGCACCATGAAGAACCTCGATCCTGATGTGATCATTATGGAGGTGAATCCTATACTCTTTTCAAGTGACGGTGTTGAATCCGCATTGGACCTTATCGCGAACCGGCCTATCGATCTGGCAACGGTGGGAATGGTAGTTCGTGAAAATCACATCAAGACCACCAATGCGCTGTTCTATGGAACACTTAGACAAACATTGGATTTTGATGATGACCTCATTGAGGCCGCTCAAGAGGATGACGGGCAGTACATCCCTGGAGGTTTCGTAGAACGGATCATAGGACAATACCAACCAGAAGCGGAAGCCGAACAAAAGGAAAATGAGGAATATGTTACCGAGCAGATCGAAGCGTTCGATCGGATAGTACAATTAGCGCAACGTACGGGCAAAAAGCTCATACTGGTTGAAGCGCCCGTTCCCCACTTCACCTACGCGCACATGCTCGGACCTCAAAGGGAATTTGAACAGTTCATGGCGTCTCGCAGAGCGGTCTTCCTTAACATGAACGACAAGGTGGCCCTAACGGATACGTTGCACTTCACCGATGGCCATCACTTGAACCAAGCCGGAGTGGAGTTATTCAACGCAGCTTTGATCGATACGTTGATCGAGCGTGGATGGCTGGAACAGCGAGATCGGTAAGATCGGATAAATGCATTTCAACAACTCACGGCCAGAGTGTCCATCAGCACTGTTCCAAAGATCAACTAGAACGGAACAGCCTTGTATATTTACGCGGAACCGAACACAGGCATTCTACCGCTAAGCCAAGAGTACATCCGAATAATGTCAACGCCCCGAACCACTCTGTTCCAAAATTTTACGCGTTTCGCTGACAGACCTGCGTTTTACATCGCGGATCGCTCATACAGCTACTTGGAGTTGGAGCAATGCGTTAATGCAGTGCGATCCGCAGTGAAGGGGTCAGTGCCAGAAACTGAGTTGAATGTCGGTATCTATGCTTCGGATCATATTATGACCTATGCGTCCATACTTGCGCTTTGGGCAGAGGGGCGTTCGTATGTGCCATTGGACCCAGGATCCCCTAAGGCTAGGAACATGGCGATCATAGAAAAGGCTGGAATAAGCATAGTTCTATCAGCTGGAGAGCCAAAACCTTTGGATAAGGTCAAAGTAGTACGTACTGATGAATTGACCCTAAATACTGTAGCACGACCACTCGTGTCCATAACACCGGATACGATCGCTTATATCCTATTCACTTCGGGAACCACTGGACAACCGAAAGGTGTACCCATTGATCATAGGGCACTTTCTGCATTCACTGATGCGTTCGATCATTTAGGATATGATTTCGGTCCTGAGGATCGTTGTTTGCAGATGTTCGATCTGACATTTGATCTTTCGGTGATGTCATACATGCTCCCTTTGCTCAAGGGGGCCTGTGTGTACACCATTCCCAAGGATGAACTCAAATACACTTACATCCATAGTTTGTTGGAAGACCATGCGCTTACCGTAGCATTAATGGTGCCTTCCATACTCGGCTATTTAAGACCGTATTTTGATGAGATCGATTGCCCGCAGCTAAAATTGAACTTGTTCTGTGGAGAGGCATTGACCTTGGAAGTGGTGGACGAATGGAGTCGCTGCGTACCTAATGCCACGATCATGAATGTATACGGCCCTACGGAGCATACCATTTTTTGCACGGAATACAGATATGACCGCACGACACCTAACAAGGAGCGCAATGGTGTGCTTTCCATCGGTATACCAATGCACGGAACCTGCGTTGTGTTGCGGGATATGAATGGAACGATAGTCGGTCCGGACGAGCAAGGAGAACTTTGTTTATCCGGAGCGCAGGCTACTAAAGGATATTGGAATGACCCGGATCGCACGAACGAAGCTTTTTTTGATCATGAAGGCATCCGTTATTATCGAACAGGCGACCTATGTGAAGTGGATGCGGACAAGGATATCCTGTACATCGGCCGTACGGACCAACAAGTAAAAATACAAGGCTTTCGGGTTGAATTGGCGGACTTGGAACACCACGCGAGAAAGCAGCTGGAGCGTCAAAATGCAGTTGCCGTTGCTCTAGTGAACCAGTATGGCATCACCGAGCTTGGTCTAGTGGTAGAAGGCCCTGAGGTAGACGCAATTCGATTGGTAATTGCCTTGCGGAACAATTTACCGGAGTACATGCTCCCACGGCATATCATGAATATGGAGGTGTTTCCGTTGAACCAGAATGGGAAGATAGACAGACGCGCGATCCGTGAATTCGTCGTGGCACGAACCACATGAATACCATAGCCATACGAAGTGCGACGCTGTCGGATATCGGGTTCCTAACGGAAGCCATTATCGCCGCAGAGCGAAGCGGTACGGACCGCCCAGGTATCGCTTCACTGCACGGTTTGGAAGAAGAGGATCTGCCAGAACTGATACGTGCCATGTTCGAAGAAGAAGTAGATGGATGTGAACTTTCAGTTAGCAGTTTCCTTATTGCCGAAAGTGATCAAGGTCCGGTGGCGGCTGTTGCTGGCTGGATCGAAGGTGAAATTGACGGGCTATCTTCAGGACTTCTGAGATCCAACTTGATCGGGTATACATTTCCGGCCACTGCAATGGAATCACTTAGGCGCAACGGCCCGGCCGCAGCAGCGTTGAAATTGGATCGCGAACCAGGTACATTACAGATCGAATATGTCTATGTTTCTCCTATGGAAAGAGGAAAACGATTAGCGGCTCAACTGATAGCCGCGCATATTGAAATTGTAAAGACCGGGGAAAGCACGGTACACAAGGTCCAGATCCAAGTGTTCAACAATAACGACCGTGCGCTTTCAGCATACTTGAAAATGGGGTTCAATACGGTACGAGAAGTTCGTTCACAGGACACAAGGACCATGGAACTCTTGCCATTCAACGAGAAATCACTTTTAGAAATGACACTTTGACCCATTGGAAATGGACAGGAATATACTGGTAGATACAATTCGCAAGACCTTGATCGACGTATTGGGACATGATCGTTTCGAAATGCGCGACGACCTCACGGCTCCGGATGTTGAGGGTTGGGACTCACTCACGCACATGTCGATCATAACCGCACTGGAAAAGAGTTTTGGGATCCGGTTCAAATTACGGGAGATCAATCAACTCAGGAACATGGGATCGCTGATCGAGCTGATCTCCAACAAGGTGACCTGATCATTCCTACATGGTATTCTTTTCGTTCGGGTTTCTTGGGTTCTTCGCTGTGGTCCTATTGCTGTACTGGACCATAGCCAAACGATCCGCACTTTATCAGAATGCTGTTCTCCTTGCAGCAAGCATACTTTTTTACGCTTGGCTGGATCTTCGATTCCTCGGACTTTTGGCTATTAGTGCCGCAGCCAATTTCGGCATAGCATTGGCCATTGATAGGGCCGATCGTGATCCGGTCCGTCTTTTTTGGTTCTGGACCGGTATTGCGATCAATATTGGAGCTTTAGGCTTTTTCAAGTACTTCGGCTTTTTCTATGACAGTATGGTCGATCTGCTCGGCCACATGGGCATAACAGCGCATTATTTGGTGTTACGCATTGCGCTACCGCTCGGTATCAGTTTTTACACGTTCCAAATGCTCGGGTACCTGCTGGATGTCAACAACGGTTTGCAAAAAGCCACGAAGGAACCGTTGTCGTTCTTCACGTACGTATTCCACTTTCCCAAAATTTTGGCTGGTCCAGTAGAGCGAGCTCGGATATTCTTGCCGCGTTTGGAAGTGGTAAGGAAGATCAGCACAACCGAGATCTCAGATGCCCTACGACAAATACTTTGGGGACTGTTCGCCAAAATTGTGATCGCCGATAATTGTAGCGTACTTGTAGATCCGATCTATAACAATATTGAGAGCGCCAATGGTAGCACGTTATTACTTGGTGCGTTCCTCTATTTGATCCAATTGTATGCTGACTTCTCAGGATATTCAAACATTGCGATCGGTCTTTCAAAATTATTGGGACTACCACTTCAGATAAATTTCCGAGCACCCATTTTTGCGACCAATGTGGGTGACTTCTGGCGCCGGTGGCACGTTTCATTGACTTCATGGATGATGGACCATGTATTCACTCCACTCAACTTCATACTACGCGCTCAAGGTCGAACGGGGTTGGCCATTTCCATATTTATCACCTTTTTAGCGGTGGGTATCTGGCATGGTGCCAATTGGACCTTCATACTCTTTGGCACGTTACAAGGGCTGTTCTTCATCCCATTGGTGATCCGTGGTAATGTTACCAGCCAACCATCGAATGCGAAGGGGTCGGTATTTCAGCTTTCGCGCCTTTTTTCCATATCCGCTACATTCTTACTTATGTCAATGTCCTTCATCCTAATGCGCGCACCGGATCTTGGCAGCGCGGTGGATTATTGGCTAGGCATATTGGACCCAAGTATTTTGGCCCGGCCAACCCTGATCATGAATGCAACACCTTTCCTGGTTTCCTTTTTTCTGGTCATTGAATGGTGGGGGCGAGAAGATGGATATGCATTGGCGAGATCCACCTCCATCGGTCCGATGTTCCTGCGATGGTCATTATTTGCATTCCTGGTATTCTTGATCGGTATGTACATGACCAACAATGCCGATGCGTTCATTTATCTTCAATTCTAGTTATACGCCAGCCGTACCTATCCCTACGATCCATTCAAATTCATTCCATTGGTTGAATTTGCTGCTCAGCTGACCTCCACAAAATGCCTAAGCAAAATTACACGGTCCGTCTATTGATCTTCATGATCTTTTGTGCATTTATGTATGGTGTACTTCTCGTGGTTTGGGCTGCAATTTTACCGGCCAAATTCGCAGGGAACGTAAAACACCCTTTGGGTGGTGGTGGTCATTTACATACGCGACTTGCTGAAGTTCAGGATCACGCGCCTGTGGACATACTGTTCTTAGGGTCATCACTGGCCTACCGTGGTTTCGATACCAGGATCTGGAAGGAACGAGGCTACACCGCTTTCAACTTGGGGTCTAGTGCCCAAAGCCCTGTCCAGACCGAGCAATTGGTGAAGGAATTCGTTGATCAATTACAACCTCAAGTCGTAATTATGGAAGTCTATTCCATTCTAAGTACTTCGGATGGAGTTGAATCTTCGCTCTCGATGATCGCCAATCACAAGTTGGATGCAGGTCTTCTTGAAATGGCCGGTCGTGTTGGAAATATTTTGACGTTCAACACCTTGATCTACGCATCTTGCAGAAAACTCTTGGGGGTCGATAAGAATTTCAAGGAACCTTTATATGAAGCCCCTGATCGTTACATACCGGGTGGTTTTGTTGAGCATGATAGCGCTGAGTTCAGGGACAAGGGCAACTCCAATTCGGTCCGCAAAGAGCCGATCGCTTTTCAATGGGATGCGTTCCTACGAACCTGTGCTCTGTTAAAGGCTAAGAATTGTCGCATCATATTCATTGTAACACCCACCACATCAGCCAACCAGAATATGATGCTCGCGAACCCTACCGAAACGGATAATTGGTTCAGGTCCCAACCGAACTATTTGGATATGAACGGCAAAGTTCTGTTGAACGACAGTACGGATTTTTTCGACTCCAAGCATCTACAACAGGGTGCGGTGTTCAAGTTCAATAACGCCTTGATAGATACACTGATCGATCGGAATTGGCTTCCTGTTCGGGACTAGGCACCTTGTTACTGTATCTGCTGTAACACAACACGCGTTATTCTCTTTCACCAAATTCTGGAGCAGGATGAGTTGGAACCTAAAGGTCCCACGATGAACTGTAGAGCCTTGCTGGATAGCAACCCTCGTAATATCCTTCAGTCACTCGTGAGACTCGCTCCAAAAGCCATGACACATTGTTTTTCGGGCTGGATGTGGTTTTACGGAACTAACGTATCAGCGTTAGTAGGCTTCTATCACTGAACCCCAATAAGTTCGATCAACTTACCACCGACCCAGTCCAATTGAATTAGCACTATTCACAATGCTGCGTTAGTAAAAAAATTCAAATGCTATTATTTCATTTCCCTTTCCTACATTGTTCCGCACATTTAAACCTCTCCATGTCATGAATACCTCCCGTTTGGCACTTGCAACCCTTGCATATTCGTTGACCATTTATTCCCAAGCACAGACCTTCGAATGGGGAAAGCAGATCGGCGGATCGAACTATGACTATGCCACAGCCATTGCGGTTGATGGATCGGACAATGTTTATTCCACCGGTCAATTCCAATCCACTGCAGATTTCGATCCAGGACCTGGGGTTTACGATCTTACCACCACGACAGCTTATCAAGTATTCGTCAGTAAACTGGATGCTCAGGGCGATTTCGTTTGGGCTGTAGAGCTTGGAGGCCCCCAAAGTGACTATCCAAATGATATTGCCACAGATCCTTCTGAAAATGTGGTGGTATGTGGCACGTTCAATGTCACGGCTGACATGGATCCAGGGCCAAGTACGTACAACTTGACATCCGTTGGCAGTTCTGATGTGTTCGTATGCAAACTGGATCCCGATGGAAATTTTATTTGGGCAGTTAGTGTGGGTAGCATCAGTTACGACTATCCAGCATCTCTGGATGTTGACGTGTATGGCAACATCTACTTGACCGGAGTGTTTAGAGACACCGTTGATTTCGACCCGGGGCCAGGTGTGCAACAGCGTATTGCTAATGGCTATGATGGTTTCTTGCTCCAACTACTCCCGGACGGGTCATTTGCGGATGTATGGATATTTGGTGGTTCAGGGGATGTGTCACCAAATTGTGTTGAGGTGGATGACGCAGGCAACAAATACGTGACAGGTTCTTATAATGGTGTTGTTGATCTTGACCCAGGACCGGCCGTACTGAACGGGACACAAAATGTAGAAATAGGCGCTCTGTTTATAAGCAAGCTGGATCCAAATGGAGACCTGCTTTGGGCCAATGCCGGGGACGATCAAATTCAAGCATATGGACACTCCATCGCTGTGGATGACTTCGGGAATGTTTACGTTGCAGGTCAATTCTATGGCACGGTCGACTTCGATGCGGGTCCTGCAAGTTTCGTATTGATCGCAGAATACGGGTATAATATGTTCCTCACCAAACTAGGACCAACGGGTGTGCATCAATGGACTCGCGACCGTGGTGAACTAGATGCCGATCATTCGGGCAATAGTATAGACGTGGATCTACAAAACAACGCTTACATCTATGATGTGATCACCAGATACAATGGTGGTGCATTCCAATCAATTGCTCAACAAGAGAGACAAGGGCAACAACCCAACTATTTATCTATCCAGAAATGGAACCCATCCGGTACGCTTGAATTCGACTATGAGCTTGGGCCCAGTGCTCAAGGGTCCCGAGATTCGCCTCATGCCCTATTCGTCACTTCCGATGGTAATATTCATGCGGCGGCCAATTTTACATATGAGACACTGGATGTCGATCCCGGTCCTGGAGTAAGCGAACTTACCCCATTCGGCAATCTGGACGTGTTGATCCACAAAATGTCCCAATGCCCGACGACTTTTAATTCAATAACCGCCAGCGCCTGCGAGGCCTACACCGTACCAAGCGGAGATGAAACGTACACTATCAGTGGGACCATTCAAGATACACTGGTGAATGCCTGCGGTGGTGACAGTATCCTTACCATTGACCTTACCATAAACTACAACACCGTTGGTAGTGAGACCATGACCGCATGCGATAGCATGACCTGGGCCGCGAATGGTGTAACGTACACGACCAGCGGTACGTATTTTTCAATGTTGATCAACGCTGCAGGATGTGATTCGCTGGCCACACTCGACCTCACAGTCAATTACAGTTCCACCAGCACGGATACTCAAATAGCCTGCGATAGCTTCCTTTGGGATGTTGATGGTAACACCTATGATACCAGTGGTAGTTACACCGCTCTTCTTACCAATGCTGCAGGATGTGATTCCACCATCACACTAGACCTTACCGTAAACTACAGTACCACAAGCACGGATGTTCAGGAAGCATGCGATAGTTTCTTCTGGGATGAAGACGGTAACACCTATGATACCAGTGGTAATTACACCGCTCTTCTTACCAATGCTGCAGGATGTGATTCTACCATTACACTAGACCTGACCATCAATAACAGCAACACCAGTGCTGATGTTCAAGTAGCATGTGATAGTTTCCTATGGGATGTGGATGGTAACACCTACGATACCAGCGGTAGTTACACAGCTATTCTCACTAATACCGCAGGATGCGATTCTACCATCACGCTCGACCTGACCGTCAATTACAGTACCGCAAGCACGGATGTAGAAGTGGCATGCGAAAGCTTCTTCTGGGATGAAGATGGGAACACCTATGATACCAGTGGAAGTTACACCGCTATGCTGACCAATGCCGCAGGGTGCGATTCTACCGTCACACTTGACCTGACCATCAATAACAGCAACACCAGTGCTGATGTTCAAGTAGCATGCGATAGTTTCTTCTGGGATGCAGATGGTAACACCTATGATACCAGTGGTAGCTATACCACTATTTTGACCAACGCCGCAGGGTGTGATTCTACCATTACACTAGACCTGACCATCAATAACAGCAACGCCAGTGCTGATGTTCAAGAAGCATGCGATAGTTTCTTCTGGGATGCGGATGGTAACACCTATGATACCAGTGGTAGTTACACCGCTATACTGACCAATGCCGCAGGGTGTGATTCTACCATTACACTAGACCTGACCATCAATAACAGCAACGCCAGTGCTGATATTCAAGAAGCATGCGATAGTTTCTTCTGGGATGCGGATGGTAACAACTATGATACCAGTGGTAGCTATACCACTATTTTGACCAACGCCGCAGGATGCGATTCTACCATCACGCTTGACCTGACCATCAATAACAGCAACACCAGTGCTGATGTTCAAGTAGCATGTGATAGTTTCTTCTGGGATGCGGATGGTAACACCTATGATAGCAGCGGTAGTTACACCGCTCTTCTTACCAATGCCGCAGGGTGCGATTCTATCATCACACTCGACCTTACCGTCAATTACAGTACCGCAAGCACCGTTGTAGAAGTGGCATGCGATAGCTTCCTTTGGGATGTGGATGGCAACACCTATGATACCACTGGTAGTTATACGGCTGTCCTGACCAATGCCGTAGGGTGCGATTCCACCATCACGCTGGACCTTACCGTCAATAGCAATATCACCAGTGTAGATGTTCAAGTAGCATGCGATAGCTTCTTCTGGGATGCGGATGGGAACACCTATGATACCGATGGAAGTTATACGGCTATTTTGACCAACGCAGCTGGGTGTGATTCTACTGTTACGCTTGACCTTACTGTTAATAGCAGCTCCACGGGTGCACAGGTGGAAGTGGCATGCGATAGCTTCCTTTGGGATGCGGATGGTAACACCTATGATAACAGCGGTAGTTACACTGCTATTCTTACCAATGCTGCAGGGTGCGATTCTACTATCACCCTGGACCTCTCCATTCTGAACAGTTCTGCAAGCTCAACTTCGGTTAATACCTGCACTGATTACTTCTGGGATGCAGATGGTAATACCTATGATAGCAGCGGAACCTATAGCGCAGTGTTCATCAACGCAGTGGGTTGTGACTCTACTGCCACACTTCTCCTCACGGTGGATACAGTGGATGTAACAGTGATCACTATTGCGGATACTGCGTTCACCGCTAGTGCTACCAATGCCGTGTTCCAATGGCTCGATTGTGATAATAATAATGAGCCGATCCCCGGAGCCACTTCAGCGGACTTCGCTCCTACGAACGCTGGCAGTTATGCCGTTGAAGTCACCCAGAATGGTTGTACGGACACCTCCGCTTGTTCCATCTCAACGGTAGGGATCGATTATCTGAACAACGCAGCAAATGTTGTGGTATTTCCCAATCCGACAGATGGCCAATTGAACATTGTGTTCGGGAAAGTGCAGGCAAATGTGTTCATCACTGTACATGCTATGGATGGTAGACAAGTAGCAGCGTTCAAGGAAAAGCAGACTGACCGTATCGTTACAGAACTTGATGTAGCGCAGGGAAATTACCTTATCCATGTATTCACGGAGGGCGCACCACCGGCGGTCTTCAAGGTCTTGGTGCAATGATCTGATGCTTTCATTTTGTTGACCCGTTGAATAACTTGGTGGACGCACAAATGACACAATAGCTAGGCACTAATTTCAGTGGTTGAGGAAATTGTGTGTCTTGCGGTTCAGGAAGAACTGTACTTGCTACGCCTATGTAAACGTGAGCACTTGCACGCCATGAGCAATAAGTATGTGTATGAAAACCTGAAACTTAAAGGTTGAGTTATCCATTATTTCCATCACTCGTATGCACGTCACTGTTTCTTAGCACGGCTTTTAGCTCTGCTCTGGTTGCAGTGTTCAGCATTACCGGAATTAGGCTCTTCATTGACAAAGGAATTGACCTGCCCTACCCTTTTCAATAAGTCAGGATATTACGAACATGAACGGACAAGTATCATTGAATGACACACTGCACTTCACCGACGGTCATCTTTTGAATCAGGCCGGCGTGGAACTATTCAACGCAGCGTTGATCGATTCCTGAATACAAGTGGACGATTACCTATTCGGGACTAGGCAAGTTGCTATGGTAACTGCTCCATCACCACCGTCGTCGGCACAATGCCGCCGATATTCATCAAAATTTGGTCACGATCATTGTTCGTGCCGGTGTATCGCACAGTGCCGTCCATGTTTACGTCCTCGCGCAAGTAACCAGTCGTGGAAGGTGAGCAAGGGAGCAAGTCGTTTCATGTTGTCATTGTTTGATGAAGCGTCCGCGACATGTAGCCCCGTCGCTCATTGATGCGAGTAGCACGTATGCTCCCGACTTTAATCCAGAGACGTCAATACTACCGAAGGATGCCCGCACGGACCGGCGCATCACTTCCCTGCCGTCATGCGCAAGCACGACGATGATCTCGATCTGTCCATCGCTGCGGAAGTTCAAGTGGTCCGTAGTTGGAATAGGTGCTATCGTCAGCGCTGTCGTAACTCCCACTTCCACCCCCGTACTGACCTCCGCCACCAACACGCTCGGCTCAGTGATCACCGGATCGTTGAAGTCGAAGTAGATGTTGGCGATGTTCTCGATGATGGTGCCTGGAAGTAGTGGCAGGCGCGGGCGGATGCGGAAGGCTACAGCCCCATGGCTCAACGCTTCGTTAGCATTGCTATCCGGCAGGTTGATGTTCGCAAAGGTCCACTGCACAACCCGCCCGGGTTTGAAGGCAACATCAAATGCGTGCGAGGCTGCTCCCTGCTCGAAACTGGACATGTCGAATTCCGCCGGAAGCGTGTCGGTGACGACCACATCGATCGCTTCCGCAGTTCCCGTGTTCTGGAAGCGGATAGTGTAATCGATCCATTCATCCTCATCGATGAAGTAGAGGGTACTGCTTGAACCGCTGCTCGTTGATGCCACTTTGTCGTTGGGGTCATAGCTGCCGACGACCGTGGTCTGCAGGTTGGTCGCATTGTTCAGCGTACTGCTTTCATTGAGTGTGTTGCTGGCATTCACGCTGCTGATGAGCACGGTGCCTAGTGGTGTGGACGCCGGAACGGTAAATGCGGCGTGGAAGGAGGTCTGCGCGAACGATGTGAGCGCACCCAGATTCCATGTGATAGTGTTGCCTGCAACATCGGTCGGTGTTGGAGACGCATCGAGGAACACCAAGGCGGGATCGAAGTCCGCTGTTACGGTTACTGGTCCGCTCACTTGGGGGGTGGTATTGCGCACGGTTCCGTTGAAGCCGTACGTGAAACCCGGCCGTGCTGGGCCTTGCGCGGTAAAGAGCGCGAGGTCCAAAGGAACGTCGCTGCCATTGGCGAAATCGATGGAAGGATCTGAAGCATTCACCGTGAAGGGTACGGGCTGAACCACCGGGCAGTAGCGGATGAGCGTAGGATCCAATTGCTCTAGTGTATAGGCTCCATCCACGATGTTGAAGCTGAAGTTGCCTGCCCCGTTCGTAAGCGCATACTGCACGCCTGGTTCGATCTGAAGCACGCTGTACGGAACGCCAACTTCCCCACCGTCGCGCTCGCAATCGGCGTCCAGATCATACCAGCTGGTTCCATGCACATTGCCGCAAAGCGGCCCCAGATCCGGGATGGTGAACGCACCAGTCAAACCTTCAGTGCAAGAGGTGGTGATCTGCCAGGTCCACGCCTGGTCGAAAGTGTAATCGCCGGATGCAAGGCCAGTAACAAGTTCCGAGGATACTTGATCGTACTGGTAGACCACCTGGCCTTGATCGTTGCGGATGCTCACGTTCGCAGGCCAATCACTGTTGTTGAGCACCACACTCCCATTGGGTCCATTGCATGCCGCTACGATATTCGATACGGTTATAGGTTCACCTGAAGGCCCCTGCATCATATCCTCGTGCATTCCCGAGCAACCGCCAGCATCGCTCGCACTCACATAGAATTGATCGCCTGACGCAAGACCGTAGTAGATCGGATCGCCATCACCGGTGGTTCCTCCGGGCGAGGCGGGCGCACCGTTCACATAGACCGAGACGTTGTAAGGCGGTGTGCCGTTGAACATGCTCTGGACCACCACGAAACTGCCATTGCTTTCCCCCGGACAAGCGAAGCCTCCAGCGAAAGTGGTCTGCACGAACAGGTTTCCGTTGGCCACCGTGCCGCTCCAAGAACCGGTAGCACCAAGGTCGTCGGTGACCAACACGGAATAGTTCCCCGCGGCGAGCCCGGTGCGATCCTCCGTGGTGGGACCATCAGCCCATAGGTATGTATAAGGCGGCGTACCGGTCAAGGGCGTGATGTCTATGGAACCGGTGTTGTTCGCGCAGGTGGTCGGTATTGTACCACCGGACACCGCGAAAGCCAAAGCGTTCAGCGGAGTCAGTATCAAGGCAAGTAGCGCGTAGCGCATAGTGGTCAGAGTTTGGTCAATCGCGTGTGTAGCTGTTCTCCTGTTCCTGTGGTGATCACCACAACATAAGTGCCTGTAGCAATTGTGGCGAGATCGATCTCGGCCATAGCGCTTCCGCCCAGCCGTTCAGTGAGCACTGTCCTTCCATCCGTTGCGAGAAGTGCAAATGATCGTATGCTTCCTTTTCCATATTTCACCGTCACTGACCCATTCGTCGGGTTCGGAAAGACATTGAGTTCATCCATGATGAATGCCGTGTTCACCGCTGTGCTGAACTCCGCCACCAGCACACTCGGCTCGGTGATCACCGGTGGGTTGAAGTCGAAATAGATATTCGCTGTATTACTCATGATCGTTCCCGGCAGCACGGGTTGCGCAGGACGTATCCGGAAGCTCACCAGCCCATGACTTTCCGCCTCGTTGGTGACGCTGTCCGGCAACAGGATAGTATCAAACCGCCATTCCACCAACCGGCCAGGCTTGAACATGACGGAGAATAGATGCGAGGCCGTCCCTTGCTGGAACGAAGCCATGTCGAGTTCGGCCGTGAGTGTATCAGTTACCACAACCGTGAAGGCGGTATCCGTTCCCGTATTCTGGAATTGGATTGTGTAGTCCAGCCAATCATCCTGGTCGATGAAGTACTGCGTTCCGCTCTGGCGCGAACTGGTAAGCACGCTCTTCTCATTGGGATCGAAACTACCGGTGATAGTACGAATGGTGGTGAAGGTGTTGTTCGCGGAGCTGGTCTCTACAAATGGTTGTGCCACCGACCAAGTGTTGTATACCACCGTGCCGATCAACACGGGGTCCGGCGGAACTTGGAGCACCAGGTTGATATGCTGCACGCCGAATGCGCCCAAGGCCGGCATGTTGCTCCAAAGGACCGTATTGCCCACAACCGAAGTCGGAACGGGAACGGCGGACACAAAGCTGAGGACAGGATCGATAGTCAGGCTCACTTCCACCGCGCCGGTAAGTTGTCCACTGCTGTTGCTCGCGGTGAACTGGTTGTTCACCAAAAAGCCGGGCCGGGGCGTTGCCATTGCGGCGTACGTGATAACATCCAACGGGATCGCACTGCTATCGGCGAAATCCTGTGTGACCAATGCACCGTTCGTGATGTTAAGGGGCACCGGATCCACAGCCGGGCAGATCGGCACGATATCCTGTGGCGTTTGGGAAAGCGTGTAGTTGCCGCTGGCCAGCCCAATGGCATACGTACCGTCGCCGGATGTCAATGCGTACACCGGCCCAGGCAGCACTTCCAACACATGGTAGGGAATGGCCTCGTCGTTGGCGTCCTGTGTGCAATCCTGATCGTGGTCCAGATAGATCCTGCCTTGGACTGAGCCGCAATCGGGCCCCAGGTCGGGAACAGTGAAGGGATGCTCTTCGAAACAGGGCAATTCTTCGTTGCCATCAAACCAATACACGCGGGCCGTGTGGTTGCCTGTAGCGAGGCCCGAAAAAGTCAACGGGCTCCCCGACGAAGGACCGGCTACCACATTTTCCTGATCATCGAACACAGTGACGGACGTGCCGAAGATCCCCAAACCCAGATCGAAGACGTTGTTGAACGTAACGCTACCGTTGGCCTCGCCCCCGCACGCAGCGTTGATGGTTCCCAATTGGACTTGGCCGCCAACCGCCCCGAAAATATCGAAGCCGTTACCGGTTCCTGCACAGCCGTACTGATCGACGACCGTGTAGTTGCCGCTGTTGGTTCCACTGCAGAAACCGCCGAACACCGGATCCCCGTACAGCGGTTCCGTATCCACTTGCTGATTGAATTGATCGAACGTGATGGTGTACGGCCCCAGCCCATTGAAGGACTGCGTGTAGATGATGGCACGCCCATCGCACAGGCCCGGGCAAGCGGGAGCCCCCGACCCATTGAAGCTCCACACCGCAGGGATCATCAGGTATGGAAGGTCCATCACATCTATGGCTTGGCTGACTTCTTCCAATAGTGCATCGGTCACCGTCACGCTGTAGTTGCCAGCGAGAAGACCAGTGATAGTATCGTTCGTTGAACCCGTGGACCAGAGGTAGGTATAGGGCGGGGCACCACCGCTCACATCCACGGTGAGCCAACCGACAGGGTTGCCGCAGCTGGCTTCGTTCCCGTGGAGGAACAAGGTCATGGCGCAAACCTGACCGGTAAACAAGTAGCACACTAAAGGAAGAAGGATCTTGGATCTCATGCTCTTAGAATTTGGTCACACGCGTGTGCAGCTGTTCGCCTCTCCCTGAAATGATCACCAGCACATACGTGCCGGTAGCAATGGTCGCGAGATCGATCTCGGCCATTGCGTTTCCGCCCAATTGTTCGCTGAGCACAGTCCTTCCGTCCATCGCGAGAAGTGCTAAGGATCGCATACCCCCATTGTCATAGTTCACCCTCACCGATCCATTCGTCGGGTTCGGGAATACATTGAGATCTTCTGAGTTGAACTCAGCGTTCAACCCTGTACTGAACTCCGCCACCAGCACGCTTGGTTCGGTGATCACCGGATCGTTGAAATCGAAGAAGATGTTGGCGGTGTTGCTGATCACGGTGCCGGGTGCGAGCGGTTCATGCGGGCGGATACGGAAGGAGACGAAGCCGTGAGAGGCTGCCTCGTTCACGTTGCTGTCCGGGAGCAGGATGTTCGGGAAGGTCCATCGAAGTATACCCTGCCCGGAGAGGGACCAGATGAAGTTGTGCGAACCAGCACCCATGCGGATCGTGGCCGGGTCCAGCTGCGCTGGCAGCGTATCTGTGATCACCACCAGGAATGCCGTATCGGAGCCGGTGTTCTGGAAACGGACCACATAATCCACCCACTCATCTTCATCGATCAGATAGATGGTGCTGCTATTTCCATGACTTGTGTTGGCGGTCTTGTCGTTCGGGTCGAAGCTGCCGATGATCGTCACCAGCCAAGTGGCGGTATTGTTCACGGGTACGGCATCCAGGTTCACGGGTGTCACCGTGGCGGTGGCGCTCAACTGTGTGCCGATCAAGCCTACGTTCGATGGGATCTGGAAACGCACGAGCAGATCACGCGTCGCGAAGTTGTTCATGTTCCCCACATTGTTCCAGGTAAGGGTGTTGGCCGTGCTGGAACTCGGGTTCAAGGAAGCACTGATGAACACAAGTGTCGGATCGAAGGTCATCACCACCTGGTTGTTCCCAGTGGCATCCGGTGTCAGATTCGCCATGTCGATCGCGTAGGCCAATTCGAAGCCTGGTCTGGCCGGACCGCTGGCCATGGTCAACTCCACATCGAGGGCCACAAGCGCCGTATCAGCGAAGTCGAGCACGGCAAGGCCATTGGCGTTCACCGTAACCGGCTCCGGATGGCAATGCTGTTCTGCGTCGCTTGTGATCTCCGTCACCGTGTAGGTCCCGTTCGGTACGTTCAGCGAATAGGCTCCGCCCGCATTGGTGGTTGCGAAGTACGGACCCGGATCGAACTGAAGCAGCGAATTGGGACGAAAGCGTTCGGTGCCGTTCTTGACACAATTCAGATCGTAGTCCATGAACACTTTCCCGGAAATGTTGGAACAACCGGATCCAAGGTCCGGAATGGTCACCATCACAGAATCGCCACAACCACCGCCGGGCTGCCATTCTGTGAACGGCGCGAAGTTGACCGACTGTGTCAACCAATACTCACCTGGTGCAAGGCCCGTCCAAGTATTGAGAATGTCGGACGACTCGACTGGTGTGTGACCATAGGCGCCTGAACCCGTTCCTACGATGGAGCCGTCCGGCCCGAATACGGAGCCGGCACCATCGGTCAATTGATGCCACGTACGTGCATAAGTGGGACTGTGGAGCAAAAGGGCCTCGATGGATCCATTGGCAGCACCGGCACACGTGCCCTGCAGATCAAGGATCACCGGTGTGGTCCAGGTCGGCTGCCCCAATCTGTAACCGCTATGCAGTTCTCCAGCACAACCATTCGCGTCCGTGAACTGCAACTGAGTGCTGGTTGTAGTACTGTATGGACCCGTGTAGTAGGCCGAGTAGACATTTTCACCCATGTAGAGGCCCGTGAAGAAAGGTGAGCTGAAGGTTATCGGGCCATTGGGTAGCTCGGTCATGAACAGGTAGCCTCCATAGGCATCACCCGGGCAGAGGCTGCCCCCGGTTACGGCAGCGATGCTGTACCCGACCGACAGAACGGTTTGGTTCCCGAGCGCCTCATCGCTCTGGCTGTCCGTTACCGTAACGGAGATCGGACCAGCGCTCAGGCCCGATACCGATGCCGTGGTAGCACCAGTGCTCCACAGATAAGTGTACGGCGGCACCCCACCGCTCACATTGGCTTGTGCCGTACCATCGGCATAGGTACAGATCTCGTGCGCCGTGATCTGTATGTTCACGGTGATCGCTTGTAGCGCAAGCGCACCACAAAGAAGGGTAGCCGTGGTCAACACGCGAGTTGTAGGGTACAGGGTGGTTCTCATCGTAGTGTCAGTGTTTAATGAAGGTCAGGGTATATGTTCGTTCGGCATTCACAACAGCCTGTACGATGTAAAGGCCATCGGCAAACTCCGCGATATCCATCCGGGGCAAAGTGCCTTTGGTGTTCACGATCCGAAGGATGCGACCATCCAAGGCAAGCAACCTTAGTTCAGCGATCTGTTCGCCCATGCGCATGCCACCAACACTGACCGAATGCAGTGCTGGGTTGGGGTACAGGTACAAGTTGGTTTCGGGCTCCAGAACTTCCAGCCCCGTACTGAACTCCGCCACTAACACGCTCGGCTCGGTGATCACCGGCTCATTGAAATCGAAGTAGATGTTGGCGATGTTCTCAATGGTTGTTCCAGGAAGTAGAGGTGTGCGTGGCTTGATGCGGAAGGAGACGAAGCCATGACTGGCGGCTTCGTTCACGTTGCTATCTGGCAGTAGAATATTTGCGAAGGTGAATTCCAGCGTACCATGCCCACTCAACTTCCATGTGAATGGATGCGAGGCTGCACCCATGACGATGGAACCGGGCTCTAAGTTCTGCGGCAACGTGTCCGTTACCACTACCGTAAAGGCCGTATCGTTGCCCGTGTTCTGGAAGCGGATCGTGTAGTCGATGAATTCATCCTCACCGAGAAGCCAGACATCGCTGCTGCCCGAGCTGGTATGCGCCACCTTGTCGTTGGGGTCCCACGGGCCGGTAACCGTTCTGAAATTCGTTGTGGTGTTGTTGGCGGTTACCGTCTCGGCTTCGGTGCAGGTGATACTCGCCATGTTCACCAATTGCGTTCCGATGATCCCAACTGTGTTCGGTACCTGCGTGCTCACTTGAATATTCACCGGATTGGTAAACGTCGCTTGGGGTAGATCCCATACGATGGTATTGCCATTGATGCTGGTGGGCGGAGGTACAGAAGCGGTGAAGGTGAGGTTCGGGTCCAATATCAATTGCACGTTGACCGCTCCACTTACAAGGGGCGTATTGTTCTCTATGGTGAGTGCAAGCACGAACTCTGATCCGCGGCGTGCCACTCCAGAAGAGAGTGCTACACCCACATCCAAGCCGAAGGTGATCGTATCGGGAAAATCCACGACCAAGGCTGGGCCACCTTCAAGTACCTCGAAAGATCGTGGGCTCGGATCGCAGTGATCGCCCCATGCGGGATCCATCTGTTCCAAGGTGTACTGTCCCACGGGCATGGCCAGAAAATAGTTTCCTGCTTGATCTGTGCTGGTGTAGAAACCACCGGGCTGCACTTTTAGGATCTTGTATGGTGCGGCCACATCGCCTGCGTTGATGGTGCAGTCTTCGTCCGCATCATAATAGACCGTGCCGCTCACTCCGGGCGCAACAACATAGTCCCATGGAATATACTCCCAGAGGTCGTTGGTCTGTGCAGCGGATGATATGAAGCCATCGTTCTGGTTCAGATTGCCGCAGGACAGGAAGCCTCTACCGGCAGCTGAAGCCGCAGTGCCATCCACTCGAAAGCCACCTCCGGTCGTTGCCTCTATCGTCCATGCATCGGTCACGGGGTCATAGCTGTGGAAGGCATCCATTATAGTACCTGAAAGTGTACCTCCTGCACGGAAACCTTGATCACCGATCCCGAATGCCATGTGTGACTGCATGTTGTTCGGCGCAAGAAAGGATGCGATGCCGGCCCAGCTATCTGTCGCGGGATCGTAACAGCGAGCGTAGTCGGTGGCCGTGCTGGAACCCGCGATATTCCCGGCAGAGATACAGCCCTTGCCTCCCATCACGAACGAAGCCGAGGAATGCACGGCCATGCCGGGGCTAACGCGCTGCTCCCATGCATTGGTCTGAGGGTCGTACGCCCACAGGTCATTCTGGCGCACTCCGCCGATCAGTCCGGTGCTGATGAAGACCCGATCATCCACTCCAAAGGCGACCGTATTGGTGCGCGCACCACCGAGTAGATCGGTAGCTTGTGCCCACGTGTCCGCCACAGGATCATACGCCCAGAAATTGTCCGTTGCCGAAGCGGTCAGGATATATCCCTTTCCGTTCGCTGGAGCAGCTGCTTCTACACCGACCGAGGCTTCGGTGGGCATTGCGGCGCGGGCCGTCCATGTGCGTGTGATCGGAGCATAGGACCACAGATCCGTGAGCCTGTTGCCGACACCTGCGATCCCTCCACCCAAGTAGAGAATATCGTCGATCGTGAAAGACACGGGATGTCTGCGAACTGAACCTGGCAGGTACGGACGCTGGGCCCAGGTGCCGGGCACTAAAGGGGCGGATGGCCCTAGTTCCCAGATCTCAGCTTGGACTCCTTGCGCGGGAACATAGCCGCCAATGAGGTAGGCCTTGGTGCCATGCGATACCGCCACGGCATGATCCCGCCCCGCTGCAGCCCACAATGCCGGAGCAGGGGTCCAAGAATCCGATGCAGGTTCGTATGCGAAAAAGTCCTGCGTATTGCTACCTGTACCTACGTAACCCCTATCGCCTATGGTGAAGGCCGCGGCACCATCACGCACACCACCCGGATAGGGTGCTTTCACGCTCCAAGCGTCGGCGACCGGGTCATAGCTCCAGAGCGCAGTGCCGGTTTTGCTGATCACATAGCCCTTTCCGTCCAATGCGAAGGCGACGCCACCGTCAATGTTAGCGGGCATATTCGCGCGCTGCGCCCAACCTGTTGTTGGTGAGTACTCCCAGAGGTCGTTGAAGTTCTGCCAGCCTCCATTGTTCGCTCCACCTCCGATATAGGCCTTGTCACCGATAACGAAAACGATGGCCCCGATGCGCTGGCCGCCCGGGAACACGAGCGGTTGCATATTCCAGAAATTATTCTCCGCGAGCGTGTACTGGAAGATCGTGTCGTTGGCGTCGTAATTATAGGTCCCGCCTAAGCCAACATAGCCAATGTCGCCAATGGAAAAGCCGACCCCGCCTTCACCCGCCTTGCTTTCGGCGAGGCTGTGTGTTTCGCCCTCCACAGCGAAAGCGGAGAAGGTGTTGGTAGTCGGATCGTACTTCTTGAAGGAACCGCTCGGGTATCCAGTGCGGTCGTATCCCATACCGAAGATGATGTAGTCTCCTAAACTGAAGGCCACACCACCCCGCTGTGCCCAGCCCATCTCCTGCGTGCGCAGCGGCTTCTTTTTCAGGAACCATTCCTGCTGGGCCTGCAAGCCGGAAGACAGAAAAAGAACAAGGATAGTAAGTAGATGCTTCATTTTCTCTTTGTTATTTATGGATCAGCTAAAGGGGCAAGACGCATGGTTATTTACGGAGAACGGAGAACCCTGATCAAAATAGAGACCAGAACGACCATCGTTCGCACTTAACGGAGGCAAAGCACTCAAATTCAGTGCGAATAGCAGAAGTAGTGATTTGATCATGGCCTGGTGAATGGCACGAATATTACCTTGACGAGAAAGGTAACATAAGGATGCCTACGGACCATGGAATTTCCATGAATTGGCCATTCATTGTGGCATCGGTAGATTTGCAACCCTTAAAGTCCCACATGATCGGTTCGTCCGGTCATCCATTCCATGAGCACCTCCGGCACGGTTGCCTTTCATACGCTTGGTTGCAAGCTCAATTTCGCCGAGACCAGCACCCTTGCGCGGTCATTGGAAGAAGCGGGCTATGCACGTGTTAGACCTGAAGAACGACCGGATGTATTCGTGTTGAACACCTGCAGCGTTACAGAGAATGCCGACAAGGAATGCAGGCGGCATGTACGTCGGTTCAGGAACATCAATTCCGAAGCATTCATTGCCGTTGTGGGTTGTTACGCACAGCTCAAACCAGAAGAAATTCTGACTATTCCGGGAGTGGATCTCGTATTGGGAGCCAATGAAAAGTTCGATCTGGCCAGTTACATCGAACGCTCCACTTTGGGTCATTCCGGGCTTGACCCGGAATCTCAAAGCGGCAGGCCCGCCCCCTCCAAAGGCGAGGCCCACTACTCCCCCATCAAGGACACGAAAACCTTCGTCCCTAGTTACAACGCGAACGACCGGACACGGACATTCTTGAAGGTGCAGGACGGGTGTGATTATTTCTGCTCGTTCTGCACGATCCCATTAGCACGTGGTAGAAGTCGAAGTGCGACCATCGAAGAAACCGTGGCATTGGCAAGAGAGATCGCTGCCTCGGGGGTGAAGGAGATCGTACTCACTGGCGTGAATACCGGTGATTTCGGAAAAAGCAACGGGGCTTCAAGCGGAGTCGAGAAGGAGAATTTCCTTCAACTGATCGAGGCACTTGATGAAGTTGAAGGCATCGATCGTTTCCGTATCAGCAGCATTGAACCGAATCTCTGCCATGACGGAGTGATCGACTTTGTCGCCAAGAGCAAACGCTTCGCGCCACATTTCCACATGCCGCTTCAAAGTGGCAGCGATGCGATCTTGGAACGCATGCGCAGGCGCTACGACACCGCGTTGTATGCGGATCGCGTTGCACACATCAAACGTGTAATGCCCCATGCATGCATTGGTGTAGATGTGATAACCGGCACGCCCGGAGAAACGGATGAAGAGTTCCTGAAGACCCATGAATTCATACGGAGCATTGCGGTGGACTATCTGCATGTATTTACTTACAGCGAACGCGCCAACACCACTGCCGTGCGTATGGAAGATGCCATCCCAATGGAAACACGCAGGGAACGCACCAAACAACTGCGTATCCTGAGCAGCAAATTGCAACGGGCGTTCTATGAAGAACATAGTGGTACCACACGCGATGTTCTTTTCGAGACCGAGAATGTGGAGGGCCACATGCTAGGGTATACGGACAACTACATTCGCTTAACTATGCCTTACGACCCATCATTGACCAACAAGATCACCACAGCGTCTTTGGAGACCATTAATGGCGACGGTCAAGTAATTGGCACTATTCCAACCAACGAATTATCCAATTGTCTGATCGTTTGATACTCTACGACTCATGATACGCCTAGCTAAGACTGCAGGAGCACTATCGTTCAGCTCAAGAAAGCGCACCATCAGCTAATCAAACAATCGGCTAATCAGCTAATCCTTAATGTACCCTACCCTCTACCACGCCTTGCTGGACCTTACCGGGATCGACCTGCCGTTCTTGAAATTCATGAACAGCTTCGGGTTCTTCGTGGCCGTGGCGTTCGTATTTGCGAGTTGGACCTTGGGACTGGAGCTACGTCGAAAAGAGCGTGAAGGATTGCTGCAACCCGTTATGCGCAAGGTGAAAGTGGGCTACCCAGCTACGCCAATGGAGTTGATCAGCAATGCGTTGCTCGGTTTCGTGTTGGGATGGAAAGGGCTGTACTTGATCTTGGATTTTTCCAGCGCCACGGCAGACCCACAAGGCACATTGCTTAGCGCCAAAGGCAACTTGCTAGGTGGAATAGCCTTGGGTTGTTTCATGGTCTGGTGGAAATGGCGCGAAAAAGAAAAGCAGAAACTCGCTGAGCCTAAAATTGAAGAATACCGGATGCAGGCCCACGAGCACAGTGGCAACATCACGCTTACTGCGGCGCTCTATGGGGTCATCGGTGCGAAGCTGTTCCATTGGCTGGAGAATCCAGATGAATTCATTCGGTTCATCAAACAGCCGGCCGGTGCAGAATTGTTCAGCGGTCTTACCATGTACGGCGGCTTGATCTTTGCCGGCTTCATGGTGATCCGCTATTTCAGAAGGAATGGTATCCCCCCTTGGGCTGGAATGGATGCAGCCGCACCGGGAGTAATGCTTGCGTACGGTGTTGGACGGTTGGGCTGCCAGACCAGTGGCGATGGTGATTGGGGCATCGTGAATAACAGACCTGCACCAAGCTGGATCCCGGACTGGCTATGGAGTTACGACTTCCCGAACAACGTTAATGGAGTTGGAATTCCGATGACCGACGGCACTGCTTTTCCAGGCTATGGCATGGTACTACCGGAACCTGTCTGGCCCACTTCCATATACGAATTCATCATGGGCGTTGGCCTGTTCTTCGTACTGTGGGCATGGAGGAAAAAGCTAAGCGTTCCAGGTATGATCTTCTTCCTATTCCTGGCACTGAACGGCGTGGAGCGGTTCTTCATTGAAAAGATCCGCGTGAACGTGCCATTTGCTGGAACATGGACACAAGCAGAAGTAATATCGCTTATATTGATCATCGTTGGAATTGCAGGAATGATCATGCGCCAGCGCACTAAGACACTACCCAATGGACCTCAAGAAGCTCACGGAACAAGTTGAAGCACTCTGCATCGAAGTTGCAGCATTCATACGCGATGAAGCGGGCAAGCTCACCGAAGCTGGCGTAAGCACTAAGAGCGCGAACAACCTAGTTACGCACGTGGATCACACCGCTGAGGACCGTCTTGTGGAAGCCTTGGAAAAGATCCTACCCAATGCAGGATTCATTGCCGAAGAAGGCAGTGGCGAACGCGGCGAAGGCCTGAACTGGATCATCGATCCGCTCGATGGCACCACCAACTTCGTTCATGGTGTACCCTGCTATTGCATCAGCATTGCGTTGGTCGATGGAACCGAACCACTGTTGGGTGTGGTGCACGAAGTAACACGCAACGAACGCTTCACCGCTTGGAAAGGTGGTGGCGCCTACATGAATGGCGAACCGATCAAGGTATCCCCTAGGAAGAAATTAGTGGATAGCCTTTTGGCCACCGGTTTCCCCTATGATGATTTCGGCTACGAGACCGAGTACATGGATCTCTTACGCGAGCTCATGCACCGTACGCGCGGCATCCGCCGTTTGGGCAGTGCCGCCGCGGATCTTGCTTACGTAGCCTGCGGAAGGTTCGAAGCCTTTTACGAGTACGGCTTGAACAGCTGGGACGTAGCCGCCGGTGTACTCTTGGTACGCGAAGCCGGTGGAAAGGTCAGTGGTTTCCAACCGAGCAAGGACCCTGTTTTTGATGAGGAGATCGTTGCTACGAATAGCGCGGTGCATGATGAATTGTTGGAGGCAATTGAGCGGAATTGGCAACGGCAGGATTGAGGGAAACTCGCTGATTCCTGCAGTTTCATCCATTTGTCCTTCTTCTTATCTGCAATCTATTCCTCGATAAGACTGAGTACGCATCATTTCCTTAAATTTGTACGTACAAGCAGGTTCTAATGGACACCAAACTCACCTTAAAGCTCAACCAAGAAGTTATCGAGCGGGCTAAAGCGTATGCTGCTGATAAGAAAATGAGCTTGTCGCGCATCATCGAAGCCTACCTCCAATCCCTCACTATAGAGAAAAAGGAAACCGAATTCGAGATCTCTCCCTTTGTCAAAAGCATTGCTACGGGTAAAAAGATCCCGGTTAACCTGGACTACAAGAAAGAGTACTCAAACTTCTTAACCAAGAAGTACAAATGAGTAAACGGGCCTTCCTCGACACCAATATCATGTTAGATCTGTTAGGCGAACGTGCTCCCTTCTATATACCGATCGCCCAGATCGCCACCTTGGCCGAAAGACAACAGTTGACACTTGTTGCTTCCCCAATTTCGTTCGCAACCGTCAACTATTTTCTCTCGAAGAACGAAGGCTCAACAGTGGCAAGAGAAAAATTGAGAAAATTCAAGATCTTATGCGAGATCTGTCCCATCAATGAACAGACCATTGAAAAGGGGTTGAACTCAGCGATAAAAGATTTCGAAGATGCCTTGCAGTATTTCAGTGCAACCGATTCGGAATGTGACGTGATCATAACACGAAACGGAAAAGACTTCAAGGCCTCGATGATACCCGTTATGACGGCGAAGGAATTTTTAGCGAGACTTAGCAATAGTTGAGTTAGTGCCGGATTCTTCACGGTTGCTATCATTCTTAATTTTAATATTTGCTTTTGGATCGACCACTATCGAGGCTTATGAATTGGTAAACCATTACACGTATATTTGTAGGTATCAATGAAAGGAGTCGAAATTCTATACGACGACAAGGGGAATAAACGATACGTGCAATTGGACGTTAACACCATTGTCAATGAACCTGAGGCGGTCGAAGAGCTCTTGGATGTGATCATCTGCGAAGCCCGTAAGAACGAACCTTCGATCTCACTAGAGGAACTGAAAGTGCGTTCCAAAAAGGTCAAGAAGAAGTGAGCTACGAAGTTCGGATCCTCCGTAGTGCCGAACGCGAGATCCTTCGCCTTCCCGTTTCAGTACAGAACCGGATATTCATCGCACTGGATGGTTTTGAAAAAGAACCACGACCACAGGGATGCAAGAAATTGAAGAACAGTAACAACCTTTGGCGTATTCGGATCGGAGCATACCGCGTGATCTATTCAATTCAGGAAACCATACAACTTGTTCGTGTTGAGCGTGCCGCGCACCGCAGCGAAGTCTATCGGTAAATTCTGGACGGTCCAACGATCATCTCCAAGGCACCCGTTAAACTACTTGGTCACAAACGACGTCATCAGCAATTCGATGCCTTCGCTGGGACTTAACTGTGTCGCTTTGAATAACGACATTCGGCGTAACGCGGAATACGATCAGTTAGGTGAAGAGAAGACATAGTGAACAGAGGAACTAATTCTCATGTAATTTTCCGACCGGATCCAAATGCAGAATTATGGAAGACGATAAAGTGTTGAATTATATCAAGGATATATTGGAAAATATGCCACCGGGTTGGTTAGGCTTAACAACCCATCGACTCGATATCTATGATGAAAAATTGGCCAAAACCCAATTCTTGGATCAGTTCGAGAGCCTGTTCAAGAATACTAATTCCGAAGCAGCTGCACTAGGCGAACTACCCACTGCGTATGACTATATCCGCTTAGGCCACCCCTTGTCTTGCGTATTGGAATGGGTAATAGCTAACTTAAACACACTCGATCCAAAAAATGTGATCAGTTTTTCATCAAAGACAGTTCCGATCATGGCGATCCTTCGGGAAAATTCATTGAAGAACAAAAGCACTCGGATCCTGTTTACGGAAGAGCTGCCAGCGTGTTTCAACGTTGACGTGGTCAAGCGTATTTATGGTTACACGTTCGAGTTAAAGAAGGTCGAGAATGCAGAAGAGGTTACCGCGTTCAACGGCAGTACGATCTTCATTTCAGAACGCGATGACATGTGTCGTGTTGACCTCAACCCGAACATCGACTTTTTCATTAATGTGCATCCTCACTTCGGAAGCGTTCTGTTGGTAAATGGCGTGCACAATGATCAGTACATATCAGAAATTCAGCATGTGCGAAGGAGAGAGACCATTGCCATGACGCCTATCAATTGTGTTGCTGCGCTAGAGGGGCTGATCAACAAGACTTATAATGCGACTGTGGATAGTAATGCCAAGGCAAACAAAGCGATGGTCCTATCCTCGATCGCGGCCATTACTGGTTCTACTACAAAGGCTCTGATCGGTTCTAGTGGCTTGTCCATTCAGTACGCGATCATGATGGGGCTCATTCATGATGCACTCGAAAAACATCCGGGAAAAGCGATCAAGATCATTGTTCCCCCGAATTGCTACGGTGGAACGAACGACCAAGCCAGACGTGTTGCGGCGTGCATGGAAAACGTTGAAGTTGTGGACCTACCAGTTGACGGAGGCAAGGAAATGGATCAAAGCATTGATCTTGTTCTGGACCAAATTGCAAGAGAAGATGCCGTACCTTACATAATTGCAGAAATTCCAACGAATCCGAGAGTTGAAGTTCCTGATCTCTTGAAGATAAAAGAGGTGCTAAGCAAAGTGCGCAAGACAGCAACAGGTGCAACTGCGATCGACCCTGTGTTCATTCTGGATCAAACATTCTGCCCGAATGTTCACTTTCTGGGTGAAGGTGAAATACTCTCAACGGTCCGGACCATTGCCTATGTCAGTGGATCCAAGTTTCCAAGTGGCGGGCTCTGCACTGCGGGCTACTGTGTCGGGAATAAGAAAACCGAAATGTTGATGGATAAAATTGAGCTGCATTTACGTCTTTGCGATAATGAAGCGACTGATCTTCAACTGGAACTATTGGCGAAACAAATGCCTTCGATGAACCAACGGATCGCTGATGCGTACATCAATACGCGTGAATTCGTAACATTCATCAACGCCACTTTGCCAGCGGCGAAGATCAATTTCGTTTCAGAGGAGTTGGCAGAACAAGGGTTTACCCCGTCCGTCTTTTCATTGGACCTTCCAACTAAAGGCACTACGGATGTAGAAAAGGAATCTCATAAAAGAGCATTGAATCTGAAATTGATCGATCTCATGATCACTAAGATCCCCACTGAAAGTAAGTTCTGTGTGAGCTACGGACAGCTGAACGGATGTTATTGGACGATACCAGCAACATCCACGCAGGGGACGACGAAAGAAGGCGACAAGGATTACATTGTCCGTGTTGCACTATCCGCGAATATGGATCTTGAACTTCATAAAAAGGTCTTTGCGGATTTTGTTGAAGGAATGTGATCGAACGGAAAAGCTTGGTCCCTACCCTCTGATCCATATATTGCTCTGAACATCCCACAATGCCACCAAAAAGATCGCTACCCGCCGCAGAGACCAACGAACTGCTAAAGACACTCAAAACCCGTTTCGATAAGCACATGAACCGCCACAAAGGAGTGGATTGGACCACCGTGCAAATCAAGCTGGAAATGAATCCGGAAAAATTATGGTCGCTTAGTGAAATGGAAGCAACCGGTGGTGAGCCGGATGTGGTCGGGCAGGATAAAAAGACCAACGCATTCATCTTCATGGATTGCGCACCTGAAAGTCCAAAGGAACGCCGAAGCATTTGCTACGACCGTGCCGCATGGGAATCGCGGAAGGAACACAAGCCGAAGAATACTGCAGTGGACATGGCCTCCGAGATCGGTGTTGAGCTGTTGACCGAAGAAGAATACCGCGATCTACAGAAGCTTGGACCATTCGATCAAAAAACATCGAGCTGGCTGAGGACGCCAGAGAAGATCAGAACTTTAGGTGGCGCCATCTTCGGTGACTATCGTTTCGGAACTGTCTTCGTTTACCACAACGGAGCTGAGTCGTACTATGGTGCACGTGGATTCCGCGGTGTCTTGCGGGTCTGAGAATCGAATCAAGAAACAGCTAATTCCAAAGAAAAAGGTGGACCGTCCGAGTCCACCTTTTCTTATTCAACCAGAACCAACCCTAGCACAGTTCATAGGCTACGATCAGTGCTGATCACAAAGCCCCGCATCAATTCCGAATTGAGCCAACGTTGTTGGTTGTAGTGAGATCGGCACATTCAGATCCTGTGTAACAACGGTCGTTGTGAACGAGGATGCATATTCGCCATTGATCTTCGATAATGCTACCACGGTTATGTTCATCCCTAGTGGCACATCATAGACCGGACCGATCGAGAAGACATTGTCCGCTCCACCATGTACACCGGTCATCGAGTTCTGATCAGTAAAGACCAACCAAACAAACGTGTTCTCATGGTCATTTCCGAAAGGGCAAGTAACCTGCACATCGGTCGATGGTGCTATAGGTGAGAAGTAATCACAATTGATCCAGCCCAGCGAATCGTTCGGGAAATTATAACCCGAGGTGTCCTCGCCTGCTGCATTCAAGATCGGGTTCGTATTCCATGGATCCCAAATGATCTCACCATCTTCATCCACTTCCCCGCTGAATACCGCCATGTTCGGATCAGCAAAAGATGGTGTAGGCACGTTAACGTAGCTGGCACCTGGCGCGAGCTTCAGGGGTTGACCACCCTGCTCTGCACTAATGAAGAACTGTCCACCACTCACCAACGGACGCAGTTGGCCGTTGTCGTTACCTAGCGTTTGTTTGTTCAACCAGAGCATGTCGCCAACGGTCAACGCTTCAACGAGTTCAAGATCCACGCTGCCCGCAACCAAGCTACCACTTTGAGTGCGAAAAGCATTCGGACCGAAGTACATGTACACGCCATCCTGTCCTTGAATACTTCCGCCGGTAGTAGCATTCACCGTGAACTGCTGCATGGCGTTAACAAGGTTCTGCGCAAATACTTGCTTCAGTGGATTCTCGACTGGTGCTGTTGGTGTCGGACCTGATCCATAATGCTCATCTTTCTTACAGCTGCTGATCACTGTAATTGCCGCTAACACGAAAAATACTTCTTTGGGGATCTTCATGATGTTCTTTGATCAAGGTGAATTTAAAAGACGTTCAACCCTATACACGGAACAGCGGGACCTTAGGTTGGGTAGAGACCAAAAAAAGAATAGTGGATCACTCCCTTCCTACTCAACAACGCCAAACCAACCATCGTGATCGCGCCGTACACCAGCAGCAATTCGAATCCGAATTCAACACACCGAAACGTATATCAATGCACCACAGTCATTGCACGTTTCGCATCGCCATTCAATGATAGCTCAACGATCACAGCTCCTTCTACATGAGTATTAACCAGGATCTGGTTCGTACCACTTGCGATGTAAGCATTTTGAACATGCAATGTCCTTCCAGCGGTATCCAATACTCGTATCATGCCTAGCCCTGAAGAGGTATTACTTGTTGCCAACCACAATTGGTCATTGTTCTGGAACGGCCGAATGGATAACGATGAATTGTCAATGCTGACCGAGCTTGTGGCTGTCGGGATATCCGGTCCGTTCTCAATGGGAATACGCTGTGCGTAAACCCCTGAATTTATTCGATCATCTTGCCATGCCACGACCATGTTCCCATCGTGTACTGCACTGGTGGATCCGTTGCTTTTAAGACCTGAACGTGAGCAGACCGTTCCAATGTTCGGCTCCCAGAGGAATTCGCCATCAAATCCAATGTGAGTTGCTTTGATCAGACTGTCTTGGATGTATGTGAAAACTGAGCCATCATCGGTTGCAGTCAGGCCGATAAAATCACAATTTGCGTTATCTGCTATTAAGGTTCCATTTTCAGCCCACTGCAATACGCCAGCTGTATCAACACGCTGTACGACTACCTGTAAATGACTTGGTGGCATCAAGTTCTCTTCTCCGCCCTGGATAAAGACAATATCCACGTTGGCACCCACAATAACACCATTACCATTTGGAAGTAATGAGATCTCACAATCACTCCCAACTCCAATTAATGGTGCCACAATTATTCCATTTGCACCCCATGTGGTACCGTCTGACCGATAGTGTTGTAATCGTAATTTACCATCAAATAAAGGATCATGCCAGTAGCCACGATGAGCTATGTAGAATCCACCCAAGCCATCTGCCACCGCTGGCTTCATGTACGCATGTTCAACATTATTGGCAACAAACTGATCCAGTCCTAAGAATGTTCCGTTCTGATTGATACGAGCAACCTTAAGTCTGTAGTTACTGACATATGCAGAACCTTCATTTCCGGATTCATGCTCTAAGAGTTGCACTAAGAAACCACCATCTTGTTGAACAATGGGTTTGGGCAACAATGGCCTCTTACCTATACTGACAAAAGGCTGCGAAATAACTACGACCGGGATCTCGAGTGGCACTTGCCAAAATGTCTCCCCATCACTATGGAATTTGTTGTAATAAACGCTTCCATATTCACTATTCCATGTTGCAACGACGGAGTTATCATCATACACATCCATACTTACCGTCTGTTGAGCAACCCCTAAACTATCACCAGCCACTATACCGTTTTCATCCCAAACAGACACTCCGGCGCTATCGAGCTTATAGAAGCTAGCAGTAATAACACCAGTGCGCTTATCAGAAAAGCCAAGGATCGCATTTCCGTCATGATCGATGATCAACCCCATCGGAAACATCTTCGGATTCCAACCTGAAAGAATTGCGAAAGCTGCATTCGGGCTAACGATCACTCCTTCCACATCCCACATTGCAAAGCCCGCAGCATCAATGCGCTGCATGCGCACTTCATAAAGTGTATCCACCTGTTCATACCAAGCAATGTAGGTGCTACCCGCCGGTCCATTGCACATAACGGGGCGCAGCGCGGTTACGCCAATTCCATCCCGCACGGTTGTGTTTTCGTACGCATCATTGGTCCATTGTGCGTGGCTCGACACAACAGATAGGCACGATCCAAAAAGCACGGCGCGGTAATTCATCTGCATGTCAATTTGAAACTAAAGTAAAGCAAAGGACTGTTCGGCATATCCAACAACGATCAATTTATTAACCGGTCAATGCAAAGTGAACGCAATCAGCATTCACCCCCTCCTACTCAACAACGCCAACCCAACCATCGTGATCGCTCCATTCACCAGCAGCAATTCGAACCCGAATTTGTAGCCACCGAATAGTTGTATGCTATACGTATCCAACACAAAGGTGATTATAGGAGATAACACAGCGATAAGCGGAACCCACCGATCATGAACGGCGGTTTTCGTAAGCATTCCGAAAGCGAAAAGACCGAGCAACGGCCCATAAGTGTAACCCGCAACGCGGAAGACCGTTTTGATCACACTATCATCGTTCCACACTTTGAAGAGCAGGATCAGGATCACCATAACAATGCTCATGATCACGTGGACACGAATGCGTAATGGCACGCGTTCCGCTTCGGGGCGCTTTTCAATTTCAAGGACATCTACACAAACGCTGGTGGTCAGTGCGGTCAAGGCGCTATCTGCACTGGAATAGGCTGCGGCGATCAACCCGAGAATGAACAAGAGCCCAACGACCACAGGTAGGCTGCCGTCGGTGGCTAGCATCGGATACAACTGGTCTGGCTTCAATGGCATTTCAACGCCGAAGCGTTCAACATACAAGAAAAGCAAAGCGCCAAGCGAAAGAAAAACCAAGTTAACGAAGACCAGGACAAGGCTGAAGCTCACCATGTTCTTCTGCGCTTCACCGATGTTGCGACAGCTCAGGTTCTTTTGCATCATGTCCTGATCGAGCCCTGTCATAGCAATGGCGATGAACATGCCGCCTAGGAACTGTTTCCAGAAGTAAGTACCCGGTTTGGGGTCATCGAAAAAGAATACACGTGATAATGGGCTTTCATGCACTTGCGTGATCAACTCACCAATGCTCCAACCCAATTTTTGACCGAGCAACACAACGGTCAGTCCCACTGCAACCAGCATGAACAAGGTCTGAAACGTATCGGTCCAAATGATCGTGCGAATACCGCCTTTGCGTGTATACACCCAGATCAAGGCGATGGTAACCACCACCGTTACCACAAAAGGAACGCCCATTTGCTTAAAGACCAAGAATTGCAACACCTCGGCCACCAAATACAAGCGTGCTGCACTGCCCAACGAACGGCTCAAGAGAAAGAACCAGGCACCAGTGAGGTAACTATTCCGACCGAATCGATCACCTAGATACCCATAGATCGACGTCAGCTGCAACCGATAGTACAACGGCAGCAACACGAAAGCGATCACGGCGTAGCCCGGTAAATAACCCAGGACCATTTGTAGGTAACTGAACTTATCGGCCCCCACCATGCCAGGCACGCTGATGAACGTAACCCCGCTCAACGAAGCACCGATCATCCCGAATGCGACGATGTACCACGGACTTTTTCGTTCGCCAACAAAGAATGCTTCGTTGCCGGCGCCGCGCGATGTAACGACCGAAATGCCGTAGAGCATTGCGAAGTAGGCAGTGATCGTGATCAGGATCAGGGTTGGGTTCATGCAACAAATGAACGGGTTGCGCGGTTCCGATCATCGCTTGTCGCGCATGAGTTGTCAATTATGCATTGTGAGCGGTTCGATCCGGTTCCGATTGTGCGTGATCGACCAACTTCTAGTATCTATGTTGGGCAGAACGAGCTGATCAAGCACGTGAGTGATGGACTTTCTCCGTACACATAAATATACGCTGGGCATTGGCTTGGTCCTACTGGCCTTGGTGCTGATCGAGGCCCATACCATAGGCGACTTCGAGATATTCCTACAAGCATCGCAAGACCTGTTGAAAGGCGAGAACATTTACCAGATCAAGTACCACGAGTGGTACCACTATTACTACGACGCGTTCTTCGCTTTGCTCATTTATCCGCTCACCTACTTGCCGGTGTATTGGGCAACGGTGATCTGGCTAGGATTGAATGTGCTGCTAACGCTTCGGATCTGGCAGTCGATCAAATTTCAACTTCCGCTGGAAACATTCAGCCCGAAAGCACTGAAGGTATTTACCATCCTTACCTGCGCGATCGCATTCAGCTTGTGGCACCGGAATATCCACCTGGGCCAAATGACCATCTTCCTACTCTACTTGTGTTTGGAAGGCATGCATCGCATTGACCAAGAAGAACCACTGAAAGGAGGCTTTCTGCTGGCCATGGGTATCAGCGTGAAGATCATGCCGCTTGTATTGGTGCCGTATTTGGTCTATCGTCATTATTTCAAAGGAGCTTTAAGTGCGTTGGTCTTTACTGGCTTGATACTAATTGTTCCAGCTGCTGTGATCGGTCTTGAACAGAACACGATTCTTCTGGAAGAACGGTGGGCCTTGGTGAACCCCATGAACAGCGAACACGTAATGGATGTGGACGAGACAACATTCCATTCCATTACCACCTTCCTTTCCGTGCTACTGGTGAAGGATGCAGGAGCTGCTTACCGAACGGACCTACCCCGGAACATTGCGAATGTGAGCAAGCATACACTGAGCTTGGTGATCAACATAGTTCGGCTGCTCCTCGTACTTGGCACATTGTATATCATTCGTTCGCTTCCCTTTCAGCGACCCACCGATCGGTTGCAGAAGTTCTATGAAATGAGCTACATCTACCTGATCATCCCATTGATATTCCCACACCAACAGCATTATGGGTTTTTCTTCGCGTTACCAGCAATTGCCTATTTGGTATACCACTACACAAATGCATATACAGTGAGGGCATTTGAAAATTGGCGATCGCATCGGTTCAGGATCATCTTCTTGGCGGTACTTGTCTTCTTTCTGCTGAACAGCCATTTCTTGCTCGGTGAATTCCGGAATTTCTATGACCATTACAAAACATTGACCTATGGTATGCTGTTCTTGGTAGTTCTGCTTGCAACACATCGCCCGCAGGTAACAGGTTCAATTACAACATCCGCGATAACCGACAAAGGCTGAACTGACCAACATCATGATCGAATAATAACGACCCTATGTGGTCACGGTATATCTTCGCGAACTCAATAGACCAAATTTCCATGAAACGCCCTACCCTTCTTGCATTAAGCGCCGTTCTTATCCTCTCTTCCTGTGTGTCCAAAAAGAAGTTCGTTATGCTTCAAGGCTCCGCCGACAAGATGACAGCGGATATGGCCGTTCTCGAAGCGGATCTGAACCGTTGCAATAGTGCAAAGGCAAGCTTGGAAGCAACTAATGAGCAACTAAAAAGCCAAGTAGCCGAGTTGAGTACTACGAATGCGGCCTTGTTGAACAACGTAGGCAACATGGTTACGCTGAGCGCGAAGGAATCCGAGAATTTGGAACGTTCCTTGGAAAGCATTCGCGAAAAAGACCTGCAGATCAAGACCCTGCACGATGCGCTTACACGGAAGGATAGCGTAACCATTGCGCTTGTAACTAGCCTCAAGGGTGTACTTGGTAATATGGATGATACGGACGTGGAGATCAACGTAGAGAAAGGCGTTGTGTTCATCAGCCTTAGCGATAAGCTCTTGTTCAAGAGCGGCAGTTATGTGGTTTCCGATCAAGCCGTTGCCGTGTTGGGCAAGGTTGCCAAAGTGGTGAACAACAAACCGGACATGGATGTGTTGGTCGAAGGCCATACCGATAATGTACCGGTGAGCAAACCGTGCATCGGCGATAACTGGGACCTGAGCGTATTGCGTGCTACGGCGATCGTACGTGTATTGCAGAATGATTTCCAAGTAGCTCCAGGCCGTATGACCGCAGGTGGTCGTAGCGAATTCGTACCGTTGGTTGCGAACGACACGCCAGAGAACAAGTCGACGAATCGGCGTACGCGCATTGTTATCCTTCCTAAGCTCGATCAGTTCTACGACATGATCGAAGAAGGTATGAAGGAGGCGGAGGATGCCGGAAAATAGACCTATTCGCACGGTTTGACCGTAATATCAGTGAGTTTGAAATGTGACCCACCTGATCACTAGTGCAAGCCGTTTACTTTTGCGCCGATGTCCCTATCATCAAGACTTCTGGAAAATGCTGTGGATCAGTTGGCCACATTGCCCGGTATTGGAAGGCGCACGGCAATGCGACTAGCCCTTGACCTGTTGCGGCGGGAACCACAGGAAGTAGCGCGTTTCAGCGATGCGATCAAGGAGATGCGGGAACAGGTCCGCTATTGCGAGGTCTGCTGCAATATCAGTGATTCCACCAAGTGTGCGATCTGCAAGGACCCTTCACGCGATGGGGCATTGATCTGCGTGGTTGAGGATATCCGCGATGTGATCGCTATTGAGAACACACGTCAATTCAAAGGGCTTTACCATGTACTCGGAGGTGTTATAAGTCCAATGGACGGCGTTGGTCCGGACGACCTCAACACCGCCCAGCTTTTGGACCGCGTATCCGGCAAGGAAGTGAACGAGGTCATCCTGGCATTAGGAGCAACGCTTGAAGGAGACACCACGGCCTTCTATCTGAACCGTAGGCTTTCCGAAACGAACATTCAAGTAAGTACCATTGCACGAGGTATAAGTGTAGGAGGCGACCTGGACCAAGCGGATGAGTTAACGCTGGGCCGTAGTATTGCCGATCGTAAACCATATGAGCAAAGTGTTCGATCGAAATAAGTTGACCAACAATTTTCCGAGGTCGTTCCAGTGAACCTGACCCCGCATGAAACTATCCGTCATCATCGTCAACTACAATGTGCGTGCTTACTTGGAGCAATGCCTGCGCACTGTGGAACAGGCTCTTCAAGGAGTCGATGGCGAAGTGTATGTAGTGGACAACCAGAGTACGGATGGTAGCGTGGAAATGGTACGTTCGAAGTTCCCGGATGTGAAATTGATCGCAAATACGGAGAATGTCGGTTTCAGCAGAGCGAATAACCAAGCTATCCGGGCCAGCAATGCAGACTATGCCGTGCTATTGAACCCTGATACGGTTGTTGGGGAAGATGTGTTCCGCAAGGTCATCGACTTCATGGATGCACATCCGAAGGCCGGTGGTCTTGGCGTTAAAATGATCGATGGCCGGGGAAACTTCCTACCGGAAAGCAAACGTGGGTTGCCCACCCCGGCGGTGGCTTTCTTCAAGATCATCGGAATAACCCGGTTGTTCCCGCGTTCACGCATATTCGGCAGATATCACTTGGGCCATTTGGCGGAGAACGAGACCGCTCCCATTGAGATCCTTTCCGGTGCATGCATGTTCCTCCGTAAGAAAACATTGGATGAGGTTGGCTTGTTGGATGAAAGCTTCTTCATGTACGGCGAGGATATCGACCTCAGCTATCGCATTACATTGAGTGGTTATGAGAACTGGTACTTTCCGGAAGCGCGCATAATCCACTACAAAGGCGAGAGCACGAAAAAGAGCAGTGTGAACTATGTATTCGTGTTCTACAATGCCATGGCCATTTTCGCACAGAAGCACTTTACGCGTAGGCGAACGAATTTACTCAGTCTATTGATCAACGGCAGCATTTACCTCAGTGCCGCAGGAGCGATCGTTGCGCGGTTCCTTCGGAGAATGCTGCTGCCGATGGTCGATGCGCTGATCATCTTCATTCTGCTGCTCACACCGTATGTCATCGACAAAGGGTCGGCACCAACGTTGGAAATACTTCTAACATCCGCTACATACACTGCGATCGGGTTGATCTGTGCAGCACTCTTTGGAGGGTACGATCATCCCGTGCGCTTGGGGAACGTGTTCAAAGCGTTCGGTGCGTGCAGCATCATTGCATTGGCAATATGGGGCATAACAGGCACAGCTTACTACAAGAACATGCATTTTGCCTATGTACTTGGTATCCTGTTGGCCGGTCTGTTGATCTCACGCGTGGCATTGCATGCTCTGGGCATAAAGCCATATAGTTTGCGCACCTTGGACCGTAAACGCGTTCTCGCGATCGGCACACGCGATGAATCCAAACAGGCCTTGGCCCTTTTGTGGCAAACGCATTTCGGGTTGGGCAAACAGAAGATCATGAACGTAGAAGCCGCGCTGCGGAAAGATGCGGCAACCTCTATCCGCAGGAAGATCCGCAAACACGGGATCGATGAAGTGGTATTCTGCGCAAAAGATCTGCCATGGGGGCGCATCATTGAATTGATGGAGGAGTTAAGGCGCTCGCGTGTCATGTTCAAGATCGCACAACCAGCACGCGAGTTCATTATTGGCCCTAACAGCATAGAAAGCTTAAGCGATCTATTCATCTTACCGCAATACGCGATAAACAATGCCGAAGGCAAACGCATGAAACGGATCACCGATGTCTGTATCGCCCTGGTTACCGTGACCCTGCTCCCGATCACGCTGCTTCTGGTAAAAGACCGCGTAGGCTTTCTACGGAATTGGTGGGAGATCATGCGCAATCGAAAAAGTTGGGTGGGGTATGCACCGAACGGCATGAGCTCCCTGCGGCTCCCCAAGCTGTTGCCGGGTGTACTGGATCCTTTGGTAGCAAGCGCAAACCGAACAGAACTGGTCGCTATCCGGAGCAACATCACCTATGCGAAGGACCACACCGTTCTACGCGACCTCCGCACTGTGATCGAGGGGTTTGAACAATTAGGTGCATCCTAGACGTACCCACTTGAGCGCCTATAGTTACCTTTGACCAACTTCCTGCAATAGAGAATAAGACCGCATGTCCCAGATCGATATACTCCTACCCAAAATGGGCGAAAGCGTAGCTGAAGCCACCATCATCAAATGGCTGAAGAAAGAAGGTGAACATGTGGAAGCTGATGAGCCTATTGTAGAGATCGCAACAGATAAAGTGGACAGTGAAGTACCAGCGCCCGAAGCCGGGATTCTTACAAAACAATTGGTCAAGGAAGGCGACGTTGTCAAAGTAGGTCAGCTGATCGCGCAGATCGGTGGCGCCGCTGGAGCCAGCGCACCAGTTGCTGCGGCTGCCGCACCCAAAGCGGTTCTTGCTCCACAAAGCAATGGAACCTCACATAATGAGCCTGCGCCAGTGGAAGCCGGTATGGATACCGTACAACGTACTGGACCAAGCGGTAAATTCTACTCGCCGTTGGTCCGCAACATTGCAAAAAGCGAAGGCATTGGGATAACCGAACTGGAAAGCATTGCCGGGACCGGTGAAGGTGGCCGTGTAACAAAGAAGGACATATTGAACTACCTACCCGGCCGTGGTGCATCAGGATCCCCAGCGACACAAATTGCTCCGGAACCTGTTAGTACGCCCAACCCAAGCTCACGATCGCAGTCCACCGCTGCACCAAGCCCACCAACACTACAACTCGGCGATGGCGATGAAGTGATCGAGATGGACCGCATGCGAAAAATGATCGCCGATCATATGGTCAAGAGCAAGCAGACCAGCCCGCATGTCACCAGTTTTGTTGAGGCTGACGTAACGGAATTGGTGCTTTGGCGCGATCGCATCAAGAAGGCATTCGAGCAGCGTGAGGGAGAAAAGATCACGTTCACGCCCATCTTCATCATGGCATTGGCGCAAGCCATCAAGGAAATGCCAATGATCAATATCCAAGTCAGTGGAGCCACGATCATTAGGAAACGGGATATCAACATCGGCATGGCCGCTGCTTTACCCAGTGGCAACCTTATCGTACCGGTCATCAAGAATGCTGATCAGTATAATTTGACCGGACTTGCTAAAAAAGTGAACGATCTAGCGGCTCGGGCACGCGCTGGAAAGTTGACACCGGACGAGATCAGCGGAGGCACCTACACCGTAACGAACGTCGGCACATTTGGCAACGTTCTGGGAACTCCGATCATCAATCAGCCCCAAGTAGCGATCATGGCAATGGGTGCAATTCGTAAGAAACCTGCTGTAATAGAAACCCCACAGGGCGATATGATCGCTATTCGACATCAAATGTTCCTCTCGCACAGTTATGATCACAGGGTCGTGGATGGTGCGCTGGGCGGGCGTTTCGTGCGTCGCGTTGCCGATATTCTCGAAGCTTGGAGCATGGATCGTGACTTTTAGTGACCATTAGATCCCGGAAAATTCTACTTTTATCCGCTTTCCCATAACACCGGAACACCTGAACGCATTGCAATGAAGAACGGCTACGCGGCCCTTAGTTTGATCGGCCTATGTACACTCACCTTGGGGTTAAAAGCCCAACCTGCGAATAATTCCTTTAATTGGAAATTCGAGGAGGGTAACAAATTGATGGAAGAGAAATTCTTCAATCAGTCTGCTGAGATATGGTACCAACTTTTGGACGGGGACAAAGAGAACAGTAACCTTAACTACAAGTTGGGCTACTCGTATTTCATGTCCTACAACCAACAGGACAAGGCCCTCCCCTATTTGGAGAAGGCGTCGCAGCTGCGCGATGCTAGCGGAGGCCATGGCAGTTTCAATACCGCTGGATATGACCCGTTCGATGCCAAGGAACGCAATTGCCCTGCTGAAGTGGATTATTATCTCGGTCGTGCATATCACTTGAATACGGAATATGATAAAGCCGACCAGTTCTATCAGAAGTTCCTGGATGAAACAGGTGGTAAGCATACCTTAACGACCATTGCTAGACGTGGATTGGAGCAAACTGCGAATGCGCGGGTCCTTACCAAAACACCGAAACCATACTTGATCAGTAACGTTGGTCCTGTTGTGAACACGGATCATCCGGATTTCAGCCCTGTGCTTTCCGTTGATGGGAACGCTTTGTTCTACACATCGCGTCGAATTCGCCCCGATAGCTCCAATAGCAGCATCATTGATCCGATCGCTGGTCTGCCTTACGAGAATATCTATGTGAGCTACAAGGATCGTGAAGGCGAGTGGCAAGCACCTGAATTGCTCAATATCAATCCAACAGGAGCTGGTCACTTGGCATCGGTGAACGTTGCGGCTGATGGACAGACCTTGTTCCTTTACCGCGATGACACCGGTGATGGTAATATCTACGAAAGTAAACTTGTCGGTGAGGTTTGGAGCGACCCGGTACTAATGGGCTCAGACATCAATACAAAGTCATGGGAAACACACGGCACACTGACTTCGGATGGTAATATCTTCTATTTCATCAGCGATCGTTCCGGTGGAGAAGGTGGCCGTGACATCTACAGAGCAGTGCGTTTGCCGGATGGTCTGTGGAGTAAGTCCCAGAACCTTGGTAATGTTGTGAATACCCCATACGATGAGGACGGTGTGTTCATTCACCCGAACGGACGTACCATGTACTTCAGCAGCGTGGGCCACAATTCCATGGGCGGTTTTGATGTATTCACCACCGAGCAACAAGAAGATGGAACGTGGACACCACCCGTAAACTTGGGCTATCCATTGAACACCGTGGATGATGAGGTCTTCTTCATTACCACTGCCGATGGATTGCGCGGTTACTTCAGCTCAAACCAGGAAGGTGGTTATGGTGAGAAGGACATTTATTTCGTGGATCTTCCAACAGAACTCGAGGCCGAAGGACTAACAGTTCTGAAAGGGTTCGTGATACCCGCAACCGGTGAGGCTTTGCCACCGAGTACCATACTCTATGTAACGGACAAGGCGACCGGAGATGTACGCACCTACAAACCTCGCCAGCGTGATGGTGTGTATGTAGCCATCCTCCCTCCTTGCAAAGAATACAACTTGGATTACCGTGTGAACGATGTTACTGTTCACACCGAGGACATCTTCGTTGAGTGCGAAAGTTCCTATCAAGAGATCAACAAAGAGATCTACCTGAACCCGGTATCATTAGGCGGTCCAGCAAGTATTGTGGACCTTCCTAAAGGTTCGCCTCCAGGTGGTAAGGAGAAAGGTGAGCCGATCGCACCAGTAAAACCAGGCGATCCGACCAATCCTACTGACCCAACAAAGCCAACTGACCCAAGCAAGCCAACTGATCCTACCAAGCCTGCATTGACGGACAAGGAGCTTAAAGAAACCGATCCGAAACACGTAACCCCTGATGGTGGTTATGCCGACGAATACGCACGCTACTACGAGTACAATGCCAAAGACATTGATAACAACGAAAAGCGGTGGAAGGAATTCGTTGATGTTGTGGTAGGGTTGATCGATAAGAACGGAGAAGCGAAGATCGTGATCGAGGCCAGCGCATCCAAAGTGCCTACCAAGACATACGGCACCAACGACAACCTGAGCCGCCAGCGTATGGAAGATGCACGTAAGCGATTGGTGGAAGCAGTTACCGCACGTGGAAAGGATGCCAACCTACTTAAGCTGGAAGCAGTGAACAGTATTGTTGCCGGTCCGAAATACGCAGGTGACTACAAGAACACTGAGAAGTACGAGAAATACCAGTACGCAAAATTGAAAGCGCGCTAGAGGAATTGCACGATCGTTGAGAACTTAAAGAAGCCCCGGCCATTGGTCGGGGTTTCTTCGTTGTTAGTTTTATGGCTCCATGACAACAGACCTATTCGGGACACCCCCACCCACGAAATTGACACTTGAACGCCCTTTAGCCGTATTCGACCTGGAGACCACTGGCGTGCGCATTGGCACGGACCGCATTATCCAGATCGGGATAATGCGGCTCTTACCTGATGGGTCACGAGAAAAATACCAGACCTTGGTGAATCCGGAAATGCCGATACCGACTGAAGCAACCGAAGTGCACGGCATTACCGATGCCGACGTAGCCGACTCCTCCACCCTTAAAGATCTTGCTCCCATCATCATCGAGGAACTGGCGGGCTGCGACCTTTCCGGCTTTAACCTATTGCGGTTCGATGTGCCGTTCCTTGCTGAGGAGCTGCACCGTGTAGGCTTTGAGTGGGACCACGCCAGTTCTCGCATTGTGGATGTGCAACGCATCTATCACAAAATGGAACCCCGCAACCTTAGCGCTGCACTGAAATTCTACACCGGCCGTGACCATGAAGGCGCCCACGATGCACTGGCCGATGTGGAAGCCACAGCCGATGTGCTACTGGCCCAACTGGAACGCTATCCGGATAAGCTGGAAGGAACGATCGACTTCCTAGGCAAACTTAGCGGTGACCGCGAACGCAGCCCGGACGCTGCGGGCAAGCTCACCTTCAACGACAAAGGCGCCATCTGCCTAAGTTTCGGCAAATACAAAGGCTGGACCTTGGAGAACATCGGCAAGAACGACCCCGGTTACATGCAATGGCTCATGACCAAAGCGGACCTTCCTGCCAGTACGTTGACGATCATGAAGAATACGTTGGAGGCTATTGGTTCTTAAAGAGACACGGTCTAAATGTTAACACCGAACCATATTATTTTGAGATCTCTAGTTGTTCTATGTATATGCATCTGCAAAATTACTTTGTATGCGCAAATCCCGATCGACAGCCTTATAGGATACTATGATTTCAATGGATCCCTAATTGATGCTTCTGGAAATTCAAATAATATAACTGCAGCAAGCGGCACATACACTATCGATCGTTTTGGTTTAGCTAATAATGCATTTCTGCTTGATGGCATTACTGATTCATTAGCCATTCCCGTATCAGAGTTTGCTCCTATTCTAGGAGATTTTACTATTTCATTCTGGTATAAAACCAATTCATCCGACATCATGAATTTATTTTCATCTAAACAATCTCCGAATGATACCACCGATAATTTTGAAATTCAGCTGAACAGCCATAATGCCTATTACCTCGAATACCTGACGCAGACCTGGTATCAGACTTTTGTTTATTGGAACGGATCAGGTAACGATCCAAATGCAGTCGGTGAAGGAGTGCCCGGCAATTTTACGAAAGGTGAATGGTGTCATTTTGTTATTACTAGAAATGCAGACACACTTAAAATATTCAGAGATCATGAAGAGTATATTTTCAGTATAGACAATTTGTACGGCGGATCGCTAGGTGAACTTACAGAATTGATCTTCAGTTCCTCTCCCCATCGTTTCAAAGGTGCGATAGATGACTTACGTTTTTATGATCGTGGAATGGATCAGGCAGAAATTGATCTGCTATGGTTTGAAAATAGCCCCTTCCACTTTATCTCTCCTAGGTCAACTGATGCATATGTACAAGGCTCTGCTCCACTTGTGTATTGGCAATATGATACAACACAGGTCAGTGATTCAATAAATGTTGATTACCAAATTAATAACGGTGCATGGCAATCCTATTTACCACATTCTCACATGGCTTACGAAAATGCGTTCTATATGAGTTTACCATATTCAGTTGGTACAAGTGTGGAAGTGCGTGTTAGAGATGTGGCTGATACAAGTAAACAATTAACTACAGGATCATTCATTATCAGTGAATATGATTGGGTAGAAGTAGCCAATTCACTGCCGTTCAATTCAAAAGATGGTGCAGGTTTGTTGAATTTCAAGAACAAGATGTGGCTATTGGGTGGTTGGGATCCACCATACCATCCGCCCAATTATACCCATAGTGAGGTATGGAGTTCAGCCGATGGTGCCAACTGGAATTTTGAAACCCTTGCACCTTGGCCTGCAAGGCATGCTGGCGGTTGGCTTAATAACGATAGTTCAATGTGGGTTGTAGGAGGTGATCCTCAATCAGGGTGCCTTACTGATGTTTGGCAAAGTGCTGATGGTATTAATTGGATACAACTTGAAGATACCATTCCAGGCTATGTAAAGCGGAATAATCCGAACTATGCATATGCGAACAACTCGCTATATTTATTTGGCGGGGAAGAGTGCAGCGGCCTTCCTTTGAATGATGTTTGGCAAAGCAACGATGGGATCGATTGGGTTCAGTTGCCAAATGCTCCTTGGAATGGGCGTGGTATGCAGCTTAATTCATGCGTTGATAGCTCAGGACAGATCTGGATGCTTGGCGGAAGCAATGATGGAACTCGGAGATCATTCAATGAAGTTTGGAAAACAGGCGATGGAACTAACTGGACACTTGTAAATGGATCGGCACCATGGGCAGGCAGGTACTGGCATACTGTTGCCTGGTTCGATAATAAAATATGGTTGATGGCAGGAATGGCAACGGGAACTGAAATGAATGATGTATGGTATTCATCCGATGGAATTAGTTGGCATGAATTAAAAAGTACAACTGGTAATTGGCCAGAAGGCAATAGGCATGCACAATCTACTACCGTTTTTAATAATGCACTCTGGTACATGTGTGGTATCAGCACAAATTCATCTTGGAAGATAGTGAACACAGAAAGCACAATAGGAATAGATGAAATTGACAGGAATAAAGAGCTTATCTCATTATATCCAAACCCTGCTACATCTGCCATTGAACTGCGTTCTCACCACTCTACGATAATTGGAAATTATCAAATTATTGATCTATTGGGAAATGTTGCTGATAGTGGCACCATCCAAGATCATTTTGGTAGTATTGGCGTTTCAGAATTACAATGTGGTTACTATTTCATTCAATTTGAAAATTGGTCATTGGCGCCAGAAAAATTTGTAAAGTACTAATGTGTCGATCCATCAGGACAATTTTCGAAATAAAGGTGTTCAGTCCATAAAAATAAGATCAAACTGATTTTGAATAGATCAAGGACGTATTTATAAATAGGCGCTTGACAAGAGGTCATTTGATCCAAACAAAAATGCAGATCGATCCACAAGTAAAAAACTCAGTTGCTCTCGCAGGACTGATCCTTATTTCAGCAACGGTTGTTGCGCAACCTTTCAGCGTAGGCCACAAGAGCGTTGAGTTCTATGATAGTGATCGAGATCGCAACGTTGCGACCGAGATCTATTACCCAGCCGATGTTGCTGGCAACGATGTGCCTGTTTCCGTTGGGAATTTTCCCGTGCTGGTCTATGGCCATGGATTTGTAATGGGCTGGGATTCTTACGCTAACGTTTGGAACGATCTGGTGCCGAAAGGCTATGTGATCTGCTTTCCGAATACGGAAACGAGTTTTTCACCGGATCACGGGCAGTTCGGTCTGGACATTCGATTCATAGCTGCTCAGATGCAGCTCGAAGCCCAGGACAACAATTCGATCTTCTTCAATTCTTTAGCTCCCGAAACAGCCCTAATGGGTCATTCAATGGGTGGTGGAGCTTCGTTCTTAGCGGCGGAGAATAATCCGAACATTACTGCTTTGGTGAATTTTGCGGCTGCGGAAACCAATCCATCTGCAATTATGGCCGCAAGGAACATTACAGTTCCTTCACTCATATTCTCAGCTACATCTGATTGTGTTGCTCCAGCTAACGTCCATCAGGACATTATGTATGACAGCCTAAGTTCTAGTTGCAAGACGCAGGTCAATTTGATCAATGGTGGTCACTGCAACTTTGCGAACAGCAATACATTTTGCGGGTTAGGTGAAACATTCTGTGGCGGAAGTGGCAGCCTTACCAGAACTCAACAACAAGCGGTTACGAGTGATCTTTTGGGCCTTTGGTTGGATTATACGTTGAGGGGAAACCTGAATTCCTTTGCAGTTTTCAACGACTCTTTAGTGAGTTCTACCAGAGTGAGTTATTCGCAACAGTGCCTTACTGTTGGCTTAACGGACTTAAGTGCTACCAACGAGTTAGGCGTCTATCCGAATCCGGTAATTGATAAGTTCGATCTGCGTATACCCAATCAGTACACGGATGGCATACTCACCATGTTCAACCTGGTCGGTCAGCAAGTTGATCAACGCAAGATCACCAGTACCATTGATGAAGTTGATATGACCAGCTATCCCACCGGAACTTACTTCCTTCGGTATGAAAAGAACGCGAAGATCCTGTACAACAAGATCATCAAGATCGTTCGCTAGTTGGGTAGAAATATCACCTCGCATTCATGTTAGAATTGAACTACGCTAACGCTTAGTGGCTGCAGCTTAGGATCACTGTTAGTAGATCACCGTTTGGTCGATCGCGTTGCATGCATATCTTTCGGAACACAACCCGATCGAGCACCATGAAACTGATCCACATTGGCCGGAACTACGGCGAACACATCAAGGAACTTGGCAATGACCTACCGGCTGAACCCGTAGTATTCCTCAAGCCGGAAAGTGCGTTGATCCCACCCTACGGACCGATAACATTGCCAACTTTCAGTGATGATATCCATCATGAGATCGAGCTTGTCTATTCGATCATCCGCAAGAATGGCAAAGCCGTTGCCGATAAGGTCACCATTGGGTTGGATCTTACCGCGCGCACCTTGCAAAGGCAATTGAAGGAAGCTGGTCTGCCTTGGGAAAAGGCAAAGAGCTTCGATGGCTCAGCTTACGTAGCCAGTGAATTCACTGCGTTGGATTCGTATCCGAAAGGCCACCACATCGACTTCATGTTGAAGCGAAACGGTAAAGTGGTGCAAAGCGGCCACAACGGGGAAATGATCTTCCCGATCGACGCTCTGATCTCCAATGTGGAGAAATACATGCTCTTGGAAACCGGAGACCTGATCTTCACCGGAACCCCTTCCGGTGTTGGTGTTATTGAGGACGGAGATCAATTGGAGGGCTATTTACTGGGCGAATTGCTCTTCGACCTGAAGGTGGAAAAGGTGAAAGTGAAAGCATTGGCAATGTAGGGTACCTTTGCAGCCCTAAATCCCGGAGCATACTCCGGGGAATGAACCAACTCAATGACCAAGATCGTTAACGTAGGCAACATCAAATGTGGTAGCGACCAGCTCTTTTTGGTCAGTGGTCCATGTGTGATAGAGACCGAGGATGTGATGCTTCGCACGGCTGAAAAGCTGAAGGAAGTAAGCGAACGGATAAAGGTGCCGGTGATCTACAAAAGCAGCTTTACAAAAGACAACCGCAGCAGCGTGGATTTCTACCAAGGTCCTGGATTGGATGAGGGATTGAAGCTTTTGCAGCGGATCAAGAATGATTTCGGGTTTCCCATTCTTACGGACATCCACTACCCTTCTCAGGCCAAGCCAGCAGCGGAAGTTTGCGATGTGCTGCAGATACCGGCCTATCTCTGCATGCAGACCACCTTGGTGACCGAAGCTGCCAAGACCGGTGCTGTGATCAATCTGAAACATGGACAGTTCCTTGCGCCGGAGAACATGATCAAGCCAGCGCAAAAATGCGAGAGTGTGGGCAATAGCGAGATCATCCTAACGGAACGGGGGTACACCTTCGGCTACAATGATCTGGTGGTGGATCCACGGGCATTCTACCATTTGCGCCAGACCGGCTACCCGATCATTTTCGACATCACCCATAGCATCCGCAAGTACGGTATTCCAAGTGCGGATCCACGCGGCGGTAACCGCGAAGTAATGCCCACCATTGCACGTGCAGGAGTTGCTGCTGGCATCGATGGTGTGTTCATCGAAACGCACCCAGATCCAAGCAAAGCCTTATGCGACGCAGCAAGTCAGCTCTGCGTGTACGATCTGGAAGAATTCATGAAACCTTTGATCGACCTACACGCCGTTGAGGTGAAATACCGTCAACAACCTGTAACCATTTAACCGAAACTACGGCGGAATCCTAGTACCGTCGACCCATTGGGTCGACTCTACAGGATGACTGACCAACGAAACACGTCCCTTTCACTACCTCACACCAACCATGGAACTTTACTTAGACAGTGCAGACATAAAAGAGATCGACGACGCCTTCAAACTCGGCTTTGTGACGGGTCTTACCACCACACCAACATTCATGCACCGTGGCGGTGTAACGGACATCGATAAGATGATCCTGGACCTTGCCAAAAAAGTGCCTATTCTTCAGGTAGAGGCCCTTGGCGAAACCGCTGAAGAAGTTGTAAAGGAAGCGAAGCGTCAGTTGAAGATGGGCTTGAAAAAGAGCACCACGGTCTTCAAGATCCCGGTTAGCTTGGAAGGATTGCGTGCTTGCAAAATGCTCCGCGACGAAGGCATTATGGTGAATGTGCATTTGGTGTACACGTTGCAACAGGCCTACATGGCCATGCAAGCTGGTGCTACCTATGTGTGCCCGTTGGTCGGTCGTTTACAGGATCAGGGCCATGATGCGCTGGCACTCGTTGAGCAATGTGTTCGGGCAGTGAACTATTACGGTTATGACACTAAGATCATGTTCAGCAGCGTGCGTACCGTAGAGCATGTTCGCAACGCCGTGGAACTGGGTGTACATACCATCACCGTGCCTTGGAAGTTGATGAAACAATTGACCGACAACCACTTCACCACGATCGGCACACAACAATTCTACGAGCACACCCGCCTGATCACCATGAAGGTGAAGGACATTCTGCCACGCAACAATCCGATCGTAAAGGACGGAGTTACCGTAAGTGATGCGTTGGTCACGATGACCAAGCATGGTTACGGTGCCGTTATGGTGGTAGATGGCAAGGGCAAGAACATCGGTGTATTCACGGATGGCGGTCTTCGTCGTGGGCTTGAGAAGGATGGCAATAAATTCCTCGCTAAAAAGCTGAACACCCTGAAATTCAATGCGCCATACACCATAAGCCCGGAGTCGCTTTTGGATGAAGCACAGAAAGCATTCAAGGATCACAAAGTGGATACATTAAGCGTAAGCGAGAACGGCAAGCAGTTGGGTATGCTCGATATTCAGGATCTGTTGAAGGCGATCGCAGGATAGTTCTGGAGAGAAAGCAAGAGAGAGTACCGAACCATGATAGATGCACATTTAGGGGCGAAAGATCTTTCGCCCAATACAGTGCATTTGACCGAAGACCCTACGACCGTGATTTTCGGCGAATAAAGAAGTTACCGCAATAAACGGCCATGCCCGAAACACGCTATAAGACGCCCAAGAAAGAGCTTGAGACGCGGATGAACGGCATTAAGGCCGTGATCTTCGATTGGGACGGGGTTTTCAATGATGGGTTCAAGGACGAGGCTGGAGGCAGCCCGTTCAGCGAAGTGGGCAGCATGGGCGTGAATTTGTTACGCTTTGCGTTATGGCTGAAGTATGGTGAACTGCCCAAAGCAGCGGTGATCACCGGCAAGCAGAACCACTATGCAGAAAGCTTCGCGCAGCGCGAACGCATGCATGGCGTATACATGGGCTTCAGCCATAAACCGGATGCGTTCAATGTCTTCCTTGCCGAACACGCGCTGAAGGCTGATGAGGTCGCTTTTGTTTTTGACGATGTGCTGGACCTTTCCTTGGCCGCGATCTGCGGGGTTCGGATCATGATCGGCAGCTCGCCTACCGCTTGGCTCGTGGATCAGGTGATCGCACGAGGCGAAGTGGACGTCGTTACCGGAAATAGTGGCGGCGAGAATGGATTACGCGAAGCAACTGACATACTGATCGATCTGTTGGGAAATGGCAAGGCGGTATTGGATAACCGTGTCGGATTTACTTCCGAATACCAGCAGTACTTATCGGAACGTCAAGCGCTAGTGCCGAAGGTGGTGCGGAATGCATAGTGTTGGCTGAAGAATAGTGTACGTCAACCTTTCAATTTCACCTTTATGGTAATTGGCTCGCTCCCGACTTTAAAAGCGGCCTGCTCGAAACTTGGTGGACCGAAATGTCCCATTGCGTTATTACTGAATCCGAAAGGCTCGTTAGGGATGCCTAAGGCGTTTGTTCCAAGCTTCTCATCACTATCAACGTCTTGAAATAATTTCAGGGCATACGTACCATTCGCAAGACCTGAGTAGGTCAGTGAAATTGACTTACCATCGACTTTCACAGCTTTGAACGCACAGCCTTTTTCGGTAGTGAAAGCAGCCTCATTTGCACACAATGCGGCGCGTATCACACCTCCTGCAACTATATCTTTGACCTGCACTTCGATCGTCAACGTGGTCTGTGCGAATAGAAAACTCGAGCAGAATAGAATGGCACTGAGCGCTGTGATCCGTTTCATGACGTCATCCCTTGCATAAGACATGCCGAAGATGCAGCTTTGGTTCCAATACTCGGCTAAGCAGGCAATGCCTCACTCAGCAATACCCGAAAGTCAGCACGCGGTATCTCAATGGCACCGAGCATTCTCGTATGGTCATTCATGTATTGCGTATCGAATAGCGTGTAGTTCTCGGAACGCAAGAACTCAGCGAGTCGATAGAATGCCGCTTTGCTAGCGTTGGGTTTACGGCTGAACATACTTTCCCCAAAAAAGGCATTACCGATATTAACACCGTAGATACCTCCTATCAATTCGCCCATTTCCCAGGTCTCCACACTGAGTGCAAAGCCTTTCTTGTGCAGGTCGATGTACGCCGCGATCATCTCCTCCGTGAGCCAACATTCTTCGCGGTTCGCACACGCGCGGATCACCTGCTCGAAACGCGTGTTGACCGTGGTACCGTACCCTTTATTGCGAAAGAACCGTTGTGTGCGCGAGTTGGGGATCAATTCATTCAACACAAAAATGGCTCGCGGGTCAGGGTCATGCCAATACAATTCACCATCGTGGTGCGCCATCGGAAAAATACCACGGATGTAGGCGGACAAAAGGGTATCGGAAGTAAGCGGCCCGTGCTCACTAGGCATTATCGCGCAACAACGACCACCCGCGACACTACCTGATCGTTGGAAATGATCCGCAGAACGTATGCACCTTCTCCAAGCGAAGTCGTCCCGCCAAAATTCAGTAACGCCTTACCGCCAGCAAACGGCACGATCGCGCTCCAGGCCATTCGGCCGGTAGCATCGAACAGATGAACTTGAACAGGACCTTGTGGTGCATCGGTCAGTTGGATGGTCAGTCGATCATTGAAAGGCATGGGAAATGCTCCAAATGAAGAGGAACCATTCTCGATGATCTGCGTTGTCATGGACAAATGATCGTGGGCTGAACCAAAGTTCGGAATGCCGTACCCTAATGAATCGTTGGGATCCATGAACAGAGAAGCACTCCTTCTGACGGCATCCATAATATCATGGCCGGTGCGCTCTGGGTGCAATTGCCACAGACAAGCGACCAGCCCAGCAAGTATCGGAGAAGAGAATGAAGTACCGTTGATCGGTGCAATGCTATCGCCTTCGTACCGCAAGCCGATCGCACCCCAGCCCATTGCGCAGACATCAGGCTTTACGCGACCATCTGCGCTAGGGCCTCGCGAACTGAAGGGGGCGCTGTTACCTACATCGCCAACCGCACCAACTGTTAGGATATCGATCGCATCTGCTGGCGCACTGATGTAGTACCAGTCACTTTGACCAGAATTACCGGCGCTTTGTACTGGGATCATTCCGAGTTGTGAAGCGATGCCTGCAGCGATGCTGATGCGGATTGTCATCCCATCCAATTCAGCATAGGTGTGGTTGGTCAAACTATCATCGAAGGTGGTATAGCCCAAGGACGTATTGATCACATCACACCCCATGCTATCGGCAAGTTCCACGCCGGCGATCCAATTATCCTCTTCCACGCGTGCCTCACTGTCCACATCCTCCGTTCGTATCAGGACGTAATCCGCTTCAGGCGCGGTCCCTTTCAGCTGCTCCGGTAGGTGACCGACCATGCAGCTCAACACCGACCGTCCATGCCAGTGATCATTGTAGACATCGCCATCGTGATCCACCATATCGCGGGTCATGATCACTCCGTTCCGTGCAAAAAGATCCTGGAACGCCGGGAGGCTATCCGCTTGATCGAATCCTGAATCCAACACACCGATCAACATACCTTGACCCTTGGCTTCAATAAGATGCAAGGCCTGTCCGTTCATCATGCTGATCTGCGTCCACGATGGACCATAATCCGCTTGATCACCTCCTCTTTCTATGCTTAGAACCGTAGTTGGCACCCTGAATTTATCATCAACAGGAGATCCGATCAGCGCTTTAGTGGCTTCATAGGCTTGTACGAAAGGAAGCGCTAGAACTGCATTGAGCGCATTCTGATCGGTGGTTCGAATAGTTATGGCATTGAACCATTTACTGCGGTTGAGCAATTCAATATCGCCTTGTGCAAGTACCGTAGCGATGTACACCGGATCTACCGGCAGATCCTGTTCAGTAATAACAACGCCTTGGTTCACGCGGCGTTGAATGGCACGGGCCGATAGAAATACTTCGGGTTGTGTTATGGAATATGGCGTTGCATCCTTATCCGTGAACTGGATCCAGAACACGGTAGGTTCCGTTTGTGCCGATCCACTCACTAGGATCAAAAAAAGCGCAATAGCGGAAACGACCCTTCCAATAGTGGTATGATCAATCTTGTCCATAGGCTACCATTTCCATATCCAACCGAAAGCCTTCTACGCGAACCTGTGGTGGCAGCCCAATTGGATATGTTGTTTGTGTATTGGATTCTTCCCAGTACTTCTGGACCATACCGATGTTCTTCACGTAGCGTTCATCGAAATTACGTTTGTTTACCGCATTGGGACCGACCTTGTTCCTTACTACGAGCGTACTATCGAAGGCCATTCCGTTCAATGCGTAGGGCGTATCCACTTCCTTGTAATTCACTTCAAGCTCTTCGTCGGTGTTGTACACATTCATGTCCCACGAGCGGTTATTGCGCGTTGGGAATGACAGCTTCAAGCGGCGTTCATTCTCTTCTGTACGTTCAGCTGCAGACGAATTATGGGTTCCTGTCCATACATCACGGATCACCCATTCATCCTGGTCGTTCTTTATGAATCGATGGATCCGGTGTGCCGGACGTCCTTCGTCATCGGTGTATTCCTCTATGACCCGCTCCAGCATGCGATAACTCAAACTGTCCCATAGCGGCTCCGGTACAGCATTATCATTCCTCCACATGCTATCAACCTGATACTCGATCCAAGATCCCACTTTTACAGGGAAATAGCCGTAGCCGAGATCCACGATCGGCGGATCCTCCTTTTTACACGCACTGAAAGCGATCACCAATGCGAACGTTACAAGTGCAAAATAGCCGGTCTTCTTCATGCTCGCTTAATTTTCACGGTCAATGAATCCACCTCCTATCACATCGTCCCCATCATAGAAGACGGCACTCTGCCCCGGTGCGATGCCTCTCACGGGAGCATGGAACTCAATTTTAACACGTTCACCGTCCATTTTAAGGGTACTTGGTGTGCCTTTGTCCTTGTATCGGACTTTGGTCACTGCTTCAATATCCCCGTTCAACGCATCAATTTTCTGGAAGTTCGGGCGGCGCACCCACATGCTCTGTCTGTCCAGATCCTCCTTCCGGCCAAGCACAACGGTATTCGTTTCCGGCTTTATCTCCGTAACGTAGAGTGGTTCACCCGTTGCAATTCCCAATCCTTTGCGCTGTCCTATCGTAAAAAACGGGTAACCATCGTGTTCGCCTAGTTCCGTACCACCTACGCTAACCAACTTTCCATGTGCCAACTTGGCTGTAGTCTCAGGTTCTTTCCGTTTCAGGAATCCTCTGTAATCATTATCAGGAATGAAGCAGATCTCGTAGCTATCCCCTTTTGAGGCCAGTTCGGGAAATCCGCTATCCAAGGCCATTTTACGAATATCGCTTTTGTGGAATTTACCGATCGGGAAGCGCGTGCGGGCCAGGTTCTCTTGCTCCAGCCCCCATAGCACGTAACTCTGGTCCTTGCCGGGGTCCAATCCAAGGGAAACAACCCATCTCCCTCCATCCTCCAGTTGCCGCACGTTCGCGTAATGTCCGGTGGCGATCAGCTCACAATCCATCATATCGGCCCGTTTCAATAACGCATCCCACTTGATGAAGGTATTGCACAAAACGCAGGGATTCGGCGTTCGTCCGGCCAAGTACTCACTGGTGAAGTTTCCAATGATGGCATCACCGAATTCCTCCCGGATATCGATGATCATATGATGAAAGCCGCGACTAACCGCCATGTTCCGGGCATCGTTGATACTATCCAGGTCGCAGCATCCGGTGATCCGTTTACCTCCGGAAGTATCGGCATAGTCCCAGGTCTTCATGGTAACACCAATGACCTCGTACCCTTGATCATGCAACATGAGCGCTGTAACGGAGCTATCCACCCCGCCGCTCATGGCCACTAATATACGTCCGTTCTTACTCATATCCCGAAAGGGAATACCGAAATAATGATCCTACTTAACCTCTTCACCACCAATATACTGCGTAGTCTTCACCAACTTCCCTTTCTCATCGTACTCCTTCACCTCGCCTTCCAATAGATCGTTCAAGTAAGCTCCTGTTCGCTTTTTGGATTGGCCAACTAAGGTACGTTCCATCTCAGAGGGGGTACCACGGACCTCATCTGCTGGCATCGTTTTCATTTCCCACCTACCATTATCGTAATATTCGGTAAACGGCCCTTCGCGTAATCCTTTCTTGTAGATCACTTCACTCTTCAGCTGCTCGTCGTCGTAATAGTCGCGGAATGTGCCATTCTCTTTACGTTCTTTCACGAGGTTTCCCTTCGCGTAGAGCACCACCAACTGAATTGAACCATCCTCGTTGAAATAGATCCACTGTCCATCACGGCTACCATTGACCATTTGGCCTTCGATCTCTTTCGGGCCTTTTGCAAAGTAGAAGACCATTTTCCCTTCCGGTTCACCATTCATATAGATCGCTTCTGACTTCAGTTTGCCGTTCTCGAACCAACTCTTGGTCTCACCATGTTGAACACCTTTCACGAAGAGTTGCTTCTCCGCGACGGATCCTTCCGGATAATAGGTGACCTGTTCCCCTTCCAGCACGCCATTCCTATACCTTTCAATTCGATTCAGACCACCTTCAAAACCGTAATAATTCCAAGTACTGTCTTTCTTCTGGTCCACGTACTTTCCTTTGGCCATTAAGGTGCCTTCCATTCTGAAATGCTCGGCTCGGCTCACATGGCCATCTCCAGCATGGATCTGCACGGTGGTCAACACCGCGTCCTCATCGAAGTGTTTGAATTCTCCTACCGGCATATCGTCCTTGAACTGACCGGTATAACGCACTGCTCCGCTATCCCATTTCTTGCTCCATGGACCCTGTTTGCGGCCTTTTGCATCAGTGACGTTCTGGGCCACAACTGTAGTAGCACAAAAAGCCAGAACGGAAACGAGAAGAATGAATGGTCTTATCATCGGGATCGCAAAAGTACGGGCTGTCGCATGGATAATTCGGGATGAGTACACAAAGCATGTACCATGCACGTTAATACAAATGGTGTCCGAATAATCTTGGACCACCTTAACTACCTTCGCACCCCTTAAAACGTACCCTACCCTATGAAATTCTTCATCGACACAGCCAGTTTGGCGCAGATCAAAGAGGCACAGGACCTTGGTGTTTTGGATGGTGTGACCACGAACCCTTCGCTTATGGCCAAAGAAGGCATCAGTGGAACGGATGCTGTGATGAAACATTATGTGAACATCTGCAATATCGTGGAAGGCGATGTGAGTGCGGAAGTGATCGCAACGGACTATGATGGCATGGTGCGCGAAGGCGAGAATCTAGCAGCATTGCACCCCCAGATCGTTGTAAAACTTCCAATGACCCGGGATGGTGTAAAAGCGATCAAATTCTTCACAGGAAAAGGGATCAAGACCAACTGCACGCTGGTATTCAGTGCTGGGCAGGCATTATTGGCCGCAAAGGCCGGAGCCACGTACGTATCGCCGTTCATTGGTCGGTTGGATGATGTTAGTACGGATGGGGTTGGTCTGATCGAACAGATCCGCGTGATCTATGATAATTACGGTTATGCCACCGAGATCCTGGCCGCTAGCATCCGCCACCCTATGCATATTATCCAATGTGCAGAAGTTGGTGCCGATGTAGCCACGTGCCCGCTAAGTGCTATAACGGCACTATTCGATCATCCATTGACCACGATCGGTCTGGAGAAGTTCTTGGCTGATCATAAGAAGGCACAAGGGTGATCGTGGAACTGCTTTCGAGCCTAAGCTTGAAATAATAGGACAGTTCGCTAATTCGAAATTGCTGGAAAGTGTTGATCCGTATTCATCCCGAAAACCCTGAGCCTCGGAAGATCGCGCAGGTCATTGATCTGTTGAATGATGGCGCAGTGGTTGTTTGTCCTACGGATACCGTGTATGCGTTCGTTTGTAGTGCACACCAACCCAGAGCTATTGAGCGTGTGGCTTGGCTCAAGGGCGTAAAACCCCAGAAAGCGGACCTTTCACTGATCTGCAAGGACCTGAGCCAGTTAAGCGCTTACACGCGACAGGTGGGTACTCCGGCATTCCGAACCATGAAAAGCGTTCTGCCCGGACCGTATACGTTCATTCTACCGGCAAACACGGACATCCCTAAATTATTCAAGAACAACAAACGCACGATCGGTATCCGTGTCCCGAACCACCCGATCCCGATCGCGCTTGTTGAAGCCTTGGGACATGCGTTAGTGGTAGCTTCCGTGCATGGGCAAGATGAGATCCTTGAATACACCACGGATCCTGAGTTGATCGATGAACAAGTGGGGCACCAAGTTCAAGCCGTGATCGACGGTGGTCTCTGCGGATTGGAAGGTTCAACGGTGATCGACCTGAGCGACGACCGGAATCCGGTAGTGCTTCGTGAAGGGAAGGGGCCTATTGACGGACTGTTCTGAACATTACACCTCGCCGCGCAGTGATCTCCAAGCAGCAGGGATCGCATTCACTGTATCCATTGCCGTCATGCCATCCATTCCGATCGTGCTTGCAGCTAGGTCACCCGCCATTCCGTGGAGATACACTCCGAGCATTGCAGCTCTATCCGACGAATACCCTTGCGCTAATAGACCCGTGATCAGCCCGGTAAGTGCATCACCGCTCCCCCCTTTGGCCATGCCTGGGTTCCCTGTTGGATTGAAGCGCACGTGGCACTGAGGTGAACATATCGCAGTCCAAGCACCTTTGAGCACCAGAACACACCGGTTCTTAACGGCAAATTCCCGTGCCAGCTCAAGTCGTTCCAAGCTTGATGAAGGTTGTGTATGCACGAGGCGATCAAACTCCTTTGGATGTGGAGTGAGGATGCTGTCCGGAGGTAAGAATGCGATCCAAGTCGGCTCTTCAGCTAAGATATTCAACGCATCCGCATCAAAGACCATAGGGCAGTTGGCGTCCTGGATCAATCGTTTGAGCATCAGTTTAGTATCGGGTTCTGATCCAAGTCCTGGTCCTACACCGATGCTCGTAAAAACAGAAAGCTCGGGTAATCGAGTGACACTGCTACTAGATGGCTCTATAGAGCACATTGCTTCAGGCGCCAGTGTTTGCAGGATCGATATGCCATCTGCAGGTACATGGGCAGTTACCAGCCCAGCGCCACTTCTCAATGCCGCGTTGGTGGCTAACACGGCTGCACCCATCTTGCCGGTAGAGCCGGCGATCACCAGAGCATGCCCAAAGGTGCCCTTATGTCCGAAAAGAGGTTTGGGTCTCAAGCTGTCAGCCACATCATGTTGCTCAACAACATAGGCGAACGTATCCTCTTTATTGATCCCATCAAGATCCAATTCAATAGGGACCAATTGCCAATGACCAACGAACGGCGCCCTATCAGCCAGGAACAAAGCCATTTTAGGAACGCCAATGGTCAGGGTCCATCGAGCACGGATAATATGTTCCGGGTCCTGCAACGTGGAACCTGTTGCATCCAGCCCCGTTGGCACATCGATCGCAATTACCGGATTGCCTGCATTATTGATGACCTTAACACAATCCTTGATCAGTTCATTTAGTGGCCCGGATGCACCGATACCCAATAGTGCATCAATAACAACCTCGTTCTCAGCGATCTCGAATAGCACTGATCCAAGTTCAACTTCGACTACAGGAATGTCGGTGAGTTTCAGGACCTCAAGATTCGCCAAGTGATCAGCAGATGCCTTCGTGGTATGAAGCACACGTAACACACGGACTTCCATTTCCGCCTTTTGAAGTAATCTGGCAATAGCAAGTCCATCACCGCCGTTATTGCCCATTCCAACAAAAACAACGAAACTGACCTCATTAAGTCCAAATGCATCCGCCCTCACAAGTTCTAGGATGCGTTCGGTACATCGCTTAGCGGCGCGTTCCATCAGCTGAAGGGAAGAAATACCTTCTGCCTTCAATGTACGCTGGTCGGCTTCTTTAACGTCTTTTGGAATTAACACGGGGATCATGACCGAATGTACTATTGAAGGAAGAGATACCCAAAAAAGAAAGGCCCCCGTTTCCGGAGGCCTTTCAAGATCACTTAACTATTCCTTATTGGAAGTAGAAATTCACACCGATAGTAGCGCCAGTAACGCTATTGTCCAAGCTGAATGCACTCTGCTTACCAGATGGGCCTTCAACTGTGGTTGAAACAACTGCACCAGCACCATTTGATGCTGCAGCGTCCCATGAATCAGTTGTGGTCTCTCCGAATCCGGTGGTTGCAAGCATAAAGCCCCAACCGTATTCACCGCTCAATGAGATCTTAGGAGCGCAGAACCACTCGATACCAGCGAATGCACTAAGACCTAGACCAAATGTTGATCCGTTCTTTGCTTCAGTTACACCTTCACCTTGACCGAATGAGTTAGTTGGGGTCTGGTTCGTAACGGTCAATGCATTACCATACTCGTATTTACTCTTGCTGCTTGTAAGTCCAATGTTGAACATAGCACCGTAAACACCTACAACGCGGGTGCTGCCGACACGCTTCTCAAGACCTGCGCCCAAATTAAGAGCGAAGTATCCGTTCTTCTGTGTGTCTTCCACCTTAGCTACTGGATTTGAAGTGCTGGTTGCATCGTCAACAAGAACTGTGTTCTTGGTGCTTCCGAATCCAATACGGATCTTACCGCGGTAAGCCGTGTTGGCATCTACCAATTTCTTACCTTGAATAGCGAAGTTGGAATTAGCCCATGTAAGACCACCACCGATGTTATTTTCTGAGTGACCATTGAATAGGTTACCAGCGTAGTTGAGAAGAGGATTTGCATCAAAGGTCAATCCCCAATCGCCATCCTGAGATAGCCAGTTTTCACCGCGATTGCTGGTGATCTCACCCGTTTGGGCGAATGTAGCCGAGCATGCTACTAGCGCTGCGGCGAAGAGTACGATCTTTTTCATGTCGAACGTTTTTTGGTTTACGTGCTTTTTGTGTGGTTAGTGGAGTGATCCAGCGGCCAAACGTACCGCAGAAGCGGGCCAAAAGTAATGAACAATAGTTAATGATCCTAACAGCTTTTTGTTAAGAACCTTGATATCATTCATTTCGATCGGAAGTTTGTTCACGATTGCGTTTTTTACTGGATCCGGGGCGAATGTAGAAAAGTTCGCTGATCAACTATGCTGATAGTTATCAGTATTAGTGAACGTCGTGCTTTCCATGTGCGATGGGCTTGAACGTATGCATCATATGAAAGGTTACACTGTAGGCTGATCTACGCTATATGCGCACGGCATATACTGGGATCGACAATTGTTGATGAATAATGCGGGGATCATAGAAACCCCATGGAATATCCCTTGCTCACACGCATGAGCATCGCTTGGACCTACCCCGTCTTTTGCTCGAGCATTGGAACGAATCGGAAATCGCCATGAGATGTAGAGGTAACCGTTCCGTCCAATTGTTTCTCGACAACGGTCATTACCTGGAGATCTCCTTCTCCCACGGGTATAACAGCTCTCCCACCCGGTTTCAGTTGTTCCAATAGAACGGGCGGCACATAAGGGGCACCACACGTAACGATCACCCTATCGAATGGAGCCTCTTTAGGCAGACCAACGTATCCGTCACCGTAATAGGTAGCAGCACGTATCCGCATGTCTGCAAGCTTGGTCTTGGTTCGCAGGTAAAGAGGGCGCTGGCGTTCGATCGTGAAAACACGTGTGCCCAATTTCACTAGCACCGCACACTGATAACCACTTCCTGTACCTACTTCAAGCACCTTCATTCCAGGTCTCAATTGAAGTAGTTCGGTCTGGAATGCCACGGTATAAGGTTGTGAAATGGTCTGTCCACAGCCAATGGGAAAGGCAATATCAGCATAGGCTTGCTGCAAAAAAGCGGTATCATCTATGAACTGGTGCCGCGGGATGGCCCCTATGGCTTCCAAAACCTTCGGATCCGTTATTCCTTTCTTCCTCAGCTCTTCCACCAACTGATTCCGCAAGCCTTTGTGCCTGTATCCATCTTCCATAAGCGCCATCTCGGTCCAAAAGTAATCGGCAGAATAGCGTTGCCGAAATGGACCGTTACTTTTGCCGCCCATTTTGTTGACCTGTACAGTGTACACATGGAGGAGAACGAGAAGCAGAAAAGATCATTGAAGATCGGTGTATTGGGTGCCGGGCATCTTGGTCGTATCCATATTCAGCAAATTCAGGAGATCCCTGAATGGGACCTGATCGGGTTTTATGACCCGCATCCTGAAAAATGTGCAGCGATCCATGCAGAATTCGGGGTGCCGGTCTATGATTCCATCGATGAGCTTTATGCTGCAGTAGAGGTGGTCGACGTGGTTACACCCACACTTTCCCATTTTGATCTGGCGATGAAAGCAATGGCCAAAGGAAAGCATGTGTTCATCGAAAAGCCGGTTGCGAATTCGGTTGTTGAGGCCCGAACCATCGTAGAGCGATCAATGAAAACGGGACTTCATGTTCAAGTTGGTCACGTGGAGCGTTTCAATCCGGCATTCTTGGCAGCCCTACCCTTCTTTTCCAGCCCAATGTTCATCGAGACCCATCGATTGGCACAGTTCAATCCACGAGGAACCGATGTAAGTGTGGTATTGGACCTGATGATCCACGATATTGACATCATTCTACATGTGGTAAAAAGTGATGTTGAACAGGTACATGCCAGCGGAGTAGCTGTTGTGAGCGATACACCCGATATCGCAAATGCCCGGATCGAATTCAAGAATGGTTGCGTTGCCAATCTAACGGCGAGCCGGATAAGCATGAAGAACATGCGGAAAAGCCGTTTTTTCCAACGGGATGCATACATAAGTGTGGATATGCTTACCAAAGAAACTGAGATCGTGCGGATGAATGTTGTGAAAGGCGAGCCTGATCCCTTTGCGATCACCGTAGCCTTAGGTGAAGGGAAAGGAGTTCGGGAGATCAGTTTCGAAAAACCAGAGATAGCGGTAACAAATGCGATCAGAGAGGAGTTGAGGTCCTTCGCTCAGAGCATCTCAAGCAACACCACGCCCCGTGTACCAGCTGCAGACGGTGCCGCTGCGTTGGAGATCGCTCACCGTGTTCTGGAGGGCATGACCGTACAAAAAGCTTGATCTCGCATACTGATCCATATTATTCCACCGTTACTACCACGCCCGCGCATGATCCGAACTCTAGGCACTCTCCTCATTGCCGTTATTTTTCTTGGTTCTTGCACCAAGGGCGATAAGGTGCCCAGCTATTTGATCGTTCCCAGCGTGGACCTGAGCACCTCAGGATTACAGGGCAGTAATACCAAGAACATTACGGATACTTGGGTTTATGTGAATGATGAGTTCATGGGTTCATGGGAATTACCCGCGAGGATCCCGGTGCTGAAAGAAGGAAGCGTTAACGTGCGGGTTGATGCTGGGGTGAAACGCAATGGGTTCTATGACGAGCGGATACGTTATCCATTCTACACGCCATGGACAGGAACGGCAGAACTTGTCAGAACGAATACTGCAACGATCGCCCCAGTGGTGAATTATACGGAACAAGCCACGTTCTGGATCGAAGGATTCGAGGATGCTGGGTTCTCATTCCTTGTAGCCGATAGTTTGGATCACCTATTGCGCTATTCGGCTTCGGAATACCCGGATCTCACTGTGGATGGCACCTCGTTCGGAGGCTTTGAACTGGATCAGTCGAATCCAACGATCACGATATACTCGGACCAGGATTTCAGCGCGTCCGGTGGTGCAACATTCCTTGAAATGAACTACCGGAGCAATGTCAATCTGGAGGTGGGTATGTTCTACGTTCTGGACGGTATTGCACAATCCAGTTTTATTCTGGGCGTAACCCGTTCGGATAGAGAAGGCACCGGCATGATCTGGAAAAAGATCTACATCGACCTCTCAGCAGCCTTTAATACTTCAATTTCCCAGCGCGACATTCATATCAAGGCAACAATTCCCTCGGACCAAACGTCCGGCACGGTGTATCTGGATAATATCAAATTGGTTCGCTAGCGAAGGATCATGAACAGAAGGCTCCAAGTTGCGAAGTACGTATTGACCGATCTCATCGGTTCGGGCTTGGCATGGACGCTCTTCTTCGTGTATCGAAAAATGTATCTGGAGCCGGTCCAGATCGCATACTCAGAGATCACTTTTGACGAGAACTATTTCAAGGGACTTATACTGATCCCCTTATTCTGGTTCGGGTTGTATACGGTGGTGGGAGGCTACAGGGAGATCTTCCGGAGATTCAGGACCAAAGAACTTGGTCAGACCCTATTGATCAGTTTCATCGGCGTTACCGTGATCTTCTTCGTTCTGTTGTTGGATGATGATGTTGCCGGTTACAAACTCTATTACAGATCGTTCCTTGCCTTGTTCCTGCTCCACTTCACGTTTACCTTCATTCCGCGTTTCCTACTCACCAGTTCAACGGTAAGTAAAGTACACCGAAGAGAGATCGCCTTCAATACCATACTGATCGGTGGCAATGAAAGGGCCATGGCGATCTATGATGAGATCGAGGGCCTGCCGAAGTCACCGGGCAACAAATTCGTTGGATTCGTGAACGTGAATGGAGGAGACCAATTATTAGCCGAAGTAGGTCTACCACGCTTAGGCAAATGGAACGAGTTGCGCACAGTGATCGATCAGCACGCGGTTGAGGAGGCCATTATTGCAGTGGACAGCGGGGAACACGCGCACATCAGCAAGATCATGAATGAGCTGGATGGGACCCATATACGGATCAAGGTTATTCCGGATATGTATGACATTCTCTCCGGATCGGTCAAGATGACAAGCATATTCGGGGCACCGCTCATTGAGGTGAATCCTGAGATCATGCCGGCATGGCAATTCTCGCTGAAACGGAGTATTGATATCGCCGCCAGCGCCATAGCAATGGTAGTTCTATCACCGGTCTATCTGATCATCGGAATTACCGTATGGAGCACTTCACGTGGCCCCATGTTCTTCAGTCAGGAGCGGATCGGAAAATATGGTCGCCCATTCAAGATCATCAAGTTCCGGAGCATGATCAGCAATGCCGAGGAGAACGGCCCACAGCTCAGCAGTGTCACTGATCCACGCATTACTCCCTTCGGCCGATGGATGCGGAAGACCCGAATGGATGAACTGCCACAATTCTGGAACGTTCTGAAAGGAGACATGAGCCTTGTAGGCCCGCGCCCTGAGCGGCAACATTTCATCGATGCGATCACGGAACAAGCGCCGCATTACAAGCATTTGCACAAAGTGCGTCCGGGAATAACCAGCTGGGGACAGGTCAAGTTCGGTTACGCCGAGAATGTGGACCAAATGGTCCGCCGCTTGAAGTATGATATTCTCTATATCGAGAACATGAGCTTGGCGGTTGATCTTAAGATCATTGCCTATACGGTGCTCATTGTGTTGAAAGGTGACGGCAAGTAGTTGTTGGTCGATCGAATGACCCAACGATCCCTACTTTAGCGGCACAACCAACTTCCATCTATGAACATTTCAGTTATCGGTGCCGGCCAAATGGGCAATGGCATAGCACATGTTTTCGCACAGAACGGCCATTCAGTAGTACTTATTGATGTTGCACAAGCCGCATTGGACAAGGCCTTGGTCACCGTACGCAAGAATCTGGATCGCCAATTAGCCAAAGGCAGTTTAACGGAAGATGCGAAGGCTGCCACCCTGAAGAACATCACGACATCAATTGACCTTGCCAAAGGCGTGTCAAAAGCGGAACTTGTCGTCGAAGCCGCAACCGAGAATGTGGAATTGAAGCTGAGGATCTTCAAGGACATGGACGCCCATGCTCCAGAGGGTTGTATACTCGCCACCAATACCAGCTCCATCAGTATTACACGCATCGCTGCAGTAACCAAAAGGCCACAGCATGTGATCGGTATGCACTTCATGAATCCAGTACCGGTAATGAAATTGGTCGAAGTAATAAAAGGCTACGATACCACCGCAGCAGTAACCACCACGGTCCTGGAGCTGAGCAAAGCGATCGGCAAAGTTCCGGTAGCGGTAAATGACCAACCTGGTTTCGTCGCGAACCGCATCCTAATGCCGATGATCAATGAGGCGATAGAAACATTGTTCCAAGGTATTGGTGGTGTCGCGGAGATCGATACGGTCATGAAACTGGGTATGGCCCACCCCATGGGTCCGTTACAACTTGCTGATTTCATTGGTCTTGATACATGCTTGGCCATTTTACGCGTACTGCACGATGGCTTCGGGAACCCGAAATATGCGCCGTGCCCGTTACTCGTTCAGATGGTGACCGCAGGAAAATTGGGAGTCAAGAGCGGTGAAGGCTTCTACGCATACACCCCAGGAAGCAAGGAAAGTGTAGTTGCTCCGGCATTCAGCTGATCGTTGGACGCGATGTCCGCCGATGATCCATTACGACGAATTCGCATATGTACCCAACGTGATATTAGCGTCATTCGGCACATTGCGGTGGTCACATGGCCAGTTGCCTACGCGAAGATCCTATCGAAGGGTCAGTTGCACTATATGTTGGATCTGATGTACAGTGAGCGCGTGTTGCAACTTCAATTCGAGCAAGGTCAACAATTCTTACTATCCGAAGAAGGCGCACGACCTCTCGGATTCGCTAGTGTTGAACATAATTACAAGGGCACCAGAAAAACCAGGTTGCACAAACTTTACGTGCTACCCGAAACCCAAGGCACTGGCGTGGGAAAGCAGTTATTGGATGCAGTGATCCGATCAGCCGAGATCGCCAGTGATGAACGAATTGAACTGAATGTGAACAAATTCAATACGGCCAAGGAATTTTACCTTCGTTCAGGCTTTACCATAGTGCGTGACGAGGTGTTGGATATAGGAGAAGGCTTCGTGATGGATGATCATGTAATGGAACTCCAATTGAACACGGTATAACGAGCAACCAATGGATCTATATGGAACCGAAGTATTCTCAATAATGCTCGGCATTGGTTTGGCCGCAGCTTGTGGACTGCGCGTTTTCCTACCCTTGTTAGTTGCGAGCTTGTTCTCTCATTTCAACATTGCAGGAATTGGACTGAATGAAAGTTTCGCATGGATGGGTAGTTGGCCAGCGATGATCGCATTCGGCATTGCAACCTGCGTTGAGCTTCTCTCCTATTACATTCCCTTTGTTGATCACGCATTGGACGTGATCGCCGTTCCCTTGAGCAGCATAGCAGGAACTCTGGTAGCCATGAGCGCGTTCATGGATATGCCATCGCTTTTTTCCTGTGGCTTAGCGCTCATTGCAGGCGGGGGAATAGCCGGATTGATAAGCACCGGCACTGCAGCCACACGGGTAGCAAGCACGACCACCACGGCAGGTCTAGGAAATCATATGGTCAGTACGGCAGAGACCGTTGGTGCAATAACTCTCAGTTTGGTGGCATGGTTCATCCCTGTATTGGCGATCTTGGTCGTACTCGGTTTGATCTTTCTTTCCGTTCGCATACTATCCAAGGCTCGGAGAACAATACGTCGATCGCAAGCCCCATGAACATTAAGGACTACCTAGCCATTCCCATTCGCCGTATCAAGCGGAATGTGAAGCGGAAGAAAGCGCAACGTTCGAAGGAGCTTATAGGGTTGGATGTATTCATGCGCCATACCGATGGTGTGTTGCACGTAGGAGCCAATGAAGGGCAAGAGCGACAGATCTATCACGAACAAGGGATGAAGGTTCTATGGATCGAACCGCTACCGGATGTCTTTGAGAAACTACTTCACAACCTTAAACAATACCCCGACCAGACCGGACTCAAATACCTGTTCACCGATGTGGATTACAAGAATTATACGTTCCATATCGCTAACAATGGCGGAGCATCGTCCTCCATCTTCGACTTCAAGGAACATGGCGATATATGGCCGGATGTAAAAATGGAACGTACCATTGAACTAAAGAGCCGTACGCTTTCCAGTATTGTGGCCGAGCATGCAATTGATCTTGCGCAGTACCGGACGTTGGTCATGGATACACAAGGCAGCGAGTTGCTCGTATTGAAAGGAGCTGGATCAGCGTTGGATCAGTTCCGGTACATAAAGACCGAAGTGGCGGATTTTGAGGTCTACGCGGGTTGTTGCACGTTGAATGATCTAGCCGAATACCTAGGCCAACATGGCTTTAAGGAAGTGGCCCGGAATTGTTTTGCGGAGCGTCCTGAAGGTGGGAAATGCTACGACGTGCTGTACGAGCGGCAGCACTCTGGGGCCAGCTAGTTCATCGATTGATCTTCCGGTTGTAACCCATGCTTACGATAAAGCCGTGCTTTGCGCCGCACCAATCGTGCCTGCGCTTTTGCAGTTCGAGGTCCACGATCGGTCACCGCCAATTCACCTCGCTCAATACGCTGAACAATGTGTTCAACGAAGCGATCCTCCCCTTCCATATCGTAGGTGCTTTTCAGATCCTGACCGAACAGTTTCGCTAATCCTTGCCAAATGAATGCGTGGAAGTCACCACGCAGCTCTTTCACAAGATCATAGGATGTTTCACCTGTTTCACGATCGATCAACTTCAGCAATACACGCCCTTGTGACATGGTCAGGTCCTTCAGTTCCTCCTCGAATTCCGCACGGAGTTCGATCTCGGCTAATTTGATATAAAGCTTCTGATCTCCTTCCGAGGTGATCTGTGCCATATCAAAGGCATATTCATTCATAAGCTTACCTGTAACCTCAGCATACGGATAGACCTTGAGGACATTCCGCATGAGCTTATCGTACTTTTCTTCTTCGCGCTTATTCTTGGGGATCCACACATCATCAACCAGAACCGGTGGTAATATGGCCTGCATCATGGTATCACCGTTCTCAACAATGCCACGGTAAACAACCCCATCAAGCTCCTGTGCCCTGCCGAAAAGACAAACCAGCAAGGCCGAAAGCACTAATAGTGAACGCATTGGGTACATCGTAACAGATCCGAAGTATGAAGGTAAACGCAACTTCCGGACCATTATTCCAATTGTACGCAACTAGCGCCGCTTAAGTTTCCACGGGTTTTGGCCGTGGGAATGCTGGCCTATTGGCAATGGCCGTTGTGTACGTTCCTGATAAATGGACGCTGCTACTAGGGCAGCCGCTGCCTGTTCTCCGGGATCCTTTCCCTCAAGGTCAGTAGGTTTGAAATGATCGCGGACGAAATGGGTATCATAATTGCCACTGCGGAAAGACTCATGCCCCATGACATAGCGGCAGAACGGCAATGTGGTCTCGATCCCGGAAATGGCATAATCATCGATCGCACGTTCCATGCGCTGGATAGCCTCCTCACGCGTAGCTCCATGGGTGATCAACTTAGCGATCATGGGGTCGTAATGGATCGGGATCTCCATACCCTCTTCAAAGCCATCATCCACGCGCACACCTGGGCCTTGCGGAGGACGATAGGTGTTCAACCTACCAATATCAGGAAGGAAGTTGTTGGCAGGATCCTCAGCATACACGCGTACTTCGATCGCATGCCCTTGGATCTTCAGATCTTCCTGGTTGAAGGAAAGCGCTTCCCCCTGAGCGACTTTGATCTGCTCTTTTACCAGATCCAGTCCACTGATCATCTCCGTAACGGGGTGCTCCACTTGCAGACGTGTATTCATTTCCATGAAGTAGAACTCCATACGCTCATCCAGCAGGAACTCCACTGTACCTGCACCGGTGTAATCCACGCTTTTCGCCACATTAACTGCGGCCTCACCCATTCTTTTACGCAAAGCGGGAGTAAGTACAGCACTTGGTGCCTCCTCGATCACTTTCTGGTGTCTTCGTTGAATGCTGCATTCCCGCTCGAATACATACACCGTATTTCCGTGCATATCCGCTAGCACCTGCACTTCAATGTGTCGCGGACCAGCAACGTACTTCTCAATGAACACGCTACCATCGCCGAAGGCATTCACAGCTTCACTGATCGCGCGTTCTAGACCTTCCTTCAGTTCACTTTCCTTTTCCACGATGCGCATGCCCTTTCCCCCACCACCGGCAGCGGCTTTGATCAAGATGGGGAAAGTGATGGTCTTGGCCACTTTCATGGCTTCTTCCAAACTACCAACAGCGCCATCCGTACCGGGTACCAGCGGCACACCATGGCCTTTAACTGCTTCTTTAGCCGCGAGCTTATCACCCATCACCTTCATGGCATAAGGCGTTGGGCCAACGAATATCACACCGGCTTCTTCAAGTGCTGTTGCAAAAGCTCCATTCTCGCTCAGGAACCCATAACCCGGATGCACGGCATCCACCTTCAGATCCTTACAGACCTTGATGATCTTCTCGAAGACCAGGTAACTCTCCTTACTTGGTGCTGGACCAATGCACACCGCTTCATCGGCGAACCGAACAAAAGGCGCATTGCGATCCGCCTCGGAATAGACCGCAACAGTGCTGATGCCCATTTCGCGAGCACTGCGCATCACGCGAAGAGCGATCTCACCGCGGTTGGCGATCAAGAGTTTCTTAATGGATCGTTTCTTGGCCATAGTGATCAGAATATTAGCGGATCAGATGATCTTCTAATTGTTCGCTCGTCAGATCCCTATTACGCAAGCACCTCCTTCACGCGATCCGCAGCCTCTTGCAAGGCTACCGCGCTAAGCACTTTCAGGCCGCTTTTGTCGATCAGTTCCTTTGCTTCAACAGCATTGGTTCCTTGCAAGCGTACGATGATCGGCACGTTGATATCGCCGATGTTCTTGTAAGCATCCACAACGCCTTGCGCAACACGGTCGCAACGAACGATGCCACCGAAGATGTTCACAAGAATTGCCTTTACTGTCGGATCCTTCAGGATGATCCGGAATGCTTTTTCAACACGTGCTGCGTCTGCTGTGCCACCTACATCAAGGAAATTGGCAGGTTCACCACCGCTTAGCTTGATAATATCCATGGTGGCCATAGCAAGACCTGCACCATTCACCATGCAACCCACATTACCGTCCAGCTTCACATAATTCAATCCTGCTTCACCTGCTTCAACTTCGATCGGATCTTCTTCCGTCTTATCGCGCATTTCAACGTAATCCGGATGGCGGTAAAGTGCATTACCATCCAATCGCACTTTTGCATCAACGGCAGCGATCTTATCATCACTGGTCTTCAGTACCGGATTGATCTCGAACATGGCCGCATCGCTACCCTCGTAAGCATTGTACAAAGCCGTTACGAATTTGGCCATCTCCTTTTTAGCCGTTCCCGTCAGGCCCAAGTTCGTAGCGATCTTGTTACATTGGAAAGGACGCAGGCCAACGCGCGGATCGATGAATTCTTTCTGGATCTTCTCCGGTGTATGTTCCGCAACCTCCTCGATATCCATGCCACCTTCCGTGCTGTACACGATCACATTGCGTGAACTGCTTCGATCCAACAACACCGACATATAGAATTCCTTGGGCTCGCTGGCACCGGGATAATACATATCCTCCGTGATCAACACTTTGTTCACCTTTTTTCCTTGTGGCGGGGTTTGCGGCGTTTTCAACATCATACCGATGATGTCATTTGCCTTTTCGCGCACTTCGTCGATGCTCTTTGCAAGTTTTACCCCACCACCTTTTCCGCGTCCACCGGCGTGGATCTGCGCTTTCACTACCCACCATTTTGTGCCCGTCTCTTGGCTCAATCGCTTGGCTTGATCAACTGCTTCATCAGCATTATAGGCCACCAGACCGCGCTGTACGCGAACGCCATATTGTGAAAGGATCTGCTTGCCTTGATACTCGTGAAGATTCATGCGGTTCTTGCTTCTATGGTGATATGAGCGCTTCCGAATGCGGGAAGCGGTGCGAATGTACATCCTCACCAATTTTATTTCGCGGATAGCTTTTCAACAGGCCAACAGTGAAGTAAAGCTCGCACAGGAACTATCAGGACCAACCGAGCCATATCCATCGCCCTATGGAACCGACCAACCATTGCCTAGCTGTTAGCTTTGCGACCTTCGATGAATGTAACTATCCTCGGTTATGGTACGGTGTTCGGTAAACTGAACATGTGGTTGATCAGCAATGGCTTTTCGCCGGAGAATACGATCTGGATCGTACCCCTGCTAGGCTCCATTATCGTTTTCATTGTAATGGCTTTGCTCTCAAAGCTGCTCAATTGGGCACTGACCTCGACATTCAAGCGTTTCAGCAAAAAGACGGTTACACATTTCGATGATCGTTTAGTAGATAACCGTGTTCCACGCTACGTTGCCCGTGTGATCCCGTTGATCCTAGCCTACAAGCTAATAGCATTGATATTCAGCGACTTTCCTGAATTCATCCCGTTCGTTAAGCGCATAATCGCGTTTTCGTTCATCGTCCTTTTCGTACGCATTATCAGAGCCGTTCTCCATGCCGGACGCGATACACTGAGTGATAGCCCAAGTTACCGCGATAAGCCGCTGGATAGCTATGTGCAGGTGGCCATGCTGGTGCTCTATTTCGTTGCAGGGATCTTAATTTTCTCACTGCTGACAGGCCGATCGGTATTGACCTTTCTGACCGCCATGGGTGCCGCTTCCGCGGTATTGTTGTTGATCTTCAGGGATACCATCCTCGGGTTCGTGGCCAGTATTCAGATCAGTACCAACGATATGCTGCGTGTAGGGGATTGGATCACGATGCCCAAGTTCGGTGCGGATGGCGATGTGATCGAGATCAATCTAACGACCGTGAAGGTGGCCAATTGGGACATGACGATAACGACCATTCCCACCTACGCATTGATCTCGGATAGTTTCCAGAATTGGCGTGGCATGCAAGAGAGCGGTGGTCGACGGATCAAGCGTAGCATCCTGATCAAGATCAACAGCATCCGCTATTTGGATGAGGCCGAGATCAAGGAACTGGAACGCATACAACTGCTAAAACCGTACATCGAAAAAATGCGCGAGGAATTGCGCGTGTACAATGCAGCTAATAATGTGGACAACAGTGTGATGGTGAACGGGCGGAACCTCACCAACGTTGGTCTTTTCAGGAAATATGTGGACCTCTACCTGGAACATCACGATCAGATCCATAGGAACATGACGCGTATGGTAAGGCAACAACCGCCCAACGAACTTGGTTTACCCATAGAACTTTATTGTTTCACCAAGACCACGAAATGGGAGGCCTATGAGATCATCATGGCCGACATTTTCGATCATTTGTTGGCGAGCACCAAGTACTTCCATGTGGTTGTGTTCGAGAAACCCGCTGCGGATGATATGCGGAATATGGGGAAACCGTAGGTTTAATTAGCTAATACGATCGATCTACTAATTAGTTGATGACGCGTCTTCATGGTCTTAAGAGTTGGAACGCTCATGACGCTGATGTTCATGATACAAGATGATCCTGGATTGAGGACCCGGCGATCAGCTGAACTCACAAAGCCGGGGCGAGTTGTGCTGACACCTCTACGTCCGGGCGAGTGTTGCTATTGTCTAATTTCTGATCATCTGATTTTCTGATCCTCTGATCCGTATTCCCTTTCCTTTGCAACCATGATCCGCGCTACATCCATCCGCAAGAAATACGGCGACCTCGAAGTACTTAAAGGTGTTGACCTGCACGTTTCAGCTGGCGAAGTGGTAAGCATCGTTGGTGCCAGTGGCGCAGGCAAGACAACGCTCTTGCAGATCCTCGGAACGCTGGAACGTGCGGATAGCGGCACGCTGGAGATCAACGGCGAGAACGTGAGCAAGCTAGGGACCAAGGCACTCAGCGCGTTCCGGAACAAGCACATTGGTTTCGTGTTCCAGTTCCATCATTTACTTCCGGAATTCACGGCGTTGGAGAATGTGATGATGCCGGGCCTGATCGCTGGACGGAGTATCAGTGTTTGCACCCCAAGAGCAATGGAATTACTGGAACGATTGAATGTTTCTGCCCGTGTTCAACACAAACCAGGACAGCTTAGCGGCGGCGAGCAGCAGCGCGTTGCCGTAGCGCGTGCGCTATTCAATAGCCCCAGCGTGGTATTAGCCGATGAGCCATCCGGAAACTTGGACTCTGCACATGCCAAAGAATTGCACCAATTATTCTTCGATCTGCGCACGGAACTGGGCCAGACTTTCGTGATCGTTACGCACAACGAGGAATTGGCGGGCATGGCCGATCGACGACTGGTGATGAAGGACGGGGTGATGTGAGGCGAATAATACCATGGCTTGCGGCAACCCTGAATAGGTAGCATCGTCTATCTTGCAGCAACGATCCATAACTAACATGATCCGTGCAAAACTGTTGTTCACGAAGATATGCCTTGCGGCATTCAGCATTTCAGGCGCGGCTCAGGATGGGGCGTTGGATCCTACATTCAACGTTGGTGATGCTGGTTTCAGCAGGGGTGACGGCACGGGAGGTGTTAACGTGGTAGTTCCTTTGTCTGATGGAAAGGTGCTGATCGGAGGTTCAGGCACATTTTACAATGGAGAACCTTTTGGCCGTATTGGGCGTGTGAATGTGGATGGGCTTTTGGACGCCGGGTTCATTACTGGCACTGGTGCCGACAATATTATTCGGACCATGGCTTTAAGGCCTGACGGAAAAATACTAATTGCAGGGGATTTTACCAGTTACAACGGCGTTGCCCGAAACCGCATAGCACGATTGAACGCCGACGGGAGCTTGGACTTAGCATTCAATCCTGGATCTGGAGCAGATGCCCCGATACTCAAATTGGTTTTGCAACCCGATGGGGGCGTGGTCATTGCAGGGGAATTCACAAACTTCAATGCGACACCACGAGGCCGCATCGCCCGACTTCTCGTGAATGGGGCGTTGGATACAAGCTTCGATCCCGGATCCGGGGCCAATAACATCATTCGCTCGATCGCATTGCAAGCAGATGGAAAGGTGGTGATGGGCGGGGAGTTTGCGACGTACAACGGGACAGGACGAAGTCGCATTGCTCGTTGTAACACGGATGGCAGTCTGGACTCGAGCTTCGATCCAGGTACGGGGCTCGCCTATGCTGGAATTTACACACCGAACGTACAGTCGATCAGTATTCAAACAGATGGCAAGATCCTGTTCGCAGGTCAGTTCACCGGATACAACGGCACTACGCGAATGCGAATAGCCCGCGTAGATGCGAATGGGGGGCTTGACGCGAGCTTTGATCCAGGCTTGGGAACGAATAGAACACTTTACTCAACTGCGGTCCAAGCTGATGGCAAGATCCTTATTGGCGGCGACTTTATTACCTATAACGGCACACCCCGTAAAATGGTAACCCGCTTGAATGCGAATGGAACTCTGGACGCAGGCTTCGGGAATGCAACTGGCGCCGATGATTATGTACTATCGATCGCCGTTCGAACCAATGGAGAGATCTTTATTGGTGGCTATTTCCGATCTTACAATTCAACTGGTCCTAGCGGTATCGCCAAATTAAACGCAGATGGCAGCCTTAATGGAACTTTTAATCCTGGGAATGCTGCAAATGGCCTGATCTATACTTCAGCAATACAACCTAATGGCAAGATCCTAATTGGAGGTCTTTTTACAAGTTATCAAGGTTATAGTCGGAATAGGATCTCACGCTTGAACGCAAATGGCACGTTGGATACAAGCTTCGACCCAGGTACCGGCATCCCAACCAATTGGGTAAACGATATAGTTGTTCAGCCCGATGGAAAGATCATACTTGCCGGGAATTTTGACATGTATAATGGCATAGCCTGCAATAACATAATTAGAATTAATACGGACGGAAGTTTAGATCCAGGATTCACACCAGGCACGGGACCTGGATCTTCTGCATTATGCGCTGCACTGCAAACGGACGGTAGATCCTGCTCGGTGGTTTATTTGGAACATACAATGGCGGCACGCGACGTGGCTTGGTACGATTGAACCCGAACGGTACACTTGACAGCACCTTTGACCAGGGAGTGGGAATCAATTCTGCCGGGTGGGTGAGAACGCTAAGTATACAGACCGATGGGCGGATCTTGGTCGGAGGGTTGTTCAGTAGTTACAACGGAACAAGCCGGATCAACTTGGCCCGGTTGAACATGAACGGTTCTTTGGATAGCAGTTTCGATCCAGGCACATCAACTAGTAGTGTTGTAATGTCGACCGTTTTACTAGCTGATGGCAGATTCTTAATTGGAGGTGGAATTACCAGTTATAATGGAACACCAACTGGAAACCTTGTGCGTGTGAACAGCAACGGAAGTTTGGATCTAAGTTTTGCGATCGGTACAGGTGCCAACGCAGTAGTAAATTCCATTGGTCTTCAACCAGATGGAAGAATTGTTATTGGTGGAAATTTCACAAGTATTAATGGTTTGTCGCGTAGCCGAATTGCTCGGTTGTTCGCTGACGGTTCCGTGGACCCTAATTTCAATTCAAGTCCGGGGAGTAATGCCGCAATTCGAAAAGTAAACTTACAACCCGATGGAAAGATCCTGATCAGCGGTGATCTCACCTCCTTCAACGGCACCGGCCGCAACCGTATAGCTCGTCTGCACGGTACTTCCACAATGCCATCCATAGCAACATCTGTCTTCCTGGATGGCCCATACACCAGTAGTTCGATGAACGATGCCCTACGCACCCTACCCTCCTTCCCGCTCACGGAACCATTCACCACAATGGGTTACAGCAGACCAGTGTTCAACCCAGGAGCAACTATCGGTTCCAACGTTCTATCTGCCACCGGCAACAACGCCATCGTCGATTGGGTAATCGTGGAAATGCGCCCAGCCACTTCGCCGAGTACGGTAGCCGCAAGCCGCGCGGTACTCCTTCAACGCGATGGTGATGTCGTGGACCTCGATGGAGTTAGTACTGTGGGCTTCTCAGGACTTGCCGCAGGTAATTATTGCGTTGCTGTGCTTTCGCGGAACCACCTGCCCGTTATGCTCTCCCCCAGCACGCCAGTAGCATTCGGTGGTGCGGTGGCTAACGTGGACTTCACACATCCGACCACCCAAGTCTATGACAATGATTCACGGACAAATGTGGGTGGCACCATGACCGTTGTCACAGGCGATGTCAACTTCAACGGAACTGTTCAATACACGGGCACCAACAACGACCGCGACCTTATCCTGCAACGCATAGGCGGTGTGGTGCCTACAAACTCGGTAACCGGGTATTGGGCAGAAGATGTGAACATGGATGGCGTTGTGCGCTATACTGGCACAGGCAACGACCGCGATCGGATCTTGCAAAGTATCGGTGGTACGACACCTACGGCTACCGTTGCTGCACCGCTTCCCTAAAATTATTGTCAGTAGCTGGGAACTTCCCTTTTACCCTTGATCAAAAGGTTGATCTTGTCATTCCCCCTACCTTTCCGGCCAATGTCCGCATGGAAAGCGCCATCCCGTTCGATCTTTCGTTTGCTGATCGTCATCTTACTGTGCAGCATTGGGTTCAATGTGTGGTTCGTTGTGCGGGATCAGAACCGAAAAGTGGAATTCAATGATCATGTTGATCCGCAGATCGAAGGGCGGGCTGCGCTGAATGCGACCATGAAGATAGAACCTCATACGATCCTGTTCCTTGGCGACAGCCACGTTGAGATGTTCCCGTTGAACGATCTTTTTCCGAATAAGAAGATCTTGAATTTAGGGGTCTCTGGCAGCAAGCTGGATCAGGTTATCGATGGTCAGGCAAGGATCGATCTTGGTAACACACCGGAGAAGATCTTTATCATGGCCGGAGTGAATGATATTTTCCACGGCTCTAATCCTGAAGATGTTGGGAAACGCATGGAACAATTGCTGAACATCCTTCAAGAACGCTACCTCGCTGTTCCACTTTTCGTACACGCCATTCTACCAACACGCGAGCCCTCTTTCGCGTATGCGATCATCGCAAGCAATGCACTATTGAAGCCGATCTGCGATGAACACGGTGTTACATTCATCGACATGTATGCGACCGTTGAACAGAATGGTCTGATCCGCAGCGAATTGGTCTATGACCAGATCCATTTGAACGCGGAGGGTTATGCCCTGTGGGCGAAGGTGCTCGAACCCTTTTTGAATTGATCGCATAGGACCATGCTCTTCTCGGCGATCGAATTCTGGTTCTTCTACCCTGTTGTCTTTCTGCTGTATTGGTTCGTCACGAAGGGCAATTTGCGGTTGCAGAACGGGATGCTTTTGCTTGCGAGCTACTTTTTCTATTCCTGTTGGGATTGGCGTTTTTTATTCTTGCTGATATTCAGCACGCTCTTGGATTTTTCCAGCGGACTTTTGATCCGCAGCAGTAGCACGAAATGCCAGACCGTGCAATGAGCCACACAACAGAAAGATGATAATAATGACTAGATTTAGAATTAGCATTTTCCCATGGCTGCTTCCAATGGGGAAGAAAACAAATTCCCGGAACCATGTCGTGAGCGAGAAGCACCAATACTGACAAAACGGGGGACTTTATAGTGAAAAACACGGAAACGAGAAATCCTTCATCAGGTTCAAACCGAATAGCAGAATGCAGCCGATGGCGATATCGCTATACCCGAAATAATTACCGAATACTGCATTACGCGATAGAAAATCCCAAGAACTAATGTTGCTCCGCTGCACTCCACATTATTCGAGAAAACGTGATCCACATCTATCTCGCAATTGTCCGTTAATACCATTTTCATAAATAGACCCACAGCATTTGCAGCGACCCCCATTGACAGCAAATGCTTAGTTGAACAGGCACAACTCCCTGAGCTGAGATAACAGATTACTGGGACGTTGGATGGGCCCAGCGACTAGCTATGGAAACAAACTCACATACGCCTCAAAGGCAATCATATCGTACGTTGGTTGCAATTTGCTCTTATACGCCTCGAAGCTATAACACACAGTTTGGAACTGTGTAAAAGCTAAAATCTACCGGAAGGATGATATTCAACCTTCCAACATGAAAACTCCCGACTAGCAGATTGAAAGCCTCAACAAAATTTTCTTGGAAAAATTGGTATACTTAAAAAAGGCTAGAGAGACCCAAGTTTAGGGCAAGAGTGGTCCAAAGTACGTACTTGCCTTCACCTTGATCGGTCTTAGTTCTGGTCCAGGACCAAAATAATACACCAATTTGCTGAATGCAATAAGAATAAGTACACCTGGATCCGACCAGCCATAGAGCAAATAACTCGCCAACAATAAAATAGCACTGGGGCGTATTACACTTTTACCCTACACCCACCCATGAAAGATGAAGACCAACGGAAGGAAAACCACAATATCCATAGAGTCGAATAGCATTTGGTGCATCGCGGTAACAAGATTCGCAAAGATGTGGTAGCAATAGAACAGAGCAAGTTATTAAAGGTCAAACAGCTTATCACTTTCACCTTATGACACAAATGAACATATGGGTTCCTCCCTTAGATCAGTAATCAATTGTTTTCTGCTCTATGTCTTTCAACCATGCATCCAGAGTAACCATTTCTTTATCGCAAATGATCTTTTCCTTCAAAAGTGCCGAATATGCTCTGTAAAGGTTATTCTTTATGTCCTCTGTTCTAATAATGGAATTTGCGACCAAGTCAACTACGCTTTCCGAATGTTGATACATTGGAATCTCCGAAATGAAATCATTCATATGATCATGAGCGTTTCTTTTTTGAACAACAGATGCATTCGTGAAGCCAAGCTGATATCCATATAACCACATGATCGGTTGAGCTACCAATCCTCGTAGGATGTCAGTGAACCTGAAAGTTACATAGCTAGGCAGATAAAGTAGTGGAAATAATTCCTTCCTGAAAATTGTGTTTTGCGAATTAAAAGGGCTAATGGTCCCAATTCCCAACACGACTGGTTCTCGATCTTCAAAATAACATGGCGCACCATTCGTCAATCGATATATTGCATCTACATCAGGATCTTGATCTGCAAGTCCCTGCCAAACACCAACCTTGCAAATATTGGACACCAAATCTTTCTCCAGTTCGAAATTCTTCAAGATCAGGCTCAATGGTAATCCTCTTGCCCATATTTTCTCCTTGGAGAATAGCTGATATATGTTTACAAATCCTCTGTTTCCCTCAACACAATCATATTTATTTTCAAAATCGGGGAAGCCCCAATTAACTTTTGGATAATTATCGTCATCAGTGTCGATGATAAGGTCCGTCCCAAATTCAATTGCTTTCAAATAACCTATCATTTTTCTGGAATAGTGATCAAAAGGAAGGATTTTGGCTAATTCGTAGCCACTACTTTCTTGCACTTCCAGAGGTAAATAGGTGACGTTCTTACAAAACCAGTTCTTAGGTGTTTTCCTATCACCAACGACAATTAGGTGACGACCCTTCTGTTTAGAAAACGCAACAACTGATTCCGTTGGATCAAAAATCGAAGTTATCACTATGTAACTCATCTTAGGCTTGTGTTCCATTTTGATAACTTAACCGGATGCAAATAAAGTTGATCACTTGGAAAATGATCAAGTAATTGTTGCAATTCATTATCAAACTTATCGAGCTCCATATATTCTTCTTTAGTCCAAAGCGCCTTGCCTTTAAGCTTTAGCTCATTTTCAGTAACTATTTCTTTGGCTACCAAAACCATAGCAGTGGGTATCGCCACTTCTACGAATAACTGAGTTGCGGCAAATACGCCACAATAGTGACAAAATTGCTTTATCGAATTTGAATCGATAATAAAAATATCTGAATAACTACCAACAATTGGATAAGAAAGATTAAATTTCGCATCAGAACTTCTTAAATAATTCAGAATAAAATTACAGTGCTTCAAACTTCCACGACCAAAAAATGGTTTGATCCAGTCCTTTAATTTATTCGGAGTTTTCCAGATCTGCCTAAATCGAAGTGGTTCTATTGACAACTCGAATTGCTGAAATTTGGTTAACGCATGCTCATAGTCAGGAAGTTCACCATCAGCTTCCACACCATTCGCTTTTAATTTCCAATGATATGCGTCACCAACTCTCGACCACCAGAACCCCGGATCATGCAAGGTAATAAAACCTGGAATGAAACATGTTTTAGCGGTTAACCTGATGCATTCAGCATAATTATACTCATTGATCACAGGGTTTAAAAGCAAATCGTCTGCAATAAAAAAATAATGAATATATTCTTCTCTAAAATAACTTTTCATCCCTTGTGTGACATACCCTTGAAAATATAACGAACATTCGTAAACAGAAATTACATTTTCCCTATTACCAGTATAGAAAGGCACTAAGTGATAAATGTTTCTAAACCTATCCTTGTAAAGCTTCTCTATTACTTCAATATTTTGATTAAATTGGTGGTTATATATTATTATCAATGCTACTTTGCTCATTTTAATGTCGTTTAAGAATTTCCTTTGCCTTAGAAGCCATCTCAAAAATAACTTTTGAGAATTATCATTACGCAAGCCAACTGCACCATGCCTAAGAAGAGGTCTGCATGGTATTCATACCGAACGAATGTACGGCGCGAGTTAAACAACCACGCGA
>Ga0209170_1000026_pt1 | contig 163706 bp, 121 predicted proteins | sample KloWWTKNB14_bulk_FD_187178 | JGI IMG/M metagenome (GOLD analysis project Ga0209170, IMG submission 187178) | Active sludge microbial communities from Klosterneuburg, Austria, studying microevolution and ecology of nitrifiers - Klosterneuburg... | ecosystem: Engineered > WWTP > Aerobic digester...
TGGATGGCTTCTTGCTCGAACTTGGCGTAGTCGAACGCCTTCTCTTTTTCAACTTTTCTCTTTTTCATGGGGCAAGTTTCTGAATGGTTTGTCAAACTATCCTTGACACACTTTTCAGAATACTCTCCATGGGTTCACGGGATCAACAAGAAGAAGCGCTGTGAACTTGACATTTGATCACTTACATCCCGTGGGTACCTCGTTCACTGCGATACCAGATCTCGCAGCTGGCACCGTCGGTAGTCTTCTTGATGGCCTTCGCGAACCAGATGAAGTTCGAGAAGAGGCTAATATCGCAACCATTCCCGGCAAGGCTTCTATGATTGGTGAATGGCTTTGGACGGGCTCGCCTTCATTGTACAAAGTGGTGGTCTGCATCGAGAGGGGTGTCAATGGCATTCAATCCTACCGAATGGGCAATCCACTTGGGGTAACTGATGGACCCAACCCCGGTAGATAGGGCTGGCAGTTTCCCGCCAACCCTACCAAGCACTAGCACGCCCAATCTGGATGGTCAAAGACCAGTGGACGCCCAGGGAATCGCCTCTTCAATATCTCAAAGGATTGGGTTGTCGTTGTGCCCCTTCCAAAATCATCTTTGTTCGTGGATCGCAGCGTTCAAAAAGGTCATTCCTCCATTCCACTCCATCAAAGTTAATATCAGCATTCTCCGGTATCTCAACGCCATGCAAGAACCGACGGCCTTGGTGAACTATCCCGAACCTTCGTGCGGGACCTCTGTTGTACAAACCAACTAGTTGAGGTGCCCCACCGCAGAAATTATCCATCTCATCGGCCAATGCATGACATAGGCACTGATAAGCCGCCCGACTTGTCTTCCGGTCATTCCCACTTTGGTACTCTTCGAACCTCCTTCTGAAAATAGCAGCTCCTGATCCAAGGACGGCTAAAGTGTACGAGTGAGGCTTGAAGACTTCAGTCTTCATTTCCCATGCATTCGTCTTACTTGTCCATCTTAGTGTGCGACAGAGAAAGTCGGATTCACTTGCTCTTGAGGCCAACAAGAATTCCACAGAGTCACCTGCAAGTCTTGAAGCCCCTAGAATATACTCCTGTAAGCAGCACTTGATCATGCTTTCAACAGCATCGAGTCGAGTATCGTTGGAGCTGGTTTCCGAGAAAAGGACACCACAGTCCGCTGCTTCTACAACCTGACCTAACACTTGTGAAGGGAAAAGCACATCTCCACAGTAACCCACCACAATTGGCTCTTTGGCACAACCAAACACTTTTCGTCCTCTATCGTAGTTCGCAGAAGACGACCAAGAAATTCGACTATCACTTGCGATGTAGAGGGAGGAAATCTTCCTATAATCTACTCCAATCCATGAAACGAGAAGAGTCATTCGTTCAAATTGTTAAGCCACTGCGTCACAGCTGGCGAATGTACCCCCCTCCCGCAGTTCGCACCAAGGCGGGACAGGTCCTATACTGGCGCTCGGGGTTTCCCAAGTGCCCATCCCTTCCGGCCTCCGGCCATCTTCAACGCATCTCCACACATCATGTATAAACCTTCAAGATGTGCGCTGCGGACCACCTGAAAGAGAGCGGACGAATGGACCATTGGCGGAGCCCGCCCGAGGCGGATCAAGCGCCGGGCACAGGGCAGAGCCGTGAGGTTATTGTAAAGCCGAGCGCCGGGGGTGGAGCGTTTAACAGCTATGGAAAACGAAGCTGTTCAATCACTGGTCCGTATCTGAGATCTGCGCCTTCGTTGTGTACAACTTGCCCACCTCACAATGTCTGATCTTTGCCCTCGCGTGATTAAGTTGCCGAAACACAACTGACGGCTATCCCGTCAAGCGAAGAAGATGACAAGTGTAGAGATCTGTGCCGGTGCGGGAGGCCAGTCCCTGGGGTTGGAGCGGGCTGGCTTTGGGCATGAGGCCTTGGTGGAGATCGATGATGCCTGCTGCGCGACGTTGCGGAGCAACCGCCCGGAGTGGAATGTGCTGCACGGCGATGTCACGCAGTTCGATGGCCGACCGTACAAGGGTATCGATCTGCTTGCGGGCGGTGTTCCTTGTCCGCCGTTCTCGGTGGCCGGCAAACAGTTAGGGGCCAAGGATGAGCGCGACCTATTCCCCGAAGCGCTGCGCCTAACGGACGAGATGCGGCCACGTGCCGTGCTGCTGGAGAACGTCCGCGGCTTCCTTGACCCCTCGTTCGCGGACTACAGGACCAAGCTCTTCAAGAACTTCCGGAAGCTGGGCTACGTGCCGGACATCAAACTGTTCCATGCCTCGGACCATGGCGTTCCGCAACTACGCCCACGCGTGGTGATCGTCGCCTTGCGTTCCGATGATGCCGATCACTTCACTTGGCCAGAGAAATTGAACACATCTGTTCGCACCGTCGGTGATACGCTTGTTGACCTGATGGCCGCGAACGGTTGGAAGAAGGCAGAACAATGGGCGGCTGGTGCGCAGTCCATTGCACCCACGATCGTAGGCGGATCCAAGAAGCACGGCGGTCCGGACCTCGGCCCGACACGTGCCCGAATGGCATGGGCACAGTTGGGTGTGGAAGGTCGGACGATCGCGGAAGAAGCACCCGAGCGCGGCTTCGTCGGCAACCCACGGCTAACCGTTCGCATGGTGGCCCGCATCCAAGGCTTCCCGGACGATTGGCATTTCACAGGAAGGAAGACGGCAGCTTACCGACAGGTGGGCAATGCATTTCCTCCACCGGTGGCTGAAGCAGTCGGAAGGAGCATTGCACGGATGTTCGAGTTGGCGGCACAACGGACCGTTATGGTGGCGTGATGGCGAAGGCGAAACGTGGCGAAGGGGCAAGATCCAAACTACGCCGATACTTTCTGGAGAATGTCGGCGAGGTACTCGACTCTGCAACGCTATTCGAAGTTTCGGGAGGCACCAATGAGTTCGGTCGACGGATCCGTGAATTGCGGAATGAAGAGGGCTACGATATCCAAACCCACAACGACCGCAGTGACCTGAAGCCAGGGCAATACATTTTGCTTTCCGCCAAACCCAAGCCTGCCTTTGAGCGCAATATCTCGAAAGAGACCCGCGCCCACGTATTGGACCGGAATGGCTTCACATGTCAGATGTGTGGCGCTGCTGCCGGGGAACCACATCCTTATGACAACGGGCGCAAGACCCGTCTACACTTGGGCCACATCATCGACAAGTCAATGGGCGGGGATGACAGCCCGAACAACTTGCGTGCGATCTGTTCTGTGTGTAACGAAGGGGCCTCGAACCTGACCTTGAACCGACCGGATGCGATCAAACTGATCGCACAGGTGCGACGTGCTCCGGCCAAGGACCAGTTGGATGTGCTGAAGTGGTTACTGCAGAAGTTTCCGAAGCAGGCGAAGGGGTGATCACTGCTCCCCGAAGCTCTCCTATGGCAACCACCTCCCCACACCGGCGCTCGGCCCCGGTGCCTCATCCGGGGTTCCCGAGTGCCCATCCCTTGCGGCCTCCGGCCATCTTCAACGCATCTCCACACATCATGTATAAACCTTCAAGATGTGCGCTGCGGACCACCTGAAAGAGAGCGGACACATGGACCATTGGCGGAACCCGCCAATGGCGGATCAAGTGCCGGGCACAGGGCAGAGCCGTGAGGTTATCGTTAAGCCGCGCGCCGGGGTCGGAAATGCCATTGTCACTATGATCAATTAACTTAGATGCTTGGAACGCAAGATCATTCTGCACATAGAGAAGCTGCCGGAAGGCTTCTATCTCGCCACTTCCGATTCGTTGCAGGGCTTGGTGGCGCAAGGGCGTACCATAGCCGAGACCTTGGAGATCGCACGTGATGTAGCGAAGAAGCTCATCGAATCCAGTGAACCGGACACCGACATTAAAGCGGTCGAGTTCGGCGACAACTTCGATCACCCCTTAGTGATCGGGTTCTGATGGGTCGGCTCGGCGGTTTCCGCTACCGTGAGATCATTTCCCGGTTGAAGCGCTTCGGATTCATCTTCCACCGCCAAGCGGCGGGAAGTCATGAGATCTGGTATTGTGAACAAACGAAACGGTATACCACAATACCCACCACACCGGTGACATGCCGGAAGGAACGTTGCGCGCCATACTCAAGTAAGCGGAAGTTGATGTGGAGGAGTTCCTCAAAGCACGTTGAAGCCCGGCATCCTCAGCAGCACCGACCCCACCATCTCCGACCTTTGCCTCCTCATGGCAAATTGCCGGAACACAACGGACGGCTATCGCGCCAAGCGATGAACACGATGCATTCCACCTACTGCTCGTTCATAGCTCTCCTGCTGCTCGGTACTTCAGCATGCACCACTCCTGCTCCGAAAGGCCCGGTGTCGAACGGCGATGTGGTGATCTCTGTTTTCGATACCTGCCACGTGCGGTTCGACACGGCCTGGAAGAAAGGCGAGGCGCCGGATACCTACGGACTGCTCCGGCTGGATGCGGGAAGGGTCGTGATGACCAAGATCACCGTCCCTCATTTCGATAAACGGGTGGACGTACATCTCCGCATGCGCTTGGTCTCGCTCGGTGACCCGTGGGACAAAGCCGGTTCGCTCTTCATCTTGCCCGGTGCGGACCTTCCCCTTTTCCAGCAGGTGGAGAACGGGACCCTTCCGATGGATACCACCGGATACCCGGGCGTGGTGGCGCAAGCCGGCTATGCACCGGCGATCGAGCTCCTCCGCTTCATGACACCCTTTGGCATCGGGCATTTCAGCGATACGGCACGGGTAAGGCCGCCGATCTATGTGCCGCAATGGGAGAAGAGCGTCACCTGGGAGGCGGACATCACTCCCTTGCTCAGCGCGTTGGAAGGCGAGGTCTGGCTGGGCTGTTACATCGACACTTGGACCAAGGAAGGCTTTTCGATCACCGTTGAACTGACCTTCGATGAGAGTGATATCGCAGGTGACCTGGTGAAAAAGCAACAGGTGCTCCCACTGTGCAACACCGTCAGGTACGTGCATCCGCAAAGGGCGTACGCAGCCTTTCACGATGGGCCGCTGGACGTCCCCTTCAACCTGCCCGACTCCGCCAAGGACGTCCAACTGCACTACATCACCACCGGCCATGGTGGCCATGAGGGTGGGGATGAATTCGTCCGGAAGGAGAACAGGATCTCGTTGGACGACAGCCTGGTCAAGGCCTTCACCCCATGGCGTGACGATTGTGCAAGTTTCCGCCGCTTCAATCCCACCTCAGGGGTGTGGCGGGTGAAGACCAAGGATTACCACGGAAAGCCGGAGGAACAATCACTGGCCTCCTCGGACCTGTCCCGCTCGGGATGGTGCCCGGGAAGCATGGCAGACCCCGTAGTGATGGAGCTGCATGACCTGGGACCCGGAGAACACGTGTTGTCCATCGCCATTCCGGAGGCCCAGCAATGGGACGGCAAGGCCAATGAACTCAATCATTGGTTAGTCTCCGCTTATTTGACTTGGCGGGAGTGAGGGACATGGGACCATCGAAGGGAGGGTCGGCCGCAGGTGCCGATGCGATGATCGAGGAGCGCTTCTCGCGTCCTATGCACGGATCGTGACGATCTTCACCCCATGCGCCGCTGGACGTTCGTATGGCTCGTATTGCTTCTCGGTGCCGCGCGCGCCCAGGATACAGGCACTGCCGTGGAACGGATGGCGAGCTTGCGGGCCGCCGGTGAGATGGATTCCTTGCAGCAGGTGGCCATCGACCTGCTCAAGCAACTTCCGCCGGGGCCGGGCATTCCGCGCTACGAAGCGGAGTGGCAGTTGGCATTCGCATTGAGCGCCAACAACGATGCCTTGGGCGCCATATCGCACGCGCAGCAGGGCTTATTGATCGCGTATGCGTTACGCGACTCCAGCCGCATGCTCGGTTCGCTCTACCAGCTCACCAAGTTCAACGTGGAAGGGCGGCACTACGAGGAAGCGGACCGCCATCGACGCGAGCACCTGGCAACTGCTCAAGCCTACGGTAAGGACACCATCCAACTTGCGCTCGCCCTAAACAGCATGGGCAGCATGTACAGTCGACTGGAAAAACCCGACTCGGAGATCTACTTCTACCGCGAGGGGTTGCATTTGCTTGGTGACCGCAAGCATCCGGTGAAACAGGCCCTCATGGGCAACCTGGCCAGTGTGCTCAGTGCACAGGGCGATCATCATGAAGCGGCATTGCTGCTGCAACAAGTTGCGGCGGAACTGGACAGTGCCGATCTGCGCAACAGGGCATGGGCACTGAACAACCTGGGGCAGTCCTTGATGCATGCACAGCGGTACAAAGAGGCATTGAACGTGCTGAATGAAAGTGATTCCCTGAACAACACGAGCGGCGGCGCACTGGACCTGGCCATCGAACTTGCGGAAGTGCGGGCGGACATCCTGGAAGCCATGGGCGACAATGCCGGCGCTTTCAAGCTGATCAAGCAGGCGCGCGACCTGCAGGACACCTTGTTCGACCGCTCCATGAACGAACAGTTGCTCGAACTGGAGACACGCTTCGGGACGAAGCTGAAGGAAGAGGAGATCCAACGGCTCGATGCGCAGGCGCACGCACAGGAGGAACGACTTCGGCTGCGCAACATCCAGCTGTATGGAAGCCTCGCGCTCGCATTGCTTGCCTTGGCCGCAGTAGTGCTCGTGTGGCGCAGCCTGCGACAGAAACGCCGCTATTCGGTGGTGCTGGAACAGCTGAACAGCGAGCTGAAGGAACAACGTTCGCGCATCGAGGAGATCAACGCCCTGCTACGCATGAAGGTGTTGCGCACGCAGATGGATCCCCACTTCATCCACAATTGCCTGAACGCGATCCGTGCGCTCTCCCTGAAAGGCGACCACGAACGTGCCGATGAATACCTCGAAGGCTTCGCGCGGTTGCTCCGTACCGTGCTGGAGCACAGCGTGCGCGACCGCATCACGTTGGAGGAAGAGATCGCCTTCCTTGAGGACTACGTGAAGCTGGAACAACTGCGCTTGGGTGATGACTTCACGTGGTCGATCACCGCGGACCAAGCCCTGATCGATGATGAGCCGCTGATCCCGTCCCTGATGGTGCAGCCCTTCGTGGAGAACGCGATCTGGCATGGCTTGGCACCAAGGTCCGGCCCCAAACGATTGGAAGTCTTCTTCGCGGAAAAAGACGGTGCGATCACCTGTACCGTGGAGGACAACGGCATGGGCCGGACCGACAAGGTGCCCACACCCGGAAGACGGTCCCTGGGCCTGCAGCTCACGAGTGAACGCTTGCAGTTGCTCACCGAACGCCTCGATAACGAAGGGGCCTTCCACGTGGTGGACCTCAAGGACGGGCAAGGAGCACCGACCGGCACGCGGGTCAGCCTGAAATTGTAGCGGTGCGTGATAACTTGTGCCCATGGTGCGAGCGGTGATCGTGGACGATGAGGAGGAAGCACGCGACGTGCTCCGCGCCATGTTGCATCGCTGTGCATCGGACGTCGAGATCCTGGCGGAAGGATCCTCCATGGCGGAAGCCAAGGCATTGATCGCCGAACACAAACCCGATCTGCTCTTCCTCGATGTGCAGATGCCCGGCGGCGATGGCTTCGAACTCCTGAAGCATCTCGGCCACTGGGACTTCGATGTGGTCTTCACCACCGGCAGCAGCCAACACGCCATCCAAGCCATCCGCTACAGCGCGCTCGACTACTTGATGAAGCCAGTGCTCGGTGATGAATTGCGCGCAGCGATCGATCGGCACATCGCTAAGCGCCCGACGGATCCAGATGTGCAGGCCCACTTGCTCCACAACATCGCGCAGCCCGATGAGCGCACCATGAAGTTGAGCATCACCAGCGGTGATCGCACACTGGCCATCGACCCCGCCGACATCGCCTGGTGCCAGGCCGATGACAACTATACCGCGCTGCACCTCGCCGATGAGCGCCGTTTGGTCGCCGCCCGCACGTTGATGGACTATGACCGGATGCTTTCACCGCTCGGTTTCATCCGCGTACACAAGAGCGCGCTGGTGAACCGCCGCCATGTGGAGGGCATCGATGGCGAAGGGCGCGTGCGGCTGCGCAACGGTACACGTGTGGAGATCAGCCGGAGGCGGCTGGAGGAAGTGACGCGCGAGCTGCGGGCCAAGTGATCCCGGCTTGGCGGGAGTTGACCGTTCCCTCGATCCCTTGCCGTTCCCTCGGTACTTCCGGCCCTGTTGGCGCGGAACCTGTTCCTTCGTTGGAAACTCCCCGACCCATGTGCTTGATCCCATCCCGCTTGACCACAGCCGCCGCGCTGATGGTCGCCATGCTTCCCGCTACAGCCCGTCAGGGAGATGTGGCATACTCGCCCACGGGCTTCATCCCGAACCGGGGCCAATTGGTCGATCAGCAAGGGAAGCCCAATGCAGAGGCCCTGTTCCTGTTCCAGGGCGACGGCCTGAATGTGCAGTTGCGGCAAGGTGGTTTCTCATACGACACGTGGCAAGAGGTATCGGAGGCAGCGGATGGATCCGGCGAAAAGCACGATGTCCGCATGCACCGTATCGACATCGATCTGGGGAGCAGTGATCCCGCTGCGCGTTGGGAGGCCTTCGATGCTTCACTTGATGTGCTGAACTACTACACCACCGGGACGGCTGAGGAAGGGGTCACGGGGGTGCATCATTACCGACGCGTGCTGTGCCGCAACATCTATCCCTTCATCGATCTGGAGTTCCGGACCACGGATGATAATAGCGGCGTGAAATACGACTTCATCGTGCGCCGCGGTGGTGATCCGGCGATGATCCGCATGCGCTATCGCGGTGCCACGGCAGCTTTGAACGCAACATCACCGGCCATATCGCTGGCGTGGGATGAAGGCGTGCTGCACGATCGCGTGCCGAAGAGCTATTGGCAGACCCGTGCGGAACAGCAGCATGCATCCGTATCGCTGTTCGAAGTGGAACCGAACGTGTTCACCTTTCAATTGAAGGACGCTGCGGCGCCGTGGACGGAGGACCGCACCTTGGTGATCGACCCGGTCCCGGACCTGGAGTGGGGCACCTACTACGGCAATGCCGACCACCATGGCAGCATGAACGCGGTGGCCATCGATGCGAGCGGGAACACGTTCGCTGCGGGTACGATCGGACTGACCGGCATGGCAACAGCAGGGACGCATGACCAAACCCTTTCCGGCAGTGGGGATGCCCTACTGGTGAAGTTCGATGCGAACGGACAGCGTATTTGGGCCACGTACTACGGTGGTAACGATCACGACTTCGGCAACGGCGTGGCGGTGGATGCCAATGGCAACATCTACCTAACAGGCGATTCTTGGAGCACGAGCGGCATCGCCACGCTCTTCTCCCACCAAATGACGCAGGCCGGACAGACCGATGCTTTCCTGGTGAAGTTCACGCCGCAAGGAACACGGGTGTGGGGCACGTACATGGGCGGCTCCTCCTCGGACCGTGCGAACTCGATCGTGATCGACGGTGCCGGGAACCCGGCGATCGCAGGCACCACTTCATCGACCAGTGGCATTGCGACCGGTGGTGCGGCCGATGGCACGCTCGGGGGCGGCAACGATGCGTTCCTCGCAAAATTCAACGCATCGGGTGTGCGCCAATGGTCCACTTACTTGGGAGGGACCGGAACGGATGTGGGCAATTCCGTAACGTGTGATGGAACCATTTTCTTCCTTGCGGGGACCACGATGTCGGCATCCGGGATCGCATCGGGTACCGCGCACGATGCCACCTACAGCGGTTCCGGCTTTGATGCCTACTTGGTGAAATACAGCGGGTCCGGGCAGAAGGTGTGGGGCACCTACTATGGCAGCACCGGCACTGACGCGGGTAATAGCTGCTTCGCTGAAACAGGCACGGGCAATGTTTACTTGGCGGGACAGTCGACTTCGACAAGCGGCATCGCGACGGGGGGTTCACATCAGCAGTTCCTTTCGGGGGGACAGGACGGTTTCCTGGTCAAGTTCAACAGTGCATGCACCCGGCAATGGGGCACGTATCTCGGCGGGTCGGGCACCGACGGCATCGCGAGCGTTGCCGTGGGCTCGTTCTCGCGGGTGTTCGTTTCGGGCGGAACGACGTCCACTTCCGGCATCGCCACCCTTGATGCATGGAGCACCGCACTTTCCGGCCCGTCGGATGCGATGGCGGTGGGGTTCACCAATTCCGGCTCGCGCGTATGGGGCACGTATTACGGTGGCGAGGACGGCGAGAGCGCGCTGGGCATGGCCGTCTCGGGAACCGACTTCGCGTTGGTCGGTTACACGGAATCCTCGACAGGCATCGCCACCTCGGGTGCGTTCCAGACCACATCCAACGCATCCCCGAACAACTACAGCAAGTTCGTGGCCCGTTTCACCGCACCGGTCTTCTCCGCAAAGAATGCCAACGCTGCGAGTGATGCGAGCGACGAGCTCGTTGTGCGCGCTGATGCAGCTGGCTTCAGCGTCGTGCTTCCCGGAGCGGTCCAGGAGCTTGCCGCAAGCACTGTGATGCTCCGGGTAGCCGATGTGCTGGGTCGAGGCGTATTGGAGCAACGCATTCCCGTGGATCAGCGAGAGGTCAGGTTCGATCGCTCCGTATGCGGGGTCGGCGCGTATCTCGTGATCCTGGAAAGCGCCGATCAACGTTGGGTGGTGCGCGTGGTGATCCATTGAGGGGGTCCCGGTCCAGTTCCCGACCGGTCGGGAACTGGACCGTTCCCTCGATCCCTTACCGTTCCCTCGGAAGTTCTTTCATGCCGTGGCGAAAGACCTTCACTTGGTGGCCAATAACCCATCATCATGAAGACCATTTCAGCCCTGCTCGCCTGTATGACCATGGCATTCGCCGCGAACGCCCAATGGACGAACTTCCCGGACGCACCGCTGGCGATCTGCGCAGCAGCGAACGAGCAGAACGCCGTGAAGGCCGTGAGCGATGGGGCGGATGGCTGGTATGTGCTCTGGCTCGATGGGCGCGTGAGCAACAGCAAGGATGAAGTGTATGGCCAACACGTGAATGCCGACGGCGTGGCGCTCTGGGAAGCGGACGGCAGGCAGCTGATCGCCGATCCGGTGAAGAAGGTCGGCGACTTCGCTGTATGCCTGACCGATGCAGGCTCGCTTTTCATCGCATGGGTCCATGGCACCGATACACTGAAGGCGCAGTTGCTGGACGCAGCCGGTGCTTCCACCTGGCCCCAGCCCGCCCTTGTTGCGGGCCGCTTGAATGCCAATGCGTACAACATCGCAGCGCCACGTGTGCTCGCACGGGGCAACGGCGCGTTCGTCACCTGGATGGCTGACCATCAGGGCTCGAATGCCGTAGTGGCCTATAACGTGGTCGATGGAGCAGGTGGAGTGATGCACGGTTTCAATGGGATCTACATCCCCGGCAGCGGCTATGCGGTGAACGGCGTCAACCCGGACGGCAGCGGCGGCATGTTCATCCATTGGGCCACCGCGAATGCGCTCGGCGCAGGGATCCGTGTGCGGCGCGTGGACGCCAACGGCGATCTTCAATGGGTCGGCAATGTGGCGCCGACCACTGGGTCCGCGGGGATCTCCGATGGCGAGTACACCGCAGTGTACGACGGCACGGACGGTCTTGTGGTGGTGTGGAACAATAATGGTGATGTGCTCATGAGCCGGGTCGATATCAGTGGTGCGCTCACCTGGAGCCCCGCGATCAAGCCGGTGTGCGTGCAGTCCAATACACAGCGGCGGCCCACCGTTGTCGCGCAGGGAGGTCACCTTTATTTCGCATGGTCCGATGCGCGCCCACCGGCGAACAACACCGACCTCTTCGCGCAGAAGATGGACCTGAACGGCGATCCGCTCTGGACCGTGGATGGCGTATTGGCCATCCGGGAAAACACCTACATCCCACATGCCCGCATTGCGCCAACACCTGACGGTGGCGCGTACGTGGTACACAAGGCGAGCGGGGGCTTCAAGGCGATGCTGCTCAACAGCTCCGGTGTACCGGTATGGGACCCGGCCTACAAGATGACGGAAGCGAGCTACGCTCCGTTCTACGGTGACGTGCGCATGCTTCCCACTTCCGATGGCAATGCCGTCATCTTCTGGGCCACGCAGGGCAACAACATCCACGGTACGCGTATCGATCCAAGTAGCGGGATCAGCACGGGGATATCCGCGCCGGATGATGCGGTTATCCTTACAGCGTTCCCGAACCCCGCGCACGATCGGGTGAACATCGTGTGCGGTGCGGACCTCTTCGGCAAACGCGGTGTGATCGAAGTGTTCGATGCCACCGGCAAGCGCGTACAGGCGGAGCAGGTCGCATCGCTGAAGGTGTTGCAAGAGCTCGAACTATCGAGCGATCGGAAAGAGGGCTTGTACCTGGTGATGGTCCGTGTGGAAGGGCAGGCGCCACGGAGCGCTCGCTTGGTGGTGAGCAGGTGAACCGCAGCGAAGCAGGTACGATCTTGTCAGCGTGTCGGTCGCGGGCGCCGATGCGGGATCGTGCGCGGGTTACCGCGCGCGATGACGGCAATTGACGGTCATCGCCATCCCTCACACCCCCGTAAAGAACTTCTGCGCCATCTGCCCGAACTCCACGATCAGCTTACGGTCCAGATCGAGGTCCTTGCGGACGATGAGCAGGTTGTTGCACTCCGGCGTGATGGCCTTGCCCGCCGCGAGCTGCTTGTAGGTGAGACACTTGATATGCTTCTTGCTCACCACGATGAAGAAGGCGTGCGGCCACGGGTACTCGCCCTTGATGTCCTCGATGCTGAAGGTGCCGCTGGCGCGGTACTTCACCTCCACGAAGTGCAGCTTGTTGTTACGCGGGTCCTGCACCACGAAGTCCGGCATGCTGCGGATCTGCTGCTTCACAGCGCCGAAGGTCTTGCGCGTCAACTGCGCGATGCCCGGTATACTGCGTTCCATGCCGTAGTGGAAGACATTGAAGTCGTGCGCCAAGAAGAGCTCTTGGATGATGGTCTCGGCCACGCGGCCTTTGATGCTGTTTTGGGAGAAGGTGGAGAGGGCCATGGAATGGAATAGGTCAAGTCAAGTTGATCAGCAACGCAATATATCGAGGGGTGGAACAAATGCAAGGTTCAGCGGCTTCAGGCCTCTTTAGGCTAGTTGGCCTTCTGGCATTTTAAGCGCATTCGGTTTCTTGGTTTCAGGCCTCTAGGCGGCTTCAGGCCTTCATGCGCATTCGGACTCTATGTTTTTCAGGTCCCTTGCTTCTTGGCCTTCGGCTCAGGTATTTGGCGGGTTCAGGTTTTCTGGCGGATCAGGCCCTACGGCAATAAGCTCCCGGCATCGGCCACAGTAGGAATTGGACCGGATGCAATCAACCCTTAAGTGCTTGGCACGATAATAGAATAGAGCACCAAAAACTCAGCCACCATGAGCCACCTTCAATCCCTTAACGATCACACACGACGTGAAAGCGCACCCGTGCGCGGTTACCATCCTTACCCTCAGTCGATCCTGAATACGAGCGTTCTCCGTGTTGCCTCTGCAACCAAAGCCGACGAACTTCCTATCGCATTGTTCCGCTTCGCCCATTCATTGCAATGCGCCAACTGCGGAGTTACCGTTGACCAACCCAGTGCCTATTGCGGCTACCTGTGTCGGCAAAAGGCAGCGGCCATACGCTATGGAAGGGCCAAGTTGCGGGAAGGCATCTTTTGGAGATCTGACATCCTTGATGCCATATATACCCGCGTGAAAAGCATTTCAAATGGAGGATACAATTTGAAGGCCAGGAGCGTATCGATCATAGTACGCAAAGCTGTACACAAGAGAAGCCATAATAAGTGCGAACTATGCGGGAACCGCGGGACTGAGATCCATCATGCGAAGGGATCGTCCAGTGCGCTTGAGAACCTTCAACTGCTTTGTAAGGATTGCCATGATGATCTGCATGGTCGATCACTCGGATATGAAATTGCGGGTCCACATGTTCCTCGCGCTAGGTCGATGAGCCGGAAGGAACTCGAAGCGCATTTCCTGAAGCAACTCAGTCTGTTCACCTCGGGTGATGCATACATTCAGGCCATATTCAGCGAGACGCCTTTGCGCAATTGCTACGATCCAAAGACTTGGCAAAAGGCAGAGTGGGCCATGCGCGCGGAACGCTCCAAAGCATGGAAAGCGAAGCGAGCAAACGCTTAAGGCGACCTGCTATCGGAGAGCACAGGAATCTCAGCGCTCCAAATACGTCTGCCCAAACACACTATCCCCCAGCCACCGCTTGAAGCCAGGGTTATCGCTGAATTCCTTGAAGAGCTGCGTCTCGTCCTTCATCAGGCCTATCATTACGCGGAGCAGGGCCTTGTCCATCTCGATGCGGGCGTTCTGCTTGTCGCTGTTCTTGATGGCATTCTGGTAGGCGCTGTCGGCGGCGACCTTGGCTGGAATCTCCTTCGTTAGGCGCTCGGTGATGCGGTCCTTGTCCTCCCACGGGATGTTGCCCCAGTGCTCGTTGAAGACCTTGATGATGTTGCTCAGATGGTCCAGCTCCGGTTCCGGTTTGCGGCCACCGGCGGTGCCGGGGATGGGCGCTATCTCGCTGTCGGCGTCCGGCAGGTCGATGGCCTGCATGGCCTTTTTCTCCACGCGGTAGCTGTCCATGTCGATGGCCTCGAGAATGCCGCGTGCAAGATCCTCTTCCACCGGTGCGGGCAACTTAGGGATCAGGAAATTGAGGAAGATGCTGAGCTTCTCCCATTCCGGTTTCTTGTAGGGCAGTATGCCGCTGAGGAAACCGTAGGTGCGGCAGAAGGCCTTGGCGCTGCCCTTGAAGGCTACCTGCTGGTCTTCATCGAGGTCGGCCACGTAATGCGCCACGGTGATGTCGAGTGCGGGGTCGAGCGTGTCGCGTGAGGCACCGCCCAAGTACTTGGCAACGAAATCGTCGATGAGCGAAGTGTCATACAACCCGTGTCCGTCCAACGCACCGTTCAAGTCGTGCAGGATGTTCGGGTCGGTGCCTTCGCTGAGGATGGTGGTGCGATAGAAGTCGGCGAAGGATTGTTGGATGGTGTCCACGTCGTTCATGAAGTCGAGGACGAACACGTCGTGCTTCTGCGGGTGCGCACGGTTCAGGCGGCTCAGCGTCTGCACGGCCTTGATGCCGTTGAGCGTCTTGTCCACGTACATCGTGTGCATCAAGGGCTGGTCGTAGCCCGTCTGGAACTTGTCCGCACAGATGAGGAAGCGGTAGGGGTCCTGCTCTATCTCTTCTTCGATCTTGTTGCTCGGAAAACCGTTCATGCTGGCCTCGGTCACCTTGTGGCCATCCAACTCCTGTTCGCCGCTAAAGGCGATGATGGCCTTGTACGGACTCTTGCGCTCCGCCAAGTAGGCGTTGAAGGCTGCGAAGTATTGCATGGCTCGGTCGATGCCGTTGGTCACCAGCATCGCGCGGGCCTTGCCACCCACCTTGTTCTGCGCGAGGACCTGCTCATGGAAGTGATCGACCATGATCTCGGCCTTCATGCGGATGGCATGGTCGTGCCCTTCCACATAGCGGCGCAGTTTCTTGTTGGCGCGGCTGGTATCGAATTCCGGATCCTCCTCCACGCGCTTCACCAGCTTGTAGAAGCTATCCACCGGCGTGTAGTACTTCAGCACATCCATGATGAAGCCTTCCTGGATGGCTTGCTTCATGGTGTAGCTGTGGAAGGGCTTGAACTTCGTGCGGCCGTCGTGCTCATACGGCACACCGAACAGCTCCAGCGTCTTGTGCTTCGGCGTAGCGGTGAAGGCAAAGTAGCTGGCATTAGGCAAGAGTTTCTTCGCCTCGATCAAGGCGTTGATCTTGTCCTCCATCGTTTCCTCCTCCTCCTCTTCGCCGCTCAATGCAGTGTTCAATGCGGCGCTGGCCTTGCCGCCCTGACTGCTGTGCGCCTCATCGATGATGATGGCGAAGCGACGACCGGCATGCGCGCTGCCGATCTCGTCCAGGATGTGCGGGAACTTCTGGATGGTGCTGATGATGATCTTCTTGCCACCCTCGATCATCTCGCGAAGGTTGCCGCTGCGGTCCGCGTGGCCCACCACGGCACGCACTTGCGTGAATTGCTTGATGGTCTCGCTGATCTGCTTGTCCAAGTTGCGACGATCGGTAACGACGATGATGCTATCGAAGAGCACCTTGTCTTCGTGCTCCAAGCCGGTGAGCTGGTGCGCGAGCCACGCGATGCTGTTGCTCTTGCCGCTGCCCGCGCTGTGCTGCACCAGGTATTTCTGCCCTGCACCGTTGTCGCGTGCGTGCTTCAACAGGGCGCGCACCACGCTCAACTGATGGTAGCGCGGGTAGATCTGCGTCTGCTTCTTGCGGCCGGTCTTGTCATCCTTGAACTCCACCACCTGCGCGTAGCTCTCCAGGATGTTGCTCAGGCTCATCGGTGCCAGCACCCGCTTCCACAGGTAGTCGGTCTTCAGGCCATTGGGGTTGGGCGGATTGCCCGCACCATCGTTCCACCCTTGGTCGAAGGGCAGGAACCAACTGGCCTTGCCTTTCAGGTCAGTGCAGAATTTCACCAGCGCATCGTCCACCGCGAAGTGCGCCACGCAGCGACCGAACTGGAAGAGCAGTTCCTTGGGGTCGCGGTCGCGGCGGTACTGCTCCACGGCATCTTCCACGGTCTGCTTGGTCAGGCTGTTCTTCAGTTCGAAGGTGAAGATGGGCAGGCCGTTCAGGAAGCAGCACAGGTCCAACGAGAGTTTCGTTTGGTCGGGACTGAAGTGCAGTTGGCGGGTTACGGTGAAGCGGTTCGCGGCATAGTGCAGCGAGGCCGTTGCGTTGCCCGGTGTGGGTGTGGGGTAATACAGGTCAATGTGCAGCGGACCGTCATCGATGCCTTTGCGCAGGGCATGCACCACACCCTCTTTGGCGATCACGCCTTGCAGGCGGGCCAAGAAGCTGCGGCGCCGGTGGCTGTCGTTGGCCAGGTCCAGTTCTTCGGCCAGCTTTGGCTGGGTGGCTTCCAGAAAGAGGCGCAATTGGCGCAGGTCCACGGCATGGGCGCGGTCGTAGTCGCTGGCATCGCCGGGCAGCCAGCACTGGCCATAGGTCCCAGCGGGGTCGGCCACGGCGGCAGCAAGGTCCTTGGCTTCGTGGCCCTTGGTCTTCGCGGCCCCGTTGCCGGTCATGTCCGCCACGATCAGGGCCTCAAGGCCGGCTTCGCTGGTGTTGGTACTGCTCATGCGGCTTCGAGTACAAAGCGGGCTTTCAGCGTCCGCAGCATGTCATGGGTGCGTGCAATGTCCACGTCGAAGGCTTTGCACACCGTGGGGATCTTGACCTTCTTCTTCCCATCCTCGTGTACTTCGCGGGTCACGACGGTATGCCCGTGCGCCTTCGCGTAGGCGATCAACTTCAGGTCGGTGGACGAGAGGAATTCATTCTTCGCAGACTCCAGATACGGCTGCCGCATGGTCCACTCGGCCAGTTCTGCGAGCCATTTGGTCACCCCGGCGTCGAGGCCCTTGAACAGGGGTCCCTTTCGTGCTTCGCCCCAGGCTTTCAAGGGACCACCGTAGGGCTCCAGTTCATCGGCCACTTGCACGATGCTCAACACTTGACCCGCCTGCGCTTGCACGTCCAACCATTGCCAAAAGGCCGGACAGAAGTCCATTCCGTAGTAGTGGTTCTTCGCGTCGATGAGCGAATCGGCGTCCAAGCAATAGGCCATCAGACTTGGAAGTTGAATTCGCGGGCCACTTTCTGGAAGGTCTCGTACTTGGCCAGGCCCAACAATTTCAGGCCTTCGCGGTAGGAGGTGCGACCTTCCAATGTGCTGGCGATGATGGCACGTGCGAAACGGCCACTGGTGCGTGTCTTGTAGGTGTTGTAGAAACTGCCGCCGGACGGACGCTGCGCGCGTTGCGCATCGAACTGCGCTTTGATGGCGCTGATGCGGGCGATGAAGTCCGGCTTCGTGATCAGGCCAAGGTCCAGCAGGCGGCGCAGCATCACCATGGCGCTGACCTTGAAGTGGCGTGCCAGCCGGTCCGCCGGGTCGCCGTTGCTGCCGATGGCCGCATGCAGGGCACGCAGTTCCTCTTCGGGTACCAGCAACTCCGCCGCAACCTGGTTGCAGAAGCGTTCGATCACATGGTCCGAAGGAAAAGTGTCGTGCAGGTTGGAAATGCCCGAAGCCTTCACAAAGACGTGTACCAGTTCGTGCGCAAGCGTGAACATCTGGGCGCTCAGGTAGTCCGCGCCATTGATAAAGATGAGCGGGGCGAACTCGTCCGCGATGGCGAAACCCCGGAACTCCTCCACACTGAGGGGACGGGAGGTGTTGTTGCCCACCACGCCGTTGCGCATCACCAGTACGTCGCGCTCCTCGATGTGCGCGACCATTACGCGCAAGGCGTCCTCCCAAGTGCTTTCCTGGCGGCGCACTTCGGTACCGATGGCCATGGTATCGCGGATGAGCGCTGCGGCCTTCGCGATGGACATGGATGGGGTGATGCTGCCCACGAAGGCCAGGGGCTCTTCGCCCTCGGCGATCAGGTATTCCCTGTACCAATCCTGGCGCAGGATCGCGATGTCCACCGTATCCACTAGCTCCGTGCTTGCGCGGCGCACACGCTGGTCGCCCAAGGTGCGGAAGTCCGGTATGTCCAGCTTTACCTCGGGCGGTTCCTTCAGGAAGAGGTAGCCGTACGGAGCGTGGGTCTTGTCCGCCAGGCGTTGCGCCCAATCCGCTTTGATCACACCGGTCTCCTCCCACTCTTCCACGCGCTTGGGCACCAGGCCCATCTTCTGGGCAAGGTCATCCCGCGTGAGCCGCGCGCGTTCGCGCGCCCACTGCAAGAGGCTGGGTTGTAGGGTGAGATCCATTGGGCCAAGTACCACAAAGTTCGGTTATCGCTCTTTCTACTCTTCTCCAGCCTCCTCTTCCACCTCCATTTCCTCCTCCTCCATTGTCTGATCGTCTGATCCACCAATTGTCTGATCAGTGGGCAAGGCTTGTGCGGCTGCTCTTACATCCACCGCACCCGTTACCACATTCGCGATCAGGCGCGTGTGGTACTCGTGTACTTGTTGAATGGTCCGAAGCATTAGCGAGATGTTCTGGTCGATATGCGTTACATGTTGGTTGATGTGATCAGCAATGATTCCTTGTTCCTCAATTGGCGGGTAGGGCATTGCCATGCTTCCCACTCGTGCGATGCTCAGATTGCCTTGTGTATTGACCGGTGCTTCGGCAAGAAGCTCAGGTTTCATCGCCGTGAGAGTCAGATACAGATAGTCTTGATTCGTTTGTGCAAATGGTAGAAAGCCTATAACGCTGTCCGGCGCACAAGAATCGAAGGAGAGAACCGCCACGTCACCAATGTTGGCTGCAATGGCCATAACGAGCGTACCCTTCGGAAACAGTTTGCTAACCGAAAGACCTTTCTCATTCAGCGTTTGCTTGTACTCGGTGATGAACTTGTTCGCGCGTGCAATTGAACCGGTCTGTATGAAGGGATACGACCCACCATAGAACCTTGGGTCATTCCTTGGCCGATGCGAGAACTTTCCGCGCAGAATTGTAGCCGCTTGTTTCAGCTGCTTCACCTCCCAATGCTCCGGCACCTCCCCCAGCCACTCCACGCCGCTGGGTTTCAGTTTCACGTTGGGGTCCAGCCCGCGCGTAACGGCCCGCTGGATGATGGCCTGCTTTTGCTCCTGCAAGCGCGCAATGAGGGTGCGCTTGGTGCGGATGTAGCGCTTCACCTTGGCATCCAAGGCCTGCAGGTAGCGGACGATGAGGTGTTGTTCGTCGGGGGGCGGCAATAGCGTTGGTAGCCTAAAGAACACCTCGGGATACAAGCGCAGCCGACTATCCATTACACCTGTTGAAACGGTCTTGAACAGGCCATTATACAGATCCGTGCGGTAGATGTAATGCAGGTATTGCGGGATGACCTGGTCGGTCGTGACACGGAAGACGCTGTATGCCGGACTTGTTATGCCTGCGATCGGAGAAACCGCCTGACTTCCACGCCAAGCGAGCATGATATTCATGACCAGATCACCGGGCTCAACAAGCTTGTAGCCGACCAATGTCTTCGCGGTAGTCACCAAACCCGAGCCACCGCGCATTGAATCCTTGCGCCGTGTGATGCCCGTGTATTGTGAAACCGAAAGCAGGTCTTCCTTGCCGGTCTTGCTCCGCACGTTCACTTCGCGCAGAAAGTTCTTTGTGCGCAGCAACGCCCAATGCTCCGGCACCTGCTGGAGCCAGGGTACGCCTGCGGGCTTGTAGGCGGGGTAGGGGTTGAGGGTGGTGTTGCTCATGCTGGCACTCCTTGTAGAAGATGTGCGGGGTCCCAGATCTTCTCGGCCAACTGCCGATAGAGATCTCCGCGTGCTTCAAGTTCTGTCTTCTTGAACGCTGGCATTGGAGCGAACGGGATCTCGCTTTCGCTTTTGAACCGGATGAACCCTGGGTTGTGTTGGTAACACTGTGGGTGCAGTGAACGGGCCAACAGGTTCTGCGTGTTGTAATGCGGCAGCTTCTCTATGTATGTCAGATCCCCGTAACTCGCGTTGAAACTCTTCGGCAAGAGAAGGAGGCCCCCGATCCGGTTGCGGTACTCAGCGAAGTCAGCCGGGTGGTCGAACTCATCGGTGTGTCGTTCAGCATGGTCCGCCCAAATGTGTTCCACCTCACAGCGTGTCTTTCCTTCGCTGACATAATCCAAGTAGCGTGACGGTTGTCCTGAACTGGTCTCCACGAAGTCCGTGATCCGCGCCAAGAGTCGATGGATGTAATAGCGGTTCTGCTGGTGAACGCGCAGCCGGTCGTTGCTCGTGAAATTCTCGCTCTCCTTGGTCAGAAGGTCGTGAAGTTTCTGGGACAGGGCATCAACGGCGAGCCCGCGAATATCTCGCATGACGAGGAACATGGCATACTGCATTCCTGAATAGGAGATCGTGCGGAAATTCCATAATCGCCATGTCAACAGAATGTCCAAGTAACGGGCGACAAGTCCTGCTTTTCGCACCACGACCTCATCGCTATCATCCGGATCAAGTGGCGACATCAACAACATGTATTGCAGCGTGAAGCCATGTTGCGCATTGTATAGCACGTGTTCAAGGCCCGGAACAGGCCGCTTGCCTGCGTCGATCAACCGGAGATACTGTCGGCTATAGAATTCGAAATCGCGATCGATGAAGCGATAGAAGTCTGCGCTTTGTTTGAGACCGACAACGTCCGACGTATCCCGCAACCATCGGTGGAACTCGGTTCCGATCCGATCGAAATCCTCTGGCCTTGCATTCTTCTTGCGTTCCCTGATCTTGGTTGCATACTGGCTACGCAACCAAGTTTTGAAGAAGTCCGACTCCACCTCCTTTCCAGCCTCATTCAGGACACGAATGCGATCACGCCACTTCGTGTTCGCTGCGGTCCTTTTGTTCTCGTCAATATTCGCAAGTAGATAGCCCTTCAACATATCCGTCGGGCTCAATGAAAGCCCCCGGTCGTTCATCGTCTCGAAGATGGTGTAAGCATCATCATCGGAGTAGGCCGTGATCTCCACCAAGTGAACGTTCTCCAACAGCCAATCAATGAAGTAAGGAAGGGCATCATCACGCAATTCCTCAGGGAAGCAGCTCTCAAGATCGCGATAACGCTGTACCAAATTCTGCACAGATTCCGGTCGGTCGGTCACGTCGAAAGGAAGCCCCTCGTATAGTGCATCCATCGCTGGTGTGCGTTCATCCACATGCAGGTTGTACGACTTCTGGTCGAACTTCTCCGAGAAGATGAGCTCGTCCACCTTCACTTGTTTCTCCCGCCCCTTCTGTAGGTTACGCAAGAGGATCAGCAGCAACGTCAAGCTCGTAAGGCGCTGCTGGCCATCCACGATGTAACCGACATTCTCCTTCTTGCTGATGATGATCGAACCCAAGAAGTAATGCGGGTATTCGGCGACCTTGGCCCGTGGATGTCCCGGCTGGTACTCCTCCAAGAACTTGTCGCTCAGGTCATCCACAAGCTCGCGGATCTGCTTCTCATGCCATTTGTATTCCCGCTGGTAGTAGTCAATGGAGTACTTGACCTCCTTGAGCAATTCGCGAACGGTCTTGGCCTTTCCTAGAATCTCTCTCATGTTCGTTGAATACTCAATTCTTCCAAAGTGGTTCGTCCCTCCAGTTCGGTGTGAACCCCATATAGGACTCTAGCACCTCTGGATGGTCGGCAAGCAGTTTGTTCAACTTCGTGCTGAATGATGTACTGGGTATGAAGCGGGCCAATAAGTAGCGGACCACAGCCAACACCGCATAGAGCTTGCGTTCCTCTCCCGGGCCAGGAACCGCCTTCAACCAAGCATGCTGGGGGTTGTTGGGAAGTACGGGTGCCTTGGGGATCCGTCTGTTCCAGAGCCGGGCGTGATGGGCCGCAGTGTTCCGTACGAAGGAAAGACTCTCCATCCAGGACAAGAGCACTTGTGCGTCCACACCATAATGGTCCGCCACAGCCTTTAATTCAGGGCAAGAGCGAAGATTCTTCATAAGGCGGCTCACTTGGCCGAACGAGACCAATTGAAACACCATCCAAGCAGGTGGTCTAACCCCATTGTTATACTTCTGCCGATAATGCTTGATAAAGACCTCACTGGTGCGTTTGATCTCATCGTCCACACACTCGAGGAACTTCTGCTGGTGATAGGGCTTCGTGTAAAGCGCAGGGTCCTCATACCAGTTCTTCCCTTTGGTCTCACAGAATTCCTGGATCAATCGGGTCTTGATGGAGATCTCAATGCGCTCGATCTCATCAAACAGTAACATGCGCAGCTTGCGGTCGAAGACGTAAGTGTCCACCACACGATGGAACTCGGTGCCTTCCTTGAATTTGTGGGCCGCTTGCGGCAGTTCCAAGAAAATGTACCAGTAGGCACTAAGCCGGTAGTAGCTGATATTGGTAAGGTAGGTCCGGGCCTTGGCCTCATCGCTGATCACCATGCCTCGCTCTCGGAGCAGGTCGATCTGCTTATCGAGCGTCAGTGGCTCCTTTGCAAATTCCACACCCATGGCTCAGTTGGCTTGGGTGCAAAAAAAGAGCCGCCCTGGTGCGCTGTTCTGATGGGAAGCGTGGCGGCTACTGTTGCTGCAAACGTACGTACATAGACCATTGATACACAAGCCTATTAACAACTTATCCACAATTGGCAGATTGTGTAACTGTGCGTAACTGGGTGGTACGTACCTGTTCAACCAACTGTTCATCAGGCTGATATAATTTCATTCAACAAACCTTCCGTCTCCTTCTCAAGTGTCACAATGTCAGACCGGATCTCCTCCAAGCTGCGCAGTGGCTGGGGCTTGTAGAAGTACCGGTTGAAGCTCACTTCGTAACCGATCTTGGTGGCTTCTTCATCGATCCATGCTTCCGGCGCATAAGGCAACACCTCGCGGCGGATGAATGCTTCAATACCGCCCCCTTCGAGCAAGGGGATCTGTTCATAGTCGCGTAGCTCGCCGTCCGGCTCGCATTCGATCACGCAGTTCTTGCCATCAACTACCGCCTCGAACAAGCCGTGTAGCGGATCGGCCTTTGCTTTCCCTGGCTTGTGGACCTTTTTGATCACGGGCGGTGCGGCCTCATCGCGGTAACTCACCGCGTTCACGAGCAGTTTGCGTTCGGGCTTGCTGAGGCTGAACTTCAATTCCTTCTCGGCCGCATCCAGCGCCTTGTCCAGTTCGATCAGGTCGTTGAAGACGGTGGTGCCAAAACGCTTCAGCAGCTCACCACCGATGTCGGCCAAGCGCAGGTCACGCTCCCAGGTCTTGGCATCGAGCAGCTTCTTGCGCTTCTTCTCGGGGATGGCCTTTGCCTTGGGTGCATCTTCGTCACCGTCCTCGTCGTCGCTGCCTTTGCTTTGCTCGTCCAACCAAGCTTCCATGGGCTTGCGCAGTTTTGCGAAGTCCTCGCCGAGCGCATCACCGAATTCCTCGTACAGGGCCATGCGCAGTTCCGCATCACCACTGGCGAAGCGCAATTCCTCCACCACTTGCCGGGTGAACTTGGCGCGCAACTTCAGCGGCCGTTCCACCTTCACCTTCCAATAGCCAAAAGCCTTGTTCGGGAAGATCTTGCTCTGCTCGGTCTCCTTGAAATCGAGGAAGGTGTCCACAATGCGCTGGATATCCTCCTCGCCCAGCTCGCAGTTCTTGCTGCCGAGGTTCTTCCGCAGGGGCTTATACCATTGCGTGGCATCGATCAGCTGCACCTTGCCTTTGCGGTGCTCCGCCTTGCGGTTGCTGAGCACCCAGATGTAGGTGGCGATGCCGGTGTTGTAGAAGATGTTGAGCGGCAGGGCCACGATGGCGTCCAGCCAATCGTTCTCAATGATCCAGCGGCGGATGTTGCTTTCGCCCTGCCCGGCATCGCCCGTGAAGAGCGAGCTGCCGTTGTGTACCTCGGCGATGCGGCTGCCCAGCGGCGTGTTCCGCTTCATCTTGCTGAGCATATTGGCCAGGAAGAGCATCTGGCCATCGCTGCTGCGCGTGATCAGCGAATACTCAGGATTGCCGTCATGCTCGATAACGAAGCGCGGGTCCTTCATGTCACTCTTGCCGCCCATGCGCTCCAGGTCCTTCTTCCAGCTTTTGCCATAGGGCGGGTTGGCGAGCATGAAGTCGAATTCGCGGCCCGGGAAGGCATCGTTGCTCAGTGTGCTGCGCTCACCGCCGCCCACGATATTGTCGGCGCCGTCCCCCTCGCCCTTCATCAGCATGTCGGCTTTGCAGATGGCGTATGTTTCGTCGTTGATCTCCTGTCCGTAGAGGTGCGTGGCGATCTGCTTGTTCTGTTTCGCGCCGATCTCTTTGAGCGTCTCCTCCGCCACGGTGAGCATGCCGCCGGTGCCGCATGCGCAGTCATAGAGCAGGTAGGTGCCGCTCTCGATCTGGTCGGCGATGGGCATGAACATCAGCTTGGTCATCACCTTCACCACGTCGCGCGGGGTCCAGTGCTCACCGGCCTCCTCGTTATTCTCCTCGTTGAACTTGCGCACCAGCTCCTCGAAGATGGTGCCCATGCTGTGGTTGTCCAACCCCGGCAATTGGCCCACGGGCTTCGGGCTGAAGTTGATGGTAGGGTCCAAGTATTTCTCGATGAGGTAGCCGAGCGCGTCGGCTTTCACCAACTTCGGCACTTGGATGCGGAAGGAGAAGTTGACGAAGATCTCTTGCACATTGGGACTGAAGCCGTCGAGGTAATCGAGGAAGTCGGCCTGTAGCGTTTGCGCGTTGCTGCGGTTCTTCAGGTCGCGCAGGGTAAAGGCGCTGGTGTTGTAAAAAGCCTGCTGCGCAGCGGCGCGCAGGGCCTCGTCCTGGTTCACGATGCCTTGCTTGTCCAAGGTCTTCTTCAGGTCGAGCACATCCTTTTTGGTGGGTTCCAATACCGCGTCCAAGCGACGCAGCACGGTCATGGGCAGGATGACGTCGCGATACTTGCCGCGTACATAGAGGTCGCGTAGTACATCGTCGGCTATGCCCCAGATGAAGGAAACGATGCGGGTGTGGAGGGCGTGGTCCATGGGTGGATAAGGAAGGGATAGAAGGCTAAAGGGCGCTCAAAGTACCTAATTCCACAAACCGTGAGAACCGCCTGAGCCTGAACCCGCCAAACGGCCGAAGAACTGAATGCGCCTTGAATACCAAGAAGACAAATGCCAAGCCGACGCGTAACCCCCACCCTGAGTTAAAGGCCCAATGCATGAATGCGCCTAAAGCAAGCCCAAAGCCAAGAAACCCAATACGCCTGACCCCGACCAAACGATCGAAATACACCTGAACACCCGAACGCAGCCGAAGAGGCCTGAAAGGCTTCAGCCCATGCCTGAGCCAAAGCCAAGAGGCCAAATGCCCGGTTAGCTCATTGGCGCTGTTTTCGGCTATCGAGTCTCACTCTTGAATGTTAACGATATGCTGTGGGATGCGGTCAGCTCCTTGCTCCCTTCCAAATCCAAACCAACACCCCAGACCTCGAACTCGACCCCACCGCTCGTTGACTTTGTCACCCCGAACGAAATCTCGATCGTGAAGGAATTCTTTTCCAAGCCTTGGATGGCAGAACTCGCTCTCTTCCACTGCGCCGCTGATGCAGAAATCGCCTTGCGCAATGCTTCGTGGAGTTTCTCCTTGCCCTTGGTACTGTCCATGGCCACCAAAGATTCCATCTTCGCATAGGAGTACTTGACGCTGCTCGCCTTTTCCAATTGCCACTTCTTGGAAGCCTTAACGAAGATCTTGAACCCCCCACCCGCATCGGTGCTCCGTATGGTTTTGAGCGTCACTTCAGCCGTTGAAATTTCCAGTCCGTTCGCTTTCAGATCCTCCCTGGCAAGGCCAATACCGATATTAACCTCCTGCACGACCTCATCCAATCCCCTTGTTTCGATCCCATCGGTCTTAGCGGCCGGTTGTTTCTGTGCTTGAACGGCCATGGCCATACATAACGTCAGCACGAGCATCGTCAAAAGCTTTTTCATGGTCTTGTTTGTTGGTTGGTTGTTCTATTCAGAATGTGCCTTCTGCCGTCACTTGATCTTTAGTGTCTCTAGTGAACTTGATGTCGTAGTTGATGATGAAGGCCAGTTTGTTCATCCTTTGGCGGCGTTCAACCAGAAACGTAATTGCGCCACCTTGATCTTCCCGTCCGCATCAAAATAGACATCCTGCCAAGCGTTTGGATCCGTTTTCAAGTAGCCCGCGTTCGGATCTACCTTGCCTTGTGAGAGCCGGTAGCGCCAAGCAAAGTGATCGTAAACATCAAGCACATGGGATGCATAGGCCTCGGCCAATTTGCGGTTGCCACGGATGATGGCGAGGTTCTCATCGTTATTGTATGACGCCCTGTGCCCAAGATTGTGGCTGCCCATGATCACGACGCAATCATCGCTGAACGGGTCGATAACTACGATCTTATCGTGGATCACCGCAAAGCCGGCGGAGAGGATCTCTTCGATCCAGCCCTCCGGGACGGTCTTCTCATCAAGCGCCCTAGCGGCGAACACGCGGCCATCCTGCTTGTACACCTTCTTCACTCCCTTGTCCTTTTCTTCTTTCGTCAACTTCGGTGGCGTCATGCCGTGCAACTGGTAGTAGAAGCCCTCGGCGGCGCTAATGTGTGTAACGCACCCGCGCACGAACACGTCCGGCTTGCTCTTCTGCACATCCGCTGCCCAGTTCGTAAGGCATGGTGATCCAGGATAAAAGGCGAGCATGAGCACGGCCTCCTTGGCCTCATGCATCAGCTTTTGCACTTCCTGCATATCGGGCGGTGTCTTTTCGTTCTTTGTATTCGAGGCCCTCAGTTTCGGCGTGTTCGGCGAGAACCAACTGGTCCACGTTCCGTCTTTCCCAAGGTCGATGGTCTTGCTCTTCGCGTTGAGGTCGCGGAGCGCTTTGGCTTGCAACTTGGTCGCATCCTTCTTGGCCGCTTTGGTATCCTTCTTCAGTTCTTCCCAGTACGTCAGATAGCGTTCCGCAACCTGGGGGTTGTCGATCACTACCGTATTGTTCGTTTGGGTACACAAGCCAGTGAAGGTCCAGTTCGTGGATCCGCAGAGCACCGCTTGGGCCTTACCGTTCTTGTCCACATGCACCAGGAACTTGTTGTGGCCGATCTGTCCTTTCTTTAACAGGCGATCGTACATATCTGCCCCGCCCCGTTTCAGGCGGCCGCGCGAAACCTTGTTCCCATCCGCCATGCCCCCGGTCTCCTTGTCATCAGACGAAGGGTTGCTCAACACGATATGTAGCCGATCGCCCAGATGCATGAGCAGCCCCTCCAGTTCCTCATCATTCAATTCGTACAAAGCGGCATAGATGTGCCCATCCGTTCCTGTGCGCCGCATGAATTCCGTGAGGGCCTCAACCATATCTCCGCTCAGACTCGCGCGCAGATCGTCCTTTACGTCCGCAACACGCGCCAGCAGTTTGCCCTTGGCGGGCTTGCCATCCAGCGCACGGGAAATGCGTTGTGTACTGATAAGGCCCCGGTTGAAGTAGGCTTTCATCTTAGGGGAGACCTCGGCACCGATGGTGACCTTGTTTGTTGCCAATTCCTCCACGTTCATGGGCTTCAGCTTGCCGGGCTTACCCTCCAAGGCTACGATGCGGTAGCTGAACGTGTCCAGATCCCCTTTGCTATGCTCCTTGATCAAGCGGGCATACACATCCTTCCAATAGAACTTTTGGTACGGAGCATCCTCGCAGGTTTGGCCCTTCTTCCAAGGATGCCCTTTGAATGTTGCCTTGGCAGGCAGGGCCTCCTTCTTGCCGTTCTTGTCGATGCGGTAAATCGCGTAGCCCATGCAACCGGGCAACTTCTTGCCGTGTGTCCATGCGATGGTGATCACATCATTGTTCGCGAATGCCAGTGCAGCTGACTTGGCCATGGTGGTTGGTATTTGGTGTGTTGTGATCTGTTCTCTTTGCTAGAAGTTGCGGTGCTACTTGATCCCCACGCGAAGTACCTGCAGCACTGACCAAAGCACTCAAGAGCACATACACCAGCACCAAGCCAGCAATCATATCGAGGTAGGGGTTCTCAAGCATCGGATGGTGGTCTTGTTGCTCTGTCAAGGTTTCCCTCGATAACCGAGGACCCTGCTTGCTGAGTAGCTTGTGATGCTGACGGAGTTGCTCTGATTGCCGCCCAAGACCAAAATTCCTGTGCCGCGTGTTTCCAAGTAGAAGGCCACGTGCGCTGCTTGGTTGTTCGTGGGGTCACTGCGGTCGAAGACCACTATACAGCCGTGTTCGGGTGTGCTCAATTCGCGGCCCCATTTATTCCAACTGCGAGCCGCGGCACTCTTGGTGCCATTGATCTTCGCTTGGGCCATACACCAATTCACGAAAGCGGAACACCACGGCGTTTCGTCGGTGGTGGCCTTGTAAGAACAGGTTTGGAAGTACTCCAGGATGCGCGGGTTCTGGCTCGGCCCTGGATATTCCTTGGTGCCGATCTCCGCACGGGCGGCCTTCAACCAGCTCGGGTCATCGATCGGTGGCGCGGTGGCGACGGGTTCGATGTAGCTTGTGCTTACCCAACCGATCAGTTCACCGTCGCGGAGTTTCGCCCGAACCCGTGCCCACCCTTTGGTTGGTCCTTGTAGGAGGTCCAGCGCGGTGTGTTGGGGTAGGCGACCGATGATGGCGTGTTCGGTACTCGGTCCTTCGCGAAGCCGAAGTACGGATGCTGTGGTGCGATGGGTGGGCATCGGCTTGAATTGCACGTCAAATCTTAGCTGGCAGGCTGCCGTCCGCAATACCCGGAAATGGGTATTTTGTATTTGTATGCACTGGCGTCCGGGAAATTTTCCAGCAACGTCCCGGAATGTCCATCCTGTACGGTTGATCGTCCATATCACCGACAAGGGCCCCACCTATCGCATTCGGAAATAAACACCGGCTGCGACCCCTTCAGGGTCGAATATCCTCTTGTCCATGAATACAAAATGCTGCGACCCCTTCGGGGTCGAAACCCGGCAGCAACGAGGCTTTTGACCCTGAAAGGGTCACAGCCTGTTGCACTGGGAGTTAGGTCGACAACGACCCTGAAAGGGTCGCAGCCGTTGTTTGTCATTTTTCCCCGGACGCCAGTGATTTGTATGGCAAAGCGCTTTTCACGGCTCAGGGTGGTCGCCTTTGGGATCCCATCGGATCCGGAGCAAGCCGGAAACAAACCGATCCTGGCTGCGCCACTGGCGCAGGTGACATACCAAGAAGGAGAAAGAGACGGGCGGAAGGCCTTAGTGTGCCGGGCTTAGAGCCCGGCGGACTGATATTGGGCGGTCATCGACCGCCACTTGCTCAGTGTACCCCGCCACTTGCTCCGGGGCGCATGAAAAGCGCTTCCGGTCAGGGGACTTTTGACCCGTCATCAACGACAACCAAAAACCCGAACGACCATGAACACCGCAAAACGCACCCTCCTCTCCGCCGCCATCGCCGCCGCCCTCATCTGCTGCTGCTCCCTCCATGCCAACGCCATGGACGGAGCACCTGAAGGGGTCTCGGGCGCGGTGAACGTCCTGCGCATCGAGCCCGTGGACATGTTCCTCATGCCCACCATTGACACGGTGAACACTTCGCATCGCACGGTCCGCGCCGGTGCCGATGGCCAGTTCCATGTACAGGTGACCGCGGCCGACGGCACCCTGATGATGGAAGGCAGCTACAGCGATGTGGAGTGCTTGGTGCAGAACGGGCTTTTCACCTACTACTACGGCAATGGCCAGGTCAGCGACCGGGGTTACTACGAGATGGGCACCAAGACGGGGACCTGGATGCACTTCGATGCACGGAAGATCGCCCTGGCCGCCAAGTAGCCTTGAACGTGCCTCGGAGATCGGCAAGCCCATATCGCTCGTGCAAAGGCCGTCCATCGACGGCTTTTTGCGTTGGGACCCGGCCAGCATCACCGGACCCCGTCCTCCGGTGATGGTCCAGTCCCCAAGAAGAACTCTTTGGGCACGGCCATCACCCACAGCCGCTCGCGCTTGGTGCGGAAGCAGCACGGTGGCATCCATTATGAGGACTTGGACTTGCCCCCAAGGCGCACACTTGGTGGTCCATATGCCGGGCTGGAGGAGCCCGGCGGACCATTATCAGGTGTGCCGGCAATGCAAAGGGGAACCGCAACGACCGCAACGAAATGCGAGAGCATGGAACCGACGCTGTGTCACCCTCCTCATTGCGGGCGTTGCGGTTAAAAAACACCACCGATCCGCGTTGCGTTCGTTGCATGCGTTGCGGTTAATAACCATCGCTGCCCCGCGTTGCGGTTGATCGAGCAAGCCTGCACCGCAGGCGCCGGCGGGAGGGCTGGAGCCCGGCGCACCATTATTGGGCGTCACCCCCCGCCACTTGCTCAGTGGACCCCGCCACTTGCTCCGGGGCGCATGAAAACCGCTTCAGGTCAGGGGACTTTTGACCCGTCATCAACGATAACGAACCAAAAAAACCCCGAACACTATGAACACCGCAAAACGCACCCTCCTCTCCGCCGCCATCGCCGCCGCCATCATCTGCTGCTGCTCCCTCCACGCCAACGCCATGGACGGAGCACCTGAAGGGGTCTCGGGCGCGGTGAACGTCCTGCGCATCGAGCCCGTGGACATGTTCTTCATGCCCACCACCGACACGGTGAACACTTTGCAGCGCGTGGTCAGCGCCGGGGCGGATGGCAAGTTCACGGTACAGGTCACCGCGCCCGACGGCACCCTGATGATGGAAGGCAGCTACAGCGACCCGGAGTGCCTGGTGCAGAACGGGCCCTTCACCTACTACTACGGCAATGGCCAGGTCAGCGCCCAAGGTTCCTACGCAATGGGCATCAAGACGGGGCTCTGGCTACGCTTCGACGCCCATGGGACCACCTTGGCCGAACGCGTCTATACCGGGTTGACCTGGGAGCAGACACAGTTCCAGCTCGAACAGAACTCCGTCGCCTCCACGCAGCGTTGAGAACGTTCCGATCGAACGAGCAATGGCCGTCCATCGACGGCTTTTTGCGTTGGGGCCCTTGGTGCCGGCATCGGCGGTCTTGTGCCGGGTCGGACCGGAGGCCCTTGTGGGCCGGGTTGAAGCCCGGCGGACCATAATTGGACTGGATAATAATTGGCCTATCTTCCAGCGCTTAAACCTTCCCCATGCCAGCACAGACGGCCGTGATCGTGGACGATGAGAAGCACTGTCAGGACGCTTTGTCCGGGGTGCTGAAACGCAACCATCCGGAGGTCGAACTGCTGGGTATCGCCAGTAGTGTGGAGGAGGGGCTGGAACTGCTGGGCCGCACCACCCCCGATATCCTCTTTTTAGATATCGAGATCGGTGACCGCACCGGCTTCGAGCTGCTTGAAGCGCTGGGTCCCGACCGGCCGCACGTGATCTTCCAGACCGCGCATGAGGGCTACGCCGTGAAGGCGATCCGCTTCAGTGCCTTGGACTATCTCTTGAAGCCCGTGGACCCCGACGAGCTGACGGAGGCCTTGGGCAAGGTGAAGCAAGCCACACGCATCCCGCAGGACCCGGAGCTGTTCCGGGCGTTACTGCACAACCTCTCCGGTGCCGCGAACGGGCCGTCCAAGATCGCGTTGCCGGTGGCGGACGGACTGGAGATGGTGGACCCGCGGAACATCCTCTATTGCGAATCCGACAGCAACTACACCATCGTGCATCAGCAGGACCAGAAGCGCCTGCTGATCACGCGGACGCTGAAGCAGTTCGAGGACATGCTGGGCGGGCAGGGTTTCGTGCGCGTACACCACTCCTACCTGATCAACACGCGGCATGTGAAGAAGTACATCCGCGGGGAAGGTGGCGAGGTGATCATGAACGATGGCACCAATGTGGCGGTCTCCCGCAGGAAGAAGCAGGAGCTGATGGACAGTTTGTCCCGGCTGTGAGCGCGCCAAGCGTGCTTGGCATTATGGGCCGGGCCGGAGCCCGATAGGGCATCTGCCGGGCCGGGCCCGGCGGACCAAAATTGGGGAGGCTGGAGGCCGGCGGACTGAAATTGGGGGGATGCCCTACGTCGGCACCGCCATTATGGGGCAACGCACCGCGCGCAACACGCGCTCGGTCTTGCTCCCGCGGAGCATGTCGAGGAAGCCATCGTGGCCTTTGGTGGACATCACCACCAGGTCCGCGCTGGTCGCGTCGGCCACGTTCACAATGGTTTCCACGGGGTCGCCCAGCCGGAGCATGTGCTCGGTGGTCCAGTTCGGATGTTCCGGAACGGTGACCACGGGTGCCTTGTATTCCCCGCCTACATGCAAAAAATTGAAGCGCACGCGCCCGTCCGCCAGCGCTTTCGCGGTGCTTACGGCCATGTCGATGGCGCGCTGCGGGTCGGGGTCCACCGTTACCGGCACGAGGATGCTCCGCAGGTTGACCTTGCCGGTGTCGGCATCCACCAAGCCCTTGGCGTTCTCGGGGACGAAGAGGGTGGGTTCGCCGGCACCGCGTGCGAGCGGCTCGGCCACCTTGCGCTTGCGCCAGTTGTTGCCACTGCCTTGGTGGGTGGCCAGCACGATGAGGTCGGACCGATGCTCGCTCAGGTAGTCCAAGCAATTGCTCACCGGGCGATCGCCCTTCATCATCTGCTTGTTCACACGGATGCCCATCTGCTCGAACTCTTCGAGGTCGTGCTCATCCTTCAGCATGCCCCAGCGGCTCAAGGTCTTGCGCACGCCGGGCAGGTCGGACCACTCACCTTCACCGGTGCCGTCCACGTGCATGATGGTGAGCGCGCTTTTGGTCGTGGCGGCGAGGCGCAGGGCGATCAGGAAGGCCGTGGTGCTACCGTGGCCAAGGTCGGTGGGATGGAAGATGTGCTTCATGGATGGGATGGTGCTGCAAGATAGCCGCGGGTGGTGGGCTGGAAGTTGAGCTTGATCAGGTGATCAGATGGTGGAATGCCGTGGCCGGAGGTTATGGTTATGGTCATGGCCGGGCTGGAGCCCGGCGGACCGGGGTTATGGGGTGGGCGGATCGTCGCTCTTTGAGGCGGAGGAGAAGGGCCAGTCCTCCGGCTTTTGTACCAGTCGAGCTTTTACCGGGTTCATGTGGATGTAGTTGACGGTGTTGGCAAAATGCGCGCTGTCGCGCATGAAGCGGTCAAAGTATTCGCGCTGCCACACGGGGCCGGCCGCCCCCAATTTTGGTCCGCCGGGCTCCAGCCCGGCCGTTGATGCCAACAGCTCTTTCCGATGCGCACTGATCCTCCTGCCAGTGAACGATTTCCAGGACGCCACGATCTTGCTCATCGTCCAACCCGCTTCCGGCTGGAACAGCACATGGACATGGTTGGGCATGATGCACCACGCATAGAGCGTGTAGCGGTCGCCGTGGAAATGCAGCAGGGTTGAATCGATCAGCTCCGCGATGAACGGATCGCGCAGGATGCAGCTTCCATGGCCCGCGTCGAGGTAGGCGTTCACACGCTTCTCTTGCTCGGGGCTGCGCAGGCTTGGCGGCAGGCTCATCAGCTCCGCTTCCATTTGTTGCACTACCTGGCGTGGGAGGCTGTCCTCGAGGCGGAAACAGACATGTTGGACGAGGTCCGTGCTTTCCACGTGAGGGAGGTAGTCGCGGTCCCACCAGATGTGCGCTCCTGGACGCAGCTTTCCCGCTGCGTCCAGACCATCCTTTAAGCGTCCGGTGCCTTGCTTGTTGGGATCGTCTTTGTCGTTGTCGGTGGGCATGTGTCGGCTCGTGGGAGTTGAAGGAACTCGGTAAGTTCCGAAGATATGGGTCGGGATCTGGTTATGAGGCGCTGGGCCGGGCTGGAGCCCGGTTGGCTAGCTGCCGGGCTGGAGCCCGGCGGACCGTTATTGGGCGATAAGCACTGTAGGTATCAACTCCCCTCTCCCTCGGAGAGCTTCCCAGTCCCGCAGCAGCGGGGGGCCGGGGTGAGGGCATAACACTCCCCTCCGAACAACTAACCACCACCCATGCTCGCCAATCCAAACGGAGCGTTTACTTTCGCCGCCGTCCGATACGTATCGGAACCCCTTCCGGGCCGCTATGCTATACCTCTTCTACTTCTTCGCTGCTATCTCGGTCATTGCCGCGTTGGTGGTGGTGTCGGCGAAAAGCCCGATCAATAGCGTGATCGCGCTGGTGGTGTGTTTCCTGAGCATCGCGGCGCACTACATCCTGCTGAACGCGCAGTTCCTCGCCATGGTGCATGTGATCGTCTACACCGGCGCCATCCTGGTGCTGATGCTCTTTGTGATCATGCTGCTGAACATGAACACGATCGTGGAGGTGCGCAAGCCGATGGTGACGCGGATCCTCGCGGTGGTGACGGGCGGCCTCTTCTTCTTGGTGCTTTTGGCGGCTACGCGCTCCGGACTGAGCACGCCGGTGCCCGAAGGCTTCGACCCCGGCATCGGGCTGGTGAAGCGCATCGGCATGTCCCTCTTCCAGGATTTCCTCCTGCCTTTCGAGCTGAGCAGCGTCCTCTTCCTTTCGGCCATGGCCGGGGCGATGATGCTGGCCAAGAAGGACGACCCCTCCAACGTGAACCGCCCGCCCAGCAGCGAGCCTGACCTACGGCAGGCAGGACCTAACGAGAAGGCCGCATGATGGAGAACGTGATGACCGCCATCCGCTTGGTGCCGCTGGACCACTACCTGATCCTCAGCTTCCTGCTGTTCAGCATCGGGATGGTCGGGGCCTTGGTGCGGCGGAACATCATCATTGTGATCATGTGCCTGGAGCTGATGCTCAACAGCGTGAACCTGCTGCTGGTGGCCTTCAGCGCGTACCACAGCGACCCCGGCGGACAGATCATGGTGTTCTTCATCATGCTGGTGGCCGCGGCGGAAGTCACGGTGGGCTTGGCTATTTTGGTGTTGCTGAAACGCAACACCAACGGCGTGGACATGAACCAATTGAACCGCCTGAAATGGTGAGCGCACTGGATCTGCATGTGCTGATGGTCCCGGCCTTCCCGCTGCTCGGCGCGGTGGTGATCGGTGCGATGCGCCGCAAGCTGAAGGGCAACACGGCGGGCATCCTCGGGACGGCATTGATCGCCTTATCATTCGTTGTCAGCGCCATCCTCTTCCTGCATCGCGGCGCGGATGAGCCGACGCACATCACCACGCTCTTCAACTGGATCCACGTGGGCGCGATGGACATTCCCTTCGCCTTCCAACTCGATGCGCTCTCGCTGTGGATGATGCTGATCGTCACCGGCATCGGCACGCTGATCCACATCTACTCCATCGGCTACATGCACGACGATCCGCGCGTGGCCACCTTCTTCGCACAGCTCAACCTCTTCAGCTTCAGCATGCTGCTGCTGGTGATGGGGTCGAACTTCCTGGTCACCTTCATCGGCTGGGAAGGCGTGGGCCTGTGCAGCTACCTGCTGATCGGCTTCTGGTACACCACCCCTGAGTTCAACTACGCGGGGCGGAAGGCCTTCGTGATGAACCGTATCGGCGACATCGGCATGGTGCTGGCGATGGCGCTGATGTTCTATCAGTTCGGCACGCTGAACTATGTGGACGTGATGAAGCAGGGCGGCATGATGGCCACCGGCAATCCGCTGATCGTTACCGCTACGCTGCTGCTCTTCCTCGGTGCCACCGGCAAAAGCGCGCAGTTGCCGCTGCTCACCTGGCTGCCCGATGCCATGGCCGGTCCCACGCCGGTTAGCGCGCTGATCCACGCCGCTACCATGGTGACGGCCGGCATTTTCCTGGTGGTGCGCAGCTCGGTGCTTTTCCAACTCGCACCTTACACGCAAGACATCATTCTGTGGGTGGGCGTGGCCACGGCGCTGTTCGGTGCCACGGTGGGCTTGTTCCAGAACGACATCAAGAAGGTGCTCGCCTATTCCACCGTGAGCCAGTTGGGCTACATGTTCGCCGCGCTGGGCGTGGGCGCGTACAGTGCCGGCATGTTCCACGTCACCACGCACGCGTTCTTCAAGGCGCTGCTCTTCTTGGGCGCGGGCAGCGTGATCCACGCGCTGGGCGGCGAGCAGGACATCCGCAAGATGGGCGGGCTGAAGGGCGTGACGAAGACCACGTACATGACCTTCCTCGTGGCCACCGTGGCCATCGCGGGCATCCCGCCGTTGAGCGGCTTCTTCAGCAAGGACGGCATTTTGGCGAGCACGTTCGCGGAAAGTCCGTTGGCATACGGCGTCCTCGTTTTCGCCGCGATGCTCACCGCGTTCTACATGTTCCGCCTGTTGTTCCTCACCTTCTTCGGCACCTACCGCGGCACGGCACACCTGCCTGCCGGACAGGCAGGTCCGCATGAAAGCCCGAAGGTGATGACAGTGCCGCTAATGGTGCTGGCGGTGCTGAGCGTGATCGGCGGAGCGCTGAACATCCCGCACATCTTTGGCGGCCACGACTGGCTGAAGACCTTCCTCGCCACCGCCGCTGACGGCATCGGCATGGAGCGCTTGGAGCTTTCCGCCAGCACGGAATGGATGCTGATGGCACTGAGCACGTCGCTGGTGCTGCTGACCATCTGGTACACGTGGACGCTCTTCGGCAAGAAGACCACGCTGGACGGCGAGCCCGCCGACATGCCTTTCTTGAAACGCCTGATCGCGAAGCGCTGGATGCTGGACGAACTCTACGCCTGGCTGTTCGAGAAACCTTACAGCTGGATCAGCAGGCACTTCTTCGGCATCGGCGAGGAGAAGATCGCCGTGCCCGCCACCGTCGGTACCGGCAAGGCCGCGCTGGGCCTCGGCGAATGGCTGCGCAAAGTGCAGACCGGCAACACGAGCTTCTACCTCTTCGGCATGATGGTGGGCGTGGTCGTTCTCTTGATCATCACCTTATTCGGCGTGTAGCATGCAACTCCTCGCGCTGATCCTCATCCCCCTGCTGGCCGGCACGTTGCTGCTCTTCGCCCGCCCCACCGCGATGGCGCGCGGCATTGCGCTGGTGTCCACGCTGCTGTCACTGGCGCTGGTGGGCTGGCTCTGGTACACGTGGACCGGCGTTGCCGTTACGGGCATCTCGCACGATTGGGTGCCCGCTTGGGGCATGCGCTTCGTGCTGGGCTACGGCGGTATCGGCCTGCTGATGCTGATCCTCACCGGCCTGCTCTTCCCCTTCATCATCGGCACTGGATACAAACAGCCCATGGGCGATCCCGCCCTGGTGAATGCCTTGCTGCTCTTCACGCAGTCCGCGCTCTTCGGCGTCTTCCTCGCGCAGAACGCTTTCCTCTTCTACATCTTCTTCGAGCTCACGCTGATCCCGATCTTCTTCCTGCTGATGTTCTGGGGCGGCGAACACAAGCGCGCCATCACCATCCGCTTCTTCCTCTACACGCTGCTCGGCGGGTTGGCGCTGCTCTTCTCCATCGCCTACGTCACCTTGCAGACGCCGGCGCCGCACAGCGCCGACTTCACCGCGCTGGCCGCCCTGCACCTGCCGATGCACACACAAGTGTGGCTCTTCTGGACGATGTTCCTGGCCTTCGCGATCAAGATGCCGATCTTCCCTTTCCATAGCTGGCAGCCGGAGACGTACACCATGGCGCCCACGCAGGGCACGATGGTGCTGAGCGCCGTGATGGGCAAGATGGGCCTCTACGGCATCATCGTCTTCCTCTTCGCCATCGTGCCGGAAGGTGCGCAGCACTGGAGCTCGGTGGTGATCGGCCTCAGCCTGTTCGGCGCGCTCTACGCCGCGGTGATCGCCTTCCGCCAGAACGACCTCAAGCGCATGATCGCGTATTCGTCCATGAGCCACTTCGGCCTGATGTGCGCCGCGCTCTTCACTTGGAACGCTTACGGCATCAGCGGCACGCTGTACCAGACGCTCGCGCACGGCGTGCTGATGATCTGCCTCTTCTACATCGTGGGTGCCGTTTCGCAACGCACCGGCAGCACCGACTTTTCCAGCATGGGCGGGCTGAAGACGAGGATGCCGCGTTTCGCACTGCTCTTCATGTTCGTCACCGCGAACGCCATCGCGCTGCCGCTCACGCAGAGCTTCGTGGGCGAATGGCTGATCTACAACGGCCTGTGGCAGTGGAACAACTGGACGGCCTTCGCGGGCGTGGTGCTGATCGTGCTCGGTGCCATCTACATGCTCTACGCGTACCAGCGCGTGATGCTCGGCCCGGACCGCGAGATCGACGTGACCGACGCGGACGATGAGGAACACTTCTTCCTGGTCCCGCTGATCGCCATCACGCTGCTGCTCGGCGTGTTCCCGAACGTGATCCTGCACTTGGTGGACGGCCCCGTGCAGCAAGTGTTGAACTCCTTCACCTCCCTGCCTTGAGATGAGCGCGCTGATCCTGATCTCCGTGCTGGGCGTGCTGGTCCTGTACCTCGGCCTGTTCGGCAAGAAGAGCTGGTTGGCGCCCGTGGCCATCCTTGGGCTGGTGGGCGCGATCGCGCTCTTCGCCACCGGCTTCCACATCGATCATGCGCTCCTCGGCGGCATGGTGGAGTTCAGCCGCTTCAGCATCGGCTTCAACATCGGCATGGCGGTGATCACCGCGCTGATCTTCCTCTTCGGCTCCGACTACTATGCGCGCCAGGAGCACCACGTGGCGGAGCAATACGCGCTGATGCTCTTCTCGCTCGTGGGCGGCTTTGTCCTCACCTCCTACACGAACATGCTCATGCTCTTCGTGGGCATTGAGATCCTGAGCATCCCGCTATACATCCTCGCCGGCGGCAAGAAGCACAGCCTGCGCAGCAACGAGGCCTCGTTCAAGTATTTCCTGCTGGGTTCCTTCAGCACGGCCTTCCTGCTGATGGGCATCACCCTGCTCTACGGCCTCACCGGCTCCTTCCACATGGACGTGCTGGCCGAGCACATGGCCAAGGCCGACAACGGCGACATGGTGCAGAATTTCGGCCTCTTCTTCGTGGTCGTCGGCCTGGCGTTCAAGGTGGGCGCAGTGCCCTTCCACTTCTGGGTGCCGGACGTGTACCACGGCGCGCCCACGCTGGTCACCATCTTCATGTCCACCGTGGTGAAAATGGCGGGCTTCGCCGCGTTCTTCCGCTTCATCGACATCACCGGCATGCCGGATGCGCTGGCGCGGATCATGGTGCTGCTCACCATCGCCACCTTGTTAGTGGGCAACGTGATCGCGCTGCGCCAAACGAACTTCAAGCGCCTGATGGCCTACAGCAGTGTGGCCCACAGCGGCTTCCTCCTGCTGGCCCTGTTGACGGACCACGGTCACGCGATCGGTCACGGCGCGGCGGTGGGACATACGCTGCTCTACTACACCTTCACGTATTCGCTGGCCACCACGGGCCTCTTCATCCTCTTCACCATCGCAAAGCGCGCGAACAACGGCGCGGAGCACAACGGCATCTTCCAAGGCCTCTTCGCCGCAAAACCGTGGCTGGCGCTGTGCGCACTGGCGATGTTCCTCTCACTCGCGGGCATCCCGCTCACCGCAGGCTTCATCGCGAAGTACCAGGTCTTCCTGCTCGCCATCGGCGCGGGCTGGTTGAAGGTGATGCTCTTCGGCGTGCTCATGGCGCTGCTCGGCATTTACTACTACATCATGGTGGTGCGCGAAGTCTTCGTGACGCCGGAAGAGCCGGTGCGCTTCACCGTATCACCGCTGAATTGGCTGGTGGTGAGCATGTGCGCGGTGGCGGTGCTGGTGCTGGGTGTTTGGCCGGCGCTGATCTAAGGAGGTTGCCGCAGAGGCGCGGAGAAATACGGATTTCCTGAAGGTGCCTCTTCGGTTAACCGCAGATGTCGCAGATGGACGCAGATGGTGTGCCGGAAGTGATGGTGGTTTTCCACCGCAACGTCCGCGACGGACCCCGAGCGCATGCATCCGCTACCTTCACCACATCGAATGAATAAGCCTATCCACGCCTATTTCACGCAGGACCACCGCCGCTTGGAGGACCTGCTGGACCAAGCATCCAAGGACCCGAAGGCGATCCAAGAGGAACCCTACCATGCGTTCCGTGTCGGTCTGCTCACGCACATCAAGATGGAGGAGAAGATCCTCTTCCTAGCGGCGAAGGAGGCCAATGGGGGCGAACCCATACCGCTTGCCGCAAAGCTCCGCCTCGATCACGGCGCACTGACCGCATTGATGGTGGTGCCGCCGAACGCCGCGGTTATCGCGGCCGTGCGGTACATCTTGGAAAAACACGACCTGTTGGAGGAAGCCCCGGGAGGGATGTATGACATCTGCGAGGCGCTCACCAAAGAACAGACGGCGGATCTACTGGAGCGGCTGGAACAGACCACCCCGGTGCCGGTGCATCCACCGAACGCGCATCCGATCGCGGTGGATTCAGCCAATAGGGCGATGGTGCGTGCTGGGTTTGATCTGTACCTGGAAGGAGGGTCCTCACAGGGACCACAGAGGGAGGAATAACCGCAGAGGCGCCAAGGCGCTGAGACATGCGGGTGCCGGAGGTCTCTCTCCGGCTTTAACCACAGATGAACACAGATGGACGCAGATGATGCGCCGGAGGTGATGTGCCGTTCAACCCGTGGGGTTAGAAAGCACCGAACAAGCAAGTTTCTTCAGACGAGCAAAGTGAGTCACCCCTCTCCTCGGGAGAGGGGCCGGGGGTGAGGGCTTCTCTCCGCGTTCTCCGCGCCCTCCGCGGTTAAACCTTACTAGACCTGTGGTGAGCCCATTATCTTCGCCACATCGCCTTCATTGAAACTACGGCGAATGAACATGGACAAGCGAGTTACCGATGCGGATGCGGCCCTGGAGGGGCTCAAAGACGGCATGACCTTGATGGCGGGCGGCTTCGGCCTCTGCGGCATCCCGGAGAACCTGATCGCGGCCTTGGCGAGCAGCGGCGTGAAGAACCTGACCTGCATCAGCAACAACGCCGGGGTGGACGACTTCGGCCTCGGGCTTTTGCTGAAGACGAAGCAGATCAAAAAGATGATCGCCAGCTACGTGGGCGAGAACGCGGAGTTCGAACGCCAGATGCTGAGCGGCGAGCTGGAGGTGGACCTCATTCCACAAGGCACGCTGGCTGAACGCTGCCGCGCGGGCGGTGCCGGCATCCCGGCGTTCTTCACCCCGGCCGGCTACGGCACCGAGGTGGCCGAGGGCAAAGAGACCCGCGAGTTCGACGGCAAGATGTACGTGATGGAGCGCTGGCTCCGCGCCGACTACAGCCTCGTGAAAGCCTGGAAGGGCGACACCGAGGGTAACCTCGTCTACCGCAACACCGCGCGCAACTTCAACCCCATGATGGCCATGGCGGGCACCATCACCATCGCGGAGGTGGAGCACTTGGTGGAGCCGGGCGAGATCGAGCCGGACCACGTGCATACGCCGGGCATTTTCGTCCACCGCATCTTCCAAGGGAAGGACTACGAGAAGCGCATCGAGCAACTGACGGTACGCAAGCGGGCATAGGCTCCTATGCAAGCGGGCGCGACCACCCGTGTAGAGCGCATTGCGTTCGCGGCATTGGCCGCACTTGTCTTCGTGTACGTGGCCGCCCGCGCCGTGCTGGTGCCGGTGATCCACGACGAAGCGATGACCTTTTTCGTCTACGTGGAAACGGGCAACTTCCTGCCCTTCCGCGCGCACTGGGACGCGGGTAACCACTTGCTCTGCACCGCTTTGGCTTGGCTGGGCTGGTCGGCTTTCGGCTTCTCCGCTTGGGCCTTGCGCCTGCCGAGCGTGCTGGCGTTCATTCTCTACACGGCATACGCTTGGAAATGGGGCACGCGGCTGCACGGGCCGATGGTCCGTTGGGGCCTGTGGGCCGCACTGTTAGGCATGCCCTTCCTACTGGATCTCTTCTCGCTCTTCCGCGGCTATGGCCTGGCCATGGCCTTCTGGTCGATGGCGCTGTACGAAGGCTGCTCCTTGCTTGAAAAGCGCAGCACCAAGCGGCTTCTGCTTGTGCTGTTGGCCTCGGCCTGCGCGGCGTTCAGCTCGTTGAGCCTGTTGACGCTCTGGGCCGCCGTGCTCGCCGTCACACTGTTCGTTGCGTTGCGAAAGCCGGTGCAGCGCGGGATGCTCGCGGGCTGGCTGTTGCTCGGCGCTTTCCCGTTCACTTTTGCCGCCGCGTATGCCTACCAGCTTGGACTGCGCGGGGCGCTCTACTACGGTACCGATACCGGCATGTTCCGCGGTACGGTGCCCTCCCTGCTGAAGGCGATGTTCGGCGGATCGAACATGCTGGCGGTGGCGGTGGTGGTGCTGATCACGGTGGCCGGAATTGTGGTGGCGTGGCGGGCGTTCCGCGAGCGCGATCGCAGCTTCGGCGCGTGGGCGTTGATCGGCACCGCGGGCTTGGTCTGGGCCGATGTGCTGGGGCGCGAACTGCTCTTCGCGTGGAACGGAACGCTCTTCCCCGAGGACCGCACGGCCTTGCAATGGGTGCTGCTCTTCGTGCTGCTTTTCGCTTTCGCGTTGGACCGGCTGGCGAAGACCGCACCAAGGCTGAAGTGGCTCGCGCTGGGGCTGTTGCTCTTGCCCCTCCGCACACTTTCCACCGCCAACCTGCGCACCACAAGCTTCTGGCCCGAGCAAGCCATCCCCTCCTCCATCTTCCGCGCGGCGGAACGCGAACAGCAAGTCTCCCCGCGCCTGCTCACCATCGGCGCCTACCACCAGATGCCCGCCTGCTGGGGCTTCGGTCTCCGGCAACGCGGACTGGCGCTGAACGCGGTGGACGTGAGCGCATTCCCGAACGGGGGTGAAGCCCTGCTCCTGATCGACCCGCACCGCGACTCGGTACCGTCGGACTACCGAGCCGTGGAGTTGGCTCCCGGCGGCCATATCGCGTTGTACGCCCGCGAGACACCGGTGAACACTACGCTCCTGTTGGACACCACCTTCACCGGCGAGCGCTCGGACGCGGAGTACAAGGAGCTCTGGCATCCGGCCATCGGAACTGTGCGTGGCGGCACCTTCTTGGTGGAACTGGAGATGGCGCTGCGGCCGGACCGCGAACCCATGACCGGCGACTTCGTGTTGGAGACCAATGCCGGGGGCACGGTGCAACACACGGACCATGTGCTCTTCCAGTTCATGCGCGACCCGCCACGCAGTGATAGCATCCGCACCGTGCGCCATATCCCGCACGTTCCCATGGATGCCGAACGCGTCGTGGTCTATCTCTGGAACCCGTCTCTGCAGTGGTATGCTTGTTCGGGCCGCATGCGCATTTACCTTGTCCGGGATGGAGCGTGAGGGAGCGCCGATCACCGGCAAGGAGCGTGCGGCGTTTGCGTTGCTGGCCTTGCTGGCCGTTGCATACGTGGTGGTGCGGGCATGGACCGTGCCCTTTGTGAACGATGAGGCACGGGCATTCTACATGTACGTGCTCTCGGGCGGTTTTCTGCCCTTCCGTGCCACCTGGGACGCGGCCAACCATCCGCTGCTCTCGGTACTGGCCCAAGTGAGCTGGCGCATCGGTGGCACTGCGCCGCTTGCGTTGCGCATCTGGAGCGTGCTGGCCTTCATCGCATACGCTTGGTACGCATGGCGCATGGGTGCTTGGCTGAAGATCCGCTTGGTGCGCTGGTGCTTCTGGACCGCGTTCCTCGCCTGCCCTCTGCTCCTCGACTTCTTTTCGCTCTTCCGAGGCTACGGCTTGGCCATGGGCCTGCTCGCCGTCGCCCTTTTCCACGCCGCGCGTTTCATCCGCGAGGAGCGCCGCCCGGACCTCCTGCTCGCGCTGGCCGCCATGGCCCTTGCGGGATCGGCCATGCTTTCCCTGATCATCGTTTGGGCCGCCGTGCTGGTGGCCTTGACATACAAAGTGATCCGCGGCCGGAACGTTACCGCACGTGCCGGGCGCTTGGGCTGGTGCATGTTGCTGGGCGTGCTGCCCCTGCTGCTGGCCGCCGCCTTTCTCTGGGGGCTCAAGTCCCGGGACCTGCTCTACTCCGGTACTGACGCGGGCTTCTTCGAAGGCACGGTGCGCTCGCTCTCCATCTTCGTGATCGGCACGGCAGGCGGGGCTTGGCGCCTTGTGATCTGCTTGGCCGTGGCGGCGGCAGCGGTCTTTGCGTTGTGGCCTTCACCGGGGCAACGTTCCGTGCGTGAGGAACTGGCCCGAACGGCCGCCTTCCTGCTGATCGCGGACGTGCTGGGTCGCGAGTTCCTCTTCCTCACCACCCATGCGCTGTTCCCGATCGACCGGGGCGCGCTGCACCTGCTGCCCTTGTCCATCGTGCTGGTCGCTTGCGCCGTGGACCGCTTGGCGGGAATGCGGCCGCTCCTTGCCTTCGCCGCGCTGCCCTTGCTGTTCCTGCCGTTGCGGTCGATCACAACAGCCGACTTGGACAGCACGCTGATCTGGGGCGACAATTCCATTCCGGAACGCTTCCATGCGTTGGTGGAGGCCCGACAACGGGAACTGGGCCGACCCTTGGTCCTTGGTGGTGAAGATCTCATCCGCGAAGCATGGAGCCTAGGTGCCGCGGCGCGCGGGTCTTACAGCATCGCGCTGGATCCGTTAGGCTTCCCGCAAGCCGAATGCGACCTGCTCATCATCGATACCGCCCGTTCCACCCCGCCACCGGGGTTCCGTACGATCGCCGTCACGAGCACCGGAGAGAACAGCCTCATGGAGCGCATCGCACCGTTGCGCATGCGGCATGTGCTGGACACGATGGTGGAACGCAACGGCGGTCCGGACGAATTCATTGAACTGTGGCGCGCCCACCCGGACAGTTGGCGTGGGCGTGCGGCGTGGGTGGAAATAGATGCGCAATTCACCGGCCTTGTGAGGAACAGCCGCGTGACCTTGGTGTCCGATGTTTCCGATACGCTCCAGCAGCACCTCGTCTACAACGGTATTCCTGTTGACCGATACTGCGTGACCGATGGCGGCGGACCGCACCTCGGCATCCGCGTACCCCGCCTGCCGCCGAACACCGGACAGGCCGCAGTGTATCTGTACAATCCCGATAAGGTCCCGATCAACCTGAACGCCCGCATCAAGGTCCATGAGATCCTTCCGGAGGGCGACCGATAGGGAAAACCCGCGTGGGATGCCCATCTTAGCGCTCGATAAACGCATTGACAAATGGCCTTGGACAAGAACCAGATCGCGAAGCGCATCGCCCGCGAACTACAGGACGGATACTACGTGAACCTCGGCATCGGCATCCCCACGCTGGTGGCCAACCACATCCCGCCGGGCATCAACGTGACGCTGCAGAGCGAGAACGGACTCCTCGGCATGGGCCCCTTCCCCTTTGAAGGCGAAGAGGACGCCGACCTGATCAATGCGGGGAAGCAGACCGTGACGCTGTTGCCCGGCTCGGCCATCTTCGACAGCGCCATGAGCTTTGCGATGATCCGCGCCCAAAAGGTGAACCTCACCGTGCTCGGCGCCATGGAGGTGTCGGACAACGGCGACATCGCCAGTTGGAAGATCCCCGGCAAGATGGTGAAGGGCATGGGCGGCGCCATGGACCTGGTGGCCAGCGCGCAGAACATCATCGTCTGCATGATGCATACCAACAAGCACGGCGATAGCAAGCTGCTGAAGAAGTGCTCCCTGCCGCTCACCGGCGTAGGCTGCGTGAAGCGCATCATCACCGACCTCGGCATGTTCGAGGTGACCAAGGACGGCTTCAAGCTCACCGAGCGAGCGCCGGGCGTGAGCGTGGAGGAGATCCAGTCCAAGACCGAAGGACGGCTGGTGGTTGAGGGCGAGGTGCCGGAAATGGCGATCTGATCGGTCGGCCATGGGCAAGGTCCGCACCTTCCTCCAGCGCATGGATGCCGTGTGGTGGCTCGTCGCCCTGTTCATCGGGATGTCCTGCGCCTACGAGGCCGGTCGCGTCCTCCATCTGCTTCCACAGCCCCACCACGTGTGGCGCCAGTCCGATTGCATCTCGCTGGCGTGGAACTACTACGACACCACGTGGAACTTCTTCCAGCCCACGATCCACAACTTGTTCTCTGACGACTATACCTCCGGCAAGACCGCCGGGGAATTCCCCATCCTCTACTACATCGTGGGCATGATCTGGCGGATCACCGGGCCGGACCTGTTCATCTACCGCTTGATCGGGTTTTCGCTCCACTTCATAGGCAGCTTGGCGCTCTTCGCCTCCGTGCGCCGGATCCTTGCGAGCGGATTTTGGGCCGTCTGTATCGCGCTCATTTTTTATGCCTCGCCTACGATCGTCTATTTCGGGATCGGCTTCCTGCCGGATGTCCCCGCCTTCGAATTCGCGTTGATCGGCTGGTGGTTCACTGTGCGCTACACCACCGAAGGCCGGAGCAGGCATTGGGGATGGGCGGTGTTCTTCTTCACGCTCGCCATGCTCCTCAAGGTGTCCGCGGGCATGAGCCTGGTCGCCTTGGCCGGGGTCCTCTTCTTCCACACGGTTTTCAGAAAGCGCGTCCCCAATTCATGGTCCCTGTTCAAGGGTGACCGCCGTGAATGGGCGACATTGGTGATGGGCCTGGTGGCCGTGTACGCATGGTACGCCTATGCCGCCTGGTACAACGGCCAGCACGGGGGGCATTACACCTTCAACGACCTCTGGCCGATCTGGGGAATGGACCCCGCTACAAGGCAGGTAGCGTGGGATGTCGGTCGCCGGATCCTGGTCTTCCAAGTGTTCGACACCTCGGTCTGGGTATTGATCGGCGTCGCCTTCACGGCCCTGGTCGCCAACGTCCGGAAGCTCCCATGGCAGCTGATCCTGCTCAATTTCTTCCTGCTCTTGGGATCCGTGCTCTACATCCTGTTCTGGTTCCAAGCCCTGAACAATCATGACTACTACTTCATCAATCCAATGATCACGTTGGCGGTGCTCTTGGTCAGCTTCCTGTGGATGCTCAAGCAGCATTATCCCGAGCTCTTGCAGGCCCGCTGGAGCCGCTGGGCCATGGTCGCCCTCCTGGCGTTCAATGTGGCCTACACGGCGCAGAACATGCGGATGCGCTACGACACCTCAGGCACCATGACGGCCCAAGACCTGTGGCCCATTTACCACGAAGCGGAGCTTGCCCATTGGAACGGGCTGAACTACTGGAGCTTGGAACCGGTCGTGCATATCCGGCCGGATTTGCGCGCCTTGGGGATCCAGCCGGACGACCGGGTGATCTTCGCGGACGACCCGACGATCAACGCCTCCTTCCTGTTCATGGGCAACCGTGGGTGGAACAACTATGGCAACCACCTGAACGAACCCGGCTGGATGGACATGTTGATCGCGAACGGTGCTAAGTACTTCCTTTGCGTAGACCCCAAATGGACCTGGGACCCACAAACCGGCCCCTACCTGCACGACCAGATCGGGGTGGTGGACGGGGTGAGCATTTATCGGTTGCACCCCATGAGCAAGCCCTGAACACCAAACAGTGCGTTCAACTGCTATTCCAGATCCCGGCCAATTTCGTTTCCAATGCCCTCCAGAATCCCTTGGAACTGGGACCAGTATGCTTGGACCATCGTGAACGCGTTCTATGGGCGGCAGCCCTGACCAAGGTTACCGGTCATTACGGATCTCCCTTTGCGCTTGGAACCCCATACGGATTCTTGCTTATTGTGCGATCTTCGCCACATGGTATCGAAGCTTTCCATCGTCATCCCCGCATACAACGAGGAACGCACGATCCATTTGATACTGGACAAGGTAAGGGAGGTCCAGTTGATCGCGAACATCAGCAAGGACGTGGTGATCGTGAATGATGGCAGCACAGATGGCACAGCGGGGGCCGTGAGGCGCTACATGGACGAGCATCCCGACCTTGGCATCCGCTTTTTCGAGCAACCCGGGAACATGGGGAAAGGTGCCGCCATCCACCGCGGCATCCGGGAGGCCACGGGGGACCATCTCATCGTTCAGGACGCCGACCTGGAATACGACCCGCGCGAATACAACGACCTGCTGCGGCCCGTGGTTGAAGGCTTTGCCGACGTGGTCTTCGGCTCGCGCTTCATGGGCCACCATCCGCACCGCATCCTTTTCTTCTGGCACAGTATCGGCAACAAATTCCTTACGCAAATGTCCAACGTGTTCAACAATTTGAACCTCACGGACATGGAGACCTGCTACAAACTGATCCGCAGCGACATTGCCAAGGGCCTTGTGCTGAAGGAAAAGCGATTCGGCTTCGAGCCGGAAGTGACAGCGAAGTTGGCCCGGGTAAAGGGCGTGCGCATCTATGAGGTAGGCATCAGCTACTATGGCCGCACCTACGCCGAAGGCAAGAAGATCGGTTGGAAGGATGGATTCCGCGCCATCTGGTGCATCATGAAATATGGGCTTTGAGTGATGGACGGGGCTGCCGCCAGATCCATGTTCCGGGAATGGGGTGCGCTGCTTCCCGCTCTCCTCGGCATGTTTTATTTGGTCGGACTGCGTGCCTTGCTGCAGGCCCAACCGGAGATCGGTGACGGGGCATTGCATTACGTTCAGGTGCTGCACGCATGGCAGCATCCCGTGCTTTTCCTTGATGTGTGGGCCAAACCGCTCTATGTCATCCTAGGCGCGCCATTCGCGTTGATGGGCACGTGGGGCCTCACGCTCTTCAACGGCGTGGTTTTCCTGGCCACCTCGGCCTGCATCATGGCGTCCATTCCGCGCTCCGCATGGCCGCTGCGCTGGTTAGCCCCGGTGCTGGTGGCCATCAGTCCCCAATACCTGTTCATGGTCTATGCGGGCATGACCGAGCCTCTGTTCGGCCTGCTCTGTGTCGCCGCCGTTATGGCCCTGTTCGCAGGCCATGTACGCACCGGCCTGTTGATCGCCTCGCTGATGCCCGTGGCCCGGCCGGAATACATCGTGGTACTGCCCGTGGTAATGGCTTGGGCGCTGTGGCGCGGCAAGGGGAGGTCACTCCCGTGGGCGTTCGTGGGCATCGTGGTCTTCAGCCTGCTCGGTGCAGTGGCCCATCACGACCTGTTCTGGTTGGTGCGCGAAGATCCCTATATCGGCAACACCACCTACGGCTCCGGCGATTGGGCCCATTTTCTGGAACAGGCCCCGCAGATCCTGGGCTATCCATTGCTCTTCGCTCTTCTGGTTGCCACGGTCTGGGGAGTGTTACTCTGGTGGAAAATGCCCGAAAAACGCCGGGAGTTGCTTGACCTGTTCGCCCTTGCGCTACTGCCGGTGGTGTTGATCTGGTGTGCGCACAGCTATGCTTGGTGGAAAGGTGATGCGGGTTCCGCCGGTCTGCTGCGCGTGTTCGCCACCACCGTGCCGCTCAGCGTGTTGTTCGTGCTGCAGGTGGTGCGCCACGGGACGGAATCCCTGATGCAAATGCGCATTGTCTGGCTGGGTTTGCCCCTGCTCGCGGTGCTTGCCTTCCCGCTGGGCTGGATGGAGGCCCGGACCCACGTGCCCATACCGGCTGTGATGGTGCCCGAGCAGAACCAAGTAGAGCGGGCTGCGCAATACGTGCTGGAGGTCCGGAAACCCAATGCGCGTATCGCCTATCTGCATCCCCATTTCGGCGTGGTCACCGGCTTGGACACATGGGACAGCACCCAGGCCATGAACATCACATCGCTCCCTTGGCAGCGTCCGGGTGCCGATCTGAGGCCCAATGACCTGGTGGTCTGGGATTCGCACTTCGGCCCCAACGAGACCGCGTTGCCCCTTCAGCACATTCTGTCCGACAGCGCCCTCACCCTGCTGCGCGTTTTCGAGGAGGGCGCCGGTTGGCAAGGGACCGCCGAACCTTTTTCCGTGTGGGTGTTCGAGCGGATACCGTCCAGCGTCAGGTGGGAAACAGACACCCTACTCCGAATGGACCTTGGCGACCCGGAAAGTTGGCATCAACGGCCACCTGCCCAAGGAATATCCGGACATCTGTCTTGTTCGGTGCGGATGGACGGCGACCGCGAACTGCGTCCACCGATCTCGCTACCGCCGGAGCAGCCGAATATCCCGATACTGGAACTGACTGCTTCGGGCGACGCCATGCCCGGCGGGGAAGATGGCAATTGGCAACTCGTGCTCACCGTGACCGATGCCGGCCGGGAGGTACACATCCAGCGCAAGGACATGCAGACCGGCGCCTTCTCGGCATCGTTCACCCTGCCCGCGGAATTTGTGCGGATGGACGTGCGCTTGAAGATCGAGCAGGCGGAGAAAACCCTCGCGGGGATCAAGGGCTACACCGTGGTGCTGCGCCAATTGCACACGGGATCATCACGGCAATAACCGCCCATACACCCTCCACACGCTGGCCATGGTCCACTCCGGACCGTCCCACGGAGGGAGGTAGTTCCAGCTAAGGCCGATGCTGAAGTAGATGAAAAAGAGCGCCACTACCAGTGCCGTGTATCGCATTGCCCGTGAGGAGCGCAGGATCCCTTGGGCTCCCCACGCCGTCGGCACCGCTAGAAAGACCAGGTACTCCACAAAGCCCCGGTGACCGAATGCGCCGCCCAACCACCAGCTCCACCAGGAGGCGATGAGGTACCAGGCCAGTAGCCATACCAGCAGGACGATGCGCCCACCGGAGGTCCCGCGAACGGCCATGATCCCCAATGCGCCGATCACCAGCAGCATCACCGGGGAATAGAGGAACCAGCCGTTCCAAGGATGCCAAAGCACGTCCCAGAGGTGCGGATGCGACCAGAAGAAATCCTCGCCCTTCTTACCGTAGGTGAAGACGAACCAACTGCCGGTGATCATCTTCCAATAGGCCAACTGCGGCAGCACCAGCGCGCCGGACACCACAGCGCCCGCGGCGAAGGCCTTCGGGAAGTGCGCCGGCCAGCGCAGACGCCCCTTCACGTCCCTTGGACCGGTGGCGCCATAGAGCATGGGTACCAGCAAAGCGATCACATTGGCGGGCCGCACCAGCACGATCATCGTCGCGATGACCATCAGCAGGAACAGGCGCTTCGGGGAGGGCGCTTCGAGCATCCGCAACGTGGTTGCGAACAGTGCCGCGAACAGGAAGAAGGAGTAGACATGCGACATGCCCGGCTCCATGGAAGCGTAGTAGTACAGGTTCGTGCAACCGAACAAGAGGAGCACCGCAGCGAGTGAGGCGATGTTGCCGAAGCGCGGCTTCAGGGCGTGCAACAAAAACCAGCAGCCCATGGCCGCATAGAACGCACCCGCCATACCGCGCGCCACGGCGTAGGGCCAGCTAAATGCGTCCGGCGTGGCCAGGCCCAAGAGGCAGGCCGCATGCGCTACCAGGAAGAAGGGCAGTTGCAACAGCGACACGCCGATGGTGAACAAGCTGAGCCGGGAGCCGTCATCGAGAATATGGACCCAGGGCATGCCCCGCAGGTCATGGTCGATAAAGAGGCCCGGCAGGAACTGGTAGTAGCCGAGGTCGTCGCTGCCGTGGGTCAGCAGTGTCCCGAGCCGGTGAGCCTCATGCCCGAAGAAGGATAGTAGACAAAGTGCGAAAATGCCCATGGACAAGGGCAAGGCCCAGCGCGTTCCTGTGCTCATGGCACGATCCAATGGCCGTTGTACCAGAGTTTCCCGCTCAGGCTGTCCATGCGGTACAGGTCCACATCGGCCACACGAATGCTGAGGTCGTCCACCCAGATGCTGTCGTGGTCATAGGCCTCGCCGCTGATGAAGAGTTTCAGCTCGTGGTGCTTACCTCCGCTCCGGAAGGGCAGCTCCACCATGGACCAATCGCCCACGATGGTCCGGGCAAAACGCGGGTCGGTGTAGTAGCTCCACGCGCCTTGGCCCGTTGTCGGATCGACGTCATCGATGCCGACGAAGGCGTGGCAGCGCATGGGGCCTTGGTTGTAGTACCAGAACGAGGCGAGGTAGGTGACGCCGGTATCCATGACCGCTGCGGGTAATTGGGCCACTACGTTGAAATCGCGCTTGAGGCCGGAGAACGCGCCTTGGCCGCTACGCACATGTGTTGCAGGCAGACCCTCGAACCCGTCCGTGAGCAGGAAGGTGTCCGGCTTGCTGAAGTACCAAGCTCCGCTGCGGTAGAGGCTGTCGCGCGCGGCCTCGAAGTGTTGGACCCGTTCCTTCGCCCGGTCCGCAAAAAGTTCCTTTGCCGTAATGGCAAGCAAGGCGTACGGTCCGCTCCGCATCAGCTCGTGGGCATGCGCGGCAGTGGCCTGGTCGTAACGGTCCATCGGGCTGCCGGTAAGGATCATCAAAATGGTGTCGTTCGGCTGGAAGCGGGAGGCGATCGGCTTGGGGTACCAGTCCGGCCCCATGCCTTGGATCAATTCCCGCACCTCGCCCAAGCCCGTGCGCGTTAGCGAGGAGGTCATCAACGGGAAACCCGTGTGCTGCGCCATCGTTTGCCCCACCAGCAGTCCCGGTGCATCGGCGGGGATCATGAACTCCTCCCCTCCGTTATGGAAATAGGGCAAGGTCACCAAGGCTTTGGCCTGCACCTTCTTGGCCGCGATGACGACCGCCTTCATGTCCGTTGGCAATTGATCAATGTCGAAGAAGTTGGGTTGCTCCACGATGCGCTTGGCCACGTACCGGTCGAGGTAGTGCGCGTCGATCGCGAAGAGCGAAAGCACAATGACGACAAGGCCCGATGCGGCCACCCGGACGCTGCCCGGCCCGGCCCGCCGCCAAAGCACCCAGGTGGTGCGTGCCGCCCAGATGGTGATGACGAAGTAGAACGCCCATCCGAAACGCGATGGTGCGCGGAACTGCCCGATCACCGGCGTGTACCACAGGCATTTCTTGCACCAAGGGTCGAACGGAAGGCCGAAGGCGAACACCAGCATGAAGACGCCGGCGACCAGCATGATCGCCACCTTGGGCGGGAAGACATCCGCGATGAAGGAGCGCAGCCGCCCGCCGAACAGGATACGCACCAGCAGGACCAACACGACAAGGAAGACCAAGATGGTGCCCAGACCGATGTAGGACCAACCTTCCGCAAGCCGGAACGCGGGCAGGCCGATGATCTTTTCCCATAGCGGGGAGGCGAACAACGGGTCGGGTGCGAGCAGCGTGGAGAAGCTCATCTCGTAGGTGAAGAAGCCCGTGGGATGGAGCGTGCGCCCCACGTGCGTGTCGGTCAGCTTTTGCCACAGCAGAAAGAGCAACAGGGCCCCTATCGGCGCCAACACCATGCCGATGGCAACGCGCCGGTGAGCGGCCTTGAAGACCCATGCCAGAAGCCCGCATGAAAGCACCAGCACCGCCGCGATAAACCCGAGGTAGACGTGGGTGAACAGCCAGAATTCCAGAAGGGCCAACATGACCCATGCCCATCGCCCGGGACGGGCGCTTCGCCATTGGCGCAACATCAGCCACGCCGCACTTGGGATGGCACAGCCATAAGCCAAGGCATAGTGGGCCTGGGTGCCACGCAGCACCTGCGGCGCCAAGAAGGAGATCAACACCGCGAACACCGCCGCCAAGAGTTCCGGCATGGAAAGCTCGCGCAGTATGCCGTAAACGAACAGCGCACACAGTACGATGCTGGCCAGCATCATCAGGTTGATCAACGCCACGGTGTGCGGCAGCAGTCCGGGGAACACCTTACATACGGCGCGCCAGACGTTGCTTTGCAGGGGTTGCGCGTCCGGGTAGTCGATGTGCTCCCCGAACGGATAATTCATCCCGGAGAACGTGGTGATCGAGGTGTCATGCTCAGCGTGCCAAGCGAAGCTGAAGTAGTTCTTCATGCCGTCGCCGTCGGTATTGAACATGTAGTGGCCCGGTGCGCGGAGCACGGAACCGAAGTACAGGAACAACAGGAGCGTCGATAATAACAGGGTGAGCCACAGGCCACGATGCTTCATCTGCCTCATTCAATGATCACGTCCTGGATGACGCCGGTGTAGTCCTTCGCTGCGAAGGGGATGTAGCCTTGGTCGTAGGGCGAACCGGGCCACCATTTAGTGTTGTGGAACTCCTGGGTCACGATCAGCTGCATCTGCACATCGCTGATGGAAGTGACGGTGCTGTCCATGTAGCCCACTTCGCGTAGTTGGTCCAGTTCCGGCCCGATGCGCCAGGTGACGGACTCCGGCTTCCAATCGATCTGGAACCAGTAGTGGTCGCCACGGAAGAGCTCCGCGTCCGGCTCGAAGATCTTCTGGGTGAGCGCACGGTAGTTGTCGTCCCAGCGCTGGCTGAGGAAGGTCTGCCCGTCATGCGTGATCCCGCTGCAACCCGCTGCGAAGTTGATGGGGGAATGGCAGGCCATGTCCCAGTTGGTGCAGGCCACGGTGATCATGCCCTTGGGGATGCCGCCCTCCTTCGGTCGCTGCCAGTTGGCGCGGTTTCCGGGCACCGCCACCTGTTGCGGGCGCAGGGGCGGGAAGGTGGCATCGGGGCAGTACAGCGGCGTCTTCAAGATCTCGAAGTCGATCTCCGCATAGTCCACCTGCGGCACGCGCTTGTCCTGTTCTCCACCGTAATAGTTCTCGAGGAAACCGTCCTTGGCGCAGATGCGGCGGTGGTTCCCAGGCGCGCCTTGGTAGATCAGCCAGATGGCGTTGGTGAGCCCCACCCACATGTCCGAGTCGTTCAACAACGGCGTGAGCTTGCACTTGATGGAGTACTTGCCGTACATCAGGCCACTGCGCGAGCGGACACCGACGTTCTCCTTACGCAGGTCGTTGGGCGTGGAAGCCGGATTCCGCAGTTCGATGGTATTGTTTTCCGGATTCGATCGCACGGTCTCGCAGGGCATCCGGGTGGTCATGGGCCGCAGGGAGACCATCCTGTTCTCCGGGAAGAAGCAGCGGTTGAAGTCGTGGTCCTCCGGGGTGTATGCATTGCCGAGCACATCCGCGATCAACGGGATGTTGGCGAAGCGTGTGGAAGGGTCCACGTAATGGATGAACTGCTTGAAAGGTGCCTGTTTGCGCAGCTCCTCCGTCTGCCCGCACCTATCACTGAACGCTCCCTTGGAAATGCCCTCCGTCTCCTCGACATAGATCCCGGCCCCCAACGGGGGGCGCGCGCTCACCTTCAACCGTTCCCTCGCCTCCAACACGGTCACTTGCGGAAGTTTCGCGCCGGGGCCGTGCAGGAAATACCAGTATGGTTCGATGAATTGGCCGTTCTCCTGTTCGTTAATCCGCGCCACTGCATCCGGGATCCGGGCGGCGGTGAACGCATCTTCGGGCACCACCACCAGCAGGAAGGAGTACTCACCCACCCGAGGGTTCCGCGCCCAGCGGAGCCGCTTGCCATCCTGAAAGAAGCGCTCCTCGTCACGCGGGTCGCCGTGGATGCGGAAACTGTTCTCCACCTTCAGCGCATCGTGCCCGCTGGTGCGCGCTGTGGTGCGGAAGCCTTCCGACGCGCTCTCCCAGCTGCCATAGAAATTCTCTTCCGCCAGCGGGTGCTGCCCACCGTCCGGCAAGGTCTCGTCCATCTTGTAGGATCCGTTCCGGTAGTACAGCTTGTACTTGAACGCGCGGCCCTTTCCAAGGGTGTCCGTAACGGTGAAAGAAAAGGTGAACCGCCCGCCCTCCACCTGATGGGCCGAAGGGATCGTGAACCCGCTGTCGATCGCGTCGGTGTAATCCATGGCGATGACCTTCTCCCCGTCCGCCCCCTCGGAATGCCAGTTCGTGAGCACCTCGAAACGGTCCACGCCGCCATGGCCTGTGCGACCACCATCGGCGCAGCCGAGCAACAACAGGGGTGTGAGCCAGAGCAGAGCCTTCATCGGCGGGGTGCTAGTTCGAGGATCATGGCTTGGGGTGCAGGGTAAGAAGCGATCCGGTCCGTGCCGTCCCCGTTGTCCACGTCGAAGCCGGTGAGCAGGACGCCATGAGGTTTCCGCTCAGCCACTACGCGTTCGAAGTGTGTGATGTCCGTGCGCGATGTCGGTGACCAAGGCCGGAGCATCGCGATGGGCGTTCCGTCCGCATCGATCAGATAGGCCACGCCTTCCTGCGGGACGAAGCGCCATTGTTTGTCCGTGCCACCGATGGGCACAGCCGCCTCGGTAGTGTTCACTGCGGTGCCACCTGCCGGAAAGCGAACCGTATCCACGGGCACCTCCGTCACCGACACTGTCGCATATCCCATCGGGACAAGGCCGCCTACGCCCATGCTATCCAGCGCAAATGCCGTCCCTCCTGCCCGGCCGGGCACTTCAGCGCTGTGGAAGTAGAGGTCGATGTCGTCCACGAACGCCTCCTCCCCGCCGCGCTTCCAGAAGTAGACCGAGATGATGTCCGTAGGTTCCAAGGCCAGGTCGCGCATCAGGAAGCTGCAGTTGAGCCTACTGCCCTGTGCTGCGCCGGTGTCCGCTGGCAGATCCTTCCCGAACCAGGCGAGCTGCTTGCTCCCCCGGTCAATGGACACCACGGCAGTGACGAGCGTTTTTGGTGATGGGGACCACATCCAAAACCCGACTTCCACGGCCGACAACGTGGTAGCCACGTCCTGCACGCGACGCCGCACGGCCGGGGAATAATCATCGCCCGGGGCCATCCGGTAGGAGCGTTCCCCGCCATGCGACCACTTGCGGGAAAGACGCACGGTATCCGCCGAGACGGGCACCTCGAAATCGAAACGCAGGTTGGGGCGGACGGTGCTGCCATCCAGATCGAACTTCACGGTGGACCATGGGCCGGCGGCAAAGGCGAAGGGTGCTTCGTCGCCTGTGAACAGGCCACCTTCCTTGGTCAACCTGGCAGCGCCAGCGGTAGGCAAGGTACCACTGATATTGCGCGGGTTGCTGCCGATCAACAACTTCACGCGGTCCTTCACGGCACCTTGTTGCGCGGAGGTCATCCATTGCCAGACCAACAGCCCTGCGGCCACGAGGATGGCCAGGACCACGATGATGCGCAGGAAGCTCTTCACGCGGCGAAAGTAAAACGGAATACAGGTGGACTTTAGGGCTGCACGAAGGTCACACCAACGCAATATCCTTCTCCTTCACCACAGCTTCCCCGCGCAACCGCAGATACAGCTGCGCCGTGGCCACCACGTCCTTCTTGCAGTAGGTGGCGATGCGCTCAAGGTCCTTGTCCTCGTAGTACACACGCGCCACGTCCGCACCGGAGATGTCGTCCTTGGGCGTGGGGATTCCGAGGATGTGCGTGAGCAGCGCCAGCGAGGTGAAGTTCTTGCGGTCGCCGAAGCTCCACATGTTCATGGTGTCGAGAAAGCCCACTTCCCACGGCTTCAGGCCGCCCACGTCCAGCAGCTTCGGCAGCTTGATGCCGTGTACGATGCAGCGCCGCGCGATCCACGGGAAGTCGAACTCCCTGCCGTTGTGGCCGCACAGCCAGTGGTCGTCCGTGCTGTAGTTCTTGTTGAGCATATCCACAAAGCGGTGGAGGACATCCCGCTCATCATCACCATGGAACGAGGTGACGCGCATGGCGTGGCCGCCGCCCTCCCGCTTCAGCCCACCCACACCGATGCAGATGATCTTCCCGAACTCGGAAAAAATACCTGCCCTGTCGCCATAAACCTCCTCCGCCGTCTTCCCGCCACGCTCCTGTTCAAAGCGTGTCTTGTCGCCGAAGAGCTTCGCGGTGCGTTCGTCCAGCTCGCTGAACTCCCGGACGGCAGGCACGGTCTCGATGTCCAAGAAGAGGATCTTGCTCAGGTCTTTCACGTGATCGGCTCGCATGGTGAGGAAATTATGGGATTTTGGACGCAGAGGCGCGGAGGCGCAGAGAAATGCTTTTGGTGATCGGTGAATGGAGAACTCGGACTCAAGACTCAATGACTCACGACTCAAGACTTCCTTCAAGGTTTCTCCGCCGCCACCGCTCGAGCGATCTCCGTGTACTCGAACACGTCCTTCGGGTGCCCGACGTCGTTGTGCTCCTCCCACTTCATCCCGGTGCGCACCATGATCAATCGTTCCTGCGGGATCACCACCACGTACTCGCCATGGTAGCCTCGGCAGTAGTACATCGGCATACCGTCCACGGTCGCGAGCCACCAGTAGTAGCCGTAGCGGTCGTTAGGTTCGCCCTTGTCCAACAGTTTCGCCGGCGTGATCGACTCCTTCCAGTATTCCTCCGGAACGATGCGGGTGCCCTTCCACATGCCGCTGTCCAACCATAACTGCCCGATGCGGCCGAAGTCGCGCGCAGTGGCATACAGGCAACAGAACGCCTTGAAGTCGCCATCCTTGCGGTCCTTGCCCCAATAGGCGTCGTGCTCCGCGCCGAGCGGCTTCCAGATCTTCTCCCGCACCAGGTCGTTCAGCGGCATGCCGTAGATCTTCTGCAACACATCGGACATGATCTGCGTGCTGCCGCTGATGTAGTCGAATTCCTGGCCCGGCTCCTCCCGGCAAGGCTGGTCCATCGCTAATCGGCTCACATCACTCCCGTAGTAGCCCTTGGCGTTGTCACTGAACGGGCTGGCGCCGCTCTCGCTCCAGTCCAGACCGGTGCTCATGGTGAGCAGGTTCCACAAGGTGATCTTCTTGTGGCATTCATCGAAGGTGTCGAACTCCGGCAAGTACTGGCCCACATGTGCATGCAGGTCGGGGATCTTGCCCTCCTTCATCGCAATGCCCACCAGTACGCTGATGTAGCTCTTCGCCACGCTGAAGCTGTTGCTCACGGAGTCGTCGCGCCAGCCCTCGAAATAATCCTCGAAGAGCAGGCTGTCGTCCTTGATCACCACGAAACCCACCGTGTTCAGCTTTTGGAGCGCGATGAGCTGTGCATCGGTGAGTGACAGCTTGCCATAGCGTGGGCTTTTCGGCCATGGCTGCGGGTCATCCGCAAGGATGACGTTGGAAGCGAAGAAATCCCGGTCATCGATCTCCGGCCCGCTACGCCCCATAAGGTAGGTGAAGCGCACACCCTTCACGATGTGGCCGTTGCCGGTGATGTAGCACAGGGTGATCAGCACCGCGATGATGCCGACGAGCCAAAGGAGGATCTTAAGAATGGTGCGCATGGGGGGTTGTTGCGGTCCGAAGATAGCCGGAGGGCGGTATCTGCGAGTTCTGCGGAAATAACCTCACACCAGCTCCACGTCGAACAGGTCCGCCAGCTCCAGCTTCAGCCGGTCCTTCACGCCTTGCATGTCCAGCAGGCCGCCCAGCTCCTTCGCCATGCAGGTGACGCCTTTGTCCGCGATGCCGCAGGGAACGATGTGATCGAAGTAGCTCAGGTCCGTGTTCACATTGAACGCGAAGCCGTGCATGGTGACCCAGCGGCTGGCCTTGATGCCGAACGCACAGATCTTCCGCGCCTTGGCAGGGTCGTCGCCATCGAGCCATACACCGGTGAGGCCTTCGATCCGTCCCGCTTTGATCTTGTAGGCCTCCAGCGTGCCGATCACAGCCTCTTCCAAGGTGCGCAGGAAACGGTGTACATCGGTGAAGTGGTGGTCGAGGTCGAAGATGGGATAGCCCACGATCTGGCCTGGGCCGTGGTAGGTGATGTCGCCGCCGCGGTCGATCGGAAAGAACTGAACTCCTTCTCGGCGCAAACCCTCCTCGTTCAGCAACAGGTGCGCCGCCTTGCCGCTCTTGCCCAAGGTGTACACGTGCGGATGCTCGCAGAACAGGAGGTGATCATCCGTTGGCGTTTGTTGCTCCAAAGGCAGCTCCCGATTGGCTACCTTACGCGCGATGGTGGCTTGGAAAAGCTCCCTCTGGTAGTCCCACGCAATGGCGTAATCGATGGGGCCAAGGTCCTTGAAATGGATCGTTCTCACACCGCAAAGATCGGGTTCAAATGATTTAACCACAGAGGTCGCGGAGAGCGCAGAGGAATGCAAGAAAGAGATGTGTCATCAAGAAACGCACTGCCATTGGCAGCATGAGGGCGCAGAGGCCTAGGCGTCCAAATGCCCTTCTCCGCAAACTCTGCGTCCTCCGCGGTTAAAAGCCTACCAGGCACTCCGTAATTTTGCGGTGCCCATGCCTGCTCCTTTAAACGTCCGCGACAAGGTCTCCCTGCTTCCCAACAAGCCCGGTGTGTACCAGTTCTTCGACAGCGATGGCAAGATCCTCTACGTCGGCAAGGCCACCAGCCTAAGGAGCCGCGTTGGCAGCTACTTCGTCAAGAACCACCACGACGGCAAGACGCGGGTGCTGGTGAGCCACATTACCGACCTGCGCACCATCGTGGTGGAAACGCCCTACGACGCTTTGTTGCTCGAGAGTTCGCTGATCAAGGAATACCAGCCGCGCTACAACATCTTGTTGCGCGACGACAAGAGCTACCCGTGGATCCGCATCCGCAACGAGCACTACCCGCGCATCGAGGGTATGCGCAATCCGGAGGACGACGGCTCCGAGTATTTCGGCCCATTCGCCTCGGTGCGTGCCATGCGGACTCTCCTGAAGCTCGTCCACAAGCTGTACAAACTGCGCACCTGCAACTACGACCTCAGCCCGGCGAACCTCGCCAAGGGCAAGTACAAGCGCTGTTTGGAGTACCACCTCGGGAACTGTAGGGCCCCTTGCGAAGGATTGCAGGACGAAGCGGAGTACAACGCCAACGTCGCACAGGCCAGGCAATTGGTGAAGGGGCGCATCCGCGGTGTGGTGCGGCTCCTGAAAGAGCAAATGCACGCCCATGCTGAAAAGTTGGAATTCGAGGAAGCGGAGGAGGTGCGTGATCAGCTCGAGCAGTTGGAGAAGTACCAGGCCCGCAGCACCGTAGTGAACCCTGACATCGGCGACGTGGACGTGTACGGGCTGGCGCGCAACACGTTCAGCACCTTCGTGAACTACCTCCGCGTGATCGATGGTGCCGTCGTCCAGGGCATCACCATCGAGCTGAAACGCAAGCTGGACGAGCCCGATGACGAGGTACTGCAACTGGCGATCGCCGAACTACGCCAGCGCTACCGCAGCAACGCGCCCGAGGCCATCGTGCCAATGGACCCGGGCATCGAAATGCCGGAACTGCACTTCACCATTCCCCAGCGCGGCGACAAAAAGCACCTGCTGGACCTCAGCTCGCGCAACGCGCAGTACTTCATGCTGGACAAGCAGAAGCAGGAATCACTGGTGGACCCCGAGGCCGCCACCGACCGCATCCTCGAACAGCTCAAGCAGGACCTCCGCCTCAGCGAATTGCCGCGCCACATCGAGTGCTTCGACAACAGCAACACCCAAGGCACCGACCCCGTGAGCGCCTGCGTGGTCTTCAAGGACGCCAAGCCCAGTAAGAAGGATTACCGCCACTTCAACATCCGCACCGTGGAAGGGCCGGACGATTTCGCCAGCATGGAAGAGGCCGTGGAACGGCGTTATGCGAGACTGATCACCGATGGCGAACCAATGCCGCAATTGGTGGTGATCGATGGCGGCAAGGGCCAATTGCACGCCGCCCTCAATGTCTTCGACCGCCTCGGCCTGCGTGGAAAGGTCGCACTGGTCGGCATCGCGAAGAACCTCGAGGAGATCTTCTTCCCCGGTGATCCCTATCCGCTGCACATCGACAAGCGCAGCACCAGCCTGCGGCTCATTCAGCACATGCGCAACGAGGCCCACCGTTTCGGCATCACGCACCACCGCGGCAAACGCAGCAAACGCACCGTGCGCACCGCATTGGAGGACATCCCCGGCATCGGCCCCGGCACCGCACAGAAACTGCTCAAGCGCTTCGGCTCCATCAAGGGCCTCCGCGAAGCCGCGAGTGAAGAAGTGGTAGCGGAGATCGGCGCGAAGAAGGCGGAGGTGGTGCTGAAGGGGCTGGCGGTGTCTGAGTGATCGAGGATGAAGTTGCGACCTGGCGTTTCCGTGATCCTCCCCTTCTACAATATGGCCACCTCGCTCGATGCCGCCATCGCCAGCATTGCCGACCAATCCTTCACAGAGTGGGAACTGTTGCTGATCGACAATGCTTCTTCGGATGAAAGCACCGTTATCGCCAAACGCTGGGTGGCGAATGACGATCGCATCCGCGTGATCCAAGAGCTGAACATCGGCATCGCGAAAGCGCTCAACACCGGGCTAGCACACGCACAAGGCCGCCACATCGCCCGGATGGACGCCGACGACATCAGCCATCCTGAACGCTTCGCGAAACAGGTGGCCTATCTGGATGCGCATCCGGAGATCGATGCGTTGGGAACTCAAACAACATTCAATACAACAGTAGAAAGGAGCAGCGGCATGCGCTGGTTCACGAAGTGGCAGAATGCGATCCTAACGCCGCATGACCATTACGTAAAACGATTCGTGGACGCACCGCTCGCACATCCCACCGTGATGTTCCGCCGCGAACTGGTGGAGCAGCATGGCGGTTACGACACCGGTCCGCTGCCGGAGGACCATGAGCTTTGGCTGCGCTGGATGAACGCCGGAGTGCGCTTCGCGAAACTGCCCGAGGAATTGCTCACTTGGAATGACCATGCGCAACGGCTCAGTCGCACGCATGCCAACTACAGTGTGGATGCTTTCTTCACCACCAAGGCGAAGTGGTTGGCCAAGTGGCTGAAGCGGAAATTGAACAACCGTTCCGTCATCATCGCCGGCACCAGCAGGATGTGCCGGGAACGTGCCCGGATGCTGGAGGCGGAAGGCATCACCGTCCACGCCTTCACCGATGTGAAATCACGCGTTGTTCCGGGCTATGCATTTATCCCGCACGGCGGACTTCCGGCTTCCGGGAAAGCATTTATCGTCTCCTTCATCTCACAGCGCGGCACGGGTGATCGCATTGCGGAGTTCCTAGTTTCGCGGGGAATGGTGGAGGGAGAAGATTTCATTCTGGCGGCATAGCATCGCTGACCGGTTAACTTGGCACGACCCCAAACCATGGATTCCACATCAGCCACATCCGCGTTCCGGACCAATGAACTGGCCGCCCTACGCACCTGTTTCGACAGCGGCGCCACACGGCCCTACCGTGCCCGCCGCGATGCCCTGAAGGCCCTGAAGCGTGCATTGAAGAAGCACGAGGAAGCGTTGCTCAATGCCATGCACGCCGACATGCGCAAGCCACGTTTCGAGGCTTACATGGCCGACATTGGGATCGTATATGCGGAGATCAACGATGCGCTGGAAAGCCTGAGCGAATGGATGCAGCCCGAGGATGTTCCCACGCCGATCAGCCTGTGGCCCGCGAGCAGTTCCATCCATCCACAACCATTGGGCGTGGTGCTCATCATCTCCCCCTGGAACTATCCGGTGGTGCTTGCACTTTCACCGCTTGTGGGCGCCATCGCCGCGGGGAACTGTGCCGTGGTGAAGCCCAGCAATGAAGCTCCGCAGACCGCCATGGTGCTGCAGCAGATGATCACGGAGGCGTTCCGGAAAGATCATGTGTTCGTTGTGCAGGGATCCGGCAGCGCGGTGGTCCCGCCGTTGATCGACGCCTTCAATTTTGATCACATTTTCTTCACCGGGAGCACGGCCGTGGGCCGGAAGATCCTGTTGCAGGCCGCACCGCAGCTTACGCCCGTCACCTTGGAACTCGGTGGGAAAAGCCCCGCCATCGTGGACCGGAATGCCAACATCGATCAAGCGGCGAAGCGCATCGCATGGAGCAAGTTCTTCAACGCTGGCCAGACCTGTATCGCCACCGATCACGCCTTGGTGCATGCCTCGGTGATGGAACCTTTCCTCGCTGCCTTCGCGAAGCACACGGAGAACTTTTACGGCAAGGAGCCGCTGCAAAGCCCGCATTACGCACGGCTGGTGAATGACAAGAATTTTGAGCGCGTGAGAGGATACCTCGGCGATGGTCGCATCATTACTGGCGGCCAGCATGATGCAACGGAGCGCTACATCGCCCCCACCGTGCTCACGGATGTTTCGCTCATCAGCTCCGTGATGCAGGAGGAGATCTTCGGCCCGATCCTACCGGCGATCCCGTGGAACGAACCGGAGGAGGTGCTCGCGATCGTGCGCCGGAATCCCACGCCGCTGGCGCTATATGTCTTCAGCAAGAGCCGTTCGGCCCAGCGCTATTTCACGGAACGCATCGCCTTCGGCGGCGGGTGCATCAACCATTGCCTGCTGCACTTCGGCAATACGGAACTACCGTTCGGTGGCGTGGGCACCAGCGGCATGGGACGCTACCACGGCAAGCGCAGCTTTGACCTGTTCAGCCACCACAAAGGCATTGTGAGCGCCGGATCGCTGCCGGAACCGGGCATCCAATATCCGCCCTATTCCGGTTGGAAAGAGCGTATGCTGCGCGGGGCAATGAAGTAACGATCCGCTAATTAGCTGATGTGAATGATCAGCTAATCGGCTGGAGCTAATCGTTCGGCACGCTTCGGCAGAAGGCGGTCGCGCACCAGCAACATGTGCTTCTCGTCGCATTCCAGCGAGGCCACGCAACGGCCTTGCACCATGGTAGTGAACGTAAGCGGATCTGCAATGCCGTTGGTCTGGCAGAATTCTTCCACGTGATGGCAGAAGTGCTCGGCCGTGGGTTTGGCGTCCGGCCCGAGGAAATCCCAATGAAAACGGAGTGTAGGCATGAATGATGTTCGGGGGGCAAAGATCCGAATTCGTACGGATCGAACGGTCAGAAAGGATCTGCACTTCGTTGCGCTCGTAGCGAACGTTGCGGTTCCGACCTTCGCATTCCCTTTGCGCTCTTTGCGGATTAAGCCCACCCCGCAGTGGTAAATTTGCACCATGTCGAACACGATCACCTCCTCGGAAAAAGCCACTGAGCAGCACGGGCTGTTCACTCCCGCCAACTACATCAATGGCACCTGGAAGAAGGAGGGTGACGGTAGCTTCAACACCGTGGTGGACAAGTACCACGGCACCGAGCTGACGCGGATCCCGCACGCCACCGCGGCCCAGATGGAGGAGGCCATCGCCGCCGCGTACACCAGCCGTGCCACCGTGCATAAGCTGAGCGCCGGGGAACGCAACGAAAAGTTGGAGGCCTTGGCCAAGCTGATCGAAAAGCGCGCGGACAAGCTCGCGATGCTGATCGTGCAGGAAGCCGGAAAACCCATCGGTTATGCCAAGGGCGAGATCGCGCGCTGCATCACCACCGTTCGCACCGCCGCCGCAGAGGCGCTGCGGTTCACCGGCGAAATGACACCGATCGACTTCGGTGCAGGTGCCGGAAAAACGGCCTTCACCAAGCGCTTTCCCATCGGTGTTATCGGAGCGATCACACCGTTCAACTTCCCGCTGAACCTGGTGCTGCATAAGGTGGCACCGGCGATGGCCACGGGCTGCCCCGTAGTGCTGAAGCCAGCGCCACAAGCGCCGCTGAGCGCATTGGCATTAGCCGCCATGATGGAGGAGATCGGCTGGCCGAAGGGCGCTTTCAGCGTGCTGCTCTGCGGCAACCCCGTCGCTGAATTGTTGGTGAAGGATGAGCGCGTGGCCATGCTCAGCTTCACCGGAAGCGACAAAGTGGGCTGGCACTTGAAGGCGATCTGTGGAAAGAAGAAAGTGGCGCTGGAGCTCGGAGGCAATGCTGCGGTGATCATTGATGAAGGCACCGACCTCGCCGCCGCCGCCAAGAGCGTGGCCATGGGCGCGAATCTCTACGCGGGGCAAACGTGCATCAGCACACAGCGGATTTTCGTGGTGAAGCCCGAGTTTGAAAAATTCCGCGACCTGCTGGTGAAAGAATACAAAGCATTGAAGGCCGGCGACCCCGCCGACGCGTCGGTATCCGTAGGACCGATCATCGACAAGGGCCACTTCGAGCGCATCGGTTCTTGGCTGGACGAAGCAGTGAAAGGCGGTGCCAAACTGCTGGCCGGCGGCAAGCCCGTGGATCCCAAGCGCAACGTCTTCGCGGCAACACTGCTCACAGACACCAAGCATTCCATGAAAGTGGATTGCGCGGAAGTCTTCGGGCCGATCGCCGTCGTGGAATCAGTGAAGGACTTTGCCGCAGGCATCGCCCGCGTGAACGACAGTAACTACGGCCTACAGGCGGGCGTGTTCACCAATAACTTCAACCACGTAAAAAAGGCGCACGAGGAGCTGGAGGTCGGCGGTGTCATCATCAACAGCATCCCGGGCTTCCGCGTCGACAGCATGCCCTACGGCGGCATCAAGGACAGTGGCCTGGGCCGCGAAGGGCTGAAGTACGCGATGGAGGAAATGAGCGAGCCGCGATTGATAGTGTATTGAAGAAGTACCACAAAGGACGCTAAGGACACGAAGGATGCGGTATGGTCGGCAAGCTGAAGGAATGGATGCCACGCAGCGTGCGGTCCATTCTAAAGGAACCCCTTTGTGTTCTTCGTGTCCTTCGTGGTATAAAAACGAACGGCTTTTTTCAACCCTTTCCTTCGAGGTCCTTCACCCGTTCCACCAGCTTATCCAAATTCCGGAAATGGATGTAGCTCTTGCGGTACTTGCTCGCCTCCCATGCCGGTGAACCCATGTAACTCTCGCCCGCCTTGGTGTCCTTGCTGATGCCGCTCTGCGCCGCGATGATGGTGCCGTCGGCGATCTTCAGGTGGCCGATGATGCCCACCTGCCCGCTGAACATGCAGTTCTTGCCGATCTTGGTGCTGCCCGCCACCACGCCGCCCGCTGCGTAGTACGTGTTCTCGCCCACTTCCACGTTGTGCGCGATGTGGATCAGGTTGTCGAACTTGACGCCTTTACGCAGGATGGTGCTGCCGAGCGTAGCGCGGTCGATCGCACAGTTGGCGCCGATCTCCACATTGTCCTCGATCACCACGTTGCCGATCTGCGGGATCTTCTGTCCTCCGTCCGGGCCTGTGGCGAACCGGAATCCGTCGCTGCCGATCACCGTGCCGCTGTGGATGATACAATCCTTGCCCACCACGCAGTCTGAATAGATCTTCACGCCTGCATAAACGGTGGTTTTGTCGCCGATGGAAACGTTGTCCCCGATGTAAGCTTGCGGATAGATCTTCACGTTGTTGCCGATCCGCGCGTTCTCGCCAATGAAGGCCAGTGGACCGATGTAGCAATCTGAACCGTGCGTGGCACCTTCAGAGATCACGGCTTGCGGGGAAACGCCCTTCTTGTTGCGCTTGATCTGGTCGTACATCTCCAGCACTTTGGCGAATGCACTTTGTGCATCGGCCACGCGCACGAGGGTGGTCTTCACCGGTGCTGTCAGGGGAAGATCCTTGCCGATGATCACCACCGAGGCCGTGGTGCCGTAGACGTATTGCGTGTAGGCCGGGTTGGCCAGAAAAGAAAGCGAACCCGCGCCGCCTTCCTCGATCTTGGACAGGCGCGTGACCGTGGCTTGAGGATCGCCTTCAACGGTGCCTTGAAGAAGTTCGGCGATCTGGGTGGCGGTGAATTGCATCGGCCCAAGGTAAATACCCCACCGGCCGTTCCGCTTATTTCACCTCAGCCAACTTCCCCTTCAGCATGTTGATCACCCCGATCTCCGTGGCGTCCACACCTTTCTTCTCTGCGAGGTACCAGCTGGCCCAATCGCCGAGGTGTATGAGGTGCAACTGACGACCGAGCCGGTCATCGCCCTTACTCCACACCTCGAAGATGTGCGGCGTGTACTTCGCGAAGACCTCCTTGTTGATCTCCATCCGCATCTGGCTGCGCTCGTGGTCGTCCTTGTGACGGAAGATCGTCACGGCCAAGCTTTTGTCGCCACCAGCCCAGCCCACCAGCTCATTATGGTTCATCTCCGGGATGGCATGGTGCCAGCACAACTCCTTGCTGTTCTCGTTGAGCTGCTGCCGAAAGCGGATGCTCACCGCTTCCGTGGAGGCCTCACTGTAAATGATGGCGCGCTTTCCATGGAGCTTTCCCGCCAGTTCCTTGCCTTCGGCCTTGATCGCCTCCTGACCGGACTTCAACTGTTGCGCTGCACGGGCGATGGAGGTCTCAAAGTCGCTCTTGATGATGCCGAAATGCTTCAGCACGAAGAACTGTTGCGTGAGCGAATAGGCCAACATGGTACGCGGCGGATTGCCGCCCGGGATCACGATATGATCGAGGCCCTTCGCCTTGGCGGACTCCAGCATGGTGCCGCCGCTGGTGATGCAGACCACGCGTGCACCACTGGCCAACGCCTGATCCATGGCGGCCAAGGTCTCCTCGGTATTCCCACTATAACTGCAGGCGATCACCAAGCTGCCCTTGCCCACATAGGCCGGCAGGTAGTAGTTGCTGTACACCTCGATGGGGCAGGTGCCCTCGCCCGCGACGGCCTGCGCCGCGATCCGCCCTCCGATGCCGCTTCCGCCCAAGCCGGTGACGACCACATTGGTGTAAGGTCCGTCGGGAGCGCCGAGCTTGGCATTGCGGCCGATGGAAAGGGCTTCTTGAAGATGGTCGGGGAAATCACGGATGAGCTCGTACATCGGCGGCGGTTTCTTGACGGGTCGGTTTCTGTGGCGAAAATAGGCTGCTCATACGCAGCGCGGCATCGTTTGTTAGCGTTCCATATGCGGGTTCGGAGGAACATCTACAAGCCATAAGCTCTAAGCCTCAAGCTTAGGGCTTAGGGCTTAGAGCTTATGGCTTTCCTGACAGGCTCACTTCGGCACCGATGACAATTCACAATCGGACGGTTCCACGCTTTTGAGCTCCTTCATCTTCAGGAAGGTTTCGTCCACCTGCTGGGTGATGCTGGTACCCGCACCCAACGCGCTCACTTTCTCGAACCAGCACTTGGCCTTAGCACGGTCCATGCCAGCCTCGTTGTACAGGTAAAAGAGGCCCATGTAGTTATAAGCTTCCTCCAGATCGGCCTTGTGGCCGTCCTGCTCCTCAGGCTTCATCTTGCGGATGACCTCCTCGTAATAGGGTTTGGCGGACCAGGTCTTCACCTCGGCCGTGTCCATGCCCGCCCGGGCCCGTGCCCGGTAGAGGTAACCCTGATAGATGTTCGGTTGCTTGGCGATGTACTCCGCCCAGGCACTGTCCGCGGTCTGGTACATCTTGGCCCGGTTCGCCATGGCGCCGAGGTAGTACCAATCGTTGACCTCCGGCTTACCAGCGTTGATCTTCTCCTGCATTGCGGAAACGGCCTTGCCGTACGCTTTGGCATCGGTGAATGCTTTCGCCGCTTCCAGATAGAGATAGTCCTTGGCCTTGTCCATGCGGGCCGCCTTCAGGTACATCTCAGCGGCGAGGGAGTCGTAGGGCGCTAATTTGAAGCTCACCGTGGTGGAACCGTCCGCGTTCGGCGTGGAACCCGCATAGTGGGCCACATCGCCGTTCACTTGGGCGGTGCCGTTCGGGTCGATGTTGATGGGCGGGTTCTTTTCGAGGTCCTTGGCCAGTCCTTGGTAGATCTTCCCTTGGTATTCATAGTCCAAGCTGATCACCTTGTCGGTGGGTTGTTCTGCGAAGTACTCCTTCATGGTGGTGTTCGCAGCCGCGAAATCACCCTTTTCGGTGAGGTCGAACGCTTTGAGACGCTTCAGCACCATGTTCTTCACGCCCTCATTCTCCAAGGCTTGGATCTCGCTCAGGCTCTGGTCATACTTCTTCACCAAAAAGAGGAACTGCGCATTGCGCACACGGGCGCTGGTGCTACCGCTGTTCAACTGCAGGTATTTCTGCATGTCGGCATTGGCTTTGTCGAAGTCGCGCGCCATGAAGTAGGCTTCCGCACGGCCGCGGTAGGCCGGAGCGAAGCCGGGATCCAGGGTAATGGCATTGGTGTATTCCTCGATGGAGCTGGGGAAGTTCTTCGCCCGGTAGTACATGAAGGCCTTGCGCGCCACGGGCTTCGCGTTCAAGGGGTCCAACTGCATGGCCTGCTTGTAGTTCTCCAACGGGGCCGAGCCATCGCGCGGGTTCTGGTCGAACTGGACGTCCCCCTTCAGGATGTACGCCTCGGGGTCCTTCGGGTATAGGTCGATGGCCTTTTTGATCAGCACCAGTGCGGCTGCGTGATCCGGTTGCTTGCCTGCCACAAGACCCTCGGCCTCTTCGCGGTAGGTGGCTGCGATCTGTGCCTTACTGTATTTGTTGGACTTGAGCTCCGCGGTTTCCGTGGCTTTCGCGAACTGGGCCTGAGCCTCGGTGGCCTTCCCCTGCTCATGGAGCACCTTGCCCAAACCCGCGTAGTTCAGGGCATACGTCGGGTTCACCTGGATGCCTCTCCGATAGGCTGCTTCCGCACTGTCCGAACGGTCTTCGGCGAAGTAGTTCTCGCCTAAGTAGAACCAGGCCTCCCCACTGGTCGGGGAACTTTCCACGATACGCTTAAACACGGCCGTGGCTTTCTCGAACTGCTCGTTATCGGTCAGCTTGATGGCTTCCGGCAATTGCGCAAAGGCACCAAAAGTGATACAAATGGATCCTATTGTCAGGAAGGTCTTCATTCCAGGGTTGATCTAGTGGGCGACGATCTCAATGTTCCGCGGAGGCACCGTGATGGGGGCTACACCGAGCTTGAGTATGATGCGTTGTCCTTTATGGTTGGCGACAAAGGAAACAAAACCAGTGCCAAGACCGCTTTTCCCCTCTGTCAACAGCATGTTCATGGTCCGTCGGAGCGGGTATTGGCCGTCCGCGATGGTGCTTTGGCTGGGGAGAATGGCAGCGGAGTCCGACGCAAATGCGACAGGAAGCAGTTTCACCTGGTCCCGCAGGGTTCGCATGTCCGCATTGTCCAGATCGCTGATGGCCGCGAAGGGGATGAAACCGATGGCCCGAACGTCCCTGGAGACCTGTGCGACCACGGTCTCCACATCCGGCAAGGCTCCACCGCGGATACCCTGCAAGTGTAAAGAATCGATCAGCATCCGTGCCACTCCGCTGCCACTGCCGGCGAACACCGCCCGCAAGGGATGGATGGTGCTGGAGTTCTCCATATCGGTCGTCACCCGTACAGCGGTCGTGTCGCTGATCAAGATGGCCTTGATCTGCTGCAGGTCCAGCCGTGCGATGGGACTCGCCTTGTTCACCACCACGGCGATGGCATCGGTATAGATGGGCACCACGGGCAAGGCGCTCAATTTCCGTTCCCTGAAGTCGGCCTGCTGATCGGGGCCGTACGCCACGGAGGACACCACGCAGCGCACGCTGTCGTTCATCATCGCCTTCAGCAGCTCGCCTTCGGTCATGTAGCGCACCTCTATCTCGGCTTTTGGATAGAAGGAATGGAAAATGACGGCCTCCTGTTCGATCACCGGCCGGCTGTCCACGTCGGCCAGCACGATCACCTTGCCGGAGGTGGGCGTGTCGTCATTGTAGGGATCGGGCGCGGTGAATTCGCACCCGGCGAGTAACAGGGCGCAGGCGGCCCCGAAGAGGGCCACGGACGGTAGGGTACGGGGTTTCACTGTTCTTCCCGGCTTTGAGCCTGCTTACGCTGCCACATAAATCCACGGACCGCACCATATATCAGCAGGATGATCCCCAATGGGACACGGAATCTGGAGACCTGCGGATAGAGGAAGTTGGTGAACAGGATCAAGCAGCCGGCCACCGCATAGACCACGCTCATTATTAGTGCGAAATACTTCATCGATCTGAACCACTATCGGGTCTCAAATCTAATGGGCAATGTGAGGCGGCACCGCACTTCATGCCCGTTCATGCGGGCGGGCTTCCACTTTGGCATGCGCCGCACAGTGCGTTCGGCCGCGCTCTTGTAGCTCTTTTGCTTGCCTTTCACCGCATGCACATCCTCCACGCTGCCGTCCAGACCCACGGTGAACTGCACGTAGACAACATCCTTTCCTTCCACATCGGCAGGAAAAACCAGATGGCGCCGCACCCATTCGCCAAGGGCCGCCTCGCCGCCGGGGAACTGCGGCACCTCCTGCACTTCGAAACCGTCCCACACTGCCGTACCATCATCGGTGCCTGTGCCCGTACCTCCCCCGGTAGTGCCAAGGAGCCCCGTGCCACCGCCCGTGGCTGGCCCCCCCGGACCAGGCCCCGGGGCTAAGCCGGGACCGGCGGTGTCTTTGGGTAGTTCCGGCGGCTCCACGAGGCTATCCACCGCCTGCACATAGCGCTGCTGGTCCGGCTTCGCGGGCGGAGCTACGGTCGCTGTTCGGGGTGTTGAGGGTTTCGGGGGCTGCGGAGGAGATACGAACAGCTGGCCCAGGTCCACGTCCACCACCACGGGTGGCGGGGCCTGAGGCCCTGCAACCGAGTTGAAGTGTGCGATCACCGAAGGTACCAGGACCGAAACACCGAAGAGGCCGATGGCGCCCAACAAAGCCACGCCCATGCGCTTCCCGTAATCCGTGCGCAGTCGATAGGCCCCGTATTCCCGGTTGCGGTCGGCGAACACGAGCGCATTGCGTTCGGTCTGTGTCTCGTCACTCCACGAGCGGCCCAAGCCTACTGCCAGAAAGAACAGGACGAGAAGTATCAATGCTGCGGTGATGATCATGACGATGCGCTGTTAGTTGAACATGGTTACCGTTCAACTGTACAACCCGGAAGGCCCGGCGTTCATTGCACCGATGGCCCGATCGTCACGACCGTTGCTCAAGGCACCTCCGTAAGTGCGTCCGTTTTCAATACCGTGTCACCAATGCCCGGTCAATTAAAGAAGGGGGAAAGCTCGCGCCAACACGTAGTATCCAGCAACTTTCAATGTATGGCCCCTCTGGAAGGAGCGAAGGGCTGAGCAATAGGAATGCGTAATGTCCCGGTTGCGGCCGAACAGCCTGGAACTACCCTACTTCAGCTTGAAGTCCACCGGTATGGTGAAGCGGACCTTCACGGCCTTGCCGTTCATCTTGCCGGGGCTCCACTTGGGCATGGACTTCACCGCGCGCAGTGCCTCCTTGTCCAGACCGGGGCTTACGCCCCGCCGGATCTTGACATCCTCCACGCTGCCGTCCCTTTCCACCACGAACTCCACGTAGACCTTGCCCTGGATGCCCGCGTCGAACTCCATGTCCGGGTACTTGGTGTTCTTCTGCAGGTAGGCGTACATCTTGGCCATGCCTCCGGGGAAATCCGGTTGCTCCTGCACTGCGGCGAGGTCGTAGGTGGGTTCCTCCACCGGAGGGGGAGGCGGTGGCGCATCGATCTTCTGGCCTTCCTGGGTGGTGGTGCTGGCAGTTGTCTCGCTCAGGTCTTCCTGGGTGGGTGGGGGGGCCTCCACAGGCTCGTCGGCGGCTTCCACGGCCACAAATTGAACGGTCTCGATCTGGGGCTGGGGGGGAGGCACGACTTCCGGCGGGGGTGGCGGTTCCTCTGGCTGATCTTCCTGGAAGAGGTCCAGGTTCACGTCCACGATCTTCACCTTATCCGGTTCTTTTTCCTTGGTCCCGATCTTGGAGACAACGAAAGGGGTGCCCACGACCACCACGAAGAAGGCGATAGCGAGCACCATGGCCAAGCCGAAGCGGCGGCTGTAATCGCGCCGCAGGTCATATGCGCCATAGTCCTTATGGCGTTGGGCGAATACGGTGTCGTTGCGCAGGTCTTGGAGCACGTTCATCCACGAGGTATCGTACGTGAGCACCATGCTCAATAGGAGCAATACTGCTATGATGATCACGTAGGTCATGGCTTAGAATTTGAGTTTCTCAGCGTCCAGGACGGTCTCTTCCGCAGGCTTGATCGTGTCCTGCACAGCGTATTTGCCAATGCCAGCGATGGCCATATCGTCCACCATGTCGATCATGTTGCGGTACTTGGCGTCCTTGTCCGGTTTGATGATCACGAAAAGGGCCTCCTTCTCCTTTTGCGCCAGGTTTTTCAACGAGTCATAGGCCGTCTCGTTGATCTCGTTGGCGTTGAGCTTTCGGCCCAGTTCCTGAATCCGGTCGAAGGTGGTCTTGTTCCAGTCGATCAGCAAGGGGGTGATCTTGCTGAAGTCCGTGCGTGTAAGCTGGGTTTCGCCAGGCTTGAAAGCGTCCTTGTAGTACAGGATCTGGTCCTCCTTGGTCAGGAACAAGGTGAGGGCGTTGTTCACTTTGTCCAGCTCAGGCTTGTCCTTCTCGTCCGGCGGCACCGGGAAGGTGAGCTGCAAGGTGGACGGCTTGTACATGGTAGTGGTGAGGATGAAGAAGGTGAGCAACAGAAAGGCCAGATCGACCATGGGCGTCATGTCGATATGGGTGCTGCCTTTCTTGGCCCGCTTCTTCTGGTGGCGTGCTCCGCCACCGCCATCCCCTTGTTGTACGTCTGCCATGGCTCTTCAGTGATACCCCCGGTGGGCGGGGCTTTCCGTGGTTGCTTCGTTGCTCAGTGGACGCCTTTCATTTAACACGGTACACGCGCGGATCATTGGGGTTCAGCGGCCTTGGTGGCGATCCGGCTTGCCTCCAGGTCGGTGATCATTTTGAACCGGTTGATCTTCACTGTGGGACTCTGGAAGATCTTGATCACCTTGTTGATCACGGAGTAGTTCACATTGCCATCCCCCTTCAAGGCTACGATCGGGTTCTTTCCTCCGGAGCCGCTGCTAAAGATAAGCTGCGTCACGCGGATCCAGTCCAACAGCTGGTTGTCGGTGCTGTCGATGGGGATCCCAGGTGAAACGTCGTCCAATTGCTTGCGATCCACCGGGCTGTCCAAGGAGAGGTAGGTCGGCAGCTTCTGCAGAGGGATACCGATATCGTTGAGGTTTACGAAGCGTCGCTCCTGCTCAGCATCCAAGCTGATCTTATAACGCTTGGCCATCTCCTTGATCACCTCGGCGCGCACCAACTTGTCGGTAAAATCCCAGAACACGCGCCCGCCGCTATCCACGGTCACCGTCATGAGGTTCTCCGTGGGGATGGGGGACTGGCTCATGCTGCTGGGCGTGTCCACCACCACGGCTTCTTCCGGACGGAACTGGGCGGTGAGCATGAAGAAGGTGACCAGCAGGAACCCGAGGTCCACCATCGGTGTCATGTCCAGCGCAGGGCTGGAGCGGGGCATCTTGAGCTTCGACATGCTGTTTCTCTACACAACGCATGGGCGATGCATGCATCACCCGTACGTTGTTATTTGTGGTTCGCCAAGGTTTGGCTGACGCTGAAGCCGGCCTCGTCGATGCCGTGTGTGATGCCGTCGATCTTGGTGCTGAAGTAGTTGAACATGATGATGGCGATGCAGGAGCCGGTGATACCTAAGGCGGTGTTGATGAGGGCCTCGGATATACCGGTGGAGAGCGCGGTGGCATCAGGCGTGCCGGCCACGGCCATGGCGCTGAAGGCCCGGATCATTCCGAGCACCGTTCCGATCAGGCCCACCAGCGTACTGATGGAAGCGCAGGTGGAGATGATCACCAGGTTCTTGCTGAGCATGGGGAGCTCCAATGCGGTGGCTTCCTCGATCTCCTGCTTAACGGTGTTGATCTTCGTCTCTTTGTCAAGGTTCCCGTCGTTGAGCACGGTCTGGTACTTCTCCAGTCCGCTGCGCATTACGTTGGCCACGCTGCCGCGTTGCTCGTCGCAGGCGGCAATGGCCTCGTCCACACGGTCGCCCGCCAGTAGCTGGCGCACGTTGTGCAGGAACTCGTCGATCCGCCCCTTCCCCTTGGCCCGGCCCAGGGTGAAGTAGCGCTCAACGGAGAAGATGATCACGATCAGCAGGATCGAGATCAGGATCGGCACGATGAATCCACCCTTGTGGATCAGGCCGAACGTGTGGTTCGGGTCGATATTCACCGGGTGCCCCTTGATCGGGTCTCCGCCCTCGAAGTTCGCCGGGTCGCCCAGCACGAACATGTAGAACAGGATGCTGATGCCAAGGGCCACGGGTATAGCCAAAGCCACGAACAGGCTTGACATCTTTCCGGATTTACGTGTGCTCATGTAAGGAGGGTTTCTTGGTTGAAGGTAGCTCGTGGTTTTGTTCGTCCAATACGTTATGCGGTGCCTCGACAGCTAAAGCCGGGGGGCGCAAACATAGCAAGTACATCGTTTTCCGGAACCGTGTGCCATGAATGATCAACTGAGGTCTCCGACTCATGGGCCGGGCGGAAGTGAACGCAAGGTCCATCCCGATCCTTGCCCGATACCTGCAACACACCCGGAAACGGTGGGTCCTGAACAAGGAATGGGGGAAAGCAAAGAAGGCGCGGCGTGGGACCGGTCCGCGTTTATTGGGTTACGGGCTTCCAACGATGTCTATTTCTTGTTTTGGATATATTCACCATGTAAAATACATTTACATCCCAATACATTTGACCATGAGCACCTCAACGACCACAGCACGGACCGTTCTGCACAAGGCTGATACCCGCGGCCATGCCGATCACGGCTGGCTCAAAGCATGGCATTCCTTCAGCTTCGCCAACTGGCACGACCCCGAACGCATGCACTTCGGCGCTTTGCGCGTGCTGAACGACGACACCATCGCGGCGGGCAAAGGCTTCGGCACGCATCCGCACGACAACATGGAGATCATCACCATCGTGACCGAAGGTGCGCTGATGCACAAGGACAGCATGGGCAACGAGGGCATCATCAAGGCCGGCGACGTGCAGGTGATGAGCGCGGGAACGGGCGTGCAGCACAGCGAGTTCAATCCCGACCCGGAGCATCGCACCAAGCTATTCCAAGTGTGGCTCTTCCCCCGCAAGCACGGAGCTGCCCCGCGCTACGACCAGATCACGCTCGACCCGAAGGAAGGGATCAACCGATTCCAGCAGATCGTTTCGCCGGACCCGAACGACGCCGGCACCTGGATCGGACAGGACGCTTGGTTCCAGCTCGGCAAGTTCGATGGTGGACGTCCGGAACGCTACACGATCAAGCGCCCGGCCAACGGTGTATATGTCCTGGTCGTTTCCGGCAGTGCCGTGATCCAAGGCCAACAGCTTTCCCCGCGCGACGCGATCGGCATCAGTGGGGTGGACGCGCTGGACATCCTCACGGGCCCGGAGGGCGCCGAGCTGCTGCTGATCGACGTGCCGATGCATTTGAACTGAAGGACCACGCTCACGGTTCATTGCGACACCAAGGGCACGGAAAAACCGTCTCACGCGGCACGATAAATACCCACATCCGGGTATTGATACGGACAGGCCAAAGTCGGACCTTTGAGATGGCAAGAAGAGGATAAGCTCCCAGTGCATCCTGTCCATGAGATCCCTGTCCCCACATATCATCCCGACCTTGGCGGTGTTGGCACTGGTACTGTCATCGCTAACCTTGGACGCGAACGGACCGCAGGTGCTGCTACTGGACGGCAAGGTGCGTACCAAGGACATTTCCTTCGAGGGTGTGCGCCTGGTGGTGGAGCGCAACGGCATCACTGTTCAAGTGGTCACGGAGGACCTGAAGCGTTTTCAATTGGAACTGGACCTTCAGCAGGTTTATGTGCTCACCTTCCATCGGGAAGCCTGCCTGAGCAAATCGTTGCACATCGATACGCACGTGCCGGAGGAGGCGCTCGAAGCGGCCCCCTTCCGCTTCCCGTTCTTAGTCACATTGGAACCACGCCCCAAAGGCCCTGTGGTCCGTTATGCGGAACCGGTCGGGGATATCTATTTTATGGACGGGAAAGCGGACTTTGGATACGGTACGGACTATTCCCTCGCTCGTGATCGTCAACGAGCCACATTGGGCCGTGACCCGCGCGCAGCGGTGCGATCCGATGGAACAGGGCCAGGGCCTTCAACCGATTTTGACCGGGACCGGTCAATGGCCGGTCCGGCCACCTCGCTGCTCGGTACGGGTCTTTCGTTCGAAGCCGACAGGCAAACCCCTGCCCGAAGCAAAGAGGCACCTGCGGCGACTACCAGAGAACCACGGCCCCATCAGGAGGTCGTCATGGAGGGTGCATTGTACCCATCCAAACCAGACGGCCGAACCGAGGAATTGCAGATCCGGCCCACCTACGTGGCCAAGGAGGTCCGGATCACCGAGCAAGGCCGTACCTGTGTTTACAGGAAGGTGACCCATCGCTATGGGGAGGTCAACTACTTCTGCAACGGCAGCGGCTGTAGCGAATTGAGCTTCCGGGCGGCGACACGGCACGGAACCATCCCGGAACCATGATCCTCCTTAAACACAACTTCCTATTGATCGCGGCCGCACTCGCCTTGTCGGTATCCGCCCAGCGTGATGACGTGAACAAATTGGCCGTGATGCGGGCACGGGGTGAAACCTCCCTGAAGGTGGGCCAGGTCCACTACGACATGGTGGTGGCCGAGAACGCAAACCCCGCGCTGGAAGGCATGACCCTGCTCCGCACCGCCCGGGAAACACCAGAAGGTTGGGCGGCACGTGTGTACGCCCCCGACGGCACGCTCTTGATGGAGGGTGCCTTCAACGACCGTGAATTGCGCATTCCCCAGGGCGAGTTCACCTTCTTCCATTTTAACGGGAGACCCGAAAGCCAAGGCCGGTTCTGCAACGGCGGCAAGGTGGGCAACTGGCACCGCTGGGACCAGCGCGGTCAACCAATGGCCGATCGCAACTACCCGGAGACCTGCCCTGTGGACACCACCGGCCAGCATTGTTGGAGCTCGCTTTCGTGCAAGCCGTGACCTTGTTCGGGGCTGGTGATCGGTCGTAGACCTGTTGAAAAGTCGGGAGTCATGAGTCCGACTCTCGACTCAAGACTCCCGACTCAGGGCTGCACTCCCATTACCTTCACACCGTGAAAAAGATCAACGACACCACCATCGCCCTCCTCATCGACGGCGATAACGCGGCACCGCGCCGCCTGGCCCCCATCCTCGAGGAGGTCTCCAAAAAGGGCACCATCACCATCCGCCGCATCTATGGCGACTGGACCACCACCGGCATGAGCGGCTGGAAGGACCTGCTGAACGCCAACGCCATCCAGCCCGTGCAGCAGTTCGCCTACACCAAGGGCAAGAACAGCACCGACAGTGCGCTCATCATCGACGCCATGGACATCCTACACGGCGGTATGGTGGACGCCTTCTGCATCGTAAGCAGCGACAGCGACTACACGCGCTTGGCCACCCGCTTGCGTGAGGCCGGCCTGTACGTGATGGGCGTAGGCGAGAAGAAGACCCCCGATGCCTTCGTGCAAGCCTGCGAACGCTTCATCTATGTGGAGAACCTCGATGTCCAGGACGAACCTCGTGCAGCGGCCAAGAAGAACGGCACGCGAGCCAAAGCCTCCTCGGCCCCGTTGTCCGGCAATGCTTCGCTGATGAAAAAGTTGCGCAAGGCCTTCATCGTGGCCAAAGGAGAGGAGGACGAAGCCTCCCTGAGCCTTGTGGGCCAAGCCCTGCGCCGTTTGGACCCCGGCTTCGATCCGCGGAGCTACGGCCACGGCTCGCTCTCTTCCTTGATCAACGCATTGAAGGACCAGGTGGAGACCCGCCGCGAGGAGAAGGGGAACACGGTGATGATGCGGCTCAAGGGGTGAGTTTTGAGCGCTCCGTAGCTTTGGGGTTCTCATTCCAAAATCTGGCCGTCCATCTCTGGCATACACCATCATGCGCTACACACCCCTCTCCGCCGCCACCTACCGTACACACCGTGCCCGCTTCCGCAAAGCCATGGAAAAGGGCGGCCTCGCCGTGTTCCACAGCAACGACATCATGCCCACCAGCGCGGACGGCTCCATGCCGTTCCACCAGGCGGCGGACATCTTCCACCTCAGCGGTATTGATCAGGAGGAGACCGTGCTGCTGCTCTTCCCGGACGCTTTCGACGCGAAGGACCGCGAGATCCTCTTCGTACGCGAGACCAGCCCCAGCATTGCTATTTGGGAAGGTGCGAAACTGACGCAGAAGCAGGCCACCGAGCAAAGCGGCGTCGCCACCGTGCTCTGGACCAGCAGCTATGAGGCCACCTTGCAGCGCTTGCTCCCGCAGGCCCAAAGCATCTACCTCAACAGTAACGAGCACCTGCGTCAAGGCAACGAGGTGGAGACGCGCGAGGAACGCAAGAACAAGGAGTTGCGCGCCAAGTACCCGTTGTATGAAGTGAAGCGCAGCGCGCCCATCATGCACCGCATCCGCTCGCGGAAAACGGAGGAGGAGATCGCGCAGATCCAGAACGCCGTGAACATCACCGCCAAGGCCTTCCAGCGCGTATTGCGCTTCGTGAAGCCCAACGTGAAGGAGTACGAGATCGAAGCCGAGATCACGCACGAATTCCTGCGCAACGGTTCGCGCGGGCATGCCTACACGCCCATCATTGCCAGCGGCTACAATGCCTGCGTGCTGCACTACATCGTCAACGACGATACGTGCAAGGACGGCGATGTGATCTTGATGGACTTCGGCTGTGAATACGGCGGCTACGCCAGCGACCTCAGCCGCAGCATCCCGGTGAACGGCAAGTTCTCCCCGCGCCAACGCGACGTGTACAACGCGGTGCTGAACGTGCAAAAGGAAGCGACCAAGCTGCTGATCCCCGGCGTATTCCTCGGCGATTACCACAAGCAGGTGGGCGAGCTGATGGAGAAGGAACTGATCGGCCTTGGCCTGCTGAAGGCGGATGAAGTGGCCAAGCAAGACCCCGAAAAGCCGCTCTACAAAAAGTACTTCATGCACGGCACCAGCCACTTCCTCGGCATCGATGTGCATGACGTTGGCCTCTGGCACGAACCGATCGTTGAAGGCATGGTCTTCACCGTGGAACCCGGCATCTACATCCCCGATGAAAACATCGGCATCCGCATCGAGAACAACATCGTGGTGACCAAGGACGGCCAGGACGACCTGTTCAAGGACATCCCACGTGAGGTGGAGGAGATCGAGGCCCTGATGGCGCTGGGGAAGAAGGCCTTCGCCTAGGTTACGGACTTTGAACAAGGTGGCGGCCTGAGGCGTGGTCCGCCAATATTTTCCTTGGAGTCCCAAGGCGTGACTTGGCGTGAAATACCTTTCGCTCAGGAATGCCTATATTCTGCGACACATGCCAACATCCGAACCCACACAAGAGCATTTTAATGCCACACGCCTCCGCACCCACACATGGGACCGCTTGAAAACCGCTGTCTCCGATCTGGCGGCAGCAAAGAAGGGAAAGAAGGAAGCCGTGCACGAGGTGGATGCACTGCTTCAGGACCTGTACGTGATCGAGCAGTACTGGGCCTTTCCGGGGCGCGAGGCGGTGAACGGCCTCATGGCCATGATGGTGCGCAAGGAACATGCGGCATTGGAGACCCGCGTATTGAAGCTCGTGCGCACCTTGGTGAGCGGACAGATCCGCCTGAATACCGGCGAGCATGCAGAGCACGCATTGGACCATGACGATGACGGCTTGGAACGCCCCCGCACGAAGTACTTCGAAGTACTCTTCGTGGACGACCTGAATGAAAAAGAGGAACACGAGCTGAAGGCGAACCTCGCCGAGGTGCGTGAGCCCAACGACCCCTTCACCTACGACGCCATCGTGGTGCCCACCGTGCAGGACGCATTGATCGCGCTGCTCTTCAACTCCAACGTCCAGGCCTGCGTGATCCGCTACGGCATGCCCTTCGCATCACCGAGCGCCAAGGGCTTTCTCAAGGACTACATCCGTGCCATCAAAGAGGTGGACCTCAGCGACCGCAACAAGGCCGACATGGGGCCGCTGCTCGGCAAGCTCATGCGCTGGTTCCGCCCAGAGGTGGACCGCTACTATGTCACCGACACGCCCGTGAGCGACCTGAAGGACAGCACCGTGCAGAACTTCCGCCGCATATTCTACCGGCAGGAGGACCACCAGGAGTTGCACCTCACCATCCTCCGTGGCGTGCAGGATAAGTACGACACGCCCTTCTTCACTGCGCTGATGGACTACAGCCGCAGGCCCATGGGCGTGTTCCATGCCATGCCGATCTCGCGCGGCAACTCCGTGTTCAAGAGCCGATGGATCCAGGACTTCGGTGATTTCTACGGCCGCAACCTCTTCCTCGCGGAGACCTCCAGCACCAGCGGCGGACTGGACTCGCTGCTACAACCCACCGGCCCGCTGAAGAAGGCGCAGGAACGTGCCGCGCGCGCCTTCGGCTCGCAGTTCACCTACTTCGCCACCAACGGCACAAGCACCAGTAATAAGATCGTGCTTCAAGCCTTGGTGGAGCCGCACGACATGGTGCTGATCGACCGCGACTGTCACAAGAGCCACCACTATGGCCTCGTGCTTTCCGGTGCTTATCCCGTGTACTTGGACAGCTACCCGTTGCCGGAATTCAGCATGTACGGCGCTGTACCGCTTGAGACCATCCGCGAGAAATTGCTGGAGCTGAAACGCGCCGGACGCCTCCAACATGTGAAGATGCTCCTGCTCACCAACTGCACCTTCGACGGTGTGGTGTACAACGTGCAGCGCGTGATGGAGCAGGTGCTCGCCATCAAGCCGGACATGGTCTTCCTCTGGGATGAGGCCTGGTTCGCATTCGCTGGCTTCAGCTACATCTTCAAGCAGCGCACCGCCATGTTCAGCGCTGCGCGCCTGCACCGCAAGTACCACAGCGATGCCTACCGCGAAGAATACAAGGCGCACATCGCCTCCTTGAAGAAGGGTGAAGAGCCGCGCATGCCCGACCCGGATACGGTACGCATCCGCGTCTACGCCACGCAGAGCACGCACAAAACGCTCACCTCCATGCGCCAGGGCAGCATGATCCACATCTGGGACGAGGACTTCCAGCGCAAGAGCGAGGACAGCTTCCACGAAGCCTACATGGCGCACACCAGCACCAGCCCCAACTACCAGATCCTCGCCAGCTTGGACGTGGGCCGCAGGCAGGTGGAATTCGAAGGCTACGAGCTGGTGGAGAAGGCCATCGAGCAAGGTATGTTGCTGCGGCACAAGATCAACGACCACCCCAAGCTGCGTCGCTATTTCGACATCGTGACATTGGAAGACCTGGTGCCCGCCAAGTACCGCCCATCAGGCCTGAAGGAGTACTACAGCAAGGAGAAGGGCTGGAACCGCATCGAAGAAGCCTGGGCGCATGACGAGTTCGCCGTGGACCCAACCAAGATCAACCTCTATACAGGCAAGACCGGCGTGGACGGTGATACGTTCAAGAACCAATACCTGATGGACAAGCACCACATCCAGGTCAACAAGACCTCGCGCAACAGTGTGCTGTTCATGACGAACATCGGCACCACGCGCGGTTCCGTGGCCTACCTGATCAAGGTGCTGCTCACCATCGCCGACGAGCTGGAGGCGCGCAACAACGCACTGAACCATGCGGAAAAGCAACTGCATGTCGCGCGCATTCGATCGCTCACGCAGGAGACCCCGCCGCTACCGGACTTCAGCCGCTTCCACGATTCCTTCCGCGCGGTGCCCGGCGTGCCCGGGGGCGACCTCCGCAAGGCCTATTTCCTCTCCTACAGCGAAGTGAACTGCGAATACGTGAAGATCCGTGATTGCCAAGGGCAGATGCGCGAAGGGCGCGAGCTCGTCTCGGCCAGCTTCGTCATCCCCTACCCGCCCGGCTTCCCCGTGCTGGTGCCCGGCCAGGTGGTGAGCAAGGACATCCTTGATTTCCTCATCGCCATTGATGTGAAGGAGATCCACGGCTACCGCGAGGATCTGGGCCTGCGCGTCTTCAACGGCCATGCACTCGGAAGGCAACGGACCGGGACCGCCATGGGCGGGATGCGGATATCGGGCAATGGGGCATCGGCCAGCACGCAGGGACCATCAGCCAAGAAGGTATCGACACACGAGCGTGGACGCTCGCGGGAGAAAAAGTGATCGCAACACGCATCAACAGTGAAGAAGCAGCGATCCATCCAAGTGAAGGGCAGTCTTGTGACCATCGTGGAACGCCATGGTCAGGACTACATTTCCCTCACCGATATGGTGAAGGGCTTTGACGGAGGGAACGCACTCATTGAACAATGGATGCGGGGCAAGGACACCATCTTGTTCTTAGGCATCTGGGAACAACTCAACAATCCAAGTTTTAATTCCCTCGAATTCGAGGGAATTAAAACTGAAGCCGGGAGGAACAGCTTCTTCCTGAGCGCCAAAAAGTGGGTCTCCTTAACAGCTGCCGTCGGGCTTGAGGCACGAGCAGGACGATACGGCGGAACATTCGCCCATAAGGACATCGCCTTCGAGTTCGGCTCTTGGCTTAGCCCGGAATTCAAGCTTTACCTCATCAAGGAATTCCAGCGGCTCAAGGATGAGGAGGCCAGCTCGAAGTCTTTGGATTGGAGTTTCCAACGGACCTTGGCCAAGGTGAACTACCGAATCCACACCGATGCGATCAAGGAGCATTTGCTGCCGCCCGTGTTGACCCGGAAGCAAGCCACGCAGCTCTATGCCGGTGAGGCCGACCTCCTGAACATGGCATTGTTCGGGCACACAGCTTCGGAATGGCGTCAAATAAACTCCGGCCTTCTTGGCAACATGCGCGACCATGCCACGCTCGAACAATTGGTGGTATTGTCCAATATGGAGAGCATCAATGCCGTGTTGATCAAACAGGGATCAAATGCACCGGACAGACTCGTTCAATTGAACGGGATCGCCATTTCACAGATGCGTTCCCTGCTGGAGGGCCGGTCAGCGCAACGGATCCTCAAAAACGACCCGAGGAAAAACAAGGGTCGGTCATGAACGATAACAAGAAAAAAACATGAGAAAAAAGCAGACGAAGAGATCCGCGGTGATCAAGAAAAAGGCCGCCCCCGTCAAGAAGAAGGCCGCTGTCAAAAAGAAGGCGGCGACCAAAACGGCGACCAAGGCCGTGACCAAAAAGCGTCCTGTAGCGAAAAGGACGGTCGCCAAAAAGAACCCCGCCAAGCCCGTAGCGCCACGTAAGCCGGCCAAGGCGACGACCCAAACGGCAACCAAGACCATGGCCAAAAAGCGCCCTGGGGCGAAAAGGACGGTCACCAAAAAGAGGGCCGCCACGCGAAAGAAGAAAGCCGGCCCTTCCGTCCTCCGGGGCGTCAGCGACATTCGCCGCTTCTTCTACCGGAACGAGACACCGATCTATTTCATCAGCGCCACCAATTTCAATCTTCTGGGCGCGGACGAATGGATCAAAGGGTTCAAGTTCATCACCTACATCGAGTGCTTCGACGGATTGCACCCGAACCTGATGAGCCCGATGAAGGAGGAGCCGCACGAGGAGTTCCAAAGCATCGAGGATATCAACAACTACCTGCTCACCCACAGCGAGGTGAAGGACTACATCGAGAGCCGGAAGGTGAAGGGCAAGGCCGGGAAAGTGCTTTTCCTCATGTTCGATGAGAAGACCGAAAAGCTGGCGAAAAAGCTCGGTCTCGAGGTGATGTTCCCGAGCGCCAAAATGCGCACCTTCATGGACAACAAGGTGAACACCAACCGCATCGCCGAAAAGGCCGACGTGCCCTGCGTGCCCTACGTGCTCAGCCCGGTGAAGAACTATGCGCACCTCAACAAAGTTTCCGCCAAGCTCGGCAACGACCTCGTGGTACAAACGCCTTTTGGCGACAGCGGCCACACCACTTTCTTCATCAATAGCGAAGAGGATTACAAGAAGTACGCGAAGGAGATCGAGGCCGAGAAGGAGTGCAAGGTGATGAAGCGCATCAACTGTCGCGGCGCCGCGATGGAGGCCTGCGTCACGCGGCACGGCACCATCGTGGCCCCGCTGATGACCGAGCTGGTGGGCTTCAAGGAACTGACCCCGTACAAGGGCGGCTGGTGCGGCAACGAGATCTTCGCCGAAGCCTTCACGCCCGCCATCCGCAGGAAGACGCGCAAGTACGCACAGCTCTTCGGCGACCAGTTGCGCAAGGAAGGTTACAAGGGCTACTTTGAACTGGATTTTCTTATCGACCAGGACAACGGCGAAGTTTATCTAGGTGAGCTGAACCCGCGCATCACCGGCGCCAGCAGTATTACCAACCACGCCGTGTTCGCCATGAGCGACGCCCCGCTCCACCTCTTCCACATACTGGAATGGATGGGCCAGCCCTATGAATTGAATGTGAAAGCCCTTAACCGCCGTTGGGGAAAGGCCGAGAACATCGACTCTTGGGGCCAGATGGTGATCAAGCACACGGCCGACGACATCCGAAGCGTGACCGAAGCACCCCGAAGCGGCATCTGGCGCATGCGCCCCGACGGCAGCATCTACTTCTGGCGCATGGACACCCACCGCCGCTATGTGGAAAACGAAGACGAAGCCTTCTTCCTCCGCATCGCACGCGTTGGCGATTGGCTCTACGAGGGCGCCGACATGGGCATCCTGGTAATGCGCGGCCGTATGATGACCGACAACTTCCAACTGTTGGAACGCTCCAAGAAATGGCTGAAGGCGATCAAGGCACAGTACAAGAGCGAGGCACCGGGCGACAAACGGACCGGCCCACAGGCACTGGAGATCGGGGGGTTCAAGATGATGTGAAAAGGATGAACCACATGGTTTTTCTACCACGAAGGACGCTAAGGACACGAAGGGAATAGTAGACCAAGGGGGAAAGCGAATGACGACGAGCGCCGAAAACCATTGGACTGTATCCCTTCCCGTGAATGACTGCTGACGAACTTTCCCATATTGCGATAGGACGGGCCATAGCGGTCCATAGCGACCTGGGGCCGGGTCTGTTCGAGAAGATCTATGAGAAGGCCTTGGCCTATGAGTTGAGGAATCTGGGCTTTACTGTTCAGGATCAGTTGGAGTTGCCAGTGATCTATAAAGGCCAGAACTTGGATATGGGATATCGGCTCGACCTTCTGGTTGAAGGGAAGTTGATCATTGAGGTGAAAGCGGTATCTGCATTTGACGAGATACACATGTCCCAAGTCTTGACCTACCTTAAACTCACAGGGTGTACGCTCGGCCTATTGCTCAATTTCAATGTGACCCTAATGAAAAAGGGTGTCAAACGAATTGCCCTTGGTGATCCGTACAAATAATCCATTCGAAAACCCGAACATTGCCGCCTGTGCGCCTTTCTCGGATGACCTTACCTCATTTTGTAACCTTCACTCTTCCTTCTTCGTGCCCTTAGTGTCCTTAGTGGTACTCCTTCCAACATGTACATACACCTAAAGCTCATCCACGAACCCGTTCCCTCCGAGCGTTGGCAGCGGTTCTTTCACCGGGTGTGGCCCCTCTACCTCGACTGGTTCGTGAGCGAGGGCCATGGAAAGCGGGCGGAGCTGCCCGAATGCCGGAATGCCTTGGCCGTCCACATGCCGGAGCTGCTTCCCTTTTACGACCGCCTGTGCGAGCTGGCCGGTGGCGGTGACCTCGGATCCCGCTTCCTGAGCATGTGGTGCCCGCCTCCTTACATGGCCGGGTGTTCGCAGGCCGCCTGGGTGCGCGGCAATCCCACCTTGGTGCGCAACTACGACTATGACCCGCGCTTCTTCGACGGGCGCATGCGCTACACCGAATGGCTGAAACCGGTGATCAGCATCCAGGACAGCGCATGGGGTGCACTGGACGGCATGAACGGCGACGGCCTTGCACTGGCACTGGCTTTCGGCGGAAGGAAGGTGAGCGGCGTTGGCTTCGGCATCCCGCTGGTGGTGCGCTACGTGCTGGAGACTTGCTCCACCACAGCGGAAGCGATGGCCGCCCTGAGCCGCATCCCCGTCCACATGAGCTACAATGTGATCGCGCTGGACAAGGACGGGCACTACGCCGTGGCGTACCTCAACCCGGACCGGCCCGCCAACGTGGTACACAAGCCCGTGTGCACCAACTTCCAGGAACAGGTGGAATGGGACGAATACGCCGCCTTCACCCAAACTTTGCAACGGAACGAATACCTGGAGGACGTACTGCGCGACGAGAACATGGACCGCACCCAATTGCTGAAACGCTTCCTGAAACCACCCCTCTACCACCAACAATACCTGCGCGGCTTCGGCACCTTGTACAGCGTGGCCTACGACCTCAAGCGCAAAAAAGTCCGTGTTTTCTGGCCGGACCAGCACATTGATGTCGGTTTCAAAAGCTTTGAGGAGCAGGACCTGAAGGTGACGTTGTTGAGGCCGGCTGGGCGCTATATGGCGAAATAGGGGTTCGCGCAACGCCCATATGGTATCGGCAACAATGAACAAGGGCACCACCCGGCGGCGATGCCCTTGAACTTTCCACGCCTCACAGCGTTCGAAGCTGAACTGTGATCGGGTTCCAGTAAACGCTCAGGTAGGCATCGTCGTCCGTGCAGTTGCCCACGTCATTCCCGGAAGTATCCCCGTTGCTGATGAATTTGGATGCCAGCGTTTGGGAATTAAATGAAATGGTGAGCGGACTATGGCTATAGTCTGTGTAGTTGTAGTTGAGGTAGTCTGCGGAGGTGATCTCGCTAATTGCCTTTCCCGCAGGGGCGGTATAGAGCGTGATGTACTCATCGTAACGCGCCTCAGTCCAATCCGTTTGGGTTTCAATGAGGTGGTACTGAACGTGCGCACGCAGCACCGAACCGCCGCTGACCTGTAGTGAAACCGAAATGGAGACATTGGGGCCATGACCGCCAAAATCACGATCGCCGCCGATTCTTTGCGGGCAAAGCTTGATCAGGTTATTGGGCGTGAATGTGTGCGGTGTAATGGTGTTGTTGGACGTACCGCCAGTTCCACCAGTCCCACCGGTTCCACCTGAACCTCCTGTTCCGCCAGTTCCATCCACGACCGTTGGCGAAGGGGTTGGAGGCTCAGGCGGCACCCGCTTGCATCCTGTGTAAAACAAGGCACCCATTGTAAGTAAGAGAGCCATCCGCAAGGCGCTTTTTCCTATCGTTTTCATTTTCAAAGGTCTTTCGAGCCTACTCTATTAATGGCTTTTCGGCAACCGCCTGAACCGCTTTCGTCGCTGTTCATGGGTCCATTCCGGAACCTTCCCTCTGGTTATCGCAAAGACATTACATTCGGTTCGTGACTGACCAAGAACTACTGCACGGAATACGCACCCACGACCGGAGGGCCGTGGAGCAGGTGTATACCTTAGTGCGACCGGGGTTGATCAAGTATGTGAAGGACAACAGCGGCACCCTGGACGAGGCCCGCGACGTGATCCAGGACGCTATACTCGCGGCCTATATGCACATTACAGGAAAGGATTTTGCATTAACCTCGGCTTTGAGCACATACATCCAAGGCATTGGCCGCAACCTGTGGCTGAAGCATCTCGACCGCTACAAAAAACGCTACATCCCCGATAACCGAATATGAGCATCCGGTATCTAGAGGCGGAAACACGCACAGTGATCGATGACCTGGAGGCGGCGGACCGGATCTGCCTGTTCTGGGAAATGTTCGAGAAACTGAGCAACGACTGCCAACAACTGATGCGCATGAGCTTTGAAGAACAGCCCACTGAAGAGATCCAAACGGCCTTGGGATTTGATAATCCCGGTTCCGTGAAGGTGAAGAAATTCAAGTGCAAGGAACACTTAGTGAAGTTGATCCAAGCGGATCCGCGCTTCGCAGAACTCGCCGAACAATGAACGTGGAACTGGACCCGAAGGTTGAGGCCCTCTTCAAGGAGGCTCAGGGCCGCGAGGATGTGTTCCGCTTCCGGCAGGTGCTGCGCGATGTGGCGGCTGAGGTGGAAGCACGGGAGGAGACACCGGTGATCTCCATTGCACGCAACCGCACATGGACGTGGTTGGCGGTGGCCGCAAGTTTGGCCTTACTGGTCACGATCGGTGTTCCGTTCTTCCGGGGGCCGGACATGAACGCGCTGGCGATGGCCTACGCGGAAACGACCACACCCTTGGTGCGCGGCGAGGATGACGGCAATGCATCATCCCTGTCACAGTCATACGAAGAAGCGCGAAAGGCGATCATCGAAGGCCGCACAGAGCAGGCCATAGCGGCACTCCAAGCCACTGCACCAATCGCTAAATGCGACAGTATCCGCAAGCAATGGCTCTTGGGCCTAGCTTATCTGCATGAAGGTCACCGGGCGGATGCGACACAAGAGATCCAAGCCGTGGCCAACTCCGGTTGCCAAGACAAGGAAGCCGCGAAGAAGTTGCTGAAGAAACTCTGAGGATCAGGCGGCGGTGCGATGCCGACGCGACCGGTAGGCCCAAAATGCGCCACCGAGGAGCAGCACAAGTCCACCACCCCACATCCATGGGCGCATCGGTGAACGCCGCTGCAAATGCACCGGCTCGTTATCGCCGATCAATATAAAGGCCGCCCATTTGCTCGGCGGCTCGTCCGGGTACTCTGTGCGGTACCAGCGCTTGGCCTCGGCCAACGCATCGGCCTTGCCCATGCCCTCGGCCAGCTTTTCATAGAATTTCACCATGATCTGTTTGGTTGCGAGGTCGTCTACTTTCCACAGGGAGGAGACAGTCGAACGAGCTCCGGCTTGCATGAAGCTGCGGGCCAAAGAACGCACGCCTTCACCAGATTGAAGAGATCCATAGCCGGTTTCACATGCGCTGAGGATAATAAGATCGGCTTTTAAGCGGTGTGTGAGCAGTTCATAGGCGTGGAATACACCGTCCTCGACATCCGGGCCGGTTGAGCTGCGGTCTTGGGCATCGGAGCCTTCCGTTGCCTTAAAAACCAATCCCGACCTGGTCGGCTCATCACTTGAAAATGCGTGCATCGCCAAGTGAAGGACACCTGCATTATCCAGCGAAGCTTTGAATCTGCTTTCATCGGCGCTGTTGCCGGTGTAGCAGGTGGAGACCACTTCATCTGCTATGGATGAAACCTCATCCGCATTATAGAGCAAGGCGCCAGATGATGCCCGCTGCTCATTACCCATGAGAACGTTGCGTGATACAGGGCCTTCGTGCTTTGGGTCCGATCGTTCGCCGTAATCCGGCGCGAAGGCAAATACCTCTTGATCGTTAGGCGGTGCATCATTTGTAGGTTGATCAAGTAGCACGGAGCCAGACAATGCATAACGCACGGTCAATTTGTCCATCAATGGTGCACCATCATCTTTAGTGGGCAATGCTTCGAAAGGCAAATAGCATAACTCCCTGGAGGGTAGGATAACAAGTTCCTTCACACCAGAGCGAAGGAAGGATGGCGGCAACAGTCGTTGCAGCGATTGGCGAGAAGCCCCGTCCAAACCGATCAAGGAATCGATACCGCTCCCTTCGGCCGTGATCTTTGCCAGCGCAGCATCAAACACCGTATCACGAGCGAACCGGCCAAGCATGATGGTGTCCTTGTACAGGCCAGCTATAAACACGTCCTTCTTGGTGAGCCGATACGAGACCATTGCCGTGTTAGCCGCTATTCGATCGCGGAGGCGTTCAGCCAGGTCCATGTCCACATGGGAGGGAGGGCTACCGTTGACCGGTTGTTGCGCCAGCAAAGCCTCGACCGAGTCGATGAGCACGGCTTGGCGCAGAATGGACGGATCGTTCTCCGATAAACCTTGGACCGCTAACGATTCACGTCGCTCTTTTGCAATATTGATCGCGCTTCGGAGTTCGCGACGGTCCGCTTGCTCCATAAGAAACCGGTCCCGGCGGAAGGCCATCGCCTTGTCATCGTCCATCCAAGCGAACAGACTGTCCGAGAGCGAGGCGGTCGTTCTGTTACCCCTACTTGGCCATGCATCCCGCATTAAACGGGCGGTCATTTGTTCGCGTGAAGTGATCAGCTTGGAAAGGTCTGTCCCTTCAACCATGAAAAGGCTGTCGATGATATCGGACTGAACAGCCGTTAGGCGCTGCAGCAAACCTTGTTGTCGGATACCCGGATCCTTTCGCTGAAGTATTTCCAGCACTTCCTCAAGTGTCCCTATCTGTACGATGGCCCGAACATTTCGGGGGAAGGCCGCTTGCTTCAACGAATCCCACATAAAATGATCATCACCGGAGAGGATACCACATGCGCGTTGAACGATATCGAGCGATTCCGCGTAACGCCCCTTCACCGCAAGACCGAAGGCCATTAACTGCATGGCCGCCACGGTTTCGCCTCGGCAGGGCCCTTCCAAGCAAAGACCGGCGTATTTCAATACCGAATCGACGCCCAGAGAATCCCATTGGAAGTATTCCGTTGCGATATTGGCATAGGTCTTGGCCACCGCTACCAGATCAACGGGCGTGCGTCCGGTGCGCAATCGAAGTACGCTCATCTGGCGTCCAGCACCAGTGCCGTAGCGTGCATCGCAGGTGTCCGTCAAAGGCATCACCTCCAAGGTGCCGGCCAATCGGTCGCGTGCTTTTCGCGCAACGAGGGGGTCATCAGAACCCATTAGAGCCTCGTTCAGCGCCACCGCCCGCGTTCCATATTGCTTGGAACGGTCCAACTCATCCAAATTGCGATATGCATATGCGGTGTTGTGGAGGTTAATGGCAAGCGCTTCGGCCTCGGCGATCGTTTTTACGGATACCGTGTCCAGGGACAGTACGGCCTGCTTGAAACAGGTGGCCGCAGCTTTGGTGCGTTCTCCACCTGCTAAATAGCGCCCACGACTGCCATAGTAAAAGCTGATCACCTGGGGGTTCTTGACGCCGTGCAAAAGGCGTCGGACCCGTTCCAATCGGATCAACAAGCTGTCAGGTTCAGCGGCAACAGATGCCAACAGACTACCTGCCCACCAGCTCGTGTCAACTGATGCCGGTGCGCTGTGCAAGGCGATGACACGTTCGAAAACGATACGGGCGCTGTCCCGGTTCCCGCTTTCCAAATAGGAATAGGCCAACGCTCTCCCGTGATTACCCGCCTGTACCCAGTTGTGGGCATCCAGTGCTCGGTGAAACGCTTTCACGTAAGTGGCAGTTGCCTCTGCACGTTGTCCTAAGATGCTGCAACCTTTTGCGGTTGTCGCCAACAGTTCAATGCCCACGGAATCCGAAGGAGGCCGACTCGTGTCCCAAAGCTTCGATGCCTTCACTACGAAGTATTGCGCAGCTTCCACCCCACGCTCCTGTGTAAGGCCCCCATGCAATTTCATGCACGCAAGGCCTAATTCGCGGCCGACCCCAATGTCTTCCCCGGATAATTTATGCTTCAACAGGGCAAGTACATCGTCGGCATGTTCGATCAACGCTTTTGTGCGGTGGTTCCGATACAGGGAATCGACCAAATGGGCAGTAGCATTCACTTGCGCATCAGTACCTGGTGAATAAGCAGGGAACCGATCCTTAATAATGATCCGACGCGGAGCATCCGATAGTTCATCCGATGTGGAAACACGCTCAGGATCTCTTCGGTCCCTGGAGACGCCCTCTTTATGAGATCCATCTGCACACGAAGTTGCGAAGAGCAATAGCAAAAACCCGGAAAGTATCGCGGCCCTATTCCTTGACAAATCTCCCATGCAACTTCCCATTTGCGGTGGATACCACCACGAAGTAAGCACCTTTTGGTAGGTTTGCAATGTTCAAGGTCAATGTCCGGGAGCTGTTCGCTTTGCTCAAGGGGTGCGAATGCTGAACCGGCTGACCGAGCGTGTTCACTAAGGTTATCGATGCGCCGTTCAATGCCGCATCCGGAAGGTCGATGCTTACGAAGGTAGCGGCAGGATCGGGGTATAGAACCAACGCTTGCAGATCATATTCCATCAAGCCCAATCCAACAATTGCAATACACACTGACATTGCCTCGCAATAACCGTTGGAAAGAAGCACGGCATATTCACCATCGGTTTGTGGTGTGTAGGACTGCGCTGTTTCACCGATCAAGGTGTCCCCTGTTAAGCAGTTGAGCCATTGATACTGGACGGAGTCCTGCTGCGCATGAAGTGCTTGGTCCACTATTACGACCGTGGTATCGAATGTGGCGATCCCATCCGGGTTGACGAATGGATTCGAGTCATCGCAATCACCATTGCATGTGGTAAACCCGTCGTCATCCATGTCGAAACCTTCATCGATCTGCCCATTGCAGTTGTTGTCAATTCCGTCACATACTTCTTCAGGAACAGGACAGTCTCCCGTACATAGAGCAAGTATCGGCATGTTGATATTGGACCACGAACCAAGCCAAAGTTGGCCGTCGATGTTGTCGTGGTCCAGGAAGTCCGGATATGGATGTCCATCAGAGGAATAATGAACGAAGTAATGCCTATTGCCGGACCAATAGCCATTACCACCATTGGTGATCAGAAACATCTGATCTTCTTGGATATCCCAACAATCCAACCAACACTGGATGTCGGCGAGCGATTGTAGGTCCGTCCAATCGGCTACCACAAAATCAGGCCCGAACTCTGCTTGTACATCGGCAAGAAGGTCCGAAGTCTCTAAGTATGCATTCTGTGTGAGGACGAGGGAGTGGCATGTTATTGGAGGAGGATTTCCACAAAGGATATGGATCTCATCGTTACTGAGCACACGGTCATAGATCCTGAGATTATCGATGATGCCGTTGAAATGATGATTGTTAAAAGGCGGCTCGCCAAGTTCCGTTTCGTTACCAATGCGAACGGGTTCCGAAGTAAGTTGAAGGGGAGCAGGCATTTGTCCTGACCCCACCAATTCGCAATCTAAGAAAAGCGAAGCAAAATTGGTTGCAGATAATGTGAATGTGAAGTGATACCAACTCCCAGGTGTTATCGGATAACCCAAAGCCAACGATTCGGTTGAGAGCGGGCCATAGAAAAGGTCGGCTCTAATGCTGTCGCTGTTGCACTCGATCTTGATCGTCCTTTGGCCTTCGGCCAACTTGTATTTACTCACTATTATCCCACGGCTTTGAGTACTCGGAACTCCATCGTAGTAGATGGTGCCCGTGATCGAGAAGTCATTCTCAGCAATTATTCCGCTATCGGCAATGTCAATTTGTGTTGTCGATCCATTAAAAAGTCCGGCACTGTTCAAGTTTCCCGTTTCATCTTGTGTGAGCGTAACATCTGTAACGCTCAAAGGGTGAGCATAAGGGCTGTTGTCTGCGATCGCACCATTGAATGGTATGTGAAGTAACAATCCTTCACTTATTTGGGCATTTGTGCAGCAAGGGACCAAAGAAAATAACAGGGCGAACAAGGCACTCGTTTTCATATGCTTTTTATTGGTGAGTGTTCCATTTGTGTTTACCCAGTGTTGCTGAAAGCATATTCCCCTACACCGTTCTACCACACCCCCGGCAACAGCCGCTGGGTGTTCTGTTTCATCGTCAAATATGCCTCACCGAACCCGGCCTCCAGCGTCTTTTCCTCCACCGCGATCCGCCGCATATACACCAGCAGCATCCCCGGGCCCATCAGCACGAGGCCAAGATAACTGTGCATGAGCAATGCAGCACCGATCATCGCCAGCCAGGCACCGGTGTAGCTCGGGTGCCTCAGCCAGCGGTAAGGACCGGCCGTGATGAGCTGCTGCCCTTCCTTGATCTGCACCGTGGCGGAGAAGGCGCGGTCCAGCGTGCGGATGGCCCAGAGGCGGAAGGCCGTGCCGAAGGCCAGCAACGCGATGCCGCTGATGGCCCACGCATCAAGCATTTGGGGCGCTCCCCGGAAAAAGGCCCATTCCACCAAGCTCACGATCTGCCCGATCCCGCTCACGCTGAGGATCAACCAGATGGTCCATCCGTCAGTGCCTTTGTGAGCGCGGCTGTCCTTCACGCTCAGGGCAGGCTGGGTGGCGAAGAGCACCGTGCAGAAGAAGGCGAGGACGAGCACGGGCCAGGTGTAGCGGAGTTCCGGGGCTGTGACGAGCGGCACCCAATAGAAGACCAGCAGGAAGAGGGCGATGGAGGGGAGCTTTTTCATTTTGTTCTGTTTGGGCATGTATTCCGGAAATGCTGGCAGGGTTATCACTCTTCCTGGCAAAGGGCGGGATCCATGTCCGGCCGTGGGCGCACTTTCCCTGCGAATGTGACCCACAAGGATTCCACCCGGATCACCGAAAAGAGGGCCACGGCGGTGAGCACACTGATGGAGATGAGGAAGAAGGTGCTGAGGGCGGTAAATCCGGGCATGCGTTCCGGTTCGAGCGCGAAGCCATGAGCTTGGGTCAAGGTGTCGTTCCTCCAGATGCTGAAGTGCAAGGCAACAGGGAGCAGGTATAGCACGCGGGAAAGAACAAGGAAAACCCAGCGTTGGCCTCGCCTGAACTGGTCCAGCCCTTCATCGCGACATTGGTTGCAGCCCATCACCTCCGGCGGCACGGTCAACACGTTGAGGTTGGCGGTCGCCTGATAGATCCTGAGCTTCAGGCAGCGCTCTGCATTCGTTCGGCCCGGCATGCAGGCCACCCAGTCCAGCAAGGAGCGCAAGTTGTGGTGCTCGCGGTACACATTGAAGGAGATGGCGAGCAATAGCAGGGTGAAACCGAGGCCGGAGAGCAGCGCCAGGTCGTTCACGTCGAAAGCGAGGCCGAAGAAGGGAAGGTCAATGGAAAGGGTGCCGTTGATAAACGCACGCCGGGTCTGTTCAAAGCCGTCCTGGGCAAATGCCATCTGGTCCTTGGCATCGGGCAGGTCGGCCACGGATCGGCGCAACGCGTCCGCCTCCAGGGGTGTGATGACGTATTGCTCTCCCTCAAGGAAATCCACGAAATCCGCAGAGATCCAAGGAACCGCTGCACGCTCATACAGCGTATCAATGATGGCACCCGAACGCCGAAGGTGCCTCAGCCTTGAATACAGCGTATCAATGGGAGTATTGGCAGGCAGCCCTTCCAAACCTTGCACCGGCGGGCTTTGTTTGGATAGGAGGTATTTCCTGAATTCGGTGAGGGTGCTGTCTTTCACGAGTTCCCCTTGATAAAAGCTGTTCAATTGGACCAGAAGCAGGTACCGGTTCATGCGCGATTTACCCCAACTGTTCTCCTTGCTGTTCCAGTATCCGATGCTGCTCAACACGCAAGCAATGATGAGCAAGGTGGTGGCAAACCGGCTGCGCTCAATGGAGTGCTTCAACCCCTCGAATACCTTATTGAACAGTTCATCTTTCATGCTGCTTGGTGTTGGGCTTTGGTGGATATGATCATTCCGGCATCGGTGCTGTTATCGCCTCAAGCCGCCTTATTCATCCCCCGCCCTTGGGTAAAACCCATCCGTGCCAGCAATTCCTCGTTACGGGTGATCAACTCGGCGTAGTCGTAGGTCATCGTTGTTAGTGGAACAGCGAGGTAGGGTACTTCAAAACGCATGGCATTCGGGAGCACATCGAACCCGAGTATCCGGTAGAGCTTTTCGTGTGTGGGATTGCAGTCGAACAAGCCGTGCTCGAAACCCAAGGGCTGCATGGTCATCACCATGGCCAGCACGAGGTCGCGGGCGTTGCGCAAGCCCCGGTGCTCGGGGGCTAAGCAAAAGCGGCTGGCCTCGATGGTCCGCTGCCCCTTGGCCTTGCGCCCGGCGAGGTAGTCTTGCACCGCCTTGCGTGCAGCACCTTCCGGCAGGTAGGAGAACATGGGCAGGGGTGCTTTGCTTTCGTCCGCTTCGATGAAACGGATGCAGCCGGCCAGTTGGCCATCCACATACCAGCCGAAGTGCCAAGCCCGTTCGTCGTAGGCGTCCTTGTCCATGCCCTCGGTCTCCTCCACGAAGCCTTTCAGGCGGCTCTCGTTGTAGATCCGGTAGCGGAAGCGGTAGTATTCCTCCAGCTTCTCCGGGGTGGTTATGGGGGTGAGGGTGATCATGGGTGGGGATGTTTGATGGTGTATTCCGCTTTCCTCAAGTGGGTTATCGAAGTGGCGGTTCTTTGTGCAGCTATCCGTTGCAATTGCTTGTTCTTCCCGTCGTTTCAATGCTCCGGGAAGGGACGGAACTCCACCGGGGGACCAAGGGCCACGTCCGCACAGATCCCGCTTGCCGAGTCCACCGCCAGACCGGCCTTGCGGCATTGCTCGAACACGTCCGGCATACGGTCCGGCCCGTCGATCACCAGGATGTTCTTCACTGTGGTGCTGTCGCAATTGTGGAGGAGCAGTATGTAGCCTTCGCCCACTTCCAGCGATGCCAATGCGGCGTTCACCTTAAAGCTGACCGGCGTGTCTGTTGGTATCGGACCGTTGATCGTCGCGATAGGATCCTTCAGGTCTTTGGAGGCATACAGTGTAAGTGCCGCTTGGCCTTGAACTTCGGCACAGAGGGATCCGAGCAGCAGCAGGAGGGCGATCGGGAGGTTCATCCGGGTTTTCATGTTCGTGTGGTTTTGTGGCTTTTCCTTCTTGTGCCTCCTTGTCGGGTTCCGCACTTCGCTAAAAAGGGTGGTCACAATGCGGTTCTTCATTCAAGTGTAGGAGGAAGTCGATCGTTCTTTGGCAATCCAAAAGCGCATTCGGACGAACGTCCATTAGGCCGTCTGAACGGGCTATAAAGCGCGTGGGATCTGGCCCAACAGCTCGGCCATTTGCTGCCAAATGCGTTTGCCGATGGGCAGTGAAACACCTTCCCGGAAATTCACACCGCTCCTTCCGTGCAAGGCAACAGCATGGTGCAAGGCCGCAATGCACGAGCGGTGCGTGCGCAGGAAGAACAGGTCGCCAACACGCGAGCCGCATGCCAGCCGTACTTCCAGATCCTTAAGCGCGTGGAAGACCACGGTCTCAGTGCCGTCCGTGCAGGTGATCCGTGCGAATTTGTCCTCTGCTTGGATGAAGAGGATGGAACGGGCATCAAAAAGCTGGTGGCCGTTGCGATCGCGCAGGATCAAGGGGTAGCGCAAAGTGCTCATGGTTCCAGGAGTTATGCGGCGATCATGTAAGGAACCGCCAGCAAGAGGCCCAGCTCCATGATCTCCTTACGGTGTTTCTGCAATAGCTCCACGCTGGAACCGCGCAACAGCGCACCCTTGTGCGGGCTGCGCGCCCGCACGTAGGACTCGAAGCCGGGCACAACGGCGAAACCCATGCGCTGCCAGAATGCGGCGTGCGCATGATCGCAGGTGAAGTAGGAAATGTCGCGACCGTGTTGAACGGCGGCCTGTATGATGGCCAGCACGAAATGCCGTGCATGGGCCAAACTGCGGTAGGCCGGGTCGATGCACAGCCGACTGACCTCACAGAACGGTATGCCATTAGCTCGTTCCTGTTGTAAAAGTTCATCCGCCAATTGGCGTTGCCCAAGGTCCAGATCCTTCAGGAAGTGCAGGGGATCAGCCCCTTCAATGGGGTCCAACAGCCGGACACAGCCCACAAGTTCCTCCCTTTCATACCAACCCAAGTGGATGGCATGGGCATCGTAGGCGTCGATGTCAAAGCCCGGCTTCCCGCTCAGGTAGCCGCTTTGCTCACTGTTCGCATAGATCCGGTACCTGAATTGGTGATAGGCTTCCAGTTCGGCTTTGGTGGTGATAGGGCGCAGGGTGGGCATGGTGGTGGTGTTTGAGGGTTCATTCCGGAACCGATGGGGCGGTTATCGGCAGGGTGCAACAAAAGCCCGCACATCTTTCCGCCCCATCCCGCCCGCATGAAATATCTTCGCCGACTTGCTGTTCTTACAGCACGCTGAAATGCGCCGTTCCTCCCTCCGATATCTCCTGCCTGCGCTGGTCGTTCTGACCGTGGTGGCCTGTTCCACGGACAAGGACGCCTTCCTCAACCGCACTTTCCACAAACTGGTGACCCGCGATAACGGCTGGTTCAATGCCAACGAGAAGCTGAAGGAGACCGTGGCTGCCATGCAGAAGGGCCATGTGGACGACTACGACGAGGTGCTGCCCATCTTCGTCAACGGCACCAAGGAAGAGGCCGACGGCATGACGCCCGAGCTGGAGATCTGCATCGAGAAATGCGCCACCGTGATCGACCGCAATGCCATGGAGATCAAGGGCAAGGAGAAGAACAAATGGATCCCCGACGCCTGGCTCGTCATCGGCAAAAGCCACTTCTACAAGCAACGCTACTTGGACGCCCTTCGCACCTTCGATTACATCGGTAGGCGCTACAAGGGGGACGACAAGCAGATGGAGGCCAAGATCTGGCTGGCGCGCACCGCCATTGAGCTTGAGCAGTACGCCAAGGCTCAAAGCACGCTTGACGAGGTGAAGGGGCAGAAGGTGCTGCCCAAGAAGTTCCCCCACGACCAGCTCAGCGCCGTGCAGGCCGATGTGGACATTCACCGCGGCAAGGTGGACGACGCCATCATCAACCTGGAACATGCCGTGCAGATCGCGAAAAAGAAGAAAGACCGCATTCGCTGGTCCTTCATCCTCGCGCAACTCTATCAATTGAAAGGGCAGGAGGATAAGGCCATCGCCATGTACAACAAGGTGGCCCACATGGGCGCGCCCTACGAGATGGGCTTCCACGCCCAGATCTTCCAGGCGCTGGCCTTTGACCGCGGCGACAGCAAATCCCTGCGCCAGAAGCTGGCACGCATGCTCCGCGATGAGAAGAACGTGGACCACTTCGACATCATCCACTATGCATTGGCAGACCTGGACCTGAAGGAGAACAAGCGGGACAATGCCATTGCCCAATTGAAGATGAGCACACTCTCCAGCACCGTCGATACCCGCCAAAAAGCCAAGAGTTTCCTGAAGCTGGCCGACCTCTACTTCGACGACAAAAAATATCCTCCGGCACAGCAGTATTACGACAGCACCAGCACCTTGTTGGCCGAGGAACATCCCCGGTTCGACGAGGTGAAGACACGTGCTGAGGTCCTTGGCGACCTCGTGGTCCAGCTCAATGTGATCGCCCGCGAGGACAGCCTGCAGGCCTTCGCGAAACTGGACCCCGAGGAGCGCAAGAAGCGGATCCGGGACCTCATCAAGGACCGGGAGCGCAGGGAAGAGGTGGACAAGCAGGCCGCCGATGATGCCAGGGACCTTGTGGCGAGCACGCCCTTGACACCGAAAACTCCGGGGTCGCCCGGTTCCGGGGGTGCTTGGTACTTCTATAATCCCACCCAAGTGGCCCGCGGCATCGCCGACTTCAAGAAGAAATGGGGCAACCGGCCGAACGACGACGATTGGCGCCGATCAGACAAGAGCGGCACCGCCCTCGTGGACGTGGCCGAGGAGGAAGCACCCGACAGCGTGGCAACGACCGCCGAGCTCGCCCCAGGGGAACCGGCGTGGAAAAATCCAGACAACTACCTCAAGGACATCCCCACCGACGACGCGATGCTTGACTCCAGCAACTCCAGGATCTGCGAGGCGCTGTACCTCTCCGGCATGATCTATAAGGAGAAGCTGAAGGACGTGGACAACGCCATTGAGAGTTTCCAGGTGCTGAATGACCGCTTCGAGGATTGCCGGTTCACTCCGGAATCCTACTACCAGCTCTACAGGATCTACCTCGCCAAGGAGAAAGCCGGCAACTTCATGGACTTTGGCGGAGCCAGCTCGAAGCACTACGCGGACATCATTCTGGAGCGCTGGCCCGATTCCGAGTTTGCCCGCTTGGTGAGGAACCCGGACCAGCTACAAGCCGACGAGGCCGCCCGGATAGCCGAGGCCCAGGCCTACGAACAACTATACGGCCAATTCAAACAAGGTGCGTACAACGGCGTGATCGCCACCTGCGAGAGCGTGATCGCCAGTGAACCCCGCAACCAACTGCTGCCCAAATACGGACTGCTAAAGGCGATGGCCATTGGCGGGCTTCACCTGATGGGGCCGTTCCGTGACGCGCTGGGCCGCGTGCGGGACGACTATCCCAGCACCGATGAGGCCAAGGCCGCCATTGCCCTGCTCGCCAATCTGGACAAGATGGCCGGCACACAGGCACCGGACACCACCTCCAAGCCCGAGGGCCCTTCCTACGAAACCGACAAGGGGGACCACTACGTGGTGCTGATGGTGCCCGACAGCGCAGGGCTCATCACCAACGTGAAGAGCACCATCAGTGACTTCAACCAGCGCTACTTCCGGAACCAGCCCGTTGAGGTGAAGGCCAGCATCTGGGACAGCAAGACCCAGGTGATCCTCATCCGCCTGTTCCAGACCAAGGACCTGGCCATGGCCTACTACGACACGTTCAAGAACAACAAGGGCGACCTCAAAGGCCTGAACGACCAGGGCTTCCCGCTGTTCGCCATCAGCAGTGGCAACTACCAGCTCTTCTATGTGGCCAAGGACGCTGACGGATACGAGGATTTCTTCGACCGGACGTACCTCGACGGGAAGTAGGTGGATCCAACGCGGGTATTAACTTCGCGTCTTCGATCATCCCGCACGCACACCCCACTACCATGTTCCGGAACGATAAAGCCCACGATACCATGACCAAGCCAACCGAGCCCGTCAGCCCCGGCAAGATCAACAGCATCATGGAAGGCACCGTCATCGAGGGCGAAGTGCGTTCCGACAGCAATGTCCGCATCGACGGGATGGTGAAGGGAACCATCAACGTGCGGGGTCGGCTCATTGTGGGCGCCACTGGCATCGTGGAGGGCAATGTGACCTGCCAGAGCAGCGACATCGAAGGCACCGTGAAGGGCAAGATCAATTGCCAGGACCTGCTTTCCCTGAAGGCCACGGCCAAATTGGACGGCGACATCATTACAAAGAAGCTGGCCATCGAACCCGGTGCCGAGTTCACCGGGAATTGCAACATGGGCGGTGGCGGTGCCATCAAGGAGCCGGAGCCCGTGCGGCTCAGCACCTCTTCGGAGCGATCGGGCGGCAGCGGATCAAGCAGCGGGCCGAACGCCATCACCCGGCCGGAACCCGTGAAGGCCTCCCACTGACCGGTGGCCCCTTAGGTATGCCCGGCCCCGCCCCGATGCGCGCTGAAAGGCGTATTGCCTATCGGTCCTTGATCGCCATTCTGTTATTCACCGTCGCCGTGGGTGCGGCCACCTATGCGATCTGCCTGTTGGCCCATTGGCCATTCGGCTTGCCACAGTTGGCCATGTTGGCCTTCTTCGCCGTGTTGACCGGTGCATTGCATCTCTGGCAGGAAAGCGCGATGCTTACCGATCCGAAAGGCTTCATGTTCCGCTTCATGATCGGCCTGGTGCTGAAACTGCTGAGCGCCTTGGTGGCCGTTGTGGCCATCCTCATGCTTCTTCCCCGGGGTAAGGCGGTCCCGCTCTCGCTCACCTTCGCTGCTCTCTATCTGGCCTTTCTGGCGTTCTCCACGGTCCGCCTCAGTACACGCTCCCGCAACTTGCCGCGCCCATGAACGGCGAGGACCCCGCTCCCAAGCGCAAAAAAGCGGCGAACAGCTATATGCGCCTCAGCGGCATCGGCTTCCAGATGGCCGCCATCATCGGCATCGGCGCGTACGGAGGTTGGTGGGCCGACCAGCGCACCGGCTGGAAATTTCCCGTCCTCACGCTGGTTGGTTCGCTAGGCGGCGTGGCCATCGCCATGTACATCCTCTTCAAGGAAACCCGCGTCCGGTAAAGGCGGAACGTACGAGGCCCAGGAAGTGATGATCCTCATGTTCGCCATTGAAGGGCCTTGCCTACATTTGCGCCCGCTAAGAAGGGGGTAACTCACCCCGCGACACTCAAAAACTCCTTGATGCGCGCCGCATTCCTCGCCTTTTGCCTGTTGATCGCCGGATGGTCCGTCGCCCAGCATGATGGGCACGCGGACCAGCATGAGGCCACAGCCGAGGGACATGAAAGCTCTAAAGAGTCCGCCGAGTTCAATGCCGGTGAGCTCATCATGAGCCACATTGCCGATGAGCACGGTTGGCACATCGCCGGTGACCTCTCCCTCCCCCTGCCAGTGATCCTTTATGACACCCGCAGCGGCCTGCATGTTTTCAGTAGCGCTCGCTTCGAGCACGGACACGCCGCATACGATGGCTATAAACTCGATGATGGCAAGGTCATTGCCGTGGACACAGCTGGCCATATCGACGAGGCTGGTTCCAAGGCCATCTGGGACATTTCCATCACTAAGAACGTGGTCTCCATCTTTCTGGTGATGATCCTTCTGGTGCTGATGTTCTCCAGCATCGCACGTTCCTACGCCAAGCGCGTAGGCCAAGCGCCCAAGGGCCTCCAGTCCTTCATGGAGCCGATCATCCTCTTTGTGCGCGACGACGTGGCCAAGGGCGCCATCGGCCCGCACAAGTACCAGCGCTTCATGCCCTATCTGCTCACGATCTTCTTCGTGATCCTCTTCGCCAACCTCATCGGCTTGATCCCCTTCTTCCCCGGCGGGGCGACGCTCACCGGCAACATCGCCATCACCCTCACCCTCGCTCTCTTCACCTTCGTCATCGTCACGGTGAACGGCAACAAGAACTACTGGAAGCACATCTTCGCCATGCCCGGCGTACCCGTGGGGGTGCTGGTCATCCTTACGCCGGTGGAGATCCTCGGTATGTTCCTCAAGCCCTTCGTGCTGATGATCCGGTTGTTCGCCAACATGGTCGCCGGGCACATCATCGCCCTCAGCTTCTTCAGCCTTATCTTCGTTTTCGGCGCCACCAGCGCGGTGGCCGGTTACGGCGTCTCCGTCGTCAGCCTCGCCTTCACCATCTTCATGACCTTCCTGGAACTGCTCGTAGCGTTCATCCAGGCCTACGTCTTTACCTTCCTCTCGGCCCTCTACATCGGTGCCGCCATGGAAGACCACCACGAACACAAGGAATCAATCGTCTAAACAAACCCTCAGCATGTTTCTTTCAGCCCTCCTCGACATTGGCACAGGTTACGGTATCGCAGCCCTCGGCGCCGGTTTGGCAGCCCTTGGTGCCGGCGTAGGCATCGGACGTATCGGCGGTGACGCCGTGCAGGCCATGGCCCGCCAACCGGAAGCCATGAACGACCTCCGCGCCAACATGATCCTCACCGCGGCATTGGTGGAAGGCGCTGCCTTCTTCGCCATGGTGGTGGGCCTGCTGGTGGTGCTGAAGTAAGCCGCCGTCGGCATCCCCGACGCGTTCATCCCCTTCGTTCACCTCAACGCAACAGCCATGCTGCTCGCCAGTCTTGTAGAACCCGCATTCGGCCTGATCTTCTGGATGACGCTTTCCTTCGGGATCGTGTTCTTCCTGTTGGCCAAGTTCGCGTGGAAGCCCATCCTCAAAGCTCTGCACGAGCGGGAGCAGTCCATCGAGGACGCCATCGGCGAGGCCCGCAAGGCCCGTGAGGAAGTGGCTGCCATGAAGGCCGGCAACGAGGACCTGCTGAAGGAAGCACGCGCCGAGCGCGAGCTGATGCTGAAGGAGGCCCGCGACATCCGCGACAAAGAGATCGCCGACGCCAAGGGACGCGCCAAGGCCGAGGCCGACGCCATTCTCGCCCGTGCCCGTGAGGACATCCGCAACGAGAAGAACGCCGCCATCACCGAGATGAAGAACCAGGTGGGTGAGCTCAGCATCGTGGTGGCCGAACGCATCCTCCGCGACAAGCTCGGCGACAAGGCCGCCCAACAGACCCTGCTGGACAAGGTGATGAAGGAAAGCGACATCCACCTGTCATGATCGTATCCCCCGTCGCATACCGCTATGCCCGTTCCCTGATGCTGCTCGCACAGGAGAAGGGTGAGGTGGAGGCGGTGCGCGAGGACATGCTCCTGGTGGCTTCCACCTGCGCAGAGAACCGGGACCTGGTGATCATGCTGAACAGCCCTGTGATCAAGGCGGCCAGCAAGAACAAGGTACTGGGCCGCGTGTTCGGCGGACAGATCGGGCACATCACGGAGCGCTTCATCGCGATCCTGGTGCGCAAGGGCCGCGAAAGCCTGCTGGCCGAGATCGCCGAAGGGGTCCAGAACGTGTACCGTCAGGAGAACAGCATCCTGATGGCGGAGGTGCGCAGCGCGATCCCCCTCAGCGATGAGGCCCGCGCCCAGGTGCGGAAAATGGCCGAGGACCGCCACCCCGGTAAGACCATGCTGCTCAACGAAACAGTGGACCCCGGCCTCATCGGCGGCGTGGTCATCCGCATCGGTGACGAGCAGATCGACGCCAGCGTAAGCCGCCGCCTGAGCGACCTGCGCCGTAAATTTTCAGAGAATCCGTACATCCCCGAGATCTAAAGAGATCCATCATGGCACAGATCAAACCCGCCGAAGTATCGGCGATCCTCAAAGAAGAACTCGCCGGGCTCCGCACGGAAGCCCAGCTCGAGGAGGTCGGTACCGTGCTGCAGATCGGCGACGGCATCGCCCGCATCTACGGCCTCAACAGTGTGCAGAGCGGTGAGCTCGTGGAGTTCCCCAGCGGACTGCGCGGCATCGTGCTCAACCTCGAGGAGGACAACGTGGGCGTGGTGCTCCTCGGCCGCAGCGTCGGCATCAAGGAGGGCGACACCGTGAAGCGCACCAAGCAGATCGCCAGCGTGAAAGTGGGCGAAGGCATGGTGGGCCGTGTGGTGGACACCCTCGGTGAGCCCATCGACGGCAAAGGCCCCATCGAAGGCAAGACCTATGAAATGCCGATCGAGCGCAAGGCGCCGGGCGTCATCTACCGCCAGCCCGTGACGGAGCCGTTGCAGACCGGCATCAAGGCCATCGATGCCATGATTCCCATCGGCCGCGGCCAGCGCGAGCTCATTATCGGTGACCGCCAGACCGGCAAGAGCACGGTGGCCATCGACACCATCATCAACCAGAAGGAATTCTACGACGCGGGCAAGCCCGTGTACTGCATCTATGTGGCCATCGGCCAGAAGGGTTCCACCGTGGCCGGTACCGTGAAGGTGCTGGAGGAGAACGGTGCCATGGCCTACACCACCGTGGTGGCCGCCAACGCCAGCGACCCCGCCCCGATGCAGTTCTACGCACCCTTCACCGGTGCCGCGATCGGCGAATTCTTCCGCGATACCGGCCGTCCCGCACTGATCGTGTTCGACGACCTTTCCAAGCAGGCCGTGGCTTACCGCGAGGTGTCCCTCCTGCTGCGCCGCCCACCCGGACGTGAGGCTTACCCCGGTGACGTGTTCTACCTGCACAGCCGCCTGTTGGAACGTGCCGCGAAGATCATCAACGACGACACGATCGCTTCCCAAATGAACGACCAGCCCGACTCGTTGAAGGGCATGGTGAAAGGTGGCGGTTCATTGACCGCTCTGCCGATCATCGAAACGCAGGCCGGTGACGTTTCCGCGTACATCCCCACCAACGTGATCTCCATCACCGACGGGCAGATCTTCCTGGAAAGCAACCTCTTCCTCAGCGGTGTGCGCCCCGCCATCAACGTGGGCATCAGCGTGAGCCGTGTGGGCGGTAATGCGCAGATCAAGTCCATGAAGAAAGTGGCCGGCACCCTGAAGCTGGACCAAGCCCAGTACCGCGAACTGGAGGCCTTCTCCAAGTTCGGTTCCGACCTGGACGCCGCCACCAAATCCGTGCTCGACAAGGGCGCGCGCAACGTGGAGATCCTCAAGCAGGGCCAGAACAGCCCCATGCGCGTGGAAGAGCAGGTGGCCATCATCTACCTCGGTTCCAAAGGACTGCTGGGTAAAGTCCCAGTAAGCAAGATCCGCCACTTCGAGCAGGAGTTCCTCACGATGATGCGTAACACCCAAGCCGATACCCTCGCATCCCTGAAGGCTGGCAAACTGGACGCTGAGATCACCGGCACACTGGAGAAAGTGGCCGCAGACCTCGTGAAAAGCTACGCCTAAGGCCAACTAAAGCACACCCATGGCCAGCCTGAAGGAAGTCCGCAACCGGATCGTCTCGGTGAACAGCACCAAGCAGATCACCGCCGCCATGAAGATGGTGAGCGCGGCCAAGCTGCGCCGTGCACAGGACGCCATCATCCGCATGCGGCCTTATGCCGAGAAGCTGGGCGTGCTGCTGAGCAACGTGAGCGCTTCCCTGGACGGCAATGAGAACAAGTTCGCGCAGCAGCGTGAAGTGAAGAACGTGCTCTTCGTGGCGATCGTGAGCAATCGCGGATTGGCCGGCGCTTTCAACACCCAGGTGTTCCGCCTGATCCGCAAAGCAGCCGCAGAAGCGGAGGCCCGCGGCGAGCGTGTCCATGTGCTCTCACTGGGCAAGAAGGCCGCTGACCTCTACCGCCGCACGCCGTGGCACGCTTCGGGCTTCCCGGAGAACTTGGCGGCGTTGTACGACGGACTGAGCTTCGACAAAGTGGCACCCGTGGCGGAAGCCATCATGGCCCAGTTCGCCGATGGCGAATACGACCGCGTGGAGCTCTTCTACAACAAGTTCAAGAACGCCGCCTCCCAGATCGTCACCGAGGAGCGCTACCTGCCCATCGAGCCGCCGCAAGCGGAAACTGAGAGCAAAGGCGCCATCGTGAAGACCGACCACATCATGGAGCCGGACCGGCAGACCATCGTGGAAGAGATCATCCCCAAGAGCCTGAAGATCCAGCTCTACAAGGCGATGCTCGACAGCTTCGCCTCCGAGCACGGCGCGCGCATGACCGCCATGCACAAGGCCACGGACAACGCGGACGACCTACTGAAGGAACTCCGCCTGTCCTACAACAAGGCGCGCCAAGCAGCCATCACCAACGAGATCCTCGAGATCGTGGGTGGGGCTGAGGCTCTGAAGGGATAGGTTGTGGTCCCTCCAGTTTAATCCGTACGATTGGCTCGATTTTATATCGAGGAACTCAGCACGTTTTGAAGTTCCGCTGCGAATGCTTTGAAAGAAGGCATTGTTTCCAAAGGTGAATAGTCTGTGATATAATCCCGAACACGGAATTTACTTTGAGCCTGATTCCTTTGCCAATGAGCCAGCCTTCTTCCCGATAATTCCGTGGCCTTGACCAAAGTTTCTTGCAAAACCTTTTTTGCGTTCAATGATTCTGGTGTCTTCAATATATCAAGACCCAAGACCGTTTTCCCATTGGGATTACCTGAAGCGCGACGAATTGCATGTTCATCAAACAGGAACCAAGCTTCTGTCATTCTAACTGGCACAACGCAAACGCTGCGTGGGGGGGTCCTTATTGAGGCTAGGGCCTTCTTAATTTCCTTTTGGCGATCAATCAACGGGATTCTTTCCGCATCGCGGTGAATAAAAAGAATCTCGCACGGGAATTCACGAACTGCCGTCTCAATTCTGGCTGTCAGTCCTTCGGCGACAGCGGGTAGAGCATCCGGGTCTGCGAAGCGACCATTATAATCCATAATACCATTGCGCTTAAGCAACCACTCGATGGGTCCCATCAACATCATGTCCGACGTTCCATCCGCGAGTAGTGTATAATTCATCAAAAATCAATCCAATTTCAGTCGAGTTTGATATTGTTCTGTTGAGAGCAATGTCGGCTTGTCACGCTTTGGGGGGTCAATGAGCGGACGGCCGCTCAGGTACCTCTTCACAGTGGCCTTATTGATTGGCTCAAGTACCTGAGCACGCCAAGAACCCAAAGGTGCCGCCAAGCCTATTCCGCCCACCCGTCTGCCATCGACCCGTGCATATTTAGTCTCAATGAATGTCAGGTCGTCTAGGTCCACTCTTTCTACGACCAAAGGTGAGTGCGTCGTAATGATGACCTGACGTAATGGTGCATTGTCATCCACAGCAGTTTCTGCATCCGTAGCTATCTCATATAACAAATCAACCATAGCGTCAACCTTTTGGGGGTGAATCCCATTTTCTGGTTCTTCAAAGCATATCAACCCGTGCTCTGCAGAATCTTGCCATATCGTTGCCAATGCGACAAAACGCAACGTGCCATCTGATAGTGAACTGGCTGGCAATTCCAGACCTTCCAAATCCTCCATCATAAACCGGAACACCCGGCGGCTATCATCTCGTTCGACGTGAGTTGACTTCACACCTTCTACCAATTGGGCCAGTCGGTTAGCCAACTTCGTGTAAGTAGCTTCTCTATCCCCCTCGCTTGCTAATCGATATAGTGTGGCTGGTATATGCGCTCCTTTGCTATCCAAGCTGGTTGGCGCATCAAATTCGTCCTGACTGCCCAAAGCAGATGGCTCAAACTGCAACCTTTTCCAAGATCTTAGTTCTTTGCGCATTAACACAGCCGTCCGATTCTCATCCGCATTCTGGGCGGAACTAAGAACCGTGCGCGGAAGGATTCTGGCGTTCAACACGTTTGGTTTTCCCCCACCTCGCCATTTCTTATCCTCTACTTTCATCCTATCTGCTTGCAGAAGAATACGATCTCCCTCCGTTTTGATGAAGGTTCGGCGCCTGGTCATTGGCTTTACTACAGAATTGACCCATGCCTTGGAAGGGTTGAATTTCAACGCCGTTGTTGCATAGCTTCTTGGATATCCTGTCAGTTCTTCAGACGTTAATTCCATAACCGTGCTTTCATACCCCTCTCGTTTCACGGATCCTACATCAAAGGCCAACTTATAATTCAGGTAAGTCCCTCCGGCAACCGCTTCCTGATTGAACTCATCCGTTCCCTTCGGAGGTATGATAACATCGAGGTCAAATTCAATGGGGCCTGGTTCATTTCCGCTCCTAAGGCGAAGCATATCATCACCACCACGAACGCTACGAGCCGCTTCCACGAATGGCTTATCGGCAAGCGCGGAAAGGAACATGAGCGCATCGAAAAGATTCGATTTGCCCACTCCGTTTAATCCTGCCAGACAATTGAATGGGCCGAAATAGAACTCTGCGTCAATGATGTTCTTGAACCCTTTTATCCGAAGTCTTGTAATCACTGCTAGTTCAGTTTTTCAGACGAATGTAGTGCTCCCAAGCCTGAATCGAATAATACCCCATTTCCGCCGCCGGAAGTCTTCCCCTAGCTCCCGCCAGTCTCCCCATTCCCGCGCTCGGCTGGGTCAACAATAGCTTCCGGCGCTCGGCTCAACGATAACCTCACAGACCTGCCGAGTGCCTCAGGACCCAAACGCCGGTGCGGAGCTACGGTTCTTCTACTTGTAATGGAATCGGCATTGAACTATACATAGCCGCTGGGAATCGCCACTGCCTGTAATGGAATAGACCAACCTATGTTCTTGGTCTATGCCTCGCGACCAATACCTCCCCGCTCCCGCCAGTCTTCCCGGCCCAACAATAAAGTGAGTTCTTGACCCGGTCTGGCCGGGGCGACTGGTGGGTGCCATATCCAGCGGTCAGTAAAGACGCAAAAGTTTCAGAACGTCTTCAGACTGCTAGACTAACCCCCAGTTCCTTCCTCTTGGATAGCTTCGCCTTTCGGAGCCGGTCACAAAACGTGACCACCTTATGAAACGCTGACCACCAGTATGGAAGGCCTCGTCACTTATCGCCGTAGTGTCCTTTGCAGCTCACCACCTCTACCGAACCCTCACTGGTCATTCGATAGACCAACCGGTGCTTTTCATCGATCCGCCGGGACCAATAACCTTTGAGCGTTCCCTTCAATGGCTCTGGCTTGCCCATTCCCTTGAAGGGTTCCCGAAGGATGGCCTTGATCAGGTCGTGGATCTTGATGTACCGTGCCTTGTCGTAGATGCCCCAGTCGCAGAAGTCGTCATAAGCTTTCTGCTCGAAGATGATGCGCTTCATGCCTTGAGGCGCTCGATCACCATAGCATCCAGATCGGCCTCTGAAAGTGTGACCACATTCCCCGCTCCCGCCAGTCTTCCCGGCCCAACAATAAAGTGAGTTCTTGACCCGGTCTGGCCGGGGCGACTGGTGGGTGCCATATCCAGCGGTCAGTAAAGACGCAAAAGTTTCAGAACGTCTTCAGACTGCTAGACTAACCCCCAGTTCCTTCCTCTTGGATAGCTTCGCCTTTCGGAGCCGGTCACAAAACGTGACCACCTTATGAAACGCTGACCACCAGTATGGAAGGCCTCGTCACTTATCGCCGTAGTGTCCTTTGCAGCTCACCACCTCTACCGAACCCTCACTGGTCATTCGATAGACCAACCGGTGCTTTTCATCGATCCGCCGGGACCAATAACCTTTGAGCGTTCCCTTCAATGGCTCTGGCTTGCCCATTCCCTTGAAGGGTTCCCGAAGGATGGCCTTGATCAGGTCGTGGATCTTGATGTACCGTGCCTTGTCGTAGATGCCCCAGTCGCAGAAGTCGTCATAAGCTTTCTGCTCGAAGATGATGCGCTTCATGCCTTGAGGCGCTCGATCACCATAGCATCCAGATCGGCCTCTGAAAGTGTGACCACATTCCCCTTTTCGAGGTTTTTGATCGCCTTGTCCAGACGCTGGAGGTAGACCTTCTTGCTTTCCGAGCGCGTCAGCTCAAAATCGGTGCTGGATCGGATGGTCAGCGTGAGTTCACGGTCCTTGTCGAACAAGCGTTTGATCTTGTTCAACAGGTCCATATCCAACTCAGATACCTTGATGCGCAGGCTTGTTTCCATTGGGTTTAGCTCTTGCGAAGATAAGGGTATCCCGCACTAACGCGCCGTTCCACCCGGCGTTCAGCCCAACGATAACGTGAGTTCTTGACCAATCCGGCCGGGGCGACTTGTGAGTTTGGATCTACCGGTCAGTCAAGGTGCAGAAGCTTTCGGCGGATTTCGGACCGCTGCCCGAAAACGCATCCACTTAACTTTACGTTCCCAATATCCATCAGACCAACCAACAAGCCATGACTACTTTGGAGCTGAGGGCCGAGATCAAGCAGTTGCTGAGCCGTGAGAAAAACACGTCCGTGCTCGAGGCGATCCGGATGCTCTTGCGCCGGGAAGATGCGGAGACCGATGACGACTTCACGGATGAGGAATTGGCCGAGCTTGAGCAAAGACGCGCCCGCTATGTGAGCGGAGAAAGCAAGCCGCACACTGTTGAGGAATCCATGCGCCTCGCACGTGAGGGGTTCAAACGATGAGCTTCACGGTCCAGATCCTACCTGAAGCTACTGAAGAGGTAGGGGTGATCTTCGGCTACTATGAAAAACAAGAAACCCGGTTTGGGGCACCGCTTTCTAAAAGCGTTGAACGCATGTTACGAGAACTTGGCGCTCAATCCGTCGACTCAGAAACGCAAGGGCGTTTTCCGACATGCAATGATCCACAAGTTCCCCTATCGCGTGGTGTATGAACTTCATGGCGAACTTGTGATCGTCTACCAAGTGCGCCACACCAGCCGTAAACCCAGCAAGAAGTTCGGCCCGTAAATAAAGGCTGACAAGGCTCTTTGGACCCTGAATGAGACTCCGAGGCTAAATGCCGGACAATGGACTTAACGCCCAATCCGCATCTGGCCAATATTGGCGCTGGCCTCAGCAGCCAGTGCATCGGCTTGGGCCTGAGTGGCCTTGCTGCCCGCCGTAAGCTCCAAATAGTGCAGGTAGTCCAACACGCGTTGCGCCTCAAGCGGATCTACCTTGCTGGAAAGCGTCACCACCACTTCGTTCTTCTTGTTGCGTCTAACGGTCATCGGTTATCAAAGATAGCCATCTGTTACTCAAGGCTCAGAAGCTTCCGGCGACACTTAGAACGCACTGCTGGTCATCCTTCTGGAGCGACCGGAGAGCGTTCCGTAGTAGACGATCGAGAATTCGAACGCCCCGTTGTTGTTCGTGTAGGTATGCAGTGGTGAGGTGTTGATGTCGTAGCTGAAGCGGTACATGTTGTTCCCGTGCTTGATGCCCACCTGGGCGATGATGGCATCCTCCAAGCGATAGGAGCAGCCTGCCACAACACCATACACGCCGCCCATCAGCGCCACTTGGCCCAGGAGGCCGGCCTGGATCGTTTGGTCCGGACCTTGGCGCATGTACAGCCCTTGCGGGATGATGTCCACACCTTCGGCCACCGTGATGTACGCACCTGCGTTCACCGAATACCGGATCGGCAGGTCGCTCTTCTCCTCGCGGAAAATGGATTCGTCCGGCGTAGTGACATGGAAGAGCGCGAAGTTCCCGAAGGGGTTGATCGTTTTGTTCCGGTTGGTGGAACGATAGGCGACTCCGGCACCGAGGTCCAGCATCATCCTTCCCTTCTTCTGGAACGCCTCCCCTGTCGGCAGGTCGCTGTCGAAATGGTCCCGGTCGTACTGGGCATCCCACACCAGCTTGCTGTCGTTCACCTTTTTGTAGATCAAGCCCAGGTTCACCCCTGCGGAAAGCGTGTAGTTCTTCGACGACGAGACGTTATACGCTCCGGCGACCCCCGCCTGAAAGTTGTTCATCACGTTGGCCATGTTGTAGTTGTTCAGGTACGCCCCGAAGCCGTACTGCCGGTCCATGGACACGTCCACCCCGAAGGCCGTAGTGAGGAAGTTGCTGGCCAGGCTGTTCCACTGGCTCCGCAGGTTGCTGCTCACCCGGAAATCACTGTTCTCGAACATGCCCGTGAGCGCGGGGTTCAGCAGGACCGATGCAGCGTCGTACTGGCTGAGTTGCGCGTCCTGGGCACGGGTGGCACCGGCTCCGAGGAGCGTGATCGCCAAGAGGAGGGTTGCTTTCGTTTTCATCGTTCTGTTCTCTTTAGCGGATCAATGTCACTTTGCCCGAGCGGTCGAAGTCCTGGCCTTCCACGGAGGTGGCGACGACCGTGTAGACGTACACCCCGTTGATCTCCGGTTTCCCGTTATGCGTACCATCCCATCCGAACTCCGGGTCGGTGGTCTCGAAGACCATTTCACCCCAGCCGTTGAAGATCTTCAGTTCCATGGTCTCGAAGGGCCCGCCACGCACATAGAAGATGTCGTTCATGCCGTCCCCGTTCGGGCTGAAGGCGTCCGGCAGTTTCGGTGGCACGATCTTGTTCTCCGTGATCGCGATGAGCATGGAGTCTGAAGCGGTGCAGCCTGCGGCGTTGGAGACCGTCTGCACGATGATGAACTGGCCCGCATCGGTGTAGGTGTGCGTGGGCTCTTGGGAAAGCGATCCCTGTCCATCACCGAAGTCGTAGTGCCAACCGTTGCCGCCGAAGGAACTGTCCGTGAAAGCGATCGGCTCGCCCGTGAAGGCATCGCCGGTGTAGGAGAAGCCGGCCGTCGGTGCGAACATCACCTCCACGACCTGACTGGTGGTGGCGCTGCAGCCGTTCTGGGCGAACACCGTAAGCGACACCGGATACTGCCCGGCCCCGGGGAAGGTATTGCCAGCCTGCTGACCGGCAGCGCTGTTGCCGTTGCCGAAGTCCCAGCTCCAGCCGATGATGGGCGAGCCCGTGGTGGTGCTGGCATCGGTGAAGGCGGTGGTGGAACCTGCACAAGCGTTCCCGAAGGTGAAGGCCGCGTGCAGCGGGTTCACGAAGGACAGCTTGACGGTATCGACCGCTGCGGCGCAGAACAGGTCTCCCGTGGTGGTGAGGAACAGGTTCACGTGTTGCAGCAGGGAGTCCGTGGCACCCGGTTGATAGATCGCGTTAGCCGTGGTGTTGTTCGGCAGGAAGACGCCGGAACCGTTGGTGGTCCATTGTATACCGGTTGCACCCGTGTAGGTACCGGCCATCTGTACATCCGCCGAGACGTCGCAGGTGGTGATGTCCGTGCCGGCGTTCACCGTAGAAGGCTGGTGCATGTGTACGGCCAGCGTATCGCTGTGCGCTGGGCAGCCCATGTTGCCCGTGGTGGTGAGCACGAAGCTCAATTGCTGGAACACCAGGTCCGGTGCGCTGGGCACGTAAGTCGCGTTCAGTTCGTTGGCATCCGGCAGGAAGGTGCCCGTGCCGTTCGTTGTCCACGCGCCGCCGCTCACTCCGGTGATGTTCCCGGCCAAGGGGATCGGATCGCCATTGGCGCACATGTCCAGGTCGGTACCCGCGTTCGCAATGCGCGTGGGGCCGATCCCGATGAAGAGCGTATCCACAACACTGCCGCAGTTGCCCGTGCCGTAGGCGGTCAGGCTCAGGTGTACACCGCCTGCGATGCTGTCGCTGGCCGAGGGCATGTAGATCGCGTTCAGCGCGTTGGCATCGGGGCTGAAGCTCCCCGTACCGGCAGTGATCCATTGCACCAGCGAATCGTTCTGCGCGGTGCCGTTCAACTGGACCGGCACAATCCCATCGCAGAGCATCAGGTCCGCACCGGCACTCACCGTGGGTGGCTGGTGGATGTATACCGCCACCGTGTCGTTGTGCGCGGGGCAGCCCATGTTACCGGTGGTGGTGAGCACGAAGCTCAGTTGCTGGAACACCAGGTCGGGGGCACTGGGCACGTAGCTAGTGTTCAAGGCGTTGGCGTCAGGAACGAAGGTGCCTGTGCCGTTGGTGGACCACGTGCCGCCGCTCACTCCGGTGATGTTCCCGGCCAATTGCACGGGGCTGCCATCAGCGCACACGTTCAGGTCGGTGCCAGCGTTAGCGATGCGCGTGGGACCCACACCGATGAAGAGCGCATCCGAAGCGTTGCCGCAAGTGCCTGTGCCATACGCGGTGAGGACCAGGTTCACTCCGCCTGCGATGCTGTCAGTAGCCGTTGGAATGTAGGTGGCATTGAGCGTGTTGGCGTTCGGGCTGAAGCTGCCCGTACCATCGGTGACCCATTGCACCAGCGAATCGTTCTGCGCGGTGCCGTTCAACTGGATCGGCGACAAACCATCGCAGAGCAGCAGGTCAGCACCCGCGTTCACCGTGGGAGGAACGTGGTAGCTCACCACCAGCGTGTCCTTACCGGCGGGGCAGCCAGCGTTGTTGGTGGTGCTCAGCACCAAGGAGATGTTACCGATCACATAATCCGCCGCACCCGGGATGTAGGTGGCGTTGAGCGCCGTGGCCGAGGGGCTGAAGGAACCCGTGCCCGTGGTGCTCCACTGGCCCGTGGTGGTGCCGGCGACCGCTCCGTTCAGCGGGATGTTCGGGTCCGTACTGCAAGTGATCACATCCTGGCCGGCCTGTGCAGCGAGCCCACCGCCGAAGGTGATGATGAGCGCATCCGACACGGCGCTGCAAGGCAGGGTGCCCGTGGTGGCCACGGTGAGCGTCACCGTTCCGATGGTGCTATCGGCTGCGCTGGGGTAGTAGAGCGTGGCCAAGGCATTGGCATCGAAGAAGGTGCCCGTGCCCGAAGTGGTCCAGGTGCCGCCGGGTGCATTGGCGGCGTTGGCGGCCAATTGTACCGGTGCGGCCGTGCAGGCGATGATATCGCTCCCCGCAGTGATGTTCGGAAGGGCGCGGACGTTCAGTGTCACTGCATCGGAAGATGCCGCGCAGGAACCATTGGTGATCGTGGTGATCGTCAACTGCACTGCACCCGCTGCGATGTCCGCGTTGCTGAGCGTGTAGGTGGCATTGGGATCGGTGTTGTTGCTGAAGGAACCCGAGCCGGAAGTGCTCCACAGGATGCCCTGGGCACCGCCGCTGAAGTTCCCCGCAAGCTGGGCGATCGGTGAGTTGGCACAGAGGTTTTGGTCCGCACCGGCGAATGCATAGCTGGTGCTGCCGAAGGTCAGTGTCATCTGGTCGCTGCCGCTGGGGCAAGTGCCCGTGTTGGTAGCGGTGAACGTGAGCACTACCGAGCCGTTGGCCACATCGGCCGCAGAGAAGAAGTACTGCGCGTTGAGCACATCTGCACTGGGCTGGAAGGTGCCCGTGCCGGTGGCGGTCCAGATGCCTGAGGGCGATCCGTTCTGGATACTGCCCTGCAGGTTGGCATGGTCGGAGAGCACGCACACGCTCTGGTCCGGACCGGCGCTCACGATGATGCCGGCGGTGAGGTAGATCGTCATCGCATCGCTCACCGGGCCGCAGTTGCCGTTGTTCAAGGAAGTGAGCGTGAAGTGGATCTGACCCGCAGCGATGTCCGCAGCGCTTGCCGTGTACGTGGTGTTCAGTGCACCCGCGTTGGCGATGGTGCCGGTTCCCGTGGTGGTCCACTGGCCCACGGTGGTAATGCCGGAGATCATTCCGCTCAGGTTGAACTGGCTCACCTGGTCGCAGAAGGTCTGGTCCGGTCCGGCGTTCACATAAGGTGCCGGTGTGAGCTCCAGCGTCATGGCGTCGCTGGCGTTGTTGCAGCTGTTCACTGCGTTCAGCGTCAAGGTCAGCGAGCCGATGGCCGTGTCGATGTTGCTGGGGATGTAGGTCGGCGTCAGCACGCTGTTGCTCGGGTAGAAGGAACCCGAGCCGGAGGTGGTCCACTGCACTTGGGTGGCATCACCGCTGATGGTTCCAGCGAGCTGCACCGTGGCGTTGTTCGCGCAGAAACTCAGGTCCTGGCCGGCGTTCACCGTACCGGAAGGTTGGATGGCGATGTACACCGTATCCACATCCGCAGTGCAAGCACCCGTGTTGGTGGCGGTGAGCACCAAGCTCACACCGTGGGCCAAGGAATCCTGGGCGCTGGCGTGGTAGATGTTGGCGAGCGCATCAGCCGGATTGGCGAAGCTGCCCGATCCCAACGTGCTCCACACGCCGGAGGAAGAAGCACCGCTCACTTGGCCATTGATCAACACGTTCAGGTTGCCGAAGCATACCACTTGATCGGCACCCGCATTCGCGCTGGAGACCGGAACGATGGTCACGTTCATCTGGTCCATGGCATTGTCGCAACTGTTCACGCTCCACGTGAAGGTGAGCGTGCCTTGGTCGCCCGGAGCTACTTGGTACACCGCACTTGCAGCGTTGGCGTTCGGGGTGAAGGAGCCCGCACCGTTCGTGGTCCAGTGGCCTTCCGTGGCGTTGCCGCTGATGCTGCCGGCGAGTTGCACGGTGGCTTGGCTGGCGCAGATGCTCTGGTCAACCCCAGCGTTGGCGATGGCGTTCGGCAGGATGGTCAAGGTCATCATGTCCGACACCACATTGCACAGGCCGTTGTTCGTGGAAGTCAGCGTGAGGTCCACAGTGCCGTTCAGCGAATCCAGTGCGCTGGCCATGTAGGTGGCGTTCAGTGCGGTGGCGCTCGGGAAGAAGCTGCCCGTGCCGCTGGTGCTCCACGTACCGGTGGTGGAACCGCCTTGCACGCTGCCGGTCATCGGCACTTGCAGATCGCTGGAGCACGTGGTGATGTCAGCGCCAGCGCTCACAACAGGGGCGGGCGTTACGGTGAGCGTCACTTGGTCGACCACGGCGAGGCAGTTGCCATTGCCCGTGGTGGTGAGCGTGAGCTCCACGCTTCCGGTCTGAAGTTCGAAGTTCGAAGGCACGTACTGTGCGTTCAGCGTCTGTGCGTTCGGCGAGTAGGTGCCGAGGCCACCGCTCCATTGTGCGCCGCCTGCCACGGTGATCGCGCCGTTCAGCGTGACCAATGGATTGTTGGCGCATACGTCCAGGTCCACACCGGCATTCACCGTGGGTGCTGGCGTGAAGGTGATGGCGATGGTGTCGCGCACCGCGAAGCAATTGCCGTTGCCGGTGGAGGTGAGGTAGAGGTTCAAGCTGCCCGAAGCGATCTCCGACGCCGTGGGCGTGTAGATCGGGCTGAACACGTTGTTGGAAGGGCTGAAGGCGCCGCTTCCACCGGACCATGCACCGCCGTTCGCGTTGTTCACGTTGCCGTTGAGCTGCACCGCCGAGTTGTTGGCACACACGGCCAGGTCGGTACCGGCATTCACCACAGGCGCACCGGTGAAGTAGACCGTCATCTGGTCGGTGACGGCCACGCAGATGCTAGTGCCTGTGGAAGTGAGCGTGAAGGTGATGGAACCTGCCGTTACCTCCGCCTCGGTGGGCGTGTATTGCAGTGCCAGCGAGGTGTTATTCGGGAAGTAGTTGCCCATGCCACCGGTCCATTGGCCGCCCGGGGCGTTGCCGACGAATCCGTTCAGCTGGAAGTTCGGATTGTTGGCGCAGATCTGCTGGTCCGGTCCGGCGTTCACCACGGGGACAGGGTCCACGATGATCACCAAGCTGTCCCGCACGGCCGTGCAATTACCGTTGCCCGTGGACGTGAGCACCAAGGACATCTGTCCTGCGGCGATCTCAAGCGCGGTCGGCGCATAGCTGGCGTTCAGCATCTGTGCGTTAGGCGTGAAGGCGCCCGCACCGCCACTCCACGTGCCTCCATTGGCCACGGTGACCGCACCGGCCAGTTGCACCTCGGAAGCGTTGGCGCACACATGGGCATCCAGGCCCGCGTTCACCGTCGGTGCCGGGGTGTAGTCCAAGCGCACGGAATCGCGGGAGGACAAGCAGCCGCCGTTGCCCGTGGAAGTGAGGTAGAGCCACAGTCCGCCCGCGTTCACTTCAGCAGCGCTGGCCGTGTAGACCGCGTTCACCGTAGCAGCGTTCGGGCTGAAAGACCCCGCGCCGCCGGTCCAATTTCCGCCGGTGGCATTGGTCACTTGGCCGTTCAGTTGCGCGGCAATGTTGTTGGCGCAAAGCGTTTGTGCGGCACCGGCCTCCACCACGGGAGCGTCGGTGATAGTGATGGTCACTTGGTCGCTCACCGCGTTGCACAGACCGTTGCCGGTGCTGGTCAAAGTGACCGTGGCCGTGCCTGCGATCACTTCCGCGGCGGAAGGCGTGTAGATCGCGCTCAGGCTGTTCGCGTCAGGCGAGAAGCTGCCTGCGCCGGTCCATGTTCCGCCTGTGGCGTTCTGCACCGAACCGGCCAGTTGCACGCTCGGGTTGTTGGCGCAGGATTGCAAAGGCTGGCCCGCGTCCACCACAGGTGCTGGCGTGATCGTCACCACCATCTGGTCGCTCACCGCATTGCACAGCGCATTGCCCACCGTGGTCAAGGTCAACGTGACGGTACCGGCGGAGACCTCCGCTGCGGTCGGTGTGTACACCGCGTTCAGGATGCCGCTGTTCGGCGAGAAGCTGCCCGCTCCTCCGCTCCAGAGGCCGCCCGTGGCCACGGTCACAGATCCGTTCAACTGCAAGGTGGCATTGTTCGCACAGATGCTGGCGTCCGATCCGGCGTTGGCCGTGGGCGCAGGTGTGAAAGTGTACGTCACCTCGTCCGTTACCGCCGTGCAACCGTTGTTGCCGGTGGTGGTGAGCGTCAGTGTCGCGCTGCCTGCGGCGATCTCACCCAGTGAGGGCGTGTACACCGCGTTCAGTGCATTGGCGTTCGGGCTGAAGGTTCCTCCGCCGCCGCTCCACGTTCCACCGTTGGCGACAGTGACGCTGCCGCCCAGTTGGATGGCCGCATTGTTCGCGCAGCGCACACCGTCCGCACCCGCATTGGCCGTGGGCGAAGCGGTGAAGGTGATCAGGACCTGGTCCGATACCGGCACACAGTTGCCATTGCCGATGGTGATCAAGGTGAGCGTCATGGTGCCTCCGGCGATCTCGGCCGCGGTCGGCGTATAGACCGCGTTGAGCGAAGCGATGGAAGGCGTGAAGCTGCCCGCACCTCCGCTCCATTGGCCGCCACCAGCGCCGCTGACGGAGCCACCGAGCTGCACCTGCGCATTGTTCGAGCAAGCGAACAGGTCGTTGCCCGCATTGGCGGCAGGCGAGGCGATGATCGTGATCGTCATCTGGTCGTTCACCCCGTTGCACAGCCCGTTCTGGATGGTCGTGAGCGTGAGCGTCGCGGTGCCTAAGGCCACCTCAGCAGGGCTGGGATGATAGGTCGCGTTCAGTGTGTTCGCATCCGGCGACCAGGTGCCACCGCCGCCGCTCCATACAGCACCACCAGCTATCGTCACCGTGCCGTCCAGGATCACGGAGGGATCGTTGGCGCAGACGGTGCGGTCCACACCGGCGTTCACCGTGGGGCCTTGTGAGATGTAGATGGTCATGGCATCGCTCACCGCGGTGCAGGTACCGTTGCCTGTACTGGTCAGCGTAAGCGTGATCGAGCCGTTCGCCAGTTCAAGGGCGCTGGGGGTGTACACCGCGTTCAGCGCGTTGATGCTCGGTGAGAAGCCGCCCGTACCACCGCTCCAGATGCCGCCCGTGGCGTTGCTGATGGAACCGGCCAATTGCACGCTGGCGTTGTTCGAGCAGACCGTGCGGTCGATCCCTGCATCCACAACGGGTGCAGGTGCGATGGTGATCACCACTTGATCGGACACGACGTTGCAAGTACCGTTGTTCGTGGAGGTCAACGTCAATGTGACGGTGCCCGCAGCGATCTCACCCAGGGTCGGGGTGTAGGTGGCGTTCAGGTTGTTGTTACCGGGGTTGAAGGTGCCCGAGCCGCCGCTCCACACACCGCCGCCCGCATGGTTGACCACACCGCCCAATTGCGCGGTGGGATTGTTGGCGCACACGGTGAAGTTGTTGCCGGCGTTCACCACCGGTGCCGGGGAGATCGTGATCACGATCTGGTCCGTCACCGGATTGCTGTTGCCATTGCCCACGGAGGTCAGCGTGAGGGTCACGCTACCTGCGGCGATCTCGGCCGCTGATGGATAGTAGGTGGTGTTGAGCGAGGTGTTGTTCGGCGTGTAGCTACCGGTACCGCCGCTCCAGATGCCGCCAGTGGCGATGGTCACGCTGCCGTTGAGGGCAACGACCGCATTGTTGCCGCAGATCACTTGGTCCGGTCCGGCGTTCGTCGTTGGCGCATCGCTGAAGGTGATGGTCATGGCATCGATGGCTGCAGCGCAGGAACCATTGCCGGTGGTGGTCAAGGTCAAGGTGACACTGCCGGAAGCGATCTCCGCCGGTGTGGGCGTGTACACCGCATTGGTGGTGGTATTGTTCGGGTTGTAAGTGCCCGCACCGCCGGACCATACCATGCCGGTGGCGATGGAATAGGAACCGGCCAAGGTGGTGGCCGCATTGTTGGCACTGACGGACTGGTCAACCCCTGCATTGGCCATCGGGGCCGTGGTGAAGGTGATCTGCACCTGGTCAGCGACCGCTGCGCAGTTGCCATTGCCCGTGGTGGTAGCGGTAAGCGTTACCAAGCCATTGGACACCTCGATGGCTGAAGGCGTGTAAGTGATGTTCTGCGCTGTGCTGCCTGGCGAGTAGAGGCCGCTTCCGCCGCTCCACTGCACGCCGTTGGCCACGGTGATGGCCGCGTTCAGCGTAGCGGTGCCATTGTTCCCGCAGAGGGTCTGGTCCACACCGGCATTCACCGTCGGTGCGGGCGTGATGGTGAAGTGTACCTGGTCCGTTACCGCGTTGCAGGTACCGTTGCCGGCCGAGGTGAGGGTGAGCGTGAACCCACCTGATGAGATCTCGGCCGCGCTCGGCGTGTAGGTAGCGTTGAGGGTGATGCTGTTCGGGCTGTAGGTGCCGTTGCCGCCGCTCCATACACCGCCTACGGCTCCGTTCACACTACCGTTGAGCGTGACGGCCGGTGAGTTCGCGCAGACGGTAGCGTCCGCACCTGCATTCAGGATCGGCGCCGGGGTGTAGGTGATGATGCGGGTATCGCTGGCCGGTGTGCAATTGCCGTTGCCCGTGGTGGTCAAGGTGAGCGTCACCATGCCAGCGGCGATATCGCCCGGGCCGGGGTTGTAGGTCGCGTTCAGCGTGTTGGCGTTCGGCGTGTAGGTGCCGGTGCCGCCGCTCCAGGTGCCGCCCGTGGCGGTCACCACGCTGCCGTTCAGGGCCACGGCGCCGTTGTTCGCGCAGCGGGTCACATCAGGTCCCGCGTTGGCGGAAGGTGCATCGGTGAAATTGAGCACCACTTGGTCGATGGCCGCATTGCACAGCCCGTTGCCGGTGGTGGTAAGCGTGAGCGTCAAGCTGCCGTTGGTGATCTCCGTAGCCGTGGGTGTGTAGATCGCACTCATGTTCGTGGTGCTCGGGTCGAAGGTGCCGTTGCCGCCGCTCCAGATGCCACCTGTGGCCACGGTGAAGGCGCCGGACAGGGAAGTCACGGGATTATTGGCGCAAAGCACCCTGTCGGATCCGGCGTTCGCAGTCGGTCCAGGTGTGATCGAGTAAGACACTTGGTCGCTCACCGCAGTGCAATTGCCGTTGCCCACCGTGGTCAACGTGAGGGTGACGCTGCCAGCAGTGCGCTCAGCAGCGCTAGGTGTGTAGGTGGCGTTGAGCGTGCTGCTGTTCGGGCTGTAGGTACCCGTTCCACCGCTCCAGATGGCACCGGAAGCACCGTTGACCACACCGGCCAAGATAATCGCCGAGTTGTTCGCGCAGACCGTACCGTTGAGGCCGGCATCCACCATGGGCGCAGGCGTGAAGTTGATCAGCTTGCTGTCCGAGACCAGACCGCAATTGCCATTGCCACTACTGGTCAACGTGAGGGTCAGCGAACCTGCGGCGAGTTCTGAAGGCGTTGGAGTGTAGACCGCATTGAGCGTGGTATTGCTCGGGGTGAAGGATCCCAGACCACCGCTCCAGATGCCGCCCGTGGCAATCGTTACGGTTCCGTTCAAGGACACGTTGGCATTGTTCACGCAGACCGTCGCGTCCGTTCCGGCATTCACCGTGGGAGCTGGCGTGAATGCCAAGGTGATCGCATCGGAGACCGCCACGCAATTGTTGTTGCCCGTGGTGGTCAGTGTGAGCGTCACCGAGCCGTTGGAGATCTCATCGGCCGTTGGCGTATAGGTCGCGTTCATGTTCGCCGCGCTCGGGCTGAAGGTGCCCAAGCCACCGCTCCATGCGGCACCGGTAGCTACCGTGAACCCGCCAGCCAAGGTGGCCGTCGCGTTGTTGGCGCATAGGCTCTGGTCAGGGCCGGCGCTCACTGTGGGCGCGGGCGTGATCGTCCAGGTCACCTGGTCGCTCACCGCATTGCACAGGCCGTTGCCTGCGGAGGTCAAGGTCAAGGTCACCGTGCCCGCGGTGCGTTCCGCAAGGGTCGGTGTATAGATCGCGTTCAGCGTAGAGTTGTTCGGGCTGTACGTGCCGTTGCCGCCGCTCCAGATCGCCCCGCTGGCACCGCCCACGGTACCGACCAGTTGCATCGCAGGAGCGTTCGCACAGACCGAGGTATTCAACCCGGCATCCACAATGGGTGCAGACGAGAAGGTGATCAGCTTGCTGTCCGACACCCCGCCGCAGTTGCCGTTCCCGGTGCTGGTGAGCGTAAGGGTCAACGTGCCGCCTGCGAGTTCCGCAGGGGTCGGTGTGTACGTGGCGTTCAAGGTCGTGTTGTTCGGCGTGAAGGATCCGGCGCCGCCGCTCCACACACCGCCCGTGGCGATGCTCACGCTGCCGCTCAAGGCCACGCTCGCATTGTTCACGCACACCGTGACATCCACACCCGCATTCACTGTCGGCGCAGGCGTGAAATTCAACATCACCGCATCGGACACCGGCACGCAATTGTTGTTGCCGGTAGTCGTCAAGGTCAATGTCACGGATCCGTTCGAGATCTCGGTAGCCGTCGGTGTGTAGGTCGCGTTCACATAGGAAGCACTCGGGCTGAACGTGCCCAGGCCGCCGCTCCACACAGCGCCGGTGGCCACACTGAAACTACCGTTCAAGGTCGCCGCGGCATTGTTCGCGCAAAGGCTTTGGTCCGCTCCCGCGTTCACGGTCGGGGCCGGCGTGATCAGGTAGGTCACATGGTCGTTCACTGCGTTGCAAAGGCCGTTGCCCGTAGTGGTCAACGTCAGTGTCACCGTGCCTGCAGTGCGTTCGGCCGCACTTGGCGTGTACACGGCATTCAGGGTCGTGCTGTTGGGGTTGTAGGTGCCCGTGCCGCCGCTCCAGGTCGCTCCAGTAGCACCCGTGACCACACCGGCCAAGGTGATCGCGCTCGCATTGGAGCAGACCGTTCCGTTGGGTCCGGCGTCCACCGTGGGCGCTGGCGTGAAGTTCACCCTCACCGTATCCTTCACTGCGGTGCAATTGTTGTTGCCCGTGGTCGTCAACACCAAGTTCAAGATCCCGTTGGCGATCTCCGTCACGGTCGGGGTGTAGGTCGCATTGAGCGCCGTGTTGTTCGGGTTGAAGGAACCGGCACCGCCGCTCCATGCACCACTGGTCGCCACGGTCACGCTTCCGTTCAGCGCCACGGTGGCATTGTTCGCGCAGCGGGTAATATCCGTACCGGCATTCGCAGTAGGCATAGGCGTGAAGCTCAATACGAGCGCATCGGACACTGCCACGCAGTTGTTGTTGCCCGTGGTGGTCAAGGTCAAGGCGACGGAACCGTTCGCGATCTCAGCGGCCGTCGGCGTGTAGGTCGCGTTCATGTTCGAGGCGCTCGGGCTGAAGGTGCCCAGGCCACCGCCCCAAGTGGCGCCCGTGGCCACGGTGAAGCTTCCGCCCAAGGTCGCCACGGCGTTGTTCGAACACAGACTTTGGTCAGCTCCCGCATTCACCGTGGGTGCTGGCGTGATCAAGTAGGTCACCTGGTCGATCACGGCATTGCAAAGGCCGTTGCCCGTGCTGGTCAAGGTCAGCGTCACAGTGCCGGCCGTGCGCTCAGCGGCGCTCGGTGTATACACCGCTGTCAGGGTCGTGTTGTTGGGGTTGTAGGCGCCCGTGCCGCCGCTCCAAGTTGCTCCAGTAGCGCCAATGACCGCACCGGCCAAGCTGATGGCCGAGGCATTGGCGCAGACGGTGCCGTTAGCTCCGGCATCCACCGTGGGCGCCGGGCTGAAGGTGATCTCCTTGGTGTCCGTCACCGCAGAGCAATTGTTGTTGCCCGTGGTGGTCAGCGTCAAGGTCAGGATCCCGCCGGAGATCTCCGTCGCGGTCGGGGTGTAGGTGGCGCTAAGTGTCGTGTTGTTCGGCGTGTAGGACCCGGCGCCGCCGCTCCATACCCCGCCCGTGGCGATGGTCACGCTGCCGTTCAGCGTCACGCTCGCATTGTTCGCGCAACGCGTCACATCCGCACCGGCGTTGGCAGTAGGTGCGGCAGTGAAGCTCAACACCATCGCATCGGACACCGCTACGCAGTTGTTGTTGCCCGTGGTGCTCAAGGTCAGGGTCACGGAACCGTTCGCGATCTCCGCAGCGGTCGGAGCATAGGTCGCGTTCATGTTGGTGGCGCTCGGGCTGAAGGTGCCCAGACCGCCGCCCCAAGTGGCGCCGGTGGCCACGGTGAAGCTTCCGTTCAAGTTCGCCACGGAGTTGTTGGCACACAGGCTTTGATCAGGACCGGCGTTCACCGTCGGAGCGGGCGTGATCAGGTACGTCACGTGGTCGATCACCGCATTGCACAAGCCATTGCCGGTAGTGGTCAAGGTCAGCGTCACGGTACCGGCCGTGCGCTCCGCGGCGCTCGGCGTGTACACCGCGTTCAAGGTCGTGTTGTTCGGGTTGTACGTGCCGGTGCCGCCGCTCCAAGTTGCCCCAGTAGCGCCAGTGACCACACCGGCCAAACTGATCGCGCTGGCATTGGCGCAGACCGTTCCATTAGGCCCGGCGTTAACCGTGGGTGCTGGCGTGAAGGTGATCTGTTTGCTGTCCGTCACCGCCGAGCAATTGCTGTTGCCCGTGGTGGTCAGGGTCAAGGTCAAGATCCCGGCGGAGATCTCCGTTGCGGTCGGGGTATAGGTGGCGTTCAGGGCCGTGTTGTTCGGCGTGAAAGAACCGGCACCGCCGCTCCATACACCACCGGTCGCGATCGTCACGCTGCCGTTCAGCACCACGTTGGCATTGTTCGCGCAGCGCGTCACATCCGCTCCGGCGTTCGCGGTGGGAGCAGGCGTGAAATTCAGGACCACTTGATCGAAGACCGCCACGCAATTGTTGTTGCCCGTGGTGGTCAGGGTAAGCGTAACAGCACCGCTTGAGATCTCCGTTGATGTCGGGGTGTACGTCGCATTCACGTTGGAAGCGCTCGGGCTGAACGTGCCGTTACCGCCGCTCCAAACCGCGCCCGTGGCCACGGTGTACGACCCTGCCAAGGTGGCTGCGGGGTTGTTCGAGCAGAGGCTTTGGTCAGGGCCGGCGTTCACCGTAGGTGCCGGTGTGATGGTCCAGGTCACTTGGTCGCCCACCGCATTGCACAGGCCGTTACCTGCGGAGGTCAAAGTCAAGGTCACCGTGCCGGCGGTACGCTCTGCGGCGGTCGGCGTGTAGGTCGCGTTCAGTGTGGAACTGTTCGGGCTGTATGTGCCGTTGCCACCGCTCCAGATGGCCCCGGTGGCGCCGCTCACACTACCGACCAATTGCATCGCAGAAGCGTTGGCGCAGACGGAGGCGTTCGGGCCCGCATTCACGATCGGGGCCTGTGAGAAGGTGATCAGCTTGCTGTCCGATGCCACGCCGCAGTTCCCGTTCCCGGTGCTGGTGAGCGTAAGGGTCAAGGTGCCGCCCGCGAGTTCCCCCGGGGTCGGTGCGTAAGTGGCATTGAGGGTGGTGTTGTTCGGCGTGAAGGAACCTGCACCGCCGCTCCACACACCGCCGGTGGCAATGCTCACACTTCCGTTCAAGGACACGTTCGCATTGTTCACGCACACCGTTACATCGGCACCCGCGTTCACCGTCGGTGCAGGTGTGAAGCTCAGCATCACTGCATCCGAGACCGCCATGCAATTGTTGTTGCCCGTGGTGGTCAAGGTCAAGGTGACGGAACCGTTCGAGATCTCTCCCGCAGTGGGCGTGTAGGTCGCGCCCACATAAGAAGCGCTCGGGCTGAAGGTGCCCAGACCGCCACTCCAAACAGCACCCGTGGCCACACTGAAGCTTCCGTTCAAAGTCGCCACGGCATTGTTCGCGCAAAGGCTCTGGTCCGGTCCGGCGTTCACCGTGGGTGCAGGCGTGATCAAGTAGGTCACCTGGTCGTTCACCGCGTTGCAAAGGCCGTTGCCCGTGGTGGTGAGGGTCAGGGTTACCGTGCCCGCCGTGCGCTCCGCAGCGCTCGGTGTGTACACCGCGTTCAGCGTCGTGTTGTTGGGGTTGTACGTGCCTGTCCCACCGCTCCAAGTTGCCCCAGTAGCGCCAGTGACCACACCGGCCATGGTGATCGCGCTTGCATTGGCGCAGACCGTTCCGTTAGGGCCGGCATCCACCGCGGGCGCAGGTGTGAATGTGATCTGCTTGCTGTCCGTTACAGCCGAGCAGTTGTTGTTACCCGTGGTGGTCAACGTCAAGGTCAATATCCCGCCGGAGATCTCGGTGGCGGTCGGGATGTAGGTGGCGCTAAGTGTCATGTTGTTCGGCGTGTAGGATCCGGCACCGCCGCTCCATACCCCGCCCGTGGCGATGGTCACGCTGCCGTTCAGCGTCACGCTCGCATTGTTCGCGCAACGCGTCACATCCGCACCGGCGTTGGCAGTAGGTGCGGCAGTGAAGCTCAACACCATCGCATCGGACACCGCTACGCAGTTGTTGTTGCCCGTGGTGCTCAAGGTCAGGGTCACGGAACCGTTCGCGATCTCCGCAGCGGTCGGAGCATAGGTCGCGTTCATGTTGGTGGCGCTCGGGCTGAAGGTGCCCAGACCGCCGCCCCAAGTGGCGCCGGTGGCCACGGTGAAGCTTCCGTTCAAGTTCGCCACGGAGTTGTTGGCACACAGGCTTTGATCAGGACCGGCGTTCACCGTCGGAGCGGGCGTGATCAGGTACGTCACGTGGTCGATCACCGCATTGCACAAGCCATTGCCGGTAGTGGTCAAGGTCAGCGTCACGGTACCGGCCGTGCGCTCCGCGGCGCTCGGCGTGTACACCGCGTTCAAGGTCGTGTTGTTCGGGTTGTACGTGCCGGTGCCGCCGCTCCAAGTTGCCCCAGTAGCGCCAGTGACCACACCGGCCAAACTGATCGCGCTGGCATTGGCGCAGACCGTTCCATTAGGCCCGGCGTTAACCGTGGGTGCTGGCGTGAAGGTGATCTGTTTGCTGTCCGTCACCGCCGAGCAATTGCTGTTGCCCGTGGTGGTCAGGGTCAAGGTCAAGATCCCGGCGGAGATCTCCGTTGCGGTCGGGGTATAAGTGGCGTTCAGGGCCGTGTTGTTCGGCGTGAAAGAACCGGCACCGCCGCTCCATACACCACCGGTCGAGATCGTCACGCTGCCGTTCAGCACCACGTTCGCGTTGTTCGCACAACGGGTCACATCGGCACCGGCGTTCGCGGTGGGAGCAGGCGTGAAATTCAGGACCACCTGATCGGAAACCGCCACGCAGTTGTTGTTGCCCGTGGTGGTCAAGGTCAGCGTAACGGAACCGCTCGATACTTCGGCTGCCGTAGGTGTATAGGTCGCATTCACATTGGAAGCACTTGGGCTGAAGGTGCCGTTACCGCCGCTCCAAGCAGCACCTGTGGCAACGGTGTATGATCCCGCCAAGGTGGCCATCGGGTTGTTCGAGCAAAGGCTTTGATCAGGCCCGGCATTCACCGTGGGTGCAGGCGTGATCGTCCAGGTCACTTGGTCGCTCACCGCATTGCAGAGGCCGTTGCCGGCGGAGGTCAACGTAAGGTTGACGGTACCGGCCGTGCGCTCCGCAGCGCTCGGTGTGTACACCGCGTTCAACGTCGTGTTGTTCGGGTTGTAAGTGCCGGTTCCGCCGCTCCAGATACCGCCCGTGGCACCGGTGACGCTACCGGCCAATTGCATCGCAGAAGCGTTGGCACAGACGGAAGCGCTAGGTCCCGCATTCACGATCGGGGCCGGTGAGAAGGTGATCGTCCGGCTGTTGCTGGCCGGGTTGCAAGTACCGTTTCCGGTAGTGGTCAGGATCAGTGTGACCTGCCCCGCCGCGATCTCCGCCGCGGTAGGTGCATAGCTCGCGTTCAAGGTGGTGTTGTTCGGGGTGAAGACACCGGTGCCGCCGCTCCATGTTCCGCCGGTGGCCACGGTAATACTGCCGTTCAATACCACCGCCGCGTTGTTCGCACATAGCGTGCTGTTGGCCCCGGCATTGGCCGTTGGTGCAGTCGTGTAGGTGAGAAGGACTTGGTCGCTCACTGCACTGCAAAGCCCGTTGCCCGTGGTGGTGAGGGTAAGTGTGGCCGAACCCGTGGACACCTCCGCAGCGGAGGGCGTGTAGGTGGCGTTCGTATTGGTGGTGCTCGGGTCGAAGCTGCCCGCACCGCTCCACACGGCGCCGGTGGCGATGTTGAAGCTTCCGTTCAGGGTCACCGCTGCATTGTTGCCGCAGACCACCCGGTCCAGGCCCGCATTCACCGTGGGCGCCGCGGTGATGGTCCAGGTCACTTGGTCGCTTACCGCATTGCAGGTGCCGTTACCCACCGAGCTCAAGGTCAAGGTCACCGTGCCTGCCGTGCGCTCCGCAGCGGTCGGCGTGTAGACCGCGTTCAGTGTGGTATTGTTGGGATTGTAAGTTCCGCTTCCACCGCTCCAGATAGCGCCGGTGGCACCCGTTACGCTGCCCGCCAGTTGCATCGCAGGAGCGTTCGCGCAGACCGAAGCATTCGGCCCGGCATCCACTACCGGGGCCGGGGTGAAGGTTATCGTGCGGCTGTTCGAGACGGCCAAACAATTACCGTTGCCCGTGGTGGTCAATGTGAGCGTGACCGTGTTGGCCGCGATCTCCGATGCAGTGGGTGTGTAACTACCGGAAAGGGACGTGTTGTTGGGCGTGAAGCTGCCGTTGCCGCCGCTCCACACACCGCCGGAAGCACCCGCCACGCTGCCGTTCAAAGCGATCGTGGAATTGTTCACACAAGCGGAGCTGTTGGCACCCGCATTCACCGAAGGGGCGGCCGTGAAGGCCAGCACCACTTGATCGGTGGTCGCAAGGCAATTGTTGTTCCCTGTGGTGGTCAACGTGAGGGTCACCGAGCCGTTGGCGATCTCAGCGGCCGTGGGCGTATAGGTGGCCACCATGTTGGTGGTGCTCGGATCGAAGCTGCCGTTGCCTCCGCTCCAAACGCCACCGGTCGCGAGGGTGAAGCTGCCATTCAATGAGGCAACAGGGTTGTTGGCGCAGAGTGTTTGGTCCGCTCCAGCGTTGGCCGTGGGTGCGGGGGTGATCAGGTACGTGACCTGATCGGACACCGCGTTGCAGGTGCCGTTCCCGGTGGAGGTCAACAGAAGCGTCACCGTTCCTGCGGTGATCTCCGCCGCGCTCGGGGTGTAGGTAATGTTCAAGGTGGAAGCATTGGGGCTGTAGGTGCCCGTGCCACCGCTCCAAGTACCGCCCGTGGCGCCCGTCACCGAACCGTTCAGGGTGATGGCCGGGGCATTGGCGCATACGGTGCCGTTCGCACCGGCATCCACGATCGGGGCCGGTGTGAAGGTGATGGTGCGGCTACTGGTGGCCGGCGTGCAATTGCCGTTGCCGGTGGTGGTGAGGATCAAGGTGACCGAGCCGTTGTTGATCTCGGCTGCCGTGGGCGTATACACCGCGTTCAAGCTGGCGTTGTTCGGGCTGAAGGAACCCGTTCCACCGCTCCATGCACCGCCGGTGGCCACGGTCACGCTGCCGTTCAGCGCGATGTTCGCGTTGTTGGAACAGACCGAGGAGTTCGCACCCGCATTGGCCGCAGGTGCCGTGGTGAAGCTCAACAGTACCTGGTCCGTCACTACGATGCAGCTCCCGTTGCCGGTGGAGGTCAGGGTCAGCGTAACACTGCCGCTGGCGATCTCGGCCGCCGTGGGCGTGTAGATCGCGTTCATGTTGGTGGTGCTGGGGTCGAAGGTCCCAAGCCCTCCGCTCCACACGCCGCCCGTGGCTACGGTGAAGCTGCCGTTAAGGGTCGTGGCCGCATTGTTCGCGCAGAGCACCTTGTCCGCGCCAGCGTTCACGGTAGGCGTGGGCGTGAAATGCACCAGCATGCTGTCCTTCACCGCATCACACACGCCATTACCGGTGGTGGTGAGATAGATCCACACGGAATCCGCAGCTATTTCGGCTGCGGTGGGCGTGTAGGTGGGGTTCATGTTCGAGTTCGAGGGCAGGAAGCTTCCCGCGCCGCCGGTCCATACCCCGCCCACTGCGTTCAGGACGCTGCCCGACAAGGACACCACAGGAGCGTTCTTACATACCTGCTGGTCCGGTCCCGCGTTGGGGATCGGTTTCGGGTGGAAGGTGAGCGTCAGGTCATCCTGCTGCGGGGTACATGGCCCTGTGGAGGTGAGCGTGAGGGTCACATTGCCCAAGGCAATGTCACCGATGCTGGGTTCGTAGGTCGCGCTCAGGCTGGTATTGCTGGGCTGGAATGTGCCGCTGCCCGTAGTGGTCCATTTGCCCGTGGTACTTCCGCCGGAGACCGTTCCCGTAAGTTCCGCGCTTTCCCCTGCACAGAGGTCCTGGTCCGCACCGGCGCTCACGTCGATCCTTCCGGAAAACTCCGAAAAGAACCCGTAGCGGCAGCCCGAACCGGCACCGCCGTTGATCACCCCCAGAGAGAACACGTCCGAGGTGTTGCTCACAACGATCGCCTGGTTCACCGGCACCTGCGTGGTGTTGTACTGGATCCGTGCGGCCATCCATTCGCCGCCGGTACCGGGTACGGTCACAAAGGCGGAACCCGGGATCGTTGCCGTACCAGGGCCGGTAACCACGAAGTCGTTCTGTGAACCGGTGCGCACAAGCAGGTTCAGGAAGAAGCCCTCATTGGTGGAGCGGGTAACGCCCACCTGCTGGCTGCCCGCGCAGTTCAAAGGCGGGAGGATGGCCATGCCCATCTCGCAACCGAAGCCCGTGACGTGGATCGCGTACACCGGCTTCGAGGCCGACATGTAGGTGGCATTGTCCGGACCGGCGCTCAGGTAATCCATGTCGTGGCGGTAGTACTGCCCGGCAAAGAGCGTGGCCACGGGCGTGCCGCTCCCGTCGATGTAGATCTTGGTGTTGTTCTCCACCGCCATCAGAAACACGGATTCGTCGCCCGTAGCATACAAGGCGCCCTTTACCGCCACGTAATCCGTCCCGAGGATCCCGACCGGAACGATCTGGTCCATCATCAGGTCGTAGCAACCGCCGGAAGGGTTGTGGTTGGAATCGTCCTTGATGGACACGGCAATGGGCTTGTCCGAAAGTACGGCCGCGCCCGAAGGGTGCTTGGTGGGGTCCGTGTAGGTGCTGTACAGGGTGTTCGCACAGGAGTACGTCTGCCCTTGGTTCAGGATGATCATGAAGGGCGTTTGCGCAGGATGCCCGTCCACGTCCACCGGGGAGTTGATCAATACGGTGGTGTTGTCCTCCGTGGCCACGATCTCGAACGAGGCGAAGGCCTTGTTCGCGTTGTTGCCGAAATCATTGTTGTAAAAAGGGGCGTGCTTATGCAGGGGGATATAGAACTCGGTGCCAAGGCCGTTGGCGCCCTTCAAGGCGAGGATGTCCGGGTTGTTCGTGTTGCTGCACTCGTAGTAGCAGGTAATGTCCTCCGTGGCCGTGATGTGCAGGCCGGTATTGCAAATGGTGTTGGTGGGCCGCGTTTCCAATTGCGCCTTCAGGGAGGTCATGTTGTAGCGCACCGAACTGTTCGCCGGTACGTTCAGTACGATCGGTGTACCACCGTTGAAACCCGCGTTCGCCGGCTGGGCGATCGTTACGGTGGCCGCAGTATTCCCAGCGGTCACGTTGAAGTAGATCGGTTCGTCTCCGGGCTGGTTGTGCAAGAAGGTCACATCCGGAGGGGCCACCCAGAACTCGGTACCGGTCTGTGCCACGATCAGCCCTGGGGCGATGACCAAGAGGATCAAGAGGAGAAGCTGCTTCATGTGCGGTTCGGGCTGATCGTCCCTTGCGGAACGGCCGTGTTTACGCCCGATCATGCAGAAGGGTTCCATTCGTCGGCAAAAACAAAGTATTCGTCGAGATATTGGTCTGGGTTGTATCCCCTTTTTCTCTTCTCGGCAGGAAGGATCAGCAACCCACGACAACGGCAAATTCATCGACCAATAAGCTATTATTACCGATCACGTCCCTTCAAAAACCTCATTGCGCGGTCGTGTCCGTTACCTTTGGTTCATTGCTTTCGAATTAAGGATGTCCGCCCTTTGCTATTTGAACCGTCCGACGCTGGCCATCCTCGCCATGTCCCTGGCCCTCCTTCCTCTGCGTTCGACCGGTGCGGAGAGGAGTTGCGACCCCGCCTTGATCGACACGGTGATCACCAACAGCCCCCTCTGCCCGGGCGACCATATCAACCTGTCCGTGGTCGCCTCAGGCGACATTCTTGGATATTCCTGGCAAGGACCCGGCACCGGTGAGTACTTCACCTTCACACCGGAATTCTCGTTCAGCTTTCAGATCCTCGGCGCGTACGTGGTGGTGGTGTACGGCGAATGTGGGAACGACACTGCGACGGTAATGATCAATGCCGCAGGTGCCGGGGCGGGCCACGACGATACCCTGCATCTCTGCGATGATGGGCCTCCCAGGGACCTCGCCGTGGAATTGGGAACCCATGCCGTAGGCGGCACGTGGACCTTCGATGAGCTTCCGCACAGCGGGATCTATGACCCGGCCGTGGATGTTCCCGGAGACTATGTGTACACCTCGCCCTTCGCCGCCACCTGCCCCGGAACATCCCAAACCGCTACTATCACCGTTGATGTGACCCATGTCGGGCCGGATACGGCCACCTCCACATGCGCCTTGGACAGCGCGTTCGGCCTCACGTCGTTCCTTTCCCCGGATGTGACCCCGGGCGGAACATGGAGCCGTTATGTGTTCCTTTCCATAGAGCCGCATAGTGGCATCTATGATCCCGCGATCGACTCCTCCGGGGTGTTCCAATATGCCGTCCAAGGTTGCTCGGTGTCCGTGCTGGTCATCGAAGATCCGGCACTTCCCTGGTTCCAGGACGCTGATGGCGATGGCTTAGGGGACCCGCTGGTGGTGGCGTGGAGTTGCACCCAGCCTATGGGTTCCGTGGCCGACAGCACCGACAACTGCGCGGCCATGCCCGGCAAGATCGGGGACGCCTGCGATGACGGCCGCCCTGAGACCGTGGAGGATGTCATCACTGATTCATGTACCTGCGCAGGCGTGACCATCACCGCCATCCTTTCCCCGCAGACTCAGGAACCGTTCTTCTCGATCTGGCCCAATCCGAATGCCGGTGATCGCTTGTATCTGCAATTACCCGGCGCTGGAACTGCCGAGGTGCAGCTTTTCGACGCTCTTGGCAAACTTCAACGGTCGGTCCGTGTGCGGTCAGTCCCCGATCACACGCCCATGGGAATGGATCTCGGTGGTGGACTGGCCAAGGGCCTCTACCTCGTCCGAGTTACCATGGATGGCCGTTCCAGCACGGCACCGCTCGTGATCCGATAGGTTCCGCCGGAAACCCCAAGGCTGTTTATTTCGTTGAGTGGTCCGTTCTGATCGACGGACCATGAAAAACAACCTCTCAATAATTGCCGCAATCCTCATCATCCCCGCTTTTGCACAATCCGGGGATGTTGCCCTGATGGATGCGCATCGCCCCTCCACCCCGATCAGCTCCAGTGCTCCAGCACCGACCTATGAGCTGATCTCCTTTGTGGCCGAACCGGTGAGCGGTGAAGGCGTCTCGCTCCAATGGGGCACGGCCGCGGAAGTACCGAACAGCCTCTTCACGATCCAACGCTCCCAGGACCGGATGAACTGGCGTACCGCCTTCACGGTGGACAGCGAGGGTGGCGTCAATGGCCATACCGCGTATGAATTCATGGACATGGCACCGATCAACGGTATTTCCTACTACCGCTTGATCGCCTCCAACGCGGGCAAAGAGCTGGATGTCTCCGATGACTTCGCCGTTTCGTACACGGCTATCCCCGCACTGCAGTTCCAGAATGAACGGGAACCGGGCCGATTTACCGTAAGCGGTGCAGGCGCCATCAGCGACCTGCAAGTGCTGAACAACCGCGGCCAGTTCATCCCCATGGACCTGAACTACACCGGCGACCAAGTGCTGGTGAACGCCGAGGGCCTTGAGCCGGGTACCTATTTCGTGCAAGCCGTGGTGGACGGCAAACCGGTGCTCCGCACCGTGATCGTGACGTCCACGGGTGTGATCGGAGGATAATACCAATTCGAATTTCAAGCACATCCGAAGAAGCCGACATTTCCGCAGGCACTTAGGGTCCGCAAATTCCTGATTCCTAATTCCGATAAGCCTCGTCGGCAGTCGGAATTAGGAATCAGCGGATCAGGAATTTGTATAGCTGCCGATCCTGCCGGGAGATCCGTTGCTTCTGAAAGACGAATTGGTATAAGCAGGCCCCCCCGACGCACAAGACCTACCTCATAATGCTCAACCGTTGCACCGTCTTCTTCCCGTTAACTGTGATGTTCACCATATACACCCCGCTGGCAATATCGCTCGGCATGTCAAGTACCGTGGTGAAGCGCTCGCCGCTGTTCCCGAACGCCTTGGCGAAGACCTGCTTGCCATAGACGTCCTGGATGTCCACGGTAATGTTCTGGTCCGCGTCCCGGATGCCGTCGATGCTCAGGTTCACTTGGCCCTCACGCACCGGGTTCGGCCACATCGTTACTGTTCCATTGGCCTGCTCCATGCTGGCATCCGGGCGGGCGCCGTTGTCGATGGTGATCGTGCAGGTATTGCCGCAGAAGCCGCTGTAGGTGGCCCCTACTTTCACGTTCACCGTCACGTTGTAAACAGTGCCGTTGACCAACGGAGGGGCCACGCCTATGTTCCACTTCAACTGAAGGATGTAGGTGTTGCGGATGAATGTCTCATCGTAGCCCGCCGCGACGTTGACAATGCGGAACTGATACTCCGTCGCACCCACCACCGGTGTCGCATAGATGAAGCTGTTGTTGGTGTTGAAGGCGCGCGACTCGTTGCAGGAGTGCCCATAGGTGGGCGCACCGATCAGCTCCGTGCAAGGCACCGTCGACGATATGGCCACTTCGCAACCCGCGCCGAAGTGCGCGCTGGCCAAGGGGCCGGCGTCGTTGGTGCGGACACGGACGAAGTACTTCACGCCGGGCGTCAGCGGGCTGGTGTTCATCTGGTTGAAGCGCACCTTGTTGGTGTTCACCGCGATGCGGCGGATGTAGCCCGCATCGGGATCGGAGAACTCGAACTGGTAGCTGCCCGCTCCTGCCACGTTGCTGCAATACACGTAGCTGTTCATGCTGTAGTTGAAGATCCCGCAGGACTTGTTCGCGACCTTAGCGGGGCCGGGAGGCAGGCAGAAGCTGTGCTCCGTATAGCCCGCATAGGCCGGGGTGGTGGTGGGTGAATCATACCCGTCTGAGAAGTCATCGCCCAGCAGCACCTTGCCGTCCGTGGTCCGCAACTGCCAATTCCCGTTGATGAGGCCGTCGCCATAGCTGTCCATCAGGCGGAAGCCGAAGCAGGTGGTGGTGGGGATCCCGCCAAGACAGACCGTGTCCACGACCAATTGGCTGGCCTCGCTCACGTCGGGCCCGCCGCTGGCGATCACCACATTGCCCGCATCGGTGAGCTCCCATGTGATCTGGCCCGGGTTGGCGTCCGTGTTCAGGGCCACCACCACCTCATTACCGCCCGGGCACGAGCTGCTGCTCGTGAATTTGGCCAAGAAGCCGTCGTAGACCCCACCGAAAGTGTTCTGATGTCCGCTTGCAGCGATGGCTCCGGAGGAGTTGGTGTAGCCCGCGAAATGGATGTTCCCATTGGTATCCACCGCGCCCGATAGTCCGGATTCCGCCCCGCTGCCGCCGTAGTATGTGCTCCATTCACGGCTTCCCCCGGCGGTCAATTTTACCAAGAAGGCGTCGGTCCCGCCTCCGAGCATGTTCTGGTACCCGCCATTGGCAATGCCTCCCGTGGAAGCGGTCTGCCCGACCAAAAAGACACTGCCAAGCCCGTCAACCGCACAGGACCGGCCCATGTCGCTGGCGGTCCCTCCGTAGTACGTGCCCCATTGTCTGGTGCCGGAAGTGTTGAACTTCACCAAAAAGGCGTCGATCCCGCCCCCCTTGGTGTTCTGTAGCCCACCAGAGGCAATGGCCGTTGTGGACGTCGCCTCACCGGCGAGATAGACGTTGCCGCTACCGTCCGCCGCGCAAGCGTGTCCAAAATCATTTCCAGCCCCGCCATAGTAGGTGCCCCATTGCTGGGTACCGGAGGAATTGAACTTCACCAGGAAGCCATCACCGGTGCCGCCACCGAAAGACCCCTGATGCCCGGAGGCCGCGATGGAACCTGTCGAATTAGTCTGCCCGGCCAAGTACACGTTGCCGCTACCGTCCACCGCGCAGGCATTGCCATTCTCCCCGTTCGTGCCACCGTAGTAGGTGCCCCATTGCCGAACACCGGCCGGGTCGAACTTCACTAAGAAGGCGTCGTAGTTCCCGTTGTAAGTGTTCTGGTGGCCGCCCGAGGCGATGGCCGTACTGGAAGATGTGCTGCCCGCGAGATAGACGTTTCCGCTGCCGTCAACCGTGCAACAGGCCCCGAATTCATAGGCAGTGCCGCCGTAATATGTTCCCCACTGGCGCACGCCCGAAGCGTTGAATTTCACCAGAAAAGCATCTTGGTCGCCGCCAAGCGTCCCTTGATGGCCGCCTGAAGCGATGGCCGTGGTGGATTTCGTATAGCCTGCCAGATACACGTTCCCGCTGCCGTCAACAGCGCAGGAGTATCCTCCATCCTCCAAGCCGCCTCCGTAATAGGTTGCCCAGAGCCGGACCCCTGAGGCATCGAATTTTACCAAGAACGCATCGTAGTTTCCCCCTATGGTATTCTGGTGGCCACCGGACGCTATGCTGCCCGAGGACTTGGTCTGGCCCGCCAGATACACGTTGCCGCTGCCGTCGACTGCGGTGGAATATGCGGCATCATCGTTGCCGGAACCGTAGTAAGTGGCCCAGATGCGGGCCGGGTCGATCGTAAGCGGCTGGGTACGGTCGTAGGTGCCCAGTTCAAATTGCAACAGGTCTTCTTCAAGAATGAAACGCGTTGCCACGGACCGGCCCGCCTGAAAACTCACCGGGGCATCCTCCACGAAACGGCCCATCCGGTTGCCATGTACCAATCGGCCCGTTTTGTCCACGGCCAGCTCCTCCTGGTCCTTGAAGCGCAGGCGGATCTGTCCGGGATCGGCACCCGGGTGTACCATGAAATCATACTTGATGCCCTTTTCCGTGGTGTAAACGATCCAATCGATGCCGGGATAGACGTCATGGTACGTCACTTGGCCGTAGCTGTGTACGTTCAATGCTCCTTGGCCGTAGTAGTTCGTATAGCTGCCTTGGCGGTCATCCGTGGTGACGCGCGCCTTCATGTTCGCACCCTCCAGCAACATGTCCATCCTGAAAGTCTCTGTTCGCACCTTGGACCGCAGTTCGTCCGATCGCTTTTGCTTGGCCGGGTTCTGCCCGGCCTCCGCCATCATTTCCTCATAGCCTTCCGGGAGGTATGTGCGGTGGAATTGGTAGGCGATCCCGTTGCCCATCAGGAAAATGTGCGTGTTGCCCGCGGAATATCGGAAGCGCACGAATGGTGCGGGATCACCGGCCATGGTGGTTACTTGGCCCTTGTTCTCCTCAAGGCTCCGCTCCTCCTTAATTGTCTCTGGTTGACCGTACCGATCAGCGGCGACTGTACGTTCCGTCCCGGAAATGGGTAATGGCCGGGCCGTAGCGGAAATAGCTTGGCCGGGCCGCAGGAGTGATGTGACCATAAAAGCCAAGGGGACCAGATTGAATTGCGCGTTCATTGGTGATGGAGTTTGATGGACTGTGGCCGGGAGGAAGAATTTCGCTACCAAGTTATATCGCTGTTCACCATACTTAATTTACCTGTTTACAAGTATTTTTTTACTCTGGACCGTGCAGTGGTGGGCGTAGGAGGAGATGAGGTAGCGGACCAAAAGCAAAGTGACGCGGATAACGAATAGATGCCCGGCAAAAAGGGCCGTTCCCTTCCGATGGTCGGAGGGAAAGGCCCTTCGGCTTGAGTTCCGCTCAAGATCATCCGCCGTAAGGTGGAGACCCTGAGTACTGGACTTACTTGATGATGCCCAACCGCTGGACGGTCTTCTGTCCGTTGACGGTGATGTTCACCATGTACGCTCCGCTAGCGATGTCGCCCGGCAGGTCGAGGATGGTGCTGAAGCGCGCACCGCTGTTCCCGAATTCCTTGGCGAAGACCTGCTTGCCGTAGATGTCCCGGATGTCAACCGTGATCTGTTGGTCCATGTCCTGGATGCCGTCGATGCTCACGTTGACCTTGCTTTCACGCACCGGGTTCGGCCACATTGTCGCCGTTCCATTGGCTTGTGCCATGCTGGCCTCGGGGCGCTCTGCGTTGCCTGGGTTGTTGTCGATGGTGATCGTGCAGGTATTGCCACAGAAGCCGCTGTAGGTGGCGCCGACTTTTACGTTCACTTGCACGTTGTAGGTGGAGCCGTTGACCATCGGAGGATGGTTGTTCCACTTCAACTGTAGGATATAGGTGCTGCGGATGAAGGTCTCATCGTAGCCCTCGCTGGGAATGAAGATGCGGAACTGGTATTCCGTCGCGCCCACCACCGGCGTGGCATAGATGAAGCTGTTGTTGGTGTTGAAGGTGCGGTTCTCGTTGCAGGAGTGCCCGTAGTTCGGCGCGCTGATCAGCTCCGTGCAGGTCACCGTCTGCGGTACGCTCATACCCACTTCGCAACCCGTGCCGAAGTGTGCGCTGGCCATGGGGCCGGCGTCGTTGGTACGTGCCCGGACGAAGTACTTCACGCCGGGCGTCAGCGGGCTGGTGTTCATCTGGTTGAAGCGCACCTTGTTGGTGTTCACCGCGATGCGGCGGATGAAGCCAGCATCGGGATCGGAGAACTCGAACTGGTAGCTGCCCGCTCCGGCCACGTTGCGGCAATACACGTAGCTGTTCATGCTGAAGTTGAAGATCCCGCAGGACTTGCTCGCGATATTGGCCGGGCCCGGAGGCAGGCAGAAGCTGTGCCCCGTGTAGCCCGCATAGGCCGGGGTGAGGGAAGGTGAATTGCTCCCGTTGGCGAAATCATCGCCAAGCAGCACCTTGCCGTCCGTGGTCTGTAGCTGCCAGTTACCGCCGATGATGCCATCGCCGTAGCTGTCCGTCAGTTTGAAGCCATAGCAGGCACTTTCCACCGTCGTGCCTAAGCAGACCGTGTCGATCACCAATGCGTTGGCTTGGCCCGAAGTGGGTCCGCCAGTTGCGAGCTGTGCATTGCTTGCATCCAAGATCTCCCACGTGAGCTGGTCGGGGCTTCCATCGGTATTGATGGCCACCACCACCTGATCACCGGAGCAGGGCGTGCCCAAGCACACGCAATCCAGGCCGATCATGTCACCGTATGTGGAGGAACTGCCATCGTCACAGCTGTCGCCCGACCGGCCAGACAGGATAGGGCAATCATCCGTATTGTCCGCTACGTACCCGTCGGGTCGCGTGCAGGCGTCCATCGAGTCGCCCGGATCGCCATAGCCGTCACCGTCGGTATCCGCGTACCACGTGGGCGGTGCGGTCCGGGTGAAGGACCAAGTACTACATCCTGTGGCGGGGCCGGTGCTGTTGCGCGGGATGATGCGCCAGCTATAACTCCCTGAACTGGGAGTACTCGCGTTATATGATGTTCCCGCTTGGTTGCCGCTCACCAAGGTGGTTGCGCTGGCTCCGGAATTGAAATAGACATCATAGCCGGTGGCTCCACTGACCGATGCCCATGAAAGCATGGTCGTGCCGGAAGTGAAGCATTGACCGCTCCCGCTACCCGGGGAAGGGGCCGTGGCACATCCGGGAGCGGGTATCGCCGCCGCGCAGCTCACATACCGTGTTCCTGCCGATCCGCCGGATCCGCAGGTAGAATTGGCGTGGATGTAATAACGGAAGGTGCCCGTGGAAGTCGCGGTCCATGTGAATGGTGAATCACCGTCCCCGACCGCGGTCGTGCCGGCACTGTTGCTGATCGTCACATAGCCCCCGTTGGTGCAGGTGAACGTATAGTCAACTCCGTTGGTGAGGGCTACTAAGGAGAATTCACCGTAGTTGGCCGCCCCGGTGATGTATTCGTTCGAACCTGTGCAGCTCGGCGTTTTCGTGGTGGAAGGGTATTGGGTGCCGGAGAGGCAGGCCCCGCCTCCGCTGGAAACCGGGCAGCTGATCGAGCGGGTGCGCGATCCGGTGGTTCCGCAGGTAGAGCTACTGTGCGTATAGAACCGGTAGGTGCCACTTGTGGCAGACACGTAGGTAAGGGGGGAGGTACCCCACACATATTTCGTCGCTCCCGTTGAATTGGTGATCGTCAGTTGGTCCGTGCCTAATGAACTAGTGAAGGTATAGGGCACCCCATTGGTGAGGCTCACTGAGGAATAGCCCGTGCCCACGCTGGAAGCGATGGTTTGAGCGGCGCCGGTGCAGGTGGGCGTGAAGGTGCTGACCGGACTCTGTAAACCCGTGTTGCAGCCCGTGCCGCCGGTCCTGCTCAGGGTGATGGTCCGTGAACTGCCGCTTGTGCTGCAGGTGGAGTTGCTACTGATCGTGATATAGTGTATCCCGGAGGTGTTCGCCGTCCAATTCAACGGCGTTTGCCCGAAGGCGACCAAGGTGCCACCGGACGTGCCTGAGCGGACCGTGAAATAGTCACCGCTGTTGGTGCTGGTGATGGTGTATTGCGGACCAACAACAATGCTGTACCACGTGGAGTAGGTCCCCGGATAAACAGAGTATCCGGGTGAATTTGCACCCGCACCCGGTGTGCTCGTGGTGGATGGCGATTGGCTGAAGCCGGTGCATTGCGCCGAGGCAACAAAGCTGGATATGGCAAGTGCGCCGGCGAGGCCGAGTGTTACAATGCGGTTCATGCGGTCAAATGTTTGGGCTTGGGATCGTATTCGAGGTGTTTTCGAGATATTCGGGCAAGGTATGGAGCACTGGGTCCATCGGCAAAGTGAGTTTGGTCAGTGTGAACATGGTGTTGGGGTCCCACGCCGGTTCCAAAAGCCTTTGGGGGCCTTGGAGCAAAGGGCTACGCCAGAACATGCGCCGGCGGATGCCCGGCCATCGGCCCACAATAAAAGGGTCACAGCTACTCCCGCTACCTTGGCCCGTGCCTTGCTGAGCCACCGCCCCATGCGCCGCCCCCTCCTCTTCTTGCTCCTTGCCTTGTTCCTGGGGCTGTGCGCGGCGTTCGTCCAAGAACGTCCACCGCAAGAACGACTTGCCGATGTGGCCGCGGAACTGCAAGTGCGGCTCGATGTGGCCGCCACGGAATTGGCGGCCCAAGCAAAGGATGCGCTCGAAAAAGACGCCGTAAACATGGACGAAGGGCACGCCTTGGGCGAAGGCGGTTTAAGGCTCTTCAAAGACACCGTGGTAACGGCCTGGACCGACCATGCGCCCATCACCGATGCCGCCTTGGACAGTGCCCGCGCTGCGCATCTCACCCTCCCCGACGGCACCTACCTGCATGCCTTCGCCATGCAGGGCGACCGGAGCGTTCACGCCGTTCAGCGCGTCTGGTTCAATCCGCCGTTCCAGAACCAGTACCTGCGTGACCAATTCGATCCCGGCTTCACGTTGGCGAAGGGGATCGTGGCCGAGCAAGGTCCGGGGCTGGGGCCGGTGGTGCGCGATGCGGACGGAAAGGTGATGCTGCGCCTCCAATGGGCCGATGAGACCGCGCTGCCCGGGACCCGCTCTTTGGTTTTGTTGCTGTTGGCTTTGGCGGCGGTCGTGTTCGCGGTCGCCGCGCTGTGGCTTTTGGCCTTGATGGTGCCCGGAACCTGGGGGCCGGTGCTGCTCTTCCTGCCGGTATTACTGGGCGCTCGCTGGGCCACGTTGGCGCACGGCGCCTTCGATGCGCTCAAGTCCTACCCCTTGTTCGACCCATCGCTCTTCGCCTCCTCGTTCTTCATGCCCTCGCTGGGCGACCTGCTGATCAATGCCGCCGTGCTGCTGTGCGCGGCCTTGTTCATCCGCAGCGCCTTGCGCGATGCGGCCGCGCCAACGCGTCCATGGTCCATCGCAGTGGTGGCCGTAGTGATCCTGTTCCTCTGTGCGGAGGGCATCGGATCGGTGATGATCTCACTCGTTCATGACAGCAGCGTGAGCCTCGACCTCTTCCGCGTACAGGGCTTCGATGGCTACAGCCTCGCCGCCTTGGTCGCCATCGGCGTGCTGCTCTTCGCTTGGTGCGTGCAGGCGGATGCCCTTATCCGCCTGCTTTCTCCCGCCCTTTCCTACGGGCCCAAACTGCTGCTGATCGTGCTGATCAGTGCCGCGCTTGTTCTCTTCAACCATTTCGTGGGCAACTTCGACCTGGTGCTAGCGCTTTGGCCCTTACCCGCGTTGATGCTGATAGACCGCATGCGGTATCGTCCCGGTGCAATTCCCGCCCTGCTGCTCATCGCTACGTTAGCCCTTTTCACCGCCCACGTGCTGAACCGGCAGACCTTCAAACGGGTGGACCTGGACCGGCAGACCTTGGCCGAGACCGCCACCACGCGCGAGGACCCGGTGATCGAACTGCTTTTCGATGAGGCTGAACGCGAGGTGGCCAAGGACCCGGCCGTGATGGCTTGGCTTAACGCGGGCGGCCCCTGTTCCGCCACCGACCTCGACCGCTTGGTGCGCCAGCCCTTCTTCACCGGCTACTGGGACCGCTACAATCTACGCCTGCACTTCATCTCGGCCCGCAAACGAACCTATTTCACCACATCGCCGGACGCGCCCACTTCGGCACAGCCGATCCTGGACCGCTTCGAGCAAGGCGTACCCGTGGAGAACGACGATCTGCGCATCACGGACCGGCCCGGCGAAGATGCGCTCTATATCGGCAGGATCGAGCTCGGAAGCACCCTGCTGTTCGTGGAAATACGCCCTCGCCTTGTGGCCGATGGGCTGGGCTTCCCCGAACTGCTGCTGGCGGGCGACCGGCCTTCGCCCTTCAGGCCGGAACGATTTGTGCAAGCGCGCTATGAACGCGGCGTGCTCACCTCGTCCTCCGGCTCGTACATCTTCCCGGTGAATTGGGACAGGCCGGTGCCGCCCGATGGATCTCACTGGTACGCGAACGGCTATGACCTGCTGGCGCAAGGCGACCCGCACGGTGCGCTCTTGGTATTGGGCACGCGCACACCGACTTGGTGGGACCACGTCACCACGTTCTCTTATCTATTCCTTTTCTTCTGCTTGCTGGCCGCCGTGATCGGGGGCATCGGCGCGCTGTTGGGCAGGCGTTGGTCCGGCACCATGGGCATCAGCGGGAAGGTCCGTTCGGGCGTAGCGGGCTTCGCTGTTGTGAGCCTGTTACTGTTCACCTTCGGCTTGCGCCACATGATCGATGTCCGCAGGGAACAGCGCAGCACGCGGACACTGGACGAACGTTCGCGTGGCGTGCTCGCCGAATTGCGCCAGACCTTGCGCGGGGAAGGGGCGCTGTTACCGGCGATGGCGCCTTACTTGGACCATTTGTTGGGCAACCTCAGCAACGTGTTCTTCACCGACCTCACGCTGTATGCGCCCGACGGAACGCTGTTAGCCACCTCCCGCGAACAGGTGTTCAATACCGGCCTGCTGGGCCGCCGCATGGACCCGCGTGCCTACCAACGTATAGCGGTGGAAGATGCATCTTCCTTCATCCATGGCGAGCACATCGGAAGCGCCGATTTCAGCACGGCCTACATGCCCTTCCGCAACGACGGCGGGGAGGTACTGGCCTACTTGGCCCTCCCCTACTTCGCGCGCCAAGGCGAAGTGGAGCAGGAGCGCGCGGCCGGTTATGTGGCGCTGGTGAACCTCTTCACCCTGCTCTTCCTGTTGAGCGTGGTCGCAGCCGCACTGATCACCCATTGGACCACGCGCCCGCTGGAACTGCTGCGGCGCGGCTTGGAGCGCATCGGCTTAGGTGCCCACAACGAACCCCTCACTTATCGCGGGGATGATGAACTGGGGCAATTGGTGAGCGTGTACAACCGCAAGGTGGACGAGCTCCGCGAAAGCGCGATGAAGCTCGCACGTAGCGAGCGCGAAAGTGCCTGGCGTGAAATGGCGAAGCAGGTGGCGCACGAGATCAAGAACCCGCTGACACCGATGAAGCTGAACATCCAGCAGTTCCAGCGCACCTGGTCACCGGACCTGGCCGATGCCAAGGAACGGCTGGACCGCTTCAGCAACGGGATGGTGCAACAGATCGATGTGTTGAGCCGGATCGCCGGGGAATTCTCCGACTTCGCGCAGATGCCGCGCGCACAGGCCGAGCAGGTGGACCTCCTCGAGGTGGCGAACGCCGCCACCGCCCTCTTCGCAGCGGAACCAAATGCACAAGTGACGCTACAAGCCGGACCTTCCCCCACGGTGCATGTGGACCGCGAGCACCTGCTGCGCACCTTCACCAACCTGATCAAGAACGCGGTGCAGGCCATGCCGGAGGGACGCTCAGGGCATGTGGAAGTGATACTTCGCGCGGAAGGGAACAGGGCGGTGATCGAGGTGCGCGACAACGGAACGGGCATCGCCGAGGCGGACCGCGACCACATCTTCGAACCGCGCTTCACCACCAAGAGCAGCGGCATGGGGCTGGGGCTGTCCATCGTTCAGCGTATGATAGAGAATGCCGGCGGACGGGTGTGGTTCGAGACCTCCACGGAGCCAGGGAAAGCGGGGACTTCGTTCTTTGTGGAATTACCGCTGGTGGGTTAAAGTTCTACCACGAAGGACACTAAGAACACGAAGGCAGGGTCGCCCTGAGGTTTAACCGCAACGGACGCTACGAGCGCAACGAAAGTTCTGCTGGTGCCCTAGCCGATACATTTGCCGAACGTGATCGATCGGCTCATTGATCGACAACCTAAAAGCATTGAACCTCATGTCCTTTTCCAATCTCCTGATCGCTGATGCGGAAGGCATCCGCACCATCACCATCAACCGGCCGGAGCAGCTCAACGCACTGAACCGCGCGACCATCTCCGAGCTGGACCAAGCGCTGGACCAGGCCCAAGCCGACAAGGCCGTGCGCGTGCTCATCATCACCGGCAGCGGCCCCAAGGCTTTTGTGGCCGGTGCCGACATCAAGGAGTTCGCGCATTTTTCCGTGGAAGAAGGCAAGATGCTCAGCGCCGAAGGACACAAGCTGCTCTTCGACCATGTGGAGCATTTCGAAAAACCGGTGATCGCGGCGGTGAACGGTTTCGCGCTGGGCGGTGGGCTGGAATTGGCCATGAGCTGCCACTTCCGCGTGGCCAGCGACAACGCACGCATGGGCCTGCCGGAAACGAGCTTGGGCGTGATCCCCGGCTACGGCGGCACGCAACGCCTCGCGCGCCTCATGGGCAAGGGCAAGGCCATGGAGATGATCTTTACCGCCGGCATGATCAAAGCCGACGAGGCCCTGCAATGGGGCTTGGTGAACCACGTTGTACCACAGGCCGAACTACTGGCCAAGTGCAACGAACTGGCCGCCGCGATCATGAAGAACTCCCCTACCGCATTAGCCTCCGCCATCCGCGCGGTGAACGCCGGTTACGAGCCGGGCGCCAACGGCATGCAACGCGAGATCGAGGAGTTCGGAAAATGCTTTGGCACACCGGACTTCATTGAGGGGACGAGCGCATTCATGGAGAAGCGGAAGCCAGAGTTCGGTAAGTGAACCACGGATGGACACGGATGAACACGGATCAAAGAGTCATATCAACGGCTCATCTTTTGCCACTTACCAGCATAAGATAACTTCGGATGAAAGCCTCTTCGAGGCGCTGTTGAAAGGAGAGTTTTCTGGATTCTTTGAGGACTTTGACCGGAGTCGGTTCTTGAATGGCCTACACCGAAAAATGGAAAATCTCGGCACAGCAGGAACGACTGCAGATAGAGAGAAGAGAAAGGCGAATTTCAGGGGGTAGGGGAACCATGAATGGACACGGATAATGCGCAAGATCAGAATCTGTAGCTTAAGCTGTATGCTTTTCAGTGTCATCTTCACCGCTTGCTCTTCGTCGCATGGACGTGAAAAAGAGCCGGTTCTTATAGCGGGCCGCGAAGCACCACTTGGCTGGGTGACGTTGAAACTATATGCGGATAATTCCTTCGACCTGATCAATGGAGGTATGCGCGCTTCAGACTCAGAAAGCTATCCGGGATCATATCGCACAGTCGGTGACACACTGATTTTTGCCTATCGGGATAGTGTGCCGGACCAAGGCTGCGACAGAGCGTTGCGGACTGACCGATTCATTGTCTTTGACGGCTGTTTGGGTTCCTTGGAGATCCAGAATAAGAATCCGAATAGTCACTGAATAACCGAACGTGAGCGTCCTCAGAAAACTCGCAGGCCAGACGGCCATCTATGGGGTGAGCAGCATCGTTGCGCGCTTCCTCAACTACCTGCTTACGCCGCTGTACACCAGCCGTGGGGTGTTCGCGCCGGCGGCCTTCGGGGTGATCACCTCACTCTATGCATGGACGGCCTTCCTCAACGTGGTGCTCACCTACGGGATGGAGACCACCTTCTTCCGCTTTGCGAGCAAGCACGAAGGCAATAAGCGGATCTACACCACCGCTGTTTATCTGCTTGCAGGCTCCACGGTGGTTTTCCTGTCGCTTGGGATGCTCTTCGCGCATTCCATCGCCGCCATGATGGGCTATCCGGACCATGTCGTTTCAGTGCGCCTGCTCGTGCTGATCATCGGCATCGAGGCCATGGCCACCGTGCCCATGGCGAACCTGCGCCTGAAGAACCGGCCGTGGAAGTTCGCCGCCATCAACGTGGCCAGCGTGCTGCTGAACGTGGTGATGAGCCTCTTCATCTTCATGTACTGCATGCCCAAGTACAACGCCGGGGAAAGCAATGCACTGATCAATGCCGTGTACGACCCGAGCTTCGGCGTGGGCTATGTCTTCCTCCTCAACCTCATCAGCAGCAGCCTGAAATTCCTGCTGTTGCTACCGGAGTGGCCACCGTTGCGGTTCGGCAATTCCGAGAAGGCGTTCGATACCAAGCTGCTGCGCCCTATGCTGGCGTTCGGCCTTCCGCTATTGGTGGCGGGCCTCGCGGGCATGACCAACGAAACAGCGGACCGCGTGCTGATGAAACACCTGCTTCCGGCGAATATCGCGGATGCCCAGATCGGGATCTACGGCGCCTGCTACAAGCTGGCGATGCTGATCACGCTCTTCATTCAGGCCTTCCGCTTCGCCGCGGAACCGTTCTTCTTCAGCCATGCCAAGGAGAAGGACAGCCGCCAGACGTTCGCGCGCATCATGAACATCTTCGTGGCGGTGTGTATGAGCGCTTTCTTGCTCGTGATGCTGTTCTTGGACGCCTTCAAATGGTTCATCCCCAACCCAGCTTATTGGCCAGGTCTCGTTGTGGTGCCCGTCCTGATGCTGGCCAACGTCTTCCTCGGCATCTACTACAACCAGAGCGTTTGGTACAAGCTGAGCGACCGCACGCGCGCCGGCAGCACCATCTCCATCATCGGGGCCATCATCACACTGACACTGCTGTTCTGGTGGATCCCGATCTTCGGATATTTAGGCGCCGCTTGGGCCACCTTCCTCTGCTACGCCTCCATGGCCGTGATCAGCTACGTGTGGGGCCAGAAGCACTACCCTGTGCCCTACAACGTGGCCCGTGTGCTGGGCTATATGGCAGGTGGCGTGTTCCTCTGGTGGGGCTGCGAGCAATTGCCGCTGGAGGGTCCCGCGAAGTACGCCGTGCGGGCAGTGGTCTTCCTCGGCGCGGTAGGATATGCGTGGAAGCTGGAACGGTCTTCCGTTCAGAGGACCACGGACGGGCAAGCAGCAGATCTCTGAGGCTTGTGGTGGGTCTCCCCTCCTTCCTAAAAGGAGGGGTTGGGGGTGGTCAAGCCATAGGCTCTAACGGGTTCAGACTACGGTTGAAAGCAACTACGGATCAGGTCGAGAACCCCGGGAAGATCATCAACGATACTCTTGTTCTCAATACGCAGCACATGGATGTTCTTGGTATTCATGTATTCATCCCGCAGTCCATCATTGGCGGATGAAGTGGGGTTCTCATGTGATGCCCCGTCCACTTCGATCACCAAGCGTTCCGAAGGGCAGTAGAAGTCCGCGATGAATGGGCCAATACCATGCTGCCTTCTGAATTTCCGACCATCAAGCTGCTTGTCGCTCAGCGCTTTCCATAACGTTGCCTCGGAGGAGGTCATCCTTCCTCTCAGAGCTTGTCGTTCGCTTTTCTGTTCAGAGCGGTTATGGTACTTCTCGTGCATGGGTCTTCGGTAGCTATGCTCATCAAGCTACCTGTTCAAAAAAGCAACCGCATGTTCATCCAAAGAGAATGCACCACCCCTGCCCCTCCTTGAAAAAAGGAGGGGAAAACCGGCACTATCGTAAGATCGGCACGGTCACTTCAGCCGCGCCAAGTACTTGTCCTCCACCACCCGCATGGCCTCACGCTTGGCCACGCTCTTGTCGCTGTGGCCCATCAAGTGCAGCAGGCCGTGCACCATCACGCGACGCAGCTCCTGCTGGGCGCTGACGCCATAGGTCTTCGCGTTCTCCCGCACCCGGTCGTAGCTGATGAGGATATCCCCCGAGATGCCCGTACCTGTTTGCAAGTCGAAGGTGATCACGTCGGTGAACTCGTCGTGGCCCAAGTACCGCTTGTTGTAGGGCAGCAGACCCTTGTCATCCAGCAGAACGAAGGTGACCTCGCCGATGGAGTGCCCATGGTCCGAGGCTACGGCGCGGATCCATTTCCGAAGGCGTTCACGATCACGGAAGGCATTGGTGACACCAAGGGCCTTGAACGCGATGATGCCGCCCTGGGCCATTATTCGGCGACCGGTGTGAGGCTGAAGGTCAGCGCCACGGAGGCGCCGTTGTCCGAGAAATCCACGTTGTCCGCAAGGGCGCGCATCAGGAACACGCCACGGCCGTGCGGCTTTTCGATGTTCTGCGGGTCCGTGGGGTCGGGCAGGTGCTCAAAATCAAAACCAGGTCCTTCGTCGCTGACCATGAAGGTGATCTTCTCCCCTTCCGCCACATAGCCCAGTGTCACCTGCTTGGCAGGATCCAAGGCGTTGCCATGGTGGATCGCATTGTTCACCGCCTCGGTGAGCGCGATAAGGATGTTCCCGTACAGGGATTCATGCACGTTATACCGGCCACAGGCCTCATCGATCATCTTTTCCGCCAAGTGGATGTTCTCGGCCTTGGCGGCAAATTCGATGCGCTCGGTGAACTGGATATCCTCTGTTGGTGCTCCCATGGTCATTCTTCAGGGTCGGTCAAAAGTATCGAAATACTGATCCACACGGGCCTTGTAATAGGGCTTGAGCCCCGGAGGCACCGTGCGGAGCAGTTCTGCCTCACGCATTTTACTGCGTTGGTAGTTGAAAAAGCGGGCTGGATCCGGGTGATCGCGGTCCTGTCCGGAAATGCTTTCGCGCTTCTGGTCCAGCTCACGTTCACGCTCCGCCTTCTCCGCCTCCAGCATGCGCGTCATGATGTCCTGTTGGCGCTTCATCGATTCGTTCGTGAGGTTCTTGTTCACGATGTCCTTCTCGTTCTGCTCCATCTGCTCCGCGAGCTTCTGCAGGCCGTTACCACTGCCTGAGCCGTCCTTGTTCAACTCTTGGGCCATGCGCTGCATCTCCTGCCGCAGCGCCGCCTGCTGGGCCGCCAATTGCGCGAGCTGTTGGCTCATGCCCGGACCCATGCCTCCGGGGTTCTTTTCGCCGGGCTTTTCTCCGGGTTTCTTTCCTTTTTCCAGCGCCTTTTTCATCGCCTCCAACTGCTTGGACAAGGCCTCCTGCTGGCTCTTGATCTTCTGCATCTTCTTGCTGTCGCCACTGCTGCTGCCCGCGCCGCCCGGCTTTTTGCAACTACCCTTGCCCGGCATGCCGCTGGCCTGCTGCTGCATCTGCTGAAGGGCTTCGTCGAGCATCAGCGCGAGGTTGTTCAAGGACGTCATGGCACGCTGCTGACGGTCCGCTGCCAAGGGGCGTTCGCGGTCGTTGGCACGGGCTTCCGCAAGGTGTGAAAGGGCTTGGTCCATATTGTCGTTCACGAGGTTCATCTCGCGGTTCACCATGGCCTGCAACTGCGGCACGCGCTTGCTCAGGGCGAAGAGCGAATCCTCTACCAGCTTGGCGTCGTCGCGCAGTTTCTTCTGCTGCCGCCCGATGTCCACGAGGTGCGGGTCGCGCACGGCCGTGGCTTGCAGGTCGTTCATGTTCGCCTCTTGGTCGAAGCTGAGCTGGACGATGTTTTCCAGCAATTGCCGCAACGCGTCCATGTCCTCCTCGGCCTGCTCCTGTTGGTCGTCCTTCATGGCGCTCTTCATGTCAGCGGCCAATTGCTCCATCTGTTCCCCGGCTTTCTTCTGGCTCTCGCTGGCCTTTTTGTCTTGCTTCTTCTCAAGCTGATCGCTGCTGTTCTCCTGTTCTTTCTGGATGCTCTGCTCCTGCTCGTCCGTCTTCGGAAGGTCCAGTGGCCGCTCCAGTTCCTGGTTCTTCTTGTCCAGTGAATCCAGCTGGTCGCGCACGTCCTTGAATTCCTTGTTCAACGAATCCTGCTTCTGCTTCAGGTCCTCCTTGTCACTCTTGGGGTCCTGGGTCTCCTCGCTCAGCTTCTGTTGTTCCTCGGCGAGCTTCTCCAGTTGGTCGGCGATGTCCTCCGCCTTCTGCTCCACCTCCATCTGCTTGAACTGCTCCAGGGCGCGGTCCAGCTCCTTCTCCACGTCCTCCTGGCTCAGCTTCATGTCCTGCATCTTCTCCTGCAGCTGGTCCTTGTCGATCTTCTCCAACATCTCCTGCACCTGCTTGTAGAGCTCCTTCATCTGCTCGCTCAACACGTTCTCAAAAAGCTGCTGCACCTGTTGCTGTTTCTGAAGGATCCGCTCATCGCCCTCCTTGAAGCTCTGCTGCTCTTGCTGCGTCTGCTTCAACTGCTCCGTGGCGTTCTCGATGCGCTGCTCCAGCTTCTTCTGCCGGTCCAGCACGTTCTGCATCTTCTGCTTGTCCTGCCAGTTCAGGTCCTTCTTGTCCTGCATCTCCCGGCGCATCTTGTCCAGGTCACGTTGCAGTTCCTGCGCCTGCTTGATGCTCTCGCGGAGCTCGTCCTTGATCGCCTCGCCCTGCTTGTCCTGCTTCTCCGCCAGCTCCTTCAGCGTGGGCGCTTCGAAGATCCGCGCGGTGCTGCGTGCGCTTTTGCTGCCGTTGACGCCGTCGTTGTCCCACACCTCGAACCAGTATTCCAGCTTGTCCCCGGGCATCAGGTGCAGCTCGCCCAAGTCCTCGAAGTCGAAGAAGCTCTGGCGGGTGGTGTTCGGCTGGATGGCTATGTTCTTGCTGAGCTCGCGCTTGTCCGCCGGGATGCTGTCGCCGCCCTCAGTTACGCGGTAGTGGAAGGCCAGGCGTTTGAAGCCGTGGTCATCGCCGATGTCGCCCTTGAAGTACAGGCGGTGCGGTGAGAGGCTGTCGGCCTTCTGCTCCACGGCGATGGTGGGGTACAGATCGGGCACCACGTCCACGCGATACTTCGCCGTTGTCTGGGCCTTCAGGTCTCCGTTGCCGGGGATCAGCGAATAGGCGCTGCCCTTGAGAAAGCGCCGGTTGGCAGTGAAGCTCTGGTCGCCGGGGTGTGCCGGAAGCAGGCTGAAGGTGGTGTCATCGAAGGCGATGGCGAGCTTGTCCGCGCTGCGGGTCTCGGCTGTCCAGGTGACGCGGGTGCCGGCGGGCACGCTGATGTCGCCGGTGTTGTTCGTCACGGTGTTCTTCAGGCCCAAGTACAGCGGGTAATCGAGTGCCACGGTAAGGCCGAGCAGCATGGGGTTGGCCTCGGTGCTCAGGCGCATGGCCGCGCTGTGGAAACCGTCCGCGCCAAGGCGGAAATCCACCGGCTCCTGCACGTTGCGGAAGCGGTGTGTGAAGTGTGAAGCATCTTGGCGTACCAAGGGGATGCGCTTGTCGTCCTGCTCAAGAAAAACCTGCTGAGGCAAGGCGTCGCCCTGCATTTCCACCTGCAATTCGAAGTCCTCGTTCTCCGGCACGGTCAGGTCTTTGTTGCCTACCACAAAACGGAACGGCGCCTCCGGCAGAAACTCGGTGCTGTGGGCCAAGATCCGTTTCGTGGGACCGGTAATGAGGCTGGGCGCCGCGAAGAGCAGGATCACCAGTACGCCTACCGGTGGCAAGGCGTAACGCAAGTAGCGACGGTTGCGGCCCAGGTCGATGGCGGTGCTGAAGGGCACTGGCGAAAGCTCCCGGCTGCGCTGCGCGATGCTGGCCTCGATGAGCATCCGCCGCTGTGGATTTTCCTCGTTCTGCCCCCGCAATTGCAAGGTGTTCAGGAGCTTATCCTTCACCTGCGGAAAGTGGTTGCCCACTATGCTCGCCGCCTCCTCATGCGTGATCACCGGACCAAGGCGGAACAGCTTCACAAGTGGAATGGCTATGAAACGCACCAGCACCACGGTGGTCACGGCCGTGAGCAGCCAGAACAAACCGGTGCGCACCCCTGTGCCGAATTTCCCGAAGTACTCGCCCAGCGAGGCCATCAGGAAGAAAAGCACGAGCAGCCCCACGCTGTACAAGGCCCCGCGGATCAGGCGGTCCTTGTAGTACTTGCGGATGAAGCCATCCAGCTTGGCGATGAGCAGATCGTAGTCCGAGGCCATGGAACAGGGAAGCAGGGCCCGTAGAACGGTTCGGCCCCGCTGGAATTGTCCCGAAAGTTAGGCAGTATCTGGGCAGGAAGCTTCTGTACTACCCCCGCCGCACCCCGGCGATATCCCCCAGCTTGCAGGCCGTGCCCGCCAACGCTGCGTAGCCCGAATGCGCCAGTGCCTTTAGCTTGTTGTTGCGCCGGAACCACCAGACGTCCTTCAGAAAGAGCGGGAAGTTGTGCCCGTTCAGCAGGTCGAACGCGATGGACATCGTGGGCTCCAGCGACTTGGCCGTGTGCCAGATGCCGAAGGGGATGAAGAGCGTTTCGCCCGCGCCCACGGTGAAGGTGATGGGCGTGGCGTTCCGGTAGAGCGGGAACTTCTCGTAGTCCGGGTTGTCATGATCGGTCACCATGGATTTCCACGGGTCGTTCGGATCCGGGTAGAGGTATTTCTCCTGCCCGCGCGGCCACACGGTGAACTGCTTCTTGCCATAAAGCTGGTTGATCCACGCGCTGAGGTGGTAGTAGTCCAAGTGGATGTACGGGAACTGCCCGCCCGGCCCGCCGATGAAGAGTTCGATGGCACCGCCCCATTGCCCTTTGGAGAACCAGGAACTTTCCATCCAGTTCGGGGTGGCATAGTTCAGCCCGAGCGGCTTCAACATGGGCCGCACTTCCGGCAACTGGGTCTCAATATGGTATTTGCAGGGATATGGCACCGGGCGCGAGGTGTCCTTTCCCTCCACCAGGTCGAGGATCTCGTTCATGGTGTATTCCGTATCTTCCACCACGGTGCGCCGGCCGCCGTAGTTCTTGCGGAACCAGTCCGGAGTGAAGGTGCCGTTGGCCTCCCATACTTGGCTGGCATCCGTGAATACGAGCGGGATGCCGGGTTTCCAATGCTCCTCAGTGAACTGCTTGGGGCTCATCTCTTGGATCGAAGCGCGTTTGATCTCCATTGGTGGTTTTTCTGATCGATGGCGTTCTTACGTGGCTTATGTAAGGAAGTTGACGGCACCGGAGCACGTCGCACGTGTGAAGTCCGCAACGGTTTATCGGACCGCCGGACCTGCGGGTACCGAGATCACTCCGGAAAAGTAAGTGTAAAGGTGGTGCCTTCGCCCAGCGTGCTTTCCACGTCCATGTGTACACCATGCGCATTGAGGATGGTGCGTGCGCTGGTGAGGCCGAGCCCCATGCCCCCGGTCCGGCCGGAATAGAACGCTTGAAAAAGTCGCTGGATGTTCTCCTCGGCAATTCCCTTCCCGTTGTCGGTCACGTAGACGCGGACCTTGTCGCGATGCATCGCCGCCTTAAGAAACAGGTGGCCCTTGCCCTCCTCCATGGCCTCGATCGCATTGATGCACAGGTTGGTCAAGGCCACCCCGATCACCTCAGGGTCGGCCATCACCTCCCCTACGCCACTTTCCACGGAAACGTCGGCGCGCATCTCGAGCAGATCCATGCGGTCTTGGACCGAGGCCAGGGCGGTGTTCAACAAAGCCTCTACATTACAGGGCGTCTTGTGCAGTTCCTTCGCCTTGGAGGATTCCAGCAGGTCGGTGATGAGCTTGCTGATCCGGTGCATGTTCCGCTGCAGGATCTCGGAATAGGGTTTGATCTCCTCCTGCACCTCCGGTTCCAGTTCATCGAGCATCTGCTCGAGCGCCATGTGCAGGTTGGTGAGCGGGTTGCGTACCTCATGCGCGATGGTGCGGGCGATGCCGCCGGTGATGGCCAAGCGATCGCCTTCCGCCAACAACCCCTGGGCCCGTCGCGTCTCGGAGATGTCGGTGATCGTCACCACGAACCCGTCCAGAAGGCGCAAGGCATGCACATGGATCCAGACATCCGGGCGCTGCGTGGATTGTTGGTCACTCTCGTAGGACATCCCGGATTCCACCACCTCCAGCAAAACATTGAACAGGTCGCCCCCCAGAAGCTCGGGCATCACTGTCAACAAGCGATTGCCGATCAACCCTCCCTCCCTTCCACCGTAGATCCGCACACTTTCCCGGTTCGCCAGTATCCACTCGAAATCCACCACGCTGCCGAGGTCGTCCCGGATGCTCCGGAACGCCATGATGGAACTGGGAGAGCTGTCCAACACCCGCTTCAGCGAACGTTCGGCGAATTCACGGGTCCGGACCTCCTTGTTCAGCTCATCCACCTTGCGTTGGATCTCCGTTTCGCCCCGTTCCGCCTTGGCCAACGCCCGGAACAGCCGCCAGAACAGGATGCCGGTGGCCAATATGGCCAGGATGGAATACACCACCAACATTATGGGCGTGTCCGGTTTCAGGCTCCGCTCTTCCGACAGGTTGACGTCCCGGCTCCTTTCCACTTCGGCCGTCAATTGTCTTTGCTCGGTCCGGACCCGTTCCATCAGGTCCCGCGAGCGCTGCATTTGGGCCAGCTCCGTACCCTGAAGCCCGATCGGGGAGGTGCGCTCGGAAAGAAATTGCTCCTGAACGCCCTTGAGCATTTGCCGAGAGAGCTCCTGGATCTTGCTCAGGTCAAGGGATGTGGCACCGGCACGGCTCAGTGAATCCAACCGGCGGATGCTCTGTTCCACGGCCGGCTGTGCAATACGGAAGGGCAACACGAAGGAGGTGTCGTGCGTGAGGACGTAGCCCCGGTACCCCGCCTGGGCGTCCTTCAGGCCGGAGACCATCAATTCCAGTTCCTGAAGCACCGCATTGCCCTCCCGGATGCTCCGGTTGGCGGAGGAATAGCGGTCGAAGGTACGGATGGTGGCGAATAGGAAAATGGCCAGCAGGATCACCGTGCCGGCATACAACCCCCGGAGCAACCGACGCTCCTTGAGGTTTCGCTTGGCCGGGTCACCGATGCGGAACATCTTGCTTGCAGAACTTCGGGCCGCCCGATGAGCGGATCACGGGACGCCGTTGATCGCTGATGTTCGTGCCCCGTTCAGATCTCAATACCAAAGGATTTCAACTTGTTGTACAGCGTCTTGCGGTCAATGTTCAGCATTTCCGCCGTGCGCGACTTGTTGAAGCCGTTCCGCTCAAGTGCCTTCAAGATCGCTTGCCGTTCCGCTGAGTGGGACACCCCTTTCAACCCTTCGACCTCCATGGACAGCGCCGCACTACGATCCTGCGCCCGGAGCGCCGGCATGCCGCTGATGACCTCGGCGGGCAGGCCGTTCATCTGGATCAATGGTCCAGTGGTGAGCAGGACGGCGCGCTTCACCACATTGCCTAATTCGCGCAGGTTGCCCGGCCATGCATGCGCCTTGATCCGCGCCTCCACCGCCCCGTCGAAGCCCTCCACGGCCTTACCAAGCTGCGTATTGGCCTTCTCCAAGAAATAGTGAGCGAAGACCATGATGTCCTCCGGCCGGTCCCGCAACGGCAACAAAGCCAGGCCGAATTCATTGACCCGGTGAAGCAGGTCCTCCCGGAAGCGCCCCTCGGCCATGGCCACGTGCAGGTCCTCGTTGGTGGCAGCCAGCACGCGCACGTCCACGGTGATGTCCTTCTCGTCCCCCACCCGCTTGATGCGCCGTTCCTGCAGGACCCGGAGCAACTTCACCTGGTTCTCATAGGTCAGGTTGCCGATCTCGTCCAGGAACAAGGTGCCACCGTTGGCCTGCTCAAAGCTTCCCCGCTTGTCGCTCACCGCGCCGGTAAAAGCCCCCTTGACGTGCCCGAAGAGCTCACTACCCGCCAATTCCTTAGGCAAAGCCCCGCAATCCACGGCCACGAATACGTTCCCCGCCCGCTTGCTCTTCCGGTGGATCTCCTGGGCCACGAATTCCTTGCCTGTGCCCGTGTCCCCGGTGATCAACACCGTCATGTCCGTCGGAGCCACCAAGGCGATGTGCGCCGCCAGATTGGCCGCGTGTGGACCGCTGCCCTGTACGTAGTCCGTGCTCTTGGCGCCCGTCCCTTTCGGCTTGGCCTTGGGCGCGTCCGGCTTCTCCCCCGCCCCCTCGGCCAGCGCGTCCTTGATCCGCATCAGGATCTCGTCCGGGTACAATGGCTTCCCCACATAATCAAACGCCCCTTTTCGCATCAGGTCCACGGCGGTACGGACGTCGGAATAACCCGTGATGATGATCACTGCCGTATCACGCGAGATCCCTTTGATGTGCTGGAGCATTTCCACACTGTCGGTATCCGGCAACCGGTGGTCGCAAAGCACCAGATCGTAGTGCTTCTGTTTCAACAGGTCCTTGGCGGTGGATCCCCGTTGGGCGGAATCCACCCCGAACCCCTGCTTGGTGAGGAAGCGGGTTAGCAAGGTGCAGATGTCGGCGTCGTCATCGATGACGAGCAGGTTGGATTTGGCCATGGGGTGTATAACGGGGTTCAGGAAGTGAGACCCAGTGCGCGTAGGCCGTCTAAGATACTGCCCTTGGCGAATGGTTTGGCGATGAAGAGGTCGGCCCCTTGTTCCTTGGCATTTTTTCGCTCGTTGTCCACGGCACTGATCGCGATCACTTGCGTGTCCGGCTGGGATTCACGGATCTCGGGGATCAATTGGTAACCCAGACCATCGGGCAGGTGAATATCCAAGAAGACCACTTGGTACTTCGCTGAACCCAACCGCATCCGCCCCTCCGCCATCGAATGGGCCGCATCGCAGGTAATGCCCTCGCGGCGCAACATGTTCTTCAGCAGGAAACAGATCTCTGTCTCATCGTCGATCAGAAGGACATTCATTGGGGAGTTGCAATGATCATCGGAGGAGCTTTAGGGCATCAACCCGGATCACGGATCGACGAATTCGATGCTCAAAGGGTCAAGCAAATAACGGACCTTCCGGATCCGCCCATGAACAAAGCTTTGATGGCGGGGAAAACCCACCACGCATTGGGCAATTCCCCCCACGTCCATGCGAGCGCACGGAACATGGTTCTGTTGCGGCCCTGCAGCTAAGGATCAAACCATTTGCGGCACCTACCTTTGCGGGTTCGGTCGTCGGGACCATCCGGGCACCACGGACCCACCCCTGCATAGTTTATCCAAATCCCAGACCACACGAAGCCGAAAACAGTGGCAGCTCATCTTTCGCCACTATTAACCGACTGATGATCAGGAACAATAGGCAAAAGTTCCACGTGGAACATCGTTCATGAGCGATAGCTATGACATCATCGTGGTGGGCGGAGGCCATGCCGGCTGCGAAGCCGCGGCGGCGGCGGCCAATTTGGGCAGTTCCGTGCTGTTGATCACCATGAACATGGGCGTGATCGCCCAAATGAGCTGCAACCCGGCCATGGGAGGTGTGGGCAAAGGGCAGATCGTGCGGGAGATCGATGCGCTCGGCGGATACTCCGGTATCGTCAGCGATATCAGCACAGTCCAGTTCCGGATGCTGAACCGGAGCAAAGGACCCGCCATGTGGAGCCCGCGGACGCAGAACGACCGCGAGCTCTTCGCACATACCTGGCGGAAAAAACTGGAGCAAACCCCTAACGTCCACTTCCGCCAGGATACCGTGACCGGCCTGGAAACAGAGACCGGAAACGACGGCAAGGTTCGGGTCACGGGCGTGCGTACCGGCATCGGAAGTGTCATTCCATGCCGATCCGTAGTACTCACCAACGGCACCTTCCTCAGCGCCGTGATGCACATCGGTGAGAAGCAGTTCGGTGGGGGCCGCTCCGGTGAAAAGGCCGCATACGGGATTACCGAGCAACTCGCAACTTTAGGCTTCGAGTCCGGCCGCATGAAGACCGGAACCCCTCCCCGTGTGGACGGTCGCAGCATTGATTACTCGAAACTGGAGGAACAACGTGGCGATGAAAATCCGGCAAAATTCAGCTTCTCCACCGAGACCCGTCCTATTGCCAAACAGCTTAGTTGCTGGATAACCCATACCACGAACGAGGTCCACGACATCCTGCGCACCGGCTTCGACCGCAGCCCGATGTTCAGTGGCAGGATCCAGGGTGTAGGCCCGCGATACTGCCCCAGCATCGAGGACAAGATCGACCGCTTTGCCGACAAGGACAGCCACCAGATCTTCGTAGAGCCTGAGGGATGGAACACCGTGGAGACCTATATCAACGGATTCAGCACAAGCTTGCCCGAAGAGGTGCAGACCGCTGCTTTACGCAAGCTCCCGGGTTTTGCGGAGGCCCGCATCTTCCGTCCCGGCTATGCCGTGGAATATGACTACTTCCCTCCTACCCAGATCCAGCACACATTAGAGACGAAGCCCGTGGATGGCCTGTATTTCGCCGGACAGATCAACGGGACCACCGGCTACGAGGAGGCCGCCTGCCAAGGGCTGATGGCCGGCATCAATGCACACTTGAAGGTGGCAGAAAAGGACCCCTTTATCCTTCGTCGTGACCAGGCTTACATCGGCGTTTTGGTGGACGACCTGATCACAAAAGGCACGGAAGAACCCTATCGCATGTTCACCAGCAGGGCAGAATTCCGCATCCTCCTGCGTCAGGATAATGCCGATCTACGGCTTACTCCCCTCTCCTACATGATCGGACTTGCAAGTGGTGAACGCATGCAGCGCACGGAACTAAAAGCCGCTAATACGGCCCAACTTCTGAGCGCCTTGCGGACCGAAAGTGCAGACCCGGAACCCACCAATGCAGTGATCGTTCCACGTGGAACAGACCCCGTAAAACAGAAGGTCAAGCTCCACGGTCTGCTACTACGGCCACAGCTTTCATACGTGGATATTGAACCCCTGTCCCCCACCCTTTCCAAACTCACAGCGTCCTTTGGGGAGCTCCGCAACGAGGTGGTGGAGCAGACGGAGATCAAGGCAAAGTACGAGGGATATATCGACAAGGAACGGAACATGGCGGATCGGATGAGCCACCTTGAGGACGTTCCGCTGCAGGCTGATATGCCCTATGCAAAGCTGACATCACTCTCCATTGAAGCCCGCCAAAAGCTGGATAAGATACGCCCGAACACCCTCGGGCAAGCATCGCGGATCAGCGGCATTTCACCAGCGGACATCAGCGTGCTCATGGTCTACCTTGGCCGTTAAATCATCGATCGTTCCACGTGGAACATGCCCATGGAAACCGTTGAGATATGCCCCGTATGCCGGTCCACAACAAGCACCGTCGCCTTGACCGCGACCGACCATACCGTAAGCCAAGAATACTTCGACATTCGCAAATGTGACGGTTGTGGGTTCCATTTCACCTCGCCGCGACCCGAACAGAACAGTATCGGGAAATACTACTTGTCCGAAAATTATATCTCCCACGTCGCGAAAGCAACCAGCCTCAAAGACCGCATCTATCACCGCGTCCGCCGCCGTGCGATACGCCATAAGCACAAGCTGATCTCCGGCTACCATTCCTCCGGGGCTGTCTTGGACGTCGGTTGCGGCACGGGCGATTTTCTTGCCTTCCTACAAGAGAAAGGTTACTCGGCGGCAGGGGTGGAGGTGAGCCCGAACGCCCGTACACTTGCCGAAGCGAAGGGCCTGAAGGTCGCGGATAAGCTACAGGACATACCGGCCCAGGCCCAGTTCCAGGTGATCACCTTATGGCACGTTCTGGAACATGTGCCCGATCCCCGGCACACTCTGGAACAACTTTATGCCCGTTGCACGGAGGATGCCCTATTGGTGATCGCCGTACCCGACCACGATAGCTGGGACTGCAAGCACTATGGTGTGAAGTGGGCCGCTTGGGATGTCCCCCGCCACCTCTCGCATTTCCGTCGGGCGGACATGAAGCGGCTCCTTCAGGAAACCGGCTTCGAACCGATCGCAACAAAGCACATGTGGTTCGACGCCCCATACGTTTCCATGCTCAGCGAACAGTACCGCGGAGCCGGGCCGGAGGGGTCCTTGCTCAAAGGCGCTCTGTTCGGGTTGTGGTCGAATGTTGTCGCCTGGACCTTCGGGCGGCCGACTTCGAGTTCTTTGTATTTAGCTCGAAGGGCAAAATCCTCAGGAAGGGGTTAAATATTCGATTTGCGGGGATTTAGTCGCCGTCTGGTGGCTCACCTATAACGACCGGGAGAACGTTCGCTGCGTATCAGCTAATGCTGTCGGTGTATTATATTGATTATCAGCGACTTATCTTATACTCCTGTTTAATTCAAAAATCTACCTGCCGGTTCACCCATTTGACCGTTTGCCGCCCTTCCGGCACGGACCGCTGCAAACGAAAAGAAAGAGGAGCGCCTTTTTCATCGTCTTGTCCATTTCACCGTTCGCAGGCCTTTATCGGTGCGTACCTCCACAAGGTACACTCCAGGTGCAAGAGTGCCACAGTCCAATTGCATCGATCCCTCCTTGCCACTCGCGGCCATCACCGTCCGCCCCGTGCCGTCCAGCACCCGCACCTGCATGGAACCTGGCACCCCGGTTTGTACATGCAACGTCTCGCTGCCGGGATTTGGAAAAACCCGCAACCCCTCCAACCCCGCCACTCGTTCCTGCACACCCGTGGTAAGCCCGTGCAGCTTGCAGATCATACGCTGTGCCGGGTCGTTCACCGTGCCGTCATCAAATCCCTCGAAAGCTCCGGCTAAGAAGATGCTCCCGTCCGGGGCCGGAGTGATGGAGGAGATCCCACTATACATGAACGTGGAGTTGTAATCGTGCGTAAGGCCGCAGCCCTGCCCGGTAAAGGCCGTATTGAGCAAATGGCCCGTGCTGTCCAACAGGGCGATGCCGCGTCGCAACTGCCCGTCGATGTGGGTGAAGCTCCCACCGACCATGATCGTTCCATCGCCCAATTGCAGTACAGCATCCACACTAATACCGAAATCCCCGAAGGAGTGCGTTGGAATATCCTTGTACTCCGCGTGGTTGTTGAAACTGAGGTCCAAGGCCCTGTCCGGCATAAGCCGGATCAGGTGCATGGTGTCCGGATCGTTCGGGAAGACGAACTGCCCTCCCGCAATGATGCGCCCATCGGGCTGCTCCAGCAGGTATTTCGCATAACCCCGGCTGATGTCGGAA